>FWPU01000057.1_pt1 | contig 102652 bp, 77 predicted proteins | sample 2228361 | NCBI WGS metagenome assembly FWPU01 (sample SAMEA103939777, study PRJEB20133) | metagenome | reverse complement strand
ACCCGCCCCCGACAAAGATATTGTAGGCCTCCTGGCCATCGCGGGTTTTGGCGCCAAGCAGGCCGATGTCGCCCATGTAATGCTGTGCGCAGGAGTGCGGGCAGCCGGTGAAGTGGATGTTTACGGGCTGGTCGAGTTCGACCCGTTTTTCGAGGTATTTTGAAAGTTCGAGGGCGTGGCCCTTGGTGTCGGTGGAGGCGTATTTGCAATACCGGTTGCCGGTGCAGGCGATCACTCCGCCCGCCACCAGGGATTGACGCCAGTCCAGACCGCACCTCAGGAGCGCCTTTTTGACGGTTTCGACGTAGGCATCGGGAATGTTGGGGAGGACGATGTTTTGCCAGACCGTGAGGCGCAGGTCGCCGGTTCCGTAGTTTTCCACCAGGTCGGCCAGGCGCTCCATCTGCTTGGGCGAAATTTGACCCACGGGCAGTGCGACACCGATAAAGTTCAAACCGGGCTGCTTCTGGGCGTGAACCCCGAGGTGGCTGTGGGCTGTCTGTTCGTGCGGATAGACCAGCTCGCCGGGTTCCAACGCCGCGCGCTGGAGGGTGCGGCCGAGCTTGGCTTCGGCGGCGGCGAGGTAGTCCTCGATCGGCAGGGTGTCGAGCAGGTGTTTGAGGCGGGCTTTCTTGCGGTCGGTGCGGTTGCCTTTTTCCAAATAGACGCGCAGGAGGGCGAGAATGACTTCGACCACTTCCTCCGGGGGGACGCGCACGCCGAGGTCGCGGGCGAAAGCCTTGTGCCCCGCGGCGCCGCCGACGGCGATGCGGAAATAGATTTCATCGCCCGCGCGGACGGCTTTGGCGCCGATGTCGTTGGTGTCCTCGACCGAGCCAATGAGCCTACCGCCATCCAAGGCGATGTTGAATTTGCGGGGCAGGTTGTAGAACTCGCGGCGGTGGATGATTTGGTCGGCCAGCTCCCGCACCAGCGGGGTGCAATCGAAAATCTCGTGGGGGTCCACACCGGCGGTGGGATTGGAAGTGATGTTACGAACGTTGTCCGCCCCGGCACCCTGCGTGTGCAAGCCGGTCGCGCGCACGCGGCGGAGAAACTCGAGCGCGTCCCTGGGTTGGATGAGCCGGATTTGCAGATTGGCACGGGTGGTCACTTGCACGTAGCCGGTGGTGAGTTCCCGGGCCGCCCGGGCCAAATCGCGGAACTGCCGAGAATTCAATTGTCCGCCGGGGATGCGCAGCCGCGCCATGAAGGCGTCTTTGACCGGGGTGAGGTAAAAAAGCCCGTGCCACTTGAAGCGAAAAGTTTCCTCTTTATCCGGGGCAGCGTTGGCGCGGGCGTTCTCGACGATGCGATAATAGGAATCCAGCGGGTGTTCCTCGCGTTTAATACGCTCTTCAGCAGTGAGATCATCGGACTCGTTCGCGGCTGCGGGTGCGATCCCGGGCAGCCCGCCGGGGAAAAGATCAGCGAAAACCACCGCCCGCTCGCGGACTCCCGCGAAAAAGCCCTCGAGATAGGTTTTTTGGTGGTTGTCGAGTGACAAATCGGCCAGTGTTTTCGGGAGAGTGGCTGTACTCATCGTGGCTCAGTAAACATCGCGTTGGTAGCGATTTTGGGTCGTGAGGGTTTCAACATAGTCCGAAGCGGATTCGGGCGAGAGGCCGCCTTCGCGGGCGATGATCTGGCGGAGGGCGTCATCCACGTCCTTCGCCATGCGTTTGGCGTCGCCGCAGACGTAGAAATGGGCGCCGTTTCCCAGCCATGACCAGATTTCGCGGGCGTTTTCGAGCATGCGGTGCTGGACATAGATTTTGTGTGGTTGGTCGCGGGAGAAGGCGGTGTCGAGCCGGTGGAGGAAGCCCGCTTTTTGAAAGCCGAGCAGCTCGTCGCGGTAAAGGAAATCGCTGGCAGATTTTTGGTCTCCGCAGAAGAGCCAGTTTTTCCCGGGCGCTCCGATGGCGCGGCGCTCCTCGAGAAACGCACGGAACGGGGCAATGCCGGTACCGGGGCCAACCATGATGATGGGGGTGCTCGGGTCATCGGGCAGGCGGAAGTTGGGGGAAGTATGCACAAATACGGGGATTGTCCCAAACGCGGCACGGTCGGCCAGGAAGGTGGAGCAGACGCCCTTGCGCGGGCGCCCGTTGACTTCGTAGCGGACGATGCCCACGGTGAGGTGAACCTCGCCTGGATGGGCTTTGGGGCTTGAGCTGATGGAATAAAGCCGGGGTTGGAGCTTGCGGAGGGGTTTGACAAGGTCGTCGGGGCTGATCCCCGCGGAGGGAAGCCCGGCCACATAAGGCGAGAGATCAAGCTGGGTGAGAAGCAGGTGGCGGATCGGGAGACCGCCGTGCAAGGCAACCGGTTCGGACCCGCGCAGCCCGGCGGCTTGCAGAATCTCAGATACGAAATCCGGACAGTTTGTCGGCCAAACCCCGAGAGCGTCACCGACCTTGTATTCGAGGCCGCTGCCGGCGAGCGCGATTTCGATGTGCCGCACTTCTTTGGCGCTGCCCGGTCCGTTGAGGAGGCGGTTGCCGACGAGGACCGCCCGGAACGGATTGTCCTTGGAATGCCCCTCCTTTTCCCGTGCGGGAGAGGGGACGGACTCCCCGATGGCGGCACCCGAGCGTGGGTCCGCGCCGAGGGCTTTCATCAAGCCTGCAAACCACTCCTCGGCGGGTTTTTCGTAGTCCAAATCGCAGTCAACCCGGGGATGGATGCGCCGGGCGCCAAGTTCCTCGAGGCGGGCGTCAAAGCGTTTGCCGGCCTCGCAAAAATGGGCGTAGTGGGTATCGCCAAGAGCGAGCACGGAGTATTCGAGATTGTTGAGCGCGGGGGCGGTGCCGTTCTGGATTTGTTTCCAGAAGGCGGCGGCGTTGTCGGGCATGTCGCCGTCGCCGTAAGTGCTGGTGACGATGACGGCGCGTCCGGCTGAGACGAGGTCCGCGGGCTGGGTTTCGTGGAGACCGGCCGCCCGCGCGGCGAAGCCCGCGGCAGCCGCGCGTTTGGCGAAGGTCTTGGCGAGCTTCTCGGCGGTGCCGGTTTGCGAGCCCCAAAGGAAGAACAGCGGGCCGCGGCTGGGCGGAGCAGGCGCCGGGGAGGCGCCCGCGGCGGGCGAAGGCGGGGCGTCGTCGCGTCCGCCGAAAAGCCCGGCGAGGTAGCCATCGAGCCAATGGCGCTGCATGTCGGTAAAAGGCGCGGACTCGGGTATGGCCGGGATGGGCATGGGTAGCTCAGATGTTGAGCAAGGCTTGTACGTAAACGAAGTTGGCGGTGGCGGCGGGGCCGGTGTTGCGCACGTAGTCGCCGGGGAAGAAGACGCTGTATCCGCCGTGCAGGCTCATCCATTTGAGCGGGCGCCAGGTGAAGGTGAGGTCGAGTTCGGAGCCCACGTAGGGATTGGCGCCGGGGGTGATGGGCCGGGCGCGGGTGAGCCCGTTGGCGCGATACCAGGCGTCGCTGGTCGTGGCCAGCCAGAAGAGATGGAAGTCGGCTGCCAGCGAAAGGGTCTCGAGGGGCTTGACGCCGAGGGTCACGCTCGGGTTGTGGATGTTCTGCCACGAGAACAGGTCCATGTAGCCGTAGAATTTGTGGTTGGTGGGGAAGAGGTTTTGGAAGGTGGTCGAGCGGCTGTCGCCGGGGTTGTTGTCACCCGAGGCATAGTTGTATTGGAAATAAAGGCGCGGCTTACACGGCAGGTCGAAGTTGTAGCCGGCTCCGGCGTGCGCGGTGAAGGTGGCCAAATCGAGCCCGGCCAGTTCGCCGACCTGGGTGGCCAGCTCGGCGTCGTATTCCCACCCACCCATTTTGGCGGGTCGTTGTTGAACCGCGTGCCGAGGGTGACGAAGTTCTGGCCGAGGGCCGGGTTGCCGCCCTGGGAGCCGGCGGGCGGGAGGTTCAGGAGCGGGCTGAAGTTGCTGGTGTTGCCGTTGGCCTGGTTGAGCCAGAAGACATAGGCATCCACGGTGTGCGCCGGGAGAAGCGTGGTCGAGGCGTAGAGGCCGGTGAAGACCTGCTCGCGGCCCGAGCCGTCCCCGTTGAAAAGGTCGGAGTTGTTGAAAGTGGACCGCTCGACGACCACCACGCTTGAAGCAAACGCTTCGGCCCAGAGGCCCTCGCGCTCGAAGCGCAGGCGCGCGGCGTCGAAGGTCCGCCCGAGGTTGTTCCAATCGAAGCTGCCCACCAGGCGCTGCTCGCCGTAGTTGAAAAGCTGGCGACCAAGCTTGGTCCCAAGGGGGAAGGCTTTGTAGTCGGCCAGTTCGATCCAGCCCTGGTAGAGGTCGGCGTAATCATCGCCCTCGGCGCCGAAGGCACCGGGTTCGTCACCGCGCCCGCCCGCTTCGATCGCGCTCTGGAACTGGCCGTAGAGCCGCAGCCAGGAGAGCGGGGAAATTTTCAATCCCACCCGCGCGCGCTGGAGGAGGAAGCTGTCGTCGGTGGGCGCGTTGACACCGCTGTTGAAATCAAATGTGTTGCTGCGGAATTCGTAGCGCAGGCGCTCTCCGGCGTCGAAGACGAACAGCCCGTCCGCGAAGGAAATCGGATCGCCGGGCGACCAGCTCCGTTTTTCGACCGGGACGGTCTGTTTCTCTTCGACTGCGGCTGCGGGTTGGCCTGCGGTGGCAAACGGCGACACGAAGGCCGCGACGAGGGCGGCGGCCGTGAGGATAGCTTTTCGCAATGTTTGGCAGGTTTTCATGTTGTTTTGGCTCGGGTTTTTCATGTTGGTTTGGTGAAGTGGTTCAGAGCCGTGTGGCGAGGCCGAGCAGGGATTGCCAGGCGCTTTTGGGTCGTTTGCGCGGGGCGGTGACTTTGCTTTGGGGCCGGGCGGCGGTTTGTGTTTGTGCGGCGGGTTGTGGGGTCGTGGCGGGCCGCTCGTGCGAGCGATTTTCCAAGAATTCCAGCAGGCGTTCTCGCAGGGCGTAGTAGTCGGGGGATTCGAGCAGGGCGGCACGGTCGCGGGGACGCGGCAGCGGGACTTCGACGATGTCGCCGATCACGGCCTCGGGACCGTCGGTCATGCACACGACGCGGTCGGCAAGGAAGACGGCCTCGTCCACATCGTGGGTGACCATGATGGCGGTGAGGCGTTCGCGGTTCCATAGCTCGAGCAGCACGTCCTGGAGCTCGGCCTTGGTGAGGTTGTCGAGCATGCCAAAAGGTTCGTCGAGCAGGAGCATTTTGGGGGCGAGGGCGAAGGCGCGGGCGATGCCGGAGCGCTGGCGCATGCCCTGCGAAAGTTCGGCGGGGTGTTTGTGCATCGCCCCGGCCAGCCCCACCACGCTCAGGTAGTATTCCGCGATCTGCCGCCGCTCGGTCTTGCTGGCCGTGTAGAAAACCTGGTCCACCCCCAGCATGACATTTTGGAAAGCGGTCATCCATGGCAGAAGACAAGGGGATTGGAAGACCATGCCCCGGTCCGGGCCGGCAGAATTGACTTCCTTGCCCGCCAGAATAATGCCGCCGCTTGTGGCTTCGGAAAGCCCGGCCACCATGCCGAGCAGTGTGGATTTGCCGCAGCCCGAATGCCCGATGAGGGTAATGAACTCGCCTTTTTTGACGCGCAGGTTTATGTTCCGCAGGACGGTGAGCGGCCCGCGCGGGGTGGGAAAGACTTTGCTAACTTGGGAGATTTCGAGATAGGCACTTATGATGTGTCAGACGGGGATGGTTTCGCGTTTTTCCTCGGACGGGCGCCGGGGCGGTCCGCTGCGCCGGGGCTGGTCGAGGTCCTCGGGCAGAATCTTCGGCAGGATGAGTTTGCGGGTGGCGGATGGCGCTTGGGCGGCTTTGTAGGAAAGGAGCGTCTGGGTGATGGCCGCGCGCAGGCGCTTGAATTTGGGCTCGTGGTTGAGGGCGGCGCGGTTGCGCGGGCGGGGAATGTCCACGGTGAAAGGTGTTCCCAGCTTGGCGCCCGGCCCCATTGTGAGCGGAATCACGCGGTCGGCCAGATACAAGGCCTCATCCACCGAGTTGGTGATGAGCAGGACGGTGGTCTTGTTGCTCTGCCAGATTTCGGAAATTTCATCCTGGAGGTTCGAGCGGGTGAGCGCGTCGAGCGCCGAGAGGGGCTCGTCCAGGAGAAGAATGCGCGGCTGGATGGCCAGCGTGCGCGCGACGGCCACGCGCTGGCGCATGCCGCCGGAAAGCTGGGCCGGCCGGCGGTCGGCCGCGTGGGAAAGCTTGACCATCTCGAGGTATTTCGCGACGCGCTGTCGGCGTTCTTCCGCGGGCATCGCGGGGAAGACCGCCTCCACGGCCAGAGCCACGTTTTCCGCCACGGTCAGCCAGGGCAGGAGGCTGTAATTTTGGAAGACCAGTCCGCGGTCGGGGCCGGTTCCGGCAATCGGGCGGCCTTCCAACAGGATTTCCCCGGCATCCGGGCGTGTCAGCCCGGCGATGAGGGACATCAATGTGGTTTTGCCCTGGCCCGAGTAACCCACGATGGCGACAAATTCCCCCTCGAGCACGGCGAGGTTGATTTCGCGCAGCACGTGGTAGCCGGCGTAGGACTTGGAAACATTGCGGAGTTCGAGAAAGCTCATGGCGTCGTCGGCATGAGTTGTTGGGAGCTGCGGCGGGCCGTGGCCGCCGAGGCAAAGGCAATCGCGCAACTGACCATCGGCGAAAGGAAGGTCTTAAGAACCACCGCGCCGGTCACCGCGCCGGCGAGCCAGAGGTCCCCCTGGTTGATGACGGCCTGCAGGAGCCCGACCGGGAGACCGATGGAGAGCGTGCGCGACCACACGAGCGGATCGAAGAATGCGGAGCGGTTCATACGGCGCGGAAGTTCAGGCGGTTTTGAAGCGGACCTCGGCCAGACTCATGAGCCGGTCGAGAAGCAATCCGATGAGGCCGATGGTGAGGATGGAAAAGATGATGTTGCCGTAGTTGGCGTTGTTGTATTCGTTCCAGAGGAACGATCCCACGCCCGTGCGCCCGGTGAGCATTTCCGCCGCCACGATGACGAGCCACGCGATGCCGAGGGAAAGCCGGAAACCGGTGAACATGTAGGGCAGCGCGGCCGGCACCATGATTTTCACAAGTGTTTTGGCGCGGGAGAGTTTGAGCACACGGGCGACGTTGAGGTAGTCCTGGGGAATGGCCCGCACGCCCACCGCCGTGTTGAGCACCGTGGGCCACATGGCGCAAACGGCAATGGTAAAGAGCGCGCCGTTTTCCAGCGCCGCCCTGCCGGTGCCGAGAAACAGCACCATGCCGAGCGGCAACCAGGCCAGGGGTGAGACCGGGCGCAACACCTGCACGATAGGGTCAACGATGCGCGCAAAGGTCGGCAAGAGCCCAAGCAAGAATCCCAGCGGTGTCCCCACCACCAGAGCGATGAGATAGCCTTTGGCCACCAGGGCCAAAGAATATCCGACCAGTCGCAGAATGCCCTGGTCTTGTTCGCCGCGTTTGGCGAAGGGCTCGACGATGTAAGGCCGAGCGGCCTCCCAGGTTTGCGCCGGGGTGGGCAGATCGCGGGCGACCGTGGAGCTGAGTAGGGACCAAAAGCCCAGGAACAATCCGATGCCGATGGCGGCGCAGAGGGTATTCAACAGTAGGTTGCGCAGAGTGGGGCTCATGTCAGGCAAGGCAGTGGTTGATTTCAATTTCGCATCAAATGAATCTCGAAGCTGGTGGCGTAAGCCTCGGGGTCGGTGGCGGGGTCGAAGGTTTTGCCGTCGAAGAGCGTGAAGGGCGAGTCGTCGCGCGTGCGGTCTGTGACTCCCAGTTCAGCCATCACTTCTTCGTAAATGTCGGGCCGCATGACGCGCCGCACGATGCCCTCGTAGTCCGGCTTGCCCGTGACCATCCCCCAGCGGCGGAATTGCGTGAGCCACCACAATCCATACTTAGGCTGGGGGAAATTGGCGTTGCGTATGGAGAAATGCATCGGGTGCGAATGCTCGACCACCCGCCCGTCGCCGTAGTCTAGCTTGCCCAGCATGCGTCCGAGAATGATCTCCTTCGGGCAGTTGATGTAATTCGGGCGCGAGATGAGGGCGCAGGCTTCGTCGCGGTTGGCCATGTCATCGAGCCAGACGGAGGCCTCGTGCACGGCTTTCAAGATGGCCTTGAGGGTGCGGGGATTTTTGGCCGCCCACTCCTCATCGAAGGCCAGGACCTTCTCGGGGTGGTCCGGCCACATGTCCTGCGTGGTTACGGAAGTGAAACCGACACCGTCGGCGATGGCCCGGGCGTTCCACGGTTCGCCCACGCAGAAGCCGTCCATTTTGCCGATGCGCATGTTGGCCACCATCTGCGGCGGCGGAATAGTGATGAGGTTGACATCCTTGTCGGGATGGATGCCGCCCGCCGCGAGGTAGTAGCGCATCCATATGGCGTGGGTGCCGGGCGGAAAAGTCATGGCAAAAGTCAGCGGGCGTTTTTTTGCCTTGGCCTCCTCGACGAACGGGCGCAGCGCTTGGGGGTCGTTGGTAACTTTCCCCTTGAAAGATTCGGCGAGGCTGATGCCCTGCCCGTTGCGATTGAGCAGCCAGGGAATGATCATCGGGCGCACGGGCTGCCCGCCAATGCCCATGGTCGAGGCGAACGGCATGCCGAGCAACATGTGCGTGGCCTGGATGTCGCCGGTCGAGAGCATATCGCGAATGGCCGCCCAGCTCGCGCCTTTTTTCAGCGTCGCCTCGATGCCGTGCTTTTTGAAAAAGCCTTTTTCGTGCGCGATGACCAGCGGCGCGCAGTCGGTCAGGGCGATGAAGCCCATGGAGACCTTGGGTTGCTCGGGCGCGGAAAGCTCGGATTGGGCCCCAAGCCGGACGGCGCACGCGAGCATCACCCCAGCGGGCGCGATGCGCTCGAAGAGTCCAGTTTTGTTCGAGTTGTTGTGGCGCATTTTTTTCTGCGAACAAAAAAAGCGCCCGGGTCTGCTCACGTATTGGGAGTGCCGACACCAGGCGCCGTTGCCTGTCGAAGCCGCTCGTCGTTGAACGGTCCACGGCGGTAGGCAGCAGTCCGCGTGCCGATTCTTGCGAACAGGAATTTTGGCGCTTGGACTGCTGCCAGCCTTCTCCGATGAATTCGACGCGAGGAGTCCGATCGTCACAGGGCCCCGCCGAAACAATTGGCAGCGAATGCCGCGAGCTAGCGAAAGCCTGGCGCGCCGAGGGGCTGCGGACCGAACGCGCGGAAGCGTTGGCCTTGCGCGCGGCTGCGAAGTATTTGGAGTCCAGCCTGGAATTGATGCACCATCTCCAACGAGAACGGGAGGCCTCGTGCCGGTATCTCGGTGCCCAAGGGGCCAGCCATCGCGAAATGCTCGCGGGCTCGCGGGCGGCGACCGACCGCCGTCTGCGAGTATTTTTGCGCAGCCTGCCGCAGCCGCCCCGCCAATCTGGCGAAGCCGAGCCGCAAGGCCTGCGGGTGGATTCCCGCCAGGCGCAGAAACTCGCGACCCTCCTGCTTGGCCTTGCGGAGTTGACGGATAAACGGGAGGAAATAGCCCGATGCCGGGCCCCCGGGCACTTGGCCCACACCTTCTACACCGAACTGCTCGCCCGCCTACTGGCAGTTAACTTCTCGACATCCGACTTGTTGCCAGCCGCCGCAGCCGTGCCAATTTGCGTCGCCTTGTGTTACTTGGCCGATGCCAAAGAACTCGCTGACCAGGAGCGCGCTTGGGGATCGCTGTGTCTGGCGGCAGGAGCCGTGACCCGCGAGGATAAGGAAAAACTCGCCGACCTGATCGAGCGCCAAGAGCAAAGCCTGCGCGTCTTTGAACAGCTTGCGCCCGATTTTGCCACCCAACTGTTGAAAATTGACCAGGGCGGCATCGGGCTGGAATTCGAAAATTTGCGCCGCCAGATGGCTCTGGCCGCCGGACCGCCCTCCGCGCGTCTGCCGGAACTCGCCGCATGGTTTGAAGCCGCCACCTGGAGGCTGGACCGATGGCGGGAAATCGAGCAGACGCTGCTGCGAAAGCTCCAAGATTCCTGCTCCGGGACCTTGGAAGATGGCAGGGGCCTCCAGCCCTACGGCGAAGGGGATGGGGCGGCGGCCGCGGGGCAGACCGCGCCGGTGGCGGTGCTGGCGGAAGGCCGCCTTCCCCGGGGGGTGGCCTCCTCGCTCGCCAAGGTGGTGACCGAGCAGGCGCGGCAGATCCGGAAATTGAACAACGAACTGGCCGCCGCCCGTCGCGCGTTGGATGAACGCAAGATGTTGGACCGCGCCAAAAGGTTGCTGATGAAGCATCGCGGCCTGACCGAGCCGGAGGCGCATCGTTTTTTGCGCGAGGAGGCCATGCGGCGGAGGAGGAAAATTCCGGAAATCGCCGCCCTCCTGTTGGACAGTGATACGTTGTGGAACCACGGGAAAAGCTGCGGGTCTCCGGGCTGGAGATCGAACGTCCGGGCGGCCTCCGCTGTCGGCGGCAAAAGCGCTGATGGTTCATGATTTGAGCGATCTCCCCCAGCTCGACTCGCCCTGGAACCGAATTGAGGAAAACAAACGACGCGCTGATTGTGGCAATGATTTGGATACCGGTCCGGCGGCTGAAAATCAAAAGTGGCGAGAGGTCAATGCCGCCGCCCACGCGGCGAAGACCAAAGTCCAATCCGGCAGCAGACGAAAAGCTCTGGATTGCAGCCAGGTCAACCCGCCCGGATTCTCGCCGGCTGCGGAGATGCGCGGCGCGACAGGCGCAGCGCGTTTTCGGATGAGATCGAAGGCGGCGGGGGAAAGGGAGGGGAGGTTCCGCGGATACGAGGTCGCCTGTGGTGCGGTCGGTCCAAAGACCAAACCCACAGACCGGTAGCGGCAGGCTTCCAGCGTGTCGTAAAGTCGGGCTTTCCAGCCCGGCGGATGACGGCCCGCAGATCACGCGGAAGGCGCGGAAAGGGAACGGCGCGCTCGCAGAGCGCGCCCTGCCGGGTCTGTGGTACCCATTTCCGGTAGGGCGGGCTGTCCCGGCCCGCCGCGTTCGTTGGGAGCGCAACCGTCCCGGGTATCGGCTTCGACGTCCTGCCGAAGCTGTCTCTCGCTCGCCACCTCGAGGGGGACAGAGTGGTGGGAACGTTCGCTTTTTCCTTTTACCAGCCGCCTGAAAGGTTCTCTTGGCGGGCGCAGGAGTTTTTGCCAGCCTCCGCCCGGCGTGCCCAGTGGGGCGAAATCCCCGAGCAGCCCGGCAGGGTCTTCCGGAAGCATGCACCGGGCGAAAGCAGCCGGCCGACGCGGGCACATCTGACATTCGAAACAGTCATGACCCACGGCAACACCTCAACAGGACCGTCGCCGTCCGCGAACCGGATGCCGCTGAGCGCGGCGTTCATCGTGGGCAACGAGGCGGCCGAGCGGTTCAGTTACTACGGCATGCGCAGCATCCTCGCGGTGTACATCACCGGCGAGGTGGTCAAGGGCGGGTTGGGCCAGAGCGCGGACACCTCCACGACGATCATCCATCTGTTCATCTTTGCGAACTACTTCCTGCCGCTGCTGGGGGCGTGGCTGTCGGACCGCATGATCGGACGCTACTGGACGATTCTTTCCCTGTCGCTGGTGTACTGTCTGGGCCACGGGGTGCTGGCCTGCAGCGACCTGTTCACCACGGTGGAGGCCAAGATGGCGTGTTTGGCGGCGGGGTTGGGGTTCATCGCCCTGGGTTCGGGCGGCATCAAACCGTGTGTCTCGGCCTTCATGGGAGACCAGTTCCGTCCGGAGCAGGGGCACCTGCTGCAAAAGGCCTACGGCGCCTTTTACTGGGCCATCAATTTCGGATCGTTCTTCTCGTTTCTGGTGGTGCCGTGGGTCAAGGACCACTACGGCTACGGCTGGGCGTTTGGCGTGCCGGGCATCTTCATGGCCCTGGCTACCCTGATTTTTTGGTCGGGCACGCGGTACTACGTTCGGGTGCCGCCGGCGCGGCAGACCCGCTCCGCAGGGTTTTTGAAGGTGTGGTTGGGGGCGTTTATGCGCCAGCGGCAGCCCGGCCTGGGGCCGGTGCTGAACCTGGTGGCGGGTTTGCTGTTGCCGGCCCTGGCCATGAGCGTGTTCGCCGTGCTGGCGTTCATGCACGAGTTGACCCCCACCCTGAAGGCCCTGGGCTGGGGCGCCCTGGCGGCGGTGGGCGGGTGGTATTTGCTGATTGTGGGCTTGAGCTTGGGAAAACGGCTGGAGCTGCCGGACGAGTTCTGGGAGGGCGTACGCGACCGCTTCCGGGAAGAGGAGATCAACGCCGCCCGTTCGGTGAGTCCGATCCTGTTCGTATTTGCGCTAGTGCCGATGTTTTGGGCGTTGTTTGACCAGAGCACGTCCACGTGGGTGATCCAGGGCACGGCCATGGAGCCGGTGTATGTGGGAACCTACCGGATCGGCGCCGAGCAGATGCAATCTGCCAACCCGGCGATGGTCATGGTACTGGTGCCGCTGCTGACTTTGGTGGTGTATCCGCTGCTGGGGCGATGGGCCACGCCGCTGCGGCGGATGAGCGCGGGAATGTTTTTCGGGGCGGCCTCCTTCGTCATGGTGGCCTGGTTGCAACGCCGTCTCGAGGCGGGTGAGCAACTGAGCATTCTTTGGCAGGTGCTGCCGTATTTGGTGCTGACGACCGGCGAAGTGCTGCTCTCGACCACCGGGCTGGAATTTGCCTTTGCCGAGGCGGCGCCAAGCATGCGCAGCACCATCATGAGCTTCTGGCTGCTCACGGTGGCCTTCGGCAATCTGCTGGTCACGGCGCTGACCCAGGTGCTGGGCAGGGGTGAACTGGAAGCGGGCTCGGTCAGTTCGGAGCGGTTTCTGCTCTACGCGGTCCTGACCGCTGTGGTAGGAGTGCTTTTTAGTGTTGTGGCGTCCCGGTACCGCTACCGACATCCTTCTTACCGGGCGTTGGCGGGCGATGCGTAAGCGGGAAAACCCTCAGCGACAATTCATCCGCCCCGGGCGAGCGGTCAAGGTTTCGGTCCGGGGGAAGACGATTCGCCCGGCGGGGCCACGAGATTCTGCAGCGTGCCCAGGGGATTCAACAACGGGCGCAGAAAACCGGGCACGTGCAGCGGCTGAAGCTCGGGTTCGGCCAGGGTGCCGCTCACCCGGTATTCGAGGACTTTGGCGACGGGGGTCAGCGCCAGGCTGATGAGCGGTCCGATAATCGGGGTGCGGTGCAGCACTTCGGCCACCACCCGCGCTTCCACCCGCCCGTCAAAATCCACCGTGCCCCGGTACTGCAGCCGTGCCAGTCCGGCATCAATGGCCAGGTCCTCGGTGCGCAGGACGCTGTGCTCGAGCGTGAAAGTGGCCCGGGCCGCGCGTGCCCGGCTGTTGCCCAAGCCGGGCACCATCAGGTTCAGCCCGCGGGACAGCAGCCCGAAGATGGGCAGGTCCCAGAGCAGGCCGTCCCGCAATTCCGCCCGACCGCGGCCGTTCCAGCTTTTCCAGTCCGAGGTTAAGGCGTCGGTCACAATCAGGGAGACCGTCGTCACCCCCTCGACGCGATTGGTGCTGTGCGGCAGGACATCCTGCAGCAAGGGTTGCAGGTTGAACTCGGTGGCCTGCGCCTGAAAAGCAAACCGCGCGTCGCCCTCGCGCTGCAACGCCAGGTCTATTCCCCCCGACAGCCGTCCTCCGTAAAAGGCCGCCGCCACGTTGGTCACCGACACCCGGTCGCCCCGCCACCGCACCCCGGCGGTCACCTGCGGCGCTTGCAATCGCCAAAAGGCGAATGGCCCGCCGGCCACCTCGAAATCCAGCGCCGCCGTGCCGAGGTCGCCCGTGGCGGACACGCTCCCGTGGGTGGTGATCGCGGGCGGCTGTTCGAAGCGATACGGGCGCAAGGTTTCTTCCGCCCGCGGACCCAAACACCGGGCGATCCGCAGCGGGTCCATCCGGGATCGGACCTCGTGCAGCGTCACCATCCGGTTGGTGAGGTCGTAGCACACCACCGGGGCTTCCAGCCACTCTTCGCCGCGGGTCAGCCGCAGGTTGGTGGCGGTTAACCACTGATTGGTCTTGCCCAGATCGGCCTCCAACTGGTCGAACGGTTCCCCGCGAAAGGTGAAGTTCGTCGCTGCCACGTGCAGAGCGAAGTCCACCGGCTTGGGGGGATTCCAGTTGCCCCAGACCTCGCCGGTGATGCGCGGCGGTGTCGTAAACCGAAACGGCGCCAGAATCGGCACCAGATCGTCCTCCACGGCCGACGCCGCCGCGTGCGGGTCCACTCCGCAGTCCACCCGCCAGCGGAAATCGCGCGTACGCAGGTTCAGGTCGTAGGCCAGCACGGCCCGGCCTTCCGGACGCTCCAGCACCAGGTCGCGCAAGTTTAACACCTGGTTGGACACCAGCACGGTCAATCCCACCGAATCGCCGCGCAAGCCCCGGTAGCCGGCATCGCGTCCGTCCACGCGTCCCCGCAACACCAGCCCCGACAGCAGATGCGCGCCCCAGTCCCGCAGGGGAACGCCGGCGTCCGGCAGGCGCGCCTCGGCCGTCGCCGAAAGTCGCGGCGGCGTGGCGTACGCGATATCGCCCAACCACTTGAGGATCCGGGGGGAAAGCACGCGGTTCAGACGTTGCACGTCGAAATCCAGCGCCAGCTCGGCGCGCGCGGTCCGGCTGCCGAGATCAAGCCCCGCCCGGCTGATCCGCAGCGAGCCTCCCAGCAAATCCGCCCGCAGGTGGGTCAGGGTCAGTTCGGGAAACCGCCAGTGCGCATCCGCTTGCAACCGGTCCACCGCAAGCCACGGCGAATTCAGGTCGCTGGTCCGCGTCGCCAGCCGCAGCTCCACGGTTTTCCCGCGCTTTACCCACTTCGGAGCTGTCTCCGATCCGTTGGCCGGTGACGCGACCCGTTGGGCAGCGAACTCCAGCTCCATTCGGCCGGCGCGGGCTTCGCGAGTGTGCACGGCCTCAGCCGCCACCCGGCCCGCGAGTGCATCCACGGAGGTCAGCCCCGGGGCGTGTTCGATCCGGACTTGCGCCGAGCCGCGCTCGCCCGCCACACCCGCCAGCGCGAAAGGCCCCGAGACCAGGTCCAGTTGTGATCGCCAGTGACCGGGCGCGTCCGGCGCCTGCTCCGTGAGGCCGCGTCCGCGGAGGGCGTTGACCTGCCCGCCGAGCAGATGCAGTCCCTCCGCCGCCAGTTCCCAGCGCACTCGCAGCGCGTCCGAGCCCCCGCCCCCGGGGAAGACCTCCGCGCGCGCCTCCAGGGCCCGGGCAATTCCCTGGGGTGCGGTGAGCTCGGCCGCGCCGAGCCGAACCTCCAGCGGCGGGTGGTCCGGCGCGGCGGCGGATTGCCAGCGCGCGTGCAGGTGCGGGGAACGCCAGCGTCCCCACGGGGTCTCGACCTGCGCCGGTCGGGTCTGCAGCTCGGCGTGCCAGGATTCGGGACTCTGCGCGTCTCCGGCAAAGCGCAGCCACACGTCGGCGCCGGGCTCGACGGTGACATTTTCGGCGGCCTGCCGAATGGCGCGCAACCAGGTCACCAGATCAGGCGGCGGGGGAGCGGCTTTGTCCCGGGCGCGCGGGGCGCGTGGCATGAGGGCAAAGCCGTTGGTGACGGCGCCCTGCACGCGCACGGTGAGCCCCAGCAGCCGACCGCTCAATTCCTCCACCCGCCAGAGCGCGGGATTCGCCAGGTCCAGGCGGGCGGAAATCTGGTCCGCCTCTAATTCCTCCGATGGAACGTCGGGCTCCGCGAGGGGGATCACCAGATGCCCGTTGCGCAGGGTGAGGGTGTGGATTTCGAGCGCCCGTCGCCGCCACAGGGCGCGCCAGTGCACCTTCAGTTCCAGCTCGTCCGCCGCCCACCGCAGCCTCCGCGGGTCGCCAGGCGTCTGCCCGCTCACGCGCTCGGCCACCAGGCCCTGGTACCAGCGCAGCCGCAAGCGGTCGAACGTCACCTCCAGGCCGCGCTGCCGCAGTTCGGCAGCGACGGCCCGGCGCACCGCCGCCGGCACCCCCACCCGGTGCGCGTACCACCCGGCCAGCAGCGCCAGCGCCAGCGCGGCCAGCGCGCTCAGGCACAGCGCCCGCAGCCCGCGCCGCCACCGGAGGCGCGCCGGGCCGGACAGAACATAGCGGGACATGTCACGGAGCCGGCGTCTCCGCCGGCGGCGTCTCGGGCAGGGTCAGGTCCGAAAGCACGAAATCGTAGATGGCCCGGGGGCATTCAAAGACGACGGTGCCGGGCGGTTCGGGCAGGGTCACGGCCGCGTAGGTGCGGCCGCTGGCCGCGCGCCGGCCAAAGCGCACGCGATAGGGCACGGGCGGAGCGGCGCCGCGGGTTTCCAGAATCACCTCGTGCGCGCCGGTCACAATGCCGTAGCCGGCCAGGCGGTCCTCGCCCTGCGCCACCCAGCGCTCGGCCCGCAGCAGGCCCAGGCGGAAGGCTGCTTCCTCGAGGGTCCAGGAATTGGGCGGCGGGCCGGAGCCTTCTGCGGCGACCCATTGCATCGGGCCGGTGCGCACCAGTTTGCGCTCGCGATCTCCCTGCCGGACGGTGATGGCGAGCAGGTCGTTGGTGTTGACGTTCCAAATTTGGCGGTCGCGCAGTCGATAAGCGGCCCGGGGCAGGCGCACCGGGTCCAGGGCCAGCAACACCGAGGGTTCGAGGGACCGCCGGGCGTAGTATCGGTGGCCGGTGGGGTTGCCGTAGTCCACCTGCGCGAGCACCACGTTGGTGCCGTCCGCGGTCGCAGGGCGGCCCTTCAGCAGGTATTGGCGCCGGGGCGGGTCCAGGCCGTACGGGGCGAAGTCGGTGGCCACTTCGCGCTCGAAGCCCAGGAATTCCAACGCCGCCATTTCCTCGAGCGCCTCGGCCACCAGGGCCGGATCGGCGCGAGCGGAGTAGGGCTCCACGATGCGCCAGGTGTGATTGGTTTCGCGCTCGAGGGCGAAGGGTTCGTCAACCCGGACTTCGATGCGGGTGACCTGCTCGGAGTCGAAGATCAACAACCGGCGATCGCAGAAGTTGGTGAAGCCGGTGAACCAGGTTTGCAACGGCGCCGCCGGCACCAGCACCACGTTCGAGAGGTGCATCACCCGCGCATGCAGAAAATCCGGCTGGTCCGGGGACGGCAGGCCCAGTTGCAGGCGGAGCAGCTCGTTGGTGCCCTGGGCGAAGACCAATTCCCGCTGCGGAGGGGCCAGGCCGTAGCGCGCCGGGTCCAGGCCGGGCGGGTCGGCCACAAACCGGGCCACGCGCAGCAGGTCCAACTCGCGGAGCAGGTGATCCAGCAGCGCGCGGTTGGCCCGGGTGGGCAGGGGTTTGGTGAGGGTCCACTCGCGGGAGGCGGGATCGCGCAGCGCCTCGAACCCGTTGGTCAGCGGGCGGACTTCGAGACGGTTGAAGGGCAGCCCCGCCACATTGATCAGCCCCGTGTCGCGCCAAGCCTCGAAAGACGCGGGCAGCCAGCCGGCCACGCCGGCGTCCACGGCAAAGATTCCGTCCCGTCCCACCACCTGCACAAACAATTGCCGGCCCACCGCCAGCGGACGTCCGATCAAGAGGGTGAAGCGTTCGTCCTGTTCCCCGTTCAGCGACACAGTGACCGCCGGCGGCGTCAGTCCGAACGCGGCCAGGCCGTTGGTCTGACGCAGCACTTCCTCCGCGCTCACCCGGGATACATAAGACAGGCCGGCCAGGAGTGTGAGGAACTGTTCCACCAGGTCGGCGCGCGCCGGATACAGCAACGGCGCCCGGAAAAACCACGTGTTGGTGCCGCGCTCCAGCACCACCGGACGGTTGGTGCCCGCGCGGATTTCCAGCGACACGACCCGGCGCGGCTCCCAGCCGGGCAGCAGGCGCGCCGCCTCCGCGCGCCGCTGGGCCGTGGACGGCGCGCGCCGCTCGAACAACAGAATGAACGCAGCCAGCAGAAGCGCCGTGCCAACCAGCCAGTACGTGGTGCGTGGATTCATGCGCCCGCGCCCGGTTTACGCCCGCCGCCGCCACCAGACCAGCCCCCCCGCGGTCAACACGGCGCCCGGCAGGACTACCAGCAGCCACCAGCGCATTTGCCGCATCTGGCCGGGCGTGAGGGCAATCCGGTATTCGTGCAGCGGCCGGGCCGCCAATCCGGCCAGGTCCGCCGGGCGGTCCAGCAGCCAGTTCAAAGCCAGCGTCGCGAATTCGAGGTTCGCTGCGCTGACAATCAGTTCATTGCCCAGAAACAATGATTCGCCCACCACCACCAGCCGTGTCGCGGTCAGGTCCGCCCCCAGCCCGCGAATGCTGCCGCGCTCGACGGCCACCGCCAGCGGCACCGCGCCGCGGACGTCGCGCGCGGGATCGGTCCGGGGCACCCCCGTTTCGGTCACCGCGCTGGCGGTGTACCCCAGCGTGCTGGTGAAAAACAACGGTTGCGGTCGGGCCTCCGGCGTCAGTCCCGGCCCGGTTCGCGGCGTGACCGAGCGCGCCAGAATCAGATGCAGCCGGCGGTCATAGAGCGGGCTGGTGATGGGGTGGGCAGCGAAGTTGGAAATGATCAGGTCGTTGCCCCGAATCGAGTGAGCGGGATCCATCACGTAATTGTCGCCCAGCTCGATGCCCCAGCTCAGCAGCAGATCCTCCAGCCCGGTGCGGGTGCGCTGGGCCTGATAAAAGCTCAACAGCGCCCACAACCGTCCGCCGCGCTGCAGGTAGCGGTGGATTTTTTCCAGTTCCGCCGGGTCCAACCGACTGCGTGGGCCAGCAATGATCAGCACCTGACAGTCCGGCGGCACGTCGTTGGTACCGATCAGCTCGACCGGGCGGGGCTCGATGCCCTTTTGCCGGAGCAGTCCCGCCAGGCGCGAGTACCCGGTGAGCTTGGCGTCGCTGTCCGGATCGTGCTCGCCGTGACCGCGCAGAAACCCCGCCACCAACGGACGCGGGTTTTGCACCGTGGCCAGGGCGGTGGTGAACAACGCCTCGCCCTTGAACCCGGAACGCCGCACCCCCCCCTCGCCCGTCAGCAACGGCCCCACGTCGTACTCGGACAACTCGGCCGCGCGCACCAGGCGCGTGCGCCCGCTGCGGTCGAAAATCACCACGTCCGACTCCGCCGACGTCAGTTGGTAGCGCCGGGCGATCAGTTCCGCCCGGCCCGGGTCGCGCCGATAGTTCACATGCTCCAGGCGCAGCCGCGGACAGGCGTAGGCGTATTCGGTCAGCAACCCGTACACCAGCGGGAACAGCACGTGCTCGCGGTCGAACAGCACGATCACGTTCACCTCGTTGGTGGTGCGCTGCAGCACCTCGCGCGTGGTGGGGGTAAGCTCGAAGCGCGCGTCCGCCGTCCACTGCACGCGCTGGTAGTGGCGGGCGGCCAGGTAGTTCACCATGATCACCACCGCCGCCAGCGCCACTGTCGCTCCCAGCACGTGGCCAGCCACCCGCCACCGCTGGGCGGCGGAGAAACTGGCGGAGTTGGGCGCGGCCGGGTCCATGACTTATTTCCAGCGGCGGCTTTCCACCACCTTCACCGTCAGAAACAGGAAAAACGCCGTCAGGCTCAGATAAAACACCAGGTGCCGCGTGTCCACCACCCCCCGCACGAAATCCTCCATGTGCGTGAGCAGGGAAATATGGTTGACCACCGCGGCCAGCGCGTCCCCCCGCGTGCCCAGGCTCGAGCGTAGAAAGCTCAGCAGAAACAAGGTCACCCCGAAGGCCAGGGCGGTGACCGCCGCCAGAATCTGACTGCGGGTCAGCGCCGAGGCCAGACACCCCATCGCCACGTAGAGCGCGCCCAGCAGCAGGATGCCCACATACGTGCTGGCCACCGGACGCCACTCCAGCGGGCTGTGCTCCGGAATGTACCGGCCCACCACCGCCAGACACGCCAGGAGGGACAGCCACGCCAGGGTGTAAAACAGAAAGCCGCCGGTGAATTTGGCCAGCACCACCGCGGTGTCGCCCACCGGCGCGGTCATCAACGTTTCGAACGTGCCCGTGGCCCGTTCCTGGGCCAACAAGCGCATGGTCATCACCGGCGGCGCCAGCAGCCATACCAGCCAGAAAAACATCGTGTCGTAAAAGACCTCGGTCAGCGGCGCGCTCAGGCTCTCCCCGTTGAACGCCTCCAGCACTTCCACGAAACCCAGCCCCAGCAGAAACATCACCACCGCCAGCACCACGTACCCGCTCAGCGACAGGAAATAGGCGCTCAACTCGCGCCGCGTCAGAATCAGGTACGTCCGCATCCTCACTCCTCCTCGTCGTCCTCGCGGCGAGTCACCCGTAGGTACAGGTCTTCCAGCGAAAGCCGCCGCCGCGTCAGTTCCCGCAACGGCCACCCTCGCTCGACAGCCAGGGCATGGACCGCCGGCCGCAGGTCCACTCCCGAGCGCGCCAGCAGGGTGCAGCGCACGTAGCCGTCCCCCAGGACCTCGCACTCGACATGCTCGACGTCGGGATGGTCGGTCCAGTGCGCGCACAGGTCCTCCGACGGGGCGGCCAGCTCCGCCACCGTCGGCCCTTCGTGACTCAGCCGCTGCCCCAGGCTCCCTGCCGGATCCGCCGCCAGCAGCCGGCCGCCATGCAGAATCAAAACCCGCCCGCAGGTGGCCTCGATCTCCGGCAGGATGTGCGAGGAAATCAGGATCGTCCGTTCCCGGCCTAGGGCGCGGATCATCTCGCGCACGCTGCGCAGTTGGTGGGGGTCCAGCCCGATGGTGGGTTCGTCCAGCAGGAGCAACGCGGGCTCATGCACCAGCGCATCCGCCAGCCCCACCCGCTGCCGGTAGCCCTTGGACAAAGTGGCGATGATCTTGCGGGCCACCTCGGTCAGGTCGCACTGCTCGATCACCGCCTCCACGCGCGCGCGACACCGGCGCCCGCGCAGTCCCTTGAGCCGGGCGCGAAACCGCAGGTACTCCCGCACCCGCAGGTCCGGATACAACGGGTTGTTCTCCGGCATGTATCCGATCTGCCGCCGCACGGCGTCGGCCTCGCGAAAAACGTCCCGCCCCGCCACCCGCACGGTGCCGCTGGTGGCCGGCAGGTAGCAGGAAAGGATGCGGAGGATGGTGCTCTTGCCCGCGCCGTTGGGCCCCAGCAATCCCACCACCTCGCCCGCGGCCACCTCGAAGCTCACGTTGTCCACGGCGGCATGCACCCCGTAGCGCTTGGTCAGCGCCCGCACCTGGATCATGGGCTCGCCGCTCATGGCCTCACCGGACCGTCAATTCCACCTGGCCGCGCTGGGGGACAATCAACCGCCCGCTGCGTTGCAGTCGCAACAGTTCCAACCGCACCTTCTCCCCGGCGGCCCGACCGTGAAGCTGCCGCGCCGCCGTGACGACGTTGTCCGGCGTTTTGCCGTCCAGGCCGGTGAGAATCTGCCCTCGCTGGACGCCGGAGCGGGCGGCTTCGGAGCCGTCTTCGACTCCGACGATGTACAGGCCGGCAGGGGTCAACAACCCCAGGCGCCAGGCCAGTTCCGGGGTCATTTCCTGAACGGTGATGCCCAGTTTTTTCCGGATCAACGCCGCGTTGAACACCGCCGACTCTCGCACCAACCGGAGGTTCAGCCGCAGCCGGGTGGAGCCGCGTTGAATTTCCAGCGGCACGTCCCGGCGGTCGCCGGCGGCAAACAGCCGCTGGTGAAACTCGATCAGCCCCGCGGGTTCCTCCCCGCCCACCTTCAGGATGCGGTCCCCCACCCGCAGCCCCGCCTGCGCCGCCGGGCTGTCCAACTCCACCGCCGCAATGGTCAACTCACTGCCCGCCGGTCGCAGCCGCGCACCAAACCACAGCCGCTCCCGACCAGGCGACAGAATCTCCGTCAGCGCCTCGGACACCCGCTTGATGGGAATGGCAAAGCCGATGCCCTGACCCTCGCGGTACACGGCCACGTTCAAGCCGATGAGTTCGCCCCGGAGGTTGATCAACGGGCCGCCGCTGTTGCCGGGGTTGATGGCGGCGTCGGTCTGCAACCAGTCCTCAATCCCCAACGGGCCGCCCTCCTGAGCCGGGCGCCGGCTCTTGGAACTGAGAATGCCCTGGCTGACCGAACCGCCCAGGCCGAAGGGGTTGCCCAGCGCAATCACCGTCTCGCCCAGCAGCAGATCATCGTCCGCGGCGAACCGCACCGCGCGGAACCGTTCCCCCGGCGCGGCCTTGATCTTGAGCAGCGCCACGTCGCTCACCGGCGTGCCGGCCACCCGCTCGGCCTCGTACACCCCACCCCCCGCCTCGTCGGTGAGCTTCACCCAGATGCGGCTGGCGCGGCGCACCACGTGCTCGTTGGTCAGCAAATAGCCGGTCTCGTCTATGATCACCCCCGAGCCCAGGCTGTACTGCGTTTCCGCCGGCCGACGCCGGTAGTAGGGATCGAAAAACTCGCGCAACAGGTCCGCGAACGGATCGCGCACCTCGACGATGGTCTCGGTGCCGATGTTCACCACCGCCGGTAGTACCGCCGCCACCGCCTCGACCGTGGGCGTGCGCCGCACGTCTGGACCCGTCGTCGCCGCCAGGGCCGCCGTCGCCGCCAGAATCAAACCACAGCCCCACGCCGCCGCGCGACCGCGCGCCGTTCCTGCCATGCCTTGCTTGCTGGTTGCCGTTTGCATCAGTCACACCGGTCCCGCGCCCGCCCGCGTCGAAGCGGGCGCCACTTCACGCCGCCCTTGACTTAACCGACGCCGGGTCGGAAAAGCAACGGCAAGGTGCATCCCTGCCCGCCCGGCTTGTACGAGCAGTGGCGCGCGGCGGACCGCGAGCTCGCCCTGCGCGAGCCCGGCCCCGAGGCCGCGCCCGAGGAATCCCTCTTGCAGGCCATCTGGGCGCACCAGCGGCTGCGACGGGACGCATTGCGGACCTTCGACGGTCAACCGGTGGTGGTGCTTCATCCCGGTTTCCCCAACCGCGAGCCGGGACCGGACTTTCGCCACGCCGTCTTGCAAATCGGGCCGTACCGCCTGCCGCCGGGCGACGTCGAGGTGGACCTGCGCGCCGCCGCCTGGCGGCATCACGGGCACGCCCGCAACCCGGCCTTCCGCGCCGTGCGCCTGCACGTGGTCTGGACCGCCGGGGCAACCGAACCCGACGGCCCGCCCGTGCTGCCGCTGGCCGACGCCCTCGATGCGCCCCTGGCTGAGCTCCGCGACGAACTGTCCGCCACCGACACCCCGACCCTGCCCGAGGCCTGGCGTGGCACCTGCGCGGCGCCCCTGGCCGCGGTGCCCGACCCTGTGCTCGCCGAGCTGCTGAACCAGGCCGCGCTCACCCGCCTCCGGCTTAAAGCCGCCCGCCTGGCCGCCCGCGCCCGTCTGGCCGGTTGGGACCAGGCCTTGTGGGAAGCCCTTTTCGGCGCCCTGGGCTACAAACACAACGTCTGGCCCCTGCGTCGGCTGGCCGAATTGCGCCCCGTGGTGCTTGCCGAGTTGGAAACCCGCCCCCCGGCCGTGTTCGAAATCCAGGCCCGTCTCCTGGGCCTGGCCGGCCTGCTTCCCGACCAGCCCACCCGCCGCTGGCCGGACAACGACGCCTGGTTGCGTCGCGCCTGGGATGTGTGGTGGCGCTGGCGCGAGCGTGTGGCCGACCTGCAACTGCCCCCGGCCGTTTGGCGCCGGGCCGGGAATCGCCCCGCCAACCACCCCCAACGCCGGATCGCCCTGGCCGCCCACTGGCTGGCCGAGCCCAACTGGCCCGCCCGCTGGCCCCGCTGGCTCGCGGACGCGGCCGATCCGACCCGCGCGGTTGCGGACTGCTTCCACTTGTTGCAACCCGGCCCTGACCCGTTCTGGGAACACCGGTTTAACCTGACCTCGGCGCCCCTGCCCGCGCCGCTGCCCCTGCTGGGCACCGCCCGCGCCACCGACCTGACGATCAACGTGCTCCTGCCCTGGCTGTTCGCGCGCGCCCGCGCCGGCGACAACGCCCCTTGGGCCGAGCGCGTGCAAGAACGTTACCTGGCCTGGCCGGCGGCCCAGGACAACAGCGTGCTACGCCTGGCCAGACAGCGGCTGCTGGCCGCCCGGCCTCTGCCTCGTCCGACGCGGGCCGCGGCCCAGCAGGGATTGCTGCAGATCGTGGGCGACTTCTGCGCCCGCTCCAACGCCCTGTGCGAGGGATGCCGGTTCCCGGCCCGGGTCCGGGGCTTGGTCCCGGCGCCCCGCGCCCCTTGAGCGCGCGCCGAGCGCCCGCGGATCCCCACCTCCGTCAGGGCGCGCTCTCCGAGCGCGTCCTACCAGATCTGCGCAATCACGACGGTGCGCTCGGAGAGCGCGTCCGACCTGACGTTCGCACAATCTATCGCTGACGTCCTGGAGGGCCAGCCTTTGGGCAAGGTTCCTGACTCCGCGCCTACCGCCCATATTCCTGCAGTGGCTGAAGGAGCCTGAGCTTGATCAGCACCACGATGAGGACGGTGTAGGCAGCGGCCACCAGGAGGTCCTTGAACAACTCGCGGCGGGAATAGGGCGCGGGACGTCCGGCCAGCAGTTCTCTTGCGCCGCGGGTCAGGAGCACCAGCCCCAGCACGTTGGTCAGCCAGTAACCGACGATGAACGCGGCTTCGAACGCCGCGGGCCAGATCAACGCCACTCCCCAGGCCACCCCCAACGCCAGCGGCACGTTGATGAACAGGTCATTCCACCACGACAGGGGAGACAGCAGAAAGCCAATGGCACCGAGCAGACCGCCCCGCCACCAGCGCCGCCAGCCTTCGCCCGCCGGCGGGCGGTGCTGAGAAAGGCCGGCGTCGCGCGCCGCGCCACCGGCGCCGGTCGGCGCCGCGGGAGGCCCTGCCGCAAGCGGCGCCGGTTCGGGGCCGGAGTGTGCCGGGGAGGTCGGATCACGCGCTCCAGTGCCGGAGTCGTTGCCAGGATTGTGGTTGCGGTTCTCGCCGCCCGGCGCGCCGGCGGTCATGGGGTCGGCACCGCTTCCGCCGGCAGGCGGGCGGCGCGGCGTTCGGTGCGCTGGAGTTCGCGCAAGGGCCGGTAGCCGATGCGGATGATGCCCTGCTCCTCGATAGCGCGACGCAGGTCGGCGTCGTAGGTGAACACCTGGTATTCCTCGCCGCGGGTTTTCCAACTGCCGGTGATGGCGCGGAGTTCCTCGGTGGGCAGGGCGGCGTGGATGTAGAGTTCGGTCACGCCGGGTTGGAGGTTTCGCAGCACCCGGAGCCAGAAGCCCTTCACATCGGCCGGTTCGCTCTGGAGTTCCTCGTAGATGAAATGGTCCGGGAAGACAAGGCCGTCGGCGGCGAAGCGGGCGCGCAGGCCGGGTTGGCCGAATTTTTCCAGTGTGGCTTGCGAGGCCATGCGCACGGGCAGATCGAATTCCAGGGCCAGCGTCCGGTACACCTCGAGGTAGCGCGGGTCCAGTTGGAGCGTGCCCATGTGCGAATCCAGGTGCGTGACGTCCACGCCCGCGGCGAGGGCGCGGCGGATTTGGGCGCGTCCCTCGATGAGGGCCTGCTCCGGCGTGGCGTGGGCGTACACTTCTTGAACCGAGCGCCACAGGTAGCCCTCCGGGTCCACCAGGCCGGGCACCTGGTCGCGCGGGGCGACCGGTCCCCAGCGGTAAAACCGCCATTCGGCGGTGTGGGTCAGGTGGACGCCGAAGTCCAGGTGCGGATGGCGGCGCGCGTAATCGGCCAGAGCCGGAAACCACGGGCAGGGCACCATGATTGTGGCGGAGGTCATGAGGCCCTTTTCCAAACACTCGAGGGTGCCGGCGTTGGCGGCATGGCACATGCCGGCGTCATCGCCGTTGATGATCAGCAGCCGGTCGCCGGCCCGGTAACCCAGGCGCTCGGCCAGCGGACGCACCGGCGCGGCTTCCAGACTCGCGGTCAACAGCCCGGCCACCACGCCGCCGGCGAACAGCGAAAACCAGTTCATGGCCCGGGACGTTGGGGGAGAATGCGAGACCGGGCAAGTCTGGGAATGCAGGAGCGTCCGCGTCTTGCCCGCGCGGGACGTCGCCTCCACAGTGCGGGGCTTGCGCATCGAAATTCTCAACACGGGCAGCGAATTGATGCTGGGCCGGGTGCTCAACACCCACCAGCATTGGTTGTGTCGGCGGCTGGCCGATGCCGGCTACGTGGTCAGTCGGCAGACCGCCGTGGCCGACACGGCGCGCGACATTCAACAGGCCGCGCGCGAGGCCCTGGGCCGGGCGGCGGTAGTCCTGTGCACCGGCGGGCTCGGTCCCACTGCGGACGACCTCACCCGCGAGGCCGTTGCCGAACTGACGGGACGCCCGTTGCGGGAAGACCCGGCGGTGGTGGCGCACCTGCGCGCCTGGTACGCGACGCGCGGTCGCCCGCTCACGCCCGCCGTGCTGGCGCAGGCGCAAGTGCCGGAAGGCGCCCGAGTCCTGCTCAACGCGCACGGCACCGCCCCCGGCTTGATCCTGGAAGCGCGGCTCCGTCCCTCCGCGCCCGACGGACAACCGTCCTGGCTGGTTATGTTGCCCGGCCCGCCGCGCGAGCTGCGGCCCATGTTCACGGACCAGGTGCTGCCGTGGTTGCGCGAGACCTTCCCGCTGCCGGCGCCGTTCGTCTGCCGCACGCTGCGCACCACCGGCGTCCCCGAATCGGTGATGGAGCACCAGCTCGCCGGGCCCCTGGCGCCGCTGATCGGGCGCGGACTGAACTTGGGCTACTGCGCCCGACCGGGCGAGGTGGACGTGCGCCTGGCCGCGCGCGGAAACGACGCGGCGCGCCTGGTCGCGGAGGCCGAAACGGTGGTCCGCCAGACGGTGGGCCGACACGTGTACGGGGTCGAAGACGACCTGCTGGAAGCCGTGGTGGTGCGGTTGCTAACCGAGCGCCGGCTGACATTGGCCGTGGCCGAGTCCTGCACCGGCGGGCGGCTGGCCGGGCGCCTCACGGACGTGCCCGGCGCCTCGGCGGTGTTTCTGGGCGGGTTCATCACTTACGCGAACACGCTGAAGGAACGGCTGGTGGGCGTGCGACCCGAGACACTGGCGACACACGGGGCGGTGAGCGAACCGACCGCGCGCGAAATGGCCGAAGGCGCGCGGCGGGAAACCGGGGCGGACCTGGCGCTCGCGGTCACGGGCATCGCCGGCCCCTCCGGCGGCACGCCGGAAAAGCCGGTGGGCACCGTGTTCATCGCGCTGGCGGACCGCACGGGCGTGGAAGTGCGCCATTACCTCAACGCCTTTGACCGGGAAACATTCCGGCACATGGCCAGCCAGCAGGCCCTGGAAATGTTGCGCCAGCGGATGCTGGCCACGGCCTGAAGGGGACGCAGCGCTCCCGTCTGCCGCGGCAAAGCGAAGATGAGCGTGAAGCGGCGGCCGGGTCGGAAGGTGCTGACACACCGCGCGCCCGGCTCGGCGGGTTGACGCGCCGCGCGCCAACCCGGATGCTCGCCCCCCGCGGCATGTTCGAGGAAACGGTGACCATCCTGGCCAACGAGCGCGACACCGACCGGTATTTCCGCCTGGTGGTGGAGGCGCCGCAGATTGCCCCGCGGGTGCAACCCGGCCAGTTTGCGCATATTCGCATTCCGCCGCTGAGGGACGCCCTGCTGCGCCGGCCCTTCAGCATTTTTCGAGTCGAGGGCGAGGCGTTTTCCATCCTGTACAAGGTGGTGGGCAAGGGGACGGAGGCGCTGTCGCGGATGCGCCCGGGCGAGACCCTCAGCGCGCTGGGGCCGTTGGGGCATGGCTTCACGGTGCCGCGGCCCGGCGGGGAATTCCCGCTGCTGGTGGCCGGCGGCTATGGCATGGCCGCGTTGTACCTGCTGGCGCAGCGCGCGCCGCAGCGGGGTATCGTGTTTGTGGGCGGGCGCCGGCGGGAGGACATCCTGTGCGAAGCGGAATTTCGCGAGCTGGGCTGGGATGTGCGGGTGGCAACGGAGGACGGCAGTCACGGCGAGAAGGGACGGGTGACCGGGCCGTTGCAGGCCGAACTGCGGAGGCCGGAGTCTGCGGAGCGCCCGCGTAAACTGTTTGCCTGCGGGCCGACGCCGATGTTGAAGGCGGTGGCGGAGATGGCGGAGGCATTCAACCTGCCGGCGGAGTTGTCCCTGGACGAGCACATGTGCTGCGGCGTGGGGGTGTGCCTGACCTGCGTGGTGCCGGTGCGCACCGCCGACGGCTGGGAATACCAGCGCGCCTGCACCGAGGGCCCGGTGTTTGACGCCCGCGCGGTGTTGTGGGAGGCGGGGGAGGAAAGGGTTTCATCCTCCGGCTGCGTTCGGGATTCGAATTGAAGCTGGGCCGTTTTTCCGGCACTTTCATTTGTGCGGAAGGCAACTGCGTTATGCTCGCTCAATACCTTGACCTGGCGCTGGAGCTGGCCCGGTACGAAATCATTGAAGATGACCACTCTTACTGGGGCGAGATTCCGGGTTTTCCGGGCGTGTGGGCCAAACATCCCACCCTGGCCGGATGCCAGCGGGAACTGCAGGAAGCGCTCAGCGATTGGCTGGCGTTGCGATTGCGTTTGGGGCTGGAAATCCCCTCTTTGGGCCAGTTGGACCTCAATCGCATCGCCACACCCGCCGATGCCTAAACTCGCACCGGTTTCCCGCCGGAAGTTTGTTCAGCGGCTGCGGGAATTGGGTTTCGAGGGTCCTTACGCCGGCGGCAAGCATCCCCAGATGAAGCGCGGCAACCTCACGCTCATCATTCCCAACGAACACGAGGGGGAGATCGGACCGGGTTCCTGCAACGGCTGCTGCGACAGGCCGGGATTTCCCGCGAAGAATGGCTGGGCCGCTGACGCGTGACGCCCCCTCGCCTTCCATCCACGCATCCACGGCGCATGAACCTCTCCGTCCCCATCGGCTCGCTGACGCTGCCCAACCCGGTGACGGTGGCCTCGGGCACCTTCGGCTACGGGGTCGAGTACGCGCGGTTGGTGGACCTGAATCAACTGGGCGCGGTGGTGGTCAAGGGCATCCGCTTGCACCCCGTGCGCGGCAATCCCACCCCCCGGACCGTCGAGGTCACCAGCGGGCTGCTCAATGCCATTGGCCTGCAGGGGCCGGGCGTGGACGGGTTCATCGAGAAGTACTGGCCGTTTCTGCGCACCTTGCGCGTGCCCACCATCGTCAACATCTGGGGCGCCACCGTGGAAGAATACGCCGAGGTGGCGCGACGCTTTGACGCGCTGGACGGCCTGGGCGCGCTGGAGCTGAACGTCTCCTGCCCGAACATCAAGGAAGGCGGCGCGCAGTTCGGCACCGACTGCAAGCTGCTGGCCGAGGTGGTGGCCGCCTGCCGCCGGGCGACCCGCCTGCCGCTCATTACCAAGCTCAGCCCGAACGTGGTCAGCATCGCGCCCTACGCCCGGGCGGCGGAGGACGCGGGCAGCGACGCGCTCTCCATCATGAACAGCTATCCGGCGATGGCCATAGACATCCAGACGCGCCGGCCCCGCCTGGCCAACATCACCGGCGGGCTCACCGGCCCGTGCATCAAGCCCATCGCCATCAAGCTGGTCTGGGAGGCGGCGCAGGCGGTGAAGATTCCCATCATCGGCATGGGCGGCATCCAGTGCGCCGAGGACGCCATCGAGTTCCTGATGGCCGGCGCCCGCGCGGTGGCGGTGGGCACGGCCAACTTCTACGAGCCGCAGACCGCTCTGCAGGTTCTCACCGGCCTGCGCGCCTTTATGCAACGGAAGGGGTTGACCGACGTGTGCCAGTTGACCGGCAGCGTGGTGACCGGAGCGGGGTAGCCGGGATCGGGCTCCCTTGGACCAAGCCGTTGGCCCTGCGCCAGTGCTTGGACTGCGCCGGCTCGCCGGCGCTTTTCCCGACGGCGGCAGCAGGCGGCTGCACTCCAAGCGCTCCGCGTCTTCCCGGGTTGTTCGTTCTCGAGTCAGGCGCCGAGCCAGGTGTTGAACCGGGCCTTACTGGATCACCAGCAGATGGCTCTCGGAGTGGCTGTTGAACTCGGGCGCGTACAGGCACTGGATGCTGGCCATTCCGGTCTGATACCGGCCGCGGAGCTGCACTCGCAGGGCATATTCGAACACGTAGGTCCCCCGCCGCAGGTAACTGATGAAAAAGTGACTGGCGGTGTCGCGCGTGCTCTCGTAGTAGCCCAGACCGTCCTGATGCCGGTAGCCGCTGAGCACGGTCACCGGCTCGGTGCCGCTGCCACGCGCGTCCTTGAGGTGGACGAACTCCATGTCGCGGTCCACGCGCAACTCCAGCCGCACCACCAGTTCCTCGCCTACGGATACGGAGTCGCCCACCGGAGCCAACACCGGCCCGGATGGCGTGTTCCGGCGGGTGAACAGCGTCTTGGTCAGTTTCAACGGCGTGGCGGTGTGCGCCGGTACCCGGGCGACGTCCTCGAAATACTGCCAGTGCACGCTGCCCCAGGCGACCCCGGGGTCGGTCTTGCGCACGGTGATGCGCGCCAGCTCGGGGGTAACCCGCGGGCCGGGGAACCGGACCTCGTAAAACCCGGCACCGGGCTCGGGAATGGGTCGCGGTTCGCCGGGGGGAGGAAGCCGGTCGGGCGCGCCCGCGGCCGCGGGCGTCACGTTGATCCCGCCCAGGGAGACCTCGACCAGTGCGTCGCTGGCGAGCAGGTTGCGCCCGCGCAACAGTAGCGCATAGACGGCGTCCGCAGTGGCTTTGGTAGTCTTCCAGTTTTGGGTCTGTTTTTGTTTCAGGAGCCAGACCTGGCATTCCTCGACGGCCCGGTCGTCCCGTGCGATTTCCGCGAAAACCTCGATCATGAGGGCCTGGGTTTCGATGGGGGCGTGATACCACCACCAGGAAGGCTCGAGGTCGCGCCAGAAGCGGCCCAGCTCGTCGTCCGTGACGCTGCGTTCCAAGAGGGACCTCGCAATGGCCGTCGCGGTAGCGGTGTCGCCAAAGCGGTGCAGGGCCAGGGCGAGGTGGCCCTGGGTCTGACGATTGCCGGCCTTGAGCCAGTGCGCGCGGGCGCGGGCGAGGAAGAAGTCCACAGCCGGCCGGTGTTCGGCGGCGAGGGGCTGATCCTTCAGGAAGAAACTGCGGCCGTAAAGATACAGAGCGTCCAGCGGATCGGGCACGTAGTCCTCGGGGTTGCGGTGGTCCTTGAGAATGCGGGCGTGGCGGTCGGCGCCCCACACGTCGAGGCGCCCCAGGGCCTGCCGGGCGAGTTCGGTGGATGCGCCGACGCCCAGATGTCGCAGGCGACCGAACCCGGCGACGAGGTAGAGGGTAATGTAGTCGTTGCGCGGGCCGCCGGGAAACCATGCCCAACCGCCCTCCGGTAGGGCCATCTCGCGCAATTTATCCAGCGCGCGCCGCTGTTCGTCCGCCAGCCGGTTGTCGTCGAACAGGATGCCGACATTGCGGCGCGCCCGGCTTTCATCCTGCGCCTGGCGAACCCAGGGCGATTCCTCGAGCACCACGCTCTTGAGGTCCTGGTTTTTCTCCAACGGGCTGTCGAGCGCCGGCGTGTTTTTCCACAGCTCGAAGACGCGGCGGATTTTCGGGTCGGCGTTGGCAATGTGGCGGGCGAGCGCGTTGGCGTAGTAGCGGTTGAACACCTGCTCGGCGCCCTCGTGCGGGGACTCCATCAGATAGGGCAGCGCCAGCACCGCGTACCACGCCGGCTGGGACACCACTTGCACCGTCAGGCTCTGGTGCGCGAGTGTCGGGGACCGACCGGATTCGGCCAGCGCCTTGAACTCAAACCGCCGGGTGTCTGGGCCGCGGATGGGCAGGGGCAGCGACTGCGTGACGAGAACACGCCGCGCGAGCACCGGCACGAACCCTTCCTCTCCATCCGAGACGCTCGCGCTGGCGGCCACGGCCTTGTACGTGAGCACGCTCAGGCCAGCGGGAATCTTGAGGCGCCAGGCAAAGCTACGGGATGCGCGCGCGGGGATGTCGAAATCCCGCTCCGGCGTGGTGTTGCCCAGGAGCGCGTCGGCCGGCTGTTCGGTCAGGCCGTCGGTGAAGGTGAGCCGGACCCGGCCGGTTTGCCGCTGGTCGCTCTGATTCGAGACCTTGACCGCGAACTCGATCACGTCGCCCTCGCGAAGGAAGCGTGGCGGATTGGGCTGGACCATCAGGTCCCGGGCGGTCACGGCGCGGCCCTCGAGCAATCCGGCGCGGAGCTGGCGATCGTGTGCAAAGCCCAGGAACCGCCACTCCGTAAGGGCCTCGGGCAGGGTGAACTCCAGGCGCACCACGCCGTTGGAGTCGCTGACCAGATGCGGAAAGAAAAACGCCGTTTCGTTGAAAATCCGGCGCGCCGCCACCCGGGAAAGGTCGGGCCGGGGCGGTGGCGCGGCGCCCGCACGGTCTGCTTCGGCGGAGGCGGCTTCCGCGGCGTTGGCGGCAGGCGTTGCCAGCACCTCGGGGGCGGCGCGCATGGCCTGGACCATTTCCGGCATTTCGCCGCCGCGCGCGGTCGGGGCGGTTATTCCGGAGCGCAGCATCATCCGGAAGTCCGTCTTCCCGGGGTGAATCCTTCCCAATCCCAGTTCGGGGGGGAACGACCAGTACGAGAGATCCACCGGCGCCTCGCGCACGGACCAGCCGGAATGGAACACCTGGAAGGGACGCAGGCCGTTGACAAACCGCTGGTAAACCGCCAGCGGTTCCTGACGGAAGACCCCGAAGCCGCCCGGCCAGTGGAGCGGGGCAAAGGCATCCAGCGAGGCGTCGTAGAGCGTGGCCACCAGTTCGGCCGCCAGACGCTCGACCTTGGAGGGGTCGCTCCGGGGGCTGCGGATTTCCAGCGTCCAGGTTTCGCGCTGACCGGGTTCGAGTTTCGAGGTGAAACGCCCCCAGCGCAGCTCCAGCTCGCGGTCGCGCCAGGGCACGCTGATCTGCCGGGCGGTCAAATAGGCGCGGTTCTCGCGGACGAAGGTGACCAGCAGGTTGAACCCGCCCCGCATGGCCTCGGTGACGGGGTGGCGAATGTGCGCTTGAGTGGTATCCGGCGCCGTCCAGTAACGCTGCACGATCCGGCCGCGATGTTCGATCTCGACCAGAGCGCGGCCCGAGTTGTACCCTGTGCCCCACAGCGCCAGGAAGGTGTCCCCGGGTTGTACCTCCCAGGTCGGTGCGGCGAGCACCTGGGGAACGCGCAGCGCCAGCCGGTCCGCCCCGGGACTTAACACCAGCAGCGGCAGCCGCCCGGTCACCGCCCGGCCAAAGGCGTCCCGGGTTTCGAGCACCGCGCGGTACGCGCCGGCGGCCAGCGGCGCTTCGATCCGCGCCACGCCGTTGGTGTCGGTGGCAAAATGGTGTTCCACCACCACTGGTCCCAGGGGCCAGTTGACGGGGTCCGAGAGGTCCGCCTCCTCCTCGCCGTCTGCCCGAGCGGGAAGCGGAATCCAGGGCTCCTCCGGCAGCGGTGGCCGCTGCACGCGCGCCGGGGCCTGCAGGAGGTGGACTTTGAGCGTGCCCGCGGCGGATTGCGGTTCGCCGTCCAGGGAGGTGGTGCGCACCTCCAGCCGCACGGGGGCGTCGTCCGTGAGCCAGTCGGGCGCGGTGAGCCGGGCCTCGAGCGCGGCGTAGCCCAGTCGCACCACGCGCGCGTCCGAGCGAGTTTCCCCCGCCCCATCGGTTACTTCGGCATGCGCCTCGAACTCGAAGACGGGCTCGTCGGTTTCCGGCACCGTCGGGTCGGGCCGGGCGACGAACGTGATTTCAAACCGCCCGTCCCCGTCGGTGCGCAGCGTGCCGTGTGCGATTTCCCGCGCTTCGTGCGCTGGTGGAGGGGGAAACCGCCCGCCGCGCCAGCCCCACCACCACGGCAGGCGAACCTGCCGCGTGACGCGGTAGCAAACCTCGGCGCCGTCCACCGCCGCGCCGGTGTAGGCCATGGCCTGACCCGTCAGGCGCACTTGCCCTCCCAGCCGGGCGGCGTCGCGGGGCGGGTCGAGGGTGACCTGGAAACGCGGCCGTTTGTATTCCTCGACCCGCACGCTGGTGTTTCCCACCGGTTGATTTGTCTGCGACGCCACCAGCTCCATGGTTCCGGTCAGGCGATCGCGGGGCAGGGTAAAGCTTCCGCTGAACGAGCCGTAATCGTTGGCCCGATGAAGTTGCCGGCCAATCTCCTGTCCGTTGACATCCCGCAGACTAACGATCACCTCCACCCCGGCCAGCGTTTCATACGCGTCGCGACTGCGCTCGGCCCGCAGGCAGATGCCCTTGTACTGCAGAATCTGGCCCGGACGATAAATGGCGCGGTCGGTGAACAACAGGGCACGCACCACGGCCGGCGGCTCGGAAGCGGCTCGCCAGCGATAGAACGCGTCTGCCGACGCCACCGACTGTCCGCGAGCCGTGGCCTGGATCAGCACCCCGCGGTTTTCCGGGATGCGGAGCGTAAACAGGCCGTTGGTATCGGTAAGGACCTCCGGAAGGGCCACGCGGTGGCCGCGCGCATCAAGCTGCCAGCCCTGCACCCGGGCGCCGGCGATGGGCTCACCACTGGCCGCCTCAAGCACCAACCCCTCAAAACGCCCCGAGCGCTGCCGCAGCACCAGCGCCAGATCACTCACCCAGATGTCGGCCAGGGCCAACTGATTGTCTTCCGGACGGAAGTCGGGCTGGTGGCTGGCGATCAGGAAGTAGAAACCCGGACGCAACCCGGTGGGCGCGGGCAACTGCTCAACGCGCTCCTTGAAATCCGTTGTCGGCGGCAGGGGCGCGGACCATTCCAGTGCGGGAGTTTGGGCCAGCAGCTCCTGGCGCTCGACCTCGGTCAGGGCGGTCGGCTGGCCCCGCCCCCGTTTCAGCAAATCCTCCCAGTTCCATTCCACCGCGCGGAACCACACCTGGGTGACGTTGCGGTAACGGACTTGCAGCGCGGGCCAGGGTGCGTTCCAGATGCGCTCGGTGGTGAGCGAGACGGAGGGGGCCTCGATTCGCGCCAGGAGGTTGGCGCAGAGCTTGCCCCCGGGACTCTCGGGATGGGTGTCTCGACCGCGCCGGGCCAGGCGGTGTGCTTCGGCCGGGTTGCCCTCCTCCCACCAGCGCTCGGCCAGCAGATGCAACGCCCGCGCGGACAACTCGTGCGCGGCATGCTGCTCGGCAAACCGCAGCAGCGCCGCTTTGAACCGCTCGTCCCGCCCCTCGGCGCCGGCCGCGTTGCGGCCCCACACCAACCGCGCCAGGTCCGCGTCCAGAAACGCCGTCGGGTCCGCATCCCGTTGATGAAACCGCAGCAGGTCCTGATAGAGCCGGACGGCCCGGTACGCCGCGGCGTTGGTCTCAGTGGTCGCCGGACGCCAGGCCAGGAATTGTTCCGGGAGATCAAAGATCGGGTCCTCGGCGGAAACCTCAAAGGCGTCCTGCGGTCGCGCGCCAGCCTGTTCCCCACTGGTGTAAAAGGCCAGCGCCTCGTGGACGATGAAATCATAGAGCGTGGGCCGGTACCGGTCCGGCAAACTGCCGCGCGCCAGGAAACCGTCGAAGGCGGACACCGGCGTGGTCTTGAGCCAATCCTCCGCCTCCAGCGCGGCGGTGAAGTGCCGGTCAATTTCCGCGTAGAGCCGGCGCAGGTCCCAGGTGGTGAAATCCTCGCCGGGCGGCGTGGCGGTGGTGCTGCGGCTCAAAAACCGCCAGCGATTTTGCTGGAAATACTGCCAGTACCAGTGCGCCAGCACCGTCTCCAGCAGCGGACGCATTTCGCGCGGAACGCTCGCCAGCTTGGCCTGCAGACGAATGATTTTTTCCTCGGGCCGGTTGCCCTGCAGTTCCGCCTCGAGGGTGATTTTGCGGCAGAGCGCCCGGGTGGCCTCGGGCCAGGCGCGCTCGGCCAGCGCGGCCCGGAGGATGGGCTCCAGCGCCTCGAGCGCCGTGCGGGGCAGCCCCCGGTTCACGGCCTGTTCGACCGTTTGCCAATCGGTTTCGCGGGGGCTGGCGGCGTGCAGGGCGCCAAGGGGCAGGAGCCACACCAGAAATGCGAGAAACAGGTTCATGCTCAAGGCCTGTCTAACTGTGGGACCAAGCAGCATTCCAGGCAAACACGGAGTTCCGTTCCGGCAAAATCCACTGCCAGGGATCTAACCATCGGACCGACGAGGGCCGGACGCGATCGGCGCTCCGAGGTAAGGACACGTCCGGGCCGGATTTCTTGGAACAAATCCCGGACCACAGGTCTGGTCGCGACAGACGGCCAACACGCAGCGGGCTTCCCGGCGCGGCGAGAACCTGTCGAACTCCACAATCCGGATGCGGGAGGGTCGTCGTCCCTGGCGACCGGGGTGGTTGGACAGTAAAATGGCCCGCGGGTCACGGGGAACGCAGAAGCACCCCCTGTCGGCGCGTTCGGAGAACACGCCCTACCTGACCCGAACAACCCAGCGCCGGTAGGGCGGGCTGTCCCGGCCCGCCGCCGATCCCAGCCGGCCTCATACGAAGACGCAAAGGGCGCGAAGCGGAACGCGCCGCAGGGAGGCCGCTCCTCCTTCACGGTCGGAAGAATCGGCTGAAACTTGCCCGCGCCGAGCGGTGTCTGAATCCCCGGGGTCGGACTTCGGACCGCGAACTCCCTGCGGTTGATCTCTCCGGCCCGAGGCGAGCGATGACTGTCCTGTGCAAGTTCGAGGGCGTGATGATCGGCCTGCTGTTTGCCCCTTTGTTGGGGGCGCACTTTCACGCGACCCACGGCGACCGCGAGCGGATCGTGGGACTCCAACCCCTGCGGATCATTCAGGGGGGTGCTCCTGCATGGGTCCGCGAGCGTGTGTTGCGTTGGGCCGGCCGGCATCGGAGCGACCAGCTCCGCGCCTGGCAGGTCTGCGGGCAGCGCTGTCCTCCGCCGGTCATTGCGCCCGGAGTCTGAACCCGTACCTTGGGCTGCGGAACTCCCGTCTCGTTATGAAACTGCTGTGTGCCTTTCTGCTCTGGTGCTTGCTGGTGGTGCTGTGCTGGCCAGTGGCGTTGCTGGCCATCCTCGTCTTCCCGCTGGTCTGGCTGCTGCTCCTGCCGTTCCGCCTGCTGGCCGTGGTGGTGCAGGGCTTGCTGGCGTTTGTGCGGGCGCTGATTCTGCTGCCAGCCCGGTTGCTGGGCGGGCATCCCTGAGTCGGCGCGGGAAACGCCGCTCTGCAAGGGTCCGCCCCGGGAGAGTCCGGCCCGCGTACGGAGGTTCCGGCGGTCCCGGGCGGGAACCGACGGGGGCCGCGCCGACCTGTCTCTCGTGCCCCGCGAGGGACATGCGCGGGGCAGTCCCCCAGCGCAACCGCTTTCCTCCGTCCGCGACTTGTGATGGGATGGCGGCGCGGTGCTGTCCGCGGTTGGTCGGCCCGGAGCCTCTCCGGGCGGAACTCCGGGCATCCCGCGCGGAACCTTCATGCACACGGGCGCTCACGCGGTGGTTACGGGCGGGGCCGGCTTCATCGGCTCGCACCTGGTAGAACGGCTGCTGGCCGAGGGCTGGCGGGTTACCGTGATTGACGATTTTTCCACTGGCGCCGCCGCGAACCTGGCGGCTGTGGCGGACGATCCCCGGTTGCGGGTGATTGAGGCGCGCGTGTCGGCCTGTGCCGGTCTGAACCGCCTGCTGGAGGAGGCGGAACTGGTGTTTCATCTGGCGGCGGCCGTGGGCGTGGAGCTGGTGGTGCGCTCGCCCATTGCCACCCTCCGCACCAATCTAGATGAAACCGAAGCCCTGCTGGCGGCGGTCGGGCCGGGTTCAGCGGCGGTGGTCCTGGCCTCCACCTCGGAAGTGTACGGCAAAAGCCAGCGGGAGGAATTCAGCGAGGAGGACGACCTGGTAATCGGGCCACCGCACCTGGGTCGGTGGAGTTATGCCTGCTCGAAGTTGATGGATGAATTTCTGGGGCTGGCCCATGCGCGTGAACGCGGCCTGCCGGTGGTCATTGTCCGGCTCTTCAACACGGTGGGACCACGCCAGACCGGTCGCTACGGCATGGTCCTGCCGCGGTTCCTCGAGGCAGCGCGCGCGGGCCGACCGCTGCAGGTGTACGGAGACGGTCGGCAGACCCGGTGCTTTGCCCATGTGAGCGAGGTGGTGGAAGCCCTGTGGCGGCTGGCCCGATGCCCGGCCGCGCGCGGACAGGTGTTCAACGTGGGCGGCACCGAGGAGGTGAGCATCCTCGAACTGGCCCGGCGCGTGATTACCGTCCTGGGGTCCGCCTCGGCTGTGGAACTGGTGCCCTACGAGACGGCCTACGCGCCCGGATTCGAGGACATGCGTCGCCGTCGCCCGTGTCTGGCCAAGCTGGAACGGGTGATCGGCTTTCGCCCGACCATGTCCCTGGAGGAAATCATTCGGCGCACCGCCGCCGGGCGCTGAGATCGGTGGAGGAGGCGGCTCCTTGCCTCATTCCGGCAACAGCCCGCGTTGCCAGAGCTCAAGGTGGTACAGCGCAGTGATGACCAGCGTGTGCCGAATGGCGCCGCCGGCCACCAGACGCGGCGCCTCGGCGACCGGGACCAGGCGCGTGAGCAGGTCCTCCCCGTGATCCCATTCGAGCGCGTGTTGCAGAACGCAGTTCTCGATGAGCACGATGTACACGGTGTTGCTGAGGATGGCCGGATTGGGAGACACACGCGCCAGCACCCGCGCGCGGTTGCCGGCGTAACCGGTTTCCTCCCGCAGCTCGCGGATGGCGGTGGCCACGGGGGAATCGTCGTGCACATCCATGACCCCTCCCGGGACCTCCAGTTCCACCGTCTCGGTCCCGTGGCGAAACTGTTCCACCAGGATCAACTGCCGGTCCGGCGTCAGGGCCACGACGTTGACCCAGCCGGGCGCGTCGAGGACGTAAAAATCATGCACGCGCCCCGTGCGGGGCGAGCGGCGGATCACCCGCCGCACCGAGAAGACGCGGTAGTCAGCCAGACGTTCGGCGGTCACGGTGGGCCAGGGCGCAATCACGGCGCCAGCCTTGCCCGGCCCGAGGGTTTTGGCAACTCCCGGCCTCTCTCACCGGCGGGGATGCGTGGGTGCGGCATTCGCGCCGCCGGCTGTCAGATTCCGAGCTGGTCGGGGTGCCGGAGTGTTCGGTGGTCGAAGGCGGCTGTCGCGCGGGGCGGCCGCGCTCAGACCGGGTGTTTGCGCAGCTCGGTTTTGAGGACCTTGCCGGTGGCGTTGCGCGGCAAGGCGGCCACCTGGACGATGTGCCGGGGGACCTTGTAGTCGGCGAGGCGCTCCTTCAGGAAGGCGATGAGGGCGTCGGTGTCGAGCGCCAGGCCGTCGTTCACCGCCACGAAGGCGACGGGTTGCTCGCCCTTGCGGGGGTCGGGCCGGCCAATGACTGCCGCCTCCCGGATGCCGGGGAAGTGGTAAATGACCTCCTCGATTTCGCGCGGATAGACATTGATGCCGTTGACCAGGAGCATGTCCTTCTTGCGGTCGGTGATAAAGGTGTAGCCGTCCTCGTCCATGTAGCCCACGTCGCCGGTGTAGAGCCAGCCGTCGCGCAGGGCCTGGGCGGAGTCCTCCGGTCGCTGCCAGTAGCCGCGCATGACGTTGCCGCCGCGCACGCAGAGTTCGCCCACCTGGCCGCGGGGCAGCTCGCGGCCCTGGTCGTCCCGGATGCTGATTTCCACCTCCGGGATGGGCAGGCCGATGGAACCGGGTTTCTGGGTGCCGCGCAGGGGGTTGAGCGAGACCACGGGGCTGGCCTCGCTCAGGCCGTAGCCCTCGACCAGGCGGGCGGGCCAGCGGGCGTTGAACTCGCGCAGGGTGTCCACCGGCAGAGGGGCGGCGCCGCTGATGCACAGCCGCAGGCTGAGGTTTGGCGGAGGCGGCACCTGGGCGAGGGCCCGGAAAAGCTGGGGGATGGCCGGCAGGACCGTGGCGCGGTGGCGAAGGATTTCCAGGAGCAGGTTTTTGGGCGGATGCAGTGAGCGCACCAGCACGATCGAGCCGCCGACCAACAAGGGCAGCAGGATGCACACGGTGAGCATGAAGCTGTGGAACATGGGCAGTACCAGCGCGAACCGGTCCACGTCCACCGCTTCCAGCACCTTGCGGCAACTGGCCACGTTGTGCAGGAGGTTGCCATGCGTGAGCATGGCGCCCTTGGGCCGGCCGGTGGTGCCGGAGGTGTAGATGAGCACGGCCAGGTCGTCGCGCGTTTGCAGGGGGACCAGCGGGGGCGTTCCGGAGGGCGCCGCAAAGCTGAGGCTTTCCTTGGGAAAGAGGCGTAGGGCGGGGCGGGAGGCGGTCAGACGGTTCAGCGCGTCACCCATGGCCGTCTCGGAGACGAGGACGCGGGCGCCGCTGTCGTCGAGGATGTAGCCCACCTCGTCCGCCTTGAGGAAGCAGTTGATGGGGACCACCACCGCCCCGGCCTGCAACGCGCCAAACAGGGCGGTGACGAACTCGGGACAGTTGTTCAACCAGAGGGCCACACGGTCGCCGGGCTGCAGCCCGAATTCGTGCTGCAGCCGGCGGGCCACGGTGGCCGCTTGATCGGTCAGTTGGCGGTAGGTAAACAGGTCGTCTCCCCAGAAGACGGCGATCTTGTCGCCGTGATGCTGGGCGGATGCTTCAAAGGCCAGCGCCAGGTTATCGGAGGCGTTCATCGGGTGCGTGGCAAGGAGGGCAAGGGCTCCGTCTCCCGGTATGATGTGCGAGCATCTGGTCGGGGTAACCGGAGTGGTTGAGGCTTGTTTGGAATCGGCATCAATGGCCGAAATGTTAGCAGTTGGGGGACAGAATCACAAGCCCCGAGGCTGAGCCACGTGAGTGCCGGGTAAGGTTCCAGCCCCGGGTCCGCTCCCATCCGGGGACTGACCGTTGCGGAGGAACTCGGTGAACCAGGGCTCGGGATCGGCCCTAAAGTGCCACGCGCGCCCGCGCCATTCGAAGGCCAGTTCCGCGGCGTGCAGGGCCTGCCAGGGCAGCAGGAGCCGGGCACGTTGTTCCGCCGTAAGCCGCCCGCGCACAAAATCCAGATACAGGCACTCGTCGCCGCCGTAGAGTTTGTCGCCGACCACAGGGTGTCCCAGATGGGCGAGATGGATGCGGATTTGATGTTTGCGACCGGTCAGCGGCTCGACTTCCAGGAGGCTGAACATGCCTTCGGGCCGGCGGACAACCTGCAGCCGGCGCCAACGCGTGCAGGCGGGAACGCCATCGGCCCGCACGGTGTCTTTGATGGCGACGGCGCTGGCGGGGTCCGGTCCCAGCGGGGCTTCCACCTCGCCGGCGGGCGCGGATGGGACGCCGTGCACGATGGCCAGGTAACGCTTGCGGACCGCGCGCTGCTCCCAGAGCCGGCGCAGTTCGGTGGCGGTCTGGCGGGTGCGGCTCAGGACCACCAGGCCGCTGGTTTCGCGGTCGAGGCGGTTGATCAGTTGGGGGGTGGCGCCGGGGCCCAAGTACAACCGCACGCGGCCAATGAGACTGGACCACGCTTCCTGCTTGGTGGGGTGGCAGACGAGGTTGGCGGGTTTGTTGACGACCAACAGGTCGGCATCCTGATGGACCACGGCCAGCCGAACCTGGGCGGCGGCCTCCGGACAAACGGGGGCGGTCGGGGCAGGGACCGGGATCAAAGCGGACGCAGCCAGATGTTGCGAAACCGCACGGGGCACCCGTGGCCGGCCAGCGCCAGGGGGCCACGGCTGATCGGGCGGCTGTACGTTGGCACGATCCGGTGGCCGGTTTCGCCGTGAATCACCTCGTTCAGATGCACCAGCACCCCGTTGTGAAACAGGGTCACGCGGGCGAGGCTGACCAACTTGCCCTCGGCAAAGCGCGGCGCCATGAACACGATGTCGTAGGTTTGCCACTGCCCGGGCGGACGGGTCACGTTCACCCGCGGCGGGGTCTGGCCGTAGATGGCGGCCGCCTGGCCGTCGGGGTAAATTTTCTCGTTGTAGGAGTCGAAAATCTGGATTTCGTACAGGCCCATGAGCAGAACGCCGTTGTTGCCCCGGTCGTACCAAGGGCCGGCGAAGTCGGCAGGAGCCATCCATTCCAGGTGAATCTGGCAATCGCCGAACTCGGCCAGGGAGACGAGATGGCCCGGACCGGCCACGATTTCGCCGTTTTGCAGCGTCCACTGATGGGGCCGCCAGGCGGAGAGGTCACGCCCGTCAAAGAGCACGAGAGCGTCTTCCGGAGCAGGGGCGGGAGGCAGGGGCGGACCGGGATTGATGCGCCGGGGCGCGGGACGGTCCGGATCGTGCACCAGCCACTCGCACCAGGGGAGCCTGGGAGTGTCTTTGTACCCGTAAACGCCGGAGCCGTCGCGGGCGAAGACCAGGTCGGCGGCGCGGAGGGGTCCGGCGTGTCCCCCGACCAGGACGGTTACCAGGAGGGCACAACGAAGATGAACAAGCAACACGGTTGCGGTGAATACGGCAACGGCCCGGATGGCGCAAGTCCCGGGTGGATTCGGGCTTGCCAACAAGGGTGGCCCCGGCCATTGTAACCGCGCTTGCCGAAAAAACCGGCTGGCACAAAAAAGTGCGAGATTTCTGTTTGACAACCCCTTGCGCGGTGCGTACAACCGCTGCGGAATTGAAACAGCATTCGCACCCCGGACAAACGCCGTAACGCTGACGATTTATGAAAAAACTGATCACCTCCTGTGCCGGACTTGCCGCCGCTGGCTTTGCCCAATTGGACGCTCAACCCATTGGTGAGCCGCAGTTGAGCAAGCCGTGGAGTGTCTCCGCCAAACTGCGGGGCTTTTACGACAGCAATTACAACACCGCGCCGGATTCCGGGCCGGTGTTCGCCAAGAAAGACAGCTACGGTTTTTCCGTGGCGCCGTCCATTGGTGCGAACCTGCTCAGGGATCAGACCACCATCAACTTGCGGTACGATTTCGACCTGCGTTGGTACGAGTCCCGCAAGGACGACGAGCTGGACATGTACCATTCGGCCTCGCTGAACCTGTCGCACGTGTTCTCCGAGCGGTACCGGCTGGAATTGTTCGATCAATTCACGTACTCGGATGAACCGCAAATTGCGGACGGCCAGGCGGCCACCTTCATCCGCACCGAGGGGAACAACATCCGCAATTATGCCGGCGTCGGCTTGCTGGGCGATCTGACCGAGTACTGGGGCTTCCGCGTAGGATACGAAAACACTTTCTACGACTACGAGGAAAGCGGTCCGGGGAGCCGGTCGGCCCTGTTGGACCGTCTGGAGCACAAGGGCACGGTGGACATTCGCCGGATGCTGCAACCCACCACCACGGCGTTGCTGGGGTACTCCTTCGGCTACACCACCTACGAGGCCGATGAGCCGTTGGCCATCGGGTCGCTCCTGAAATCCGATTACCGCGATTACCGCAGCCATTTCGCCTTCGTCGGCCTGAATCACCAGTTCAATCCCCAACTGGATGCGCAGGTGCGGGTGGGCGCCCAGCTCGCCGATTTTACCAATGCGGATGACGATCACGTTCGGCCGTACGCAGATGCCGCGCTGGGCTATCGCTACCAGGAGGGCTCCCGCATTCTGGTGGGGGTCAAGTCCGGCTTCACCTCCACAGACATTGCGCTGGATCAAAATCTCTCCGGCGTGACTTTGGCGACTGATTCCACCACCTTTTATGTCGGGCTGAACCATCGTCTCACCTCGCGGCTGACCGCGGCGGTCCGCGGGCAGTGGCAGTTGTTGCAGTACCTCGGCCAAGGGTTAGGTTTCAATGAGGACTGGGACAACTACTACGCGGCTGATGCCTCCTTGATTTACCAGATCAATCAGTACCTCGCGCTGGACGCGGGCTACCTGTACGACCGACTGGACTCGGACATCAACAGCCGCGGCTATACCCGGCACCGCGGCTACATTGGCCTGCGGGCCACGTATTGATTTCCGGATTTGGTACTTGCCCAAGCACCGGAGGCTGGACTGTAATCCAGCCTCCTTTACTTTTTGAGACATGGAAACCGCGAAAAGCACCGCCTCGGGCGAGTCGCCCCTGCACTTTCTCGATTACTGGCGAATCATCCGCATCCGCAAGACCGTCATCCTGGCGGTCTTCCTGCTGGTGCTGTTGACCACGGGTGGGGTGACCTTCATGCTCAAACCCACCTACAGCAGCACGGCGCGCATCGAGATTGGCAAGGAGACCAAAGCGATTGATCCTTTGGGGCGCACCCAAGTGCAGCAACCCTACGACCCGTACTTCATCACCACCGAATTCGAGAAAATCCAGTCCAGCGCCGTTCTGTATCCGGTGATTGAGAAGCTGCGTCTGGATACCAACTGGGCGAAGTACTACAATCCGGAAGGTGAGCCCTTGCGTCCCGACCAGGCCCTGCAACTGACGTATCAGTTGCTGCGCCGCAACCTGGACGTGCGCCAGACCCGTAACAGCAGCCTCGTGGAAATCCGCGTCTTCAGCCGGGACCGGGACGAAGCGGCGCAGATCGCCAACAGCATCGTGGAATCCTACAAGGGATGGCGGTTGACCAATCGCATGGAGGAAACCTACAAGGGAATTGCCGTTTTGGAAGAGGAGCTCCAGCGCCAGAGCAACCGCGTGGCGCAGCTCCGCCAGTTGGTGGACGCCAAACGCGTGGAATTGAACATCCCCGAGGCGGCGGGAGACCGGATGAGTTACACCGCCTCGCTTGAGCGGGAAATGGTGACCTCCCTGGCTCAGCAACTGGCCTTTACCCGGGGTGAGTTGACCCAGTATCAAGTCTTGCTCGAGCGCTTGGAAAGCCTCAACACCAATGAGTTACGCAAGGCCATCCTCAACAGCATCCCGGGCGAGGAAATTCTGCCCAAGCTGCTGAGTGAGCTGACCAGTACCGAGCAACTGCTCGCCAAATTGCTCAAGGATTACGCACCGAACCATCCCGAAGTGGTCGCCCTGCGCGCGGTACGGGATGAAATTGACCGTCAGGTCACCGACCGGGTCGTTGGCATGATGCTGGGCTTGCGCCACCGGGTGCTGTCCATCGAGGCAAAATACAAAGAACTCCTCGATCTTGTGGAAGCGGGGAAAAAACGCGTAGCGGAGGAGGCCGCCAAGCACCGCGATTTTTTTGCGCTCAAGAGCGATCTGGAAAAAGAGGAACGGGTGTACGACGCCCTGTACCTCCGCACCCTGCAGGAAAAGTTCGATGCCAAAATCCCGGCCGGTCAATCCGTCGTGGCCGTGGTGGACGAGGCCAAACCGGCTCTGCGGCCGGTGCGTCCGAACATGGTCCTGAATTTGCTGATGGGCGCTGTGTTTGGCCTGGTCATGGGCGTCGCCCTGGCCTTCTTCATCGAGTACCTCGATACCAGCGTGAAGACCATTGACGACGTGGAGCGCGCGCTGCAAGCGCCGGTGTTGGGGGTCATTCCCCAAAACGTCGGGTTGCTGTTGGACCAGGGCCCAGACAGTCCGCACGCCGAGGCCTACCGGGTGTTGCGCACCAACGTGCTGTTCTCCCGCAAGCGACCGGACGCCAATTCCCTCACCGTGGTGAGCGGTGGCGCCGGCGAGGGCAAATCCACCACCATCTTCAATCTCGCCACGGTGTTCGCCCAACAGGGCCAGCGGGTGTTGCTGGTGGACTCCGACCTCCGCCGCCCCAGTCTGCACAAATTCTTGAAGGTCTCCAACAGCCTGGGGTTGACCAACTACCTGCTCAAGCAGGCCACTCTGGAGGAGGTCATCCAGACCACCAAAAATCCGCTCCTGGACTTCCTGCCCAGCGGCAAACTGCCCAGCAGCTCCCTGGGCATCCTCAATTCCCAGCGGATGAAGGACTTCATTCAGGATGTCAAATCCCGCTACGATTTTGTCTTCTTTGATTCTCCGCCGATCATGGGCGTCAGCGACGCGTCCATTCTGGCCAGCGAGGTGGACCTCGCCCTTTTGGTGGTCCAGTACCGTAAATACCCGCAGACCATGACCCTGCGGGCCAAACAGACGGTGGAGAAAGTTGGGGGCACCCTGCTGGGGGTGGTGTTGAACAACATCAACATCTCGCAGGATTCCTACTACTACTACTACAGCGGGTACTACTACGACTACTATTCCAAGAGTTCCGAAACCGAGCCGGAAGACAAGACGGCCCTGTCCGGCGACGGGAAAACCAAGCCGGTCGAACTGGCCGCCGCCGACACCGCACCACGCGGCAAGAAATAGGGTTGTTACCTACCGTCAACCACCCGTAAGCTTCCTGCCCATGAGCTTCTTGCGTGTGCTGAGGAAGATCGGATCGTCCTGGTTTCCCGGGGTGCTGCTCGCGCTGGCCCTCGGAGTCGGCTGCGCCACCCACACGCCGCCCTCCACCGCCGATCCGGTTGGGGAAGCCGATTCAATTGATGTCATCCGTGTGGGCGAAAAGATTACTGTGGTCCTCGCGGACATTCCCAAGCCCTACACCCACGTGCAGCAGGTGCGGGAAGACGGCACCATCCAGTTGCCTCTGATTGGTGATGTGGTGGCGGCCGGCAAGCGCAAGAATGAGCTGCAGGAGGAAATCCGCAGGGCCTACGTCCCCAAGTATTACAACCGCATCACCGCGGTGGTGGAAACCGAGGAGCGGTTTTTCTACGTGGACGGTCAGGTGCGCATGCCCGGTCGCTACGCCTACACCGGTGAAATGACCGTTCTGCGGGCCATCAGCGTCGCGGGGGGATTCACCGAATTCGCCAACAAACGAAATGTGACGCTGATCCGTCCGGCCGGGAAAAAGGTCACGGTGGACTGCAAGCGGGCGGAACAGGACCCTCGCTACGATGTGCCGATCTTCCCCGGCGACAGCATCCTGGTGAAGCGCAAGTTCTGGTGACCCGCGACGTGGTGCTGCTGCGCCATCTCAACGGGCCGAATGCCGGGCAGGAGACCCTCCTCCCCCACTTGCCCTGCCGGATCGGTCGGGCTGCCGATGATGATCTGCGGCTGGAATCACCGGGAGTTTGGGAAGGGCATTTTCAAATCGAACGCGCCAAAGGGGACCTCCTGCATTTGCGCAGCCGTGATGGCGCCCTGACTTCCCTGAACGACCGGCCGGTGCAGTGGGTCGCCCTGCGGCAGGGCGATGTGATTCAAGCCGGCGGGGTGCGTCTGCAATTCTGGCTCAGTCCGGTGCACCAAACCGGCTTGCAGGTGCGGGAGACATTGACCTGGCTGGTCCTGGGCGGCCTGGTCGCATTCCAGTTGTCCGTGGCGCTCACCCTGAGCCCCTGAGCTCGTCCTGTTGGGCACATATCCGGCCGCGCGAGGCAACCTGAATAAATGAAAGCCGGAGGCCCTGGCCCCCGGCTTCGGCGGTGAGTAGGGAAGTTACCTGGCCTTCTTGACCTTTTCCCAGCGGCCAGTTTGAGCGGACTTGAGCACGGCGTCGCAGACGTACTGCGTCTCGAGGGCATCCCGGAAAGTCGGGCCCGCCGGTTTGCCTTCGGCCACGCCCTGGAGAAAGTCCGCCACCTGATGCACGAAACTGTGCTCGTAACCGATGGCCAACCCGGGCACCCACCACTTGTTCATGTAGGGATGCTCGCCGTCGGTGACGTGGATGCTGCGCCAGCCGCGGGTGGTGCCCTGGTCGCGGTGATCGAAGTACTGGAGCCGGTGCAGATCGTGCAGGTCCCAAGCAATGGAAGCGTGCTCGCCGTTGATCTCGAAGGTGTAGAGCGCCTTGTGCCCACGGGCGTACCGGGTGGACTCGAATGTGGCCAGCGAGCCGTTGCTGAAGCGGGCCAGAAACGCGCAGGCATCGTCAATGCCCACCTTCTCCACCTTGCCGGTGAGGGTGTGTTTGCGCTGCTTCACAAACGTCTCGGTCATGGCGTTGACCTTTTCGATGCTCCCGTTGAGCCACAGGGCGGTGTCAATGCAGTGGGCCAGCAGATCGCCGGTAACGCCGCTGCCGGCCACCTTCACGTCCAGCCGCCAGAGCCCGGCCCCGCCCTGGGGCAGGTCGGGGTTGATGGTCCAATCCTGGAGAAACTTGGCGCGGTAATGGAAAATTCGTCCCAACCGGCCCTCGTCAATGAGCTGCTTGGCCAGGGTGACCGCCGGAATGCGGCGGTAGTTGTACCAGACCATGTTGGGCACGCCGGCTTTCTCGATGGCCCGGACCATTTTTTCGCCCTCGGTCCCGGTGCGGGCCAGCGGCTTTTCGCACATGATCATCTTGCCGGCCCGAGCGGCGGCGATGGCGATCTCGGCGTGGACGTCATTGGGCGCGCAGATGTCCACCAGATCAACGTCCTCGCGCGCGAGCAACTTGCGCCAGTCGGTCTCGACCGATTCGTAGCCCCAACGGGCGGCGAAGGCGCGCACCTTCTCCTCGTTGCGCGCGCAGGCGGCCTTGAGGACGATCTGGTAGGGGAGGTCAAAGAAGTTGCCCACCTTGCGGAAGGCGTTCGAGTGAGCCCGGCCCATGAAGCCGTAGCCAATCATGCCGACATTGAGCGTTTTCATAGGGCGTGTGCGGTCGGGATGTTCCGGGAAGTGGCGGCGGCTGCAAGGCGGAAATGCGGGCCGGGGGCCTTCGCCACCAGGGGGACGCCTCCGGACCGCGGGATGCGGCGGGGACACCGGCGCCGGATCCGGCCGTGAGGGAGGCACGTTCGGGGAACCGGCCCTGCGCGACATTGACAGACGGGACCGTTCTTTTACCATTCGGTAAATTGTGCGGGATTCCGCTGCCCAGACCCGTCGGCGGCTGCTGGCGGCCGGACTCAGATTGTTTGCCCGACGCGGCTACGCCGGCACCTCGGTGCGGGACATTGTGGCGGCCGCCGGGCTGACCAAGCCGTCCCTGTACTACCACTTCGGCAGCAAGGCCGGACTGTACAAGGCCCTGGTGGATTCGGCGCAGGATGAGCGCCTGCGGCTGATGCAGGCGGCCGTGGCGCGGGGCCGAACCACCGCGGAACGGCTCGAGGAAATCCTGGCCGCGGTGTTCGAGTTTTCGCGACGGAACGCCGACCTGATGCGCCTGGCTTTTGCCACCGTCTTTGCCGCCCGGGACAAGGCACCCGACCCGGCCGAGTATCTGGCCAAGGGGCGGCGCAATTTTGAATTCATTCGCCGGCTGGTCGAGGCCGGCCAGCGGACCGGCGAGCTGCGCCGGGACGTGGACAGCGAGAGTCTGGCCTTTAGCATTTACGGACAGTTGATCAGTTACATCATGGTGCATTTGCTGGTGCCGCAGTCGCTGCTGGATCGGTCCACCGCGCGTCTGGTAGTGCGCCTGTTTTTGGAGGGCGCCGCCACGCGCCTTCCCGCCTGCGGGGACGTCGCCCCCGCCCCAAACGAATGAAATCAACCTGGATGATCTGGATGGTTCTAGGCGCGCTGAGCCTGGGCGTACCCGGATGCCAGCGGGCGGGAGCGCCTGCCGGCTCCCCAGCTGGAGCTGCCGGGCCGGGCGCGGGGCTGGCCATGCCCGTGGTAGCCGTGGAAGCCCGGCGTCGGCCGGTGGTCGAATCCATTTCGCTGGTGGGCAACCTGGCGCCCAACGAGGCGATCGAGGTAAAGGCGGAAACCGACGGCGTGGTGCAGGAGGTGCTCTTTGAGGAGGGGCAGACGGTCGAAGCCGGAGATCTGCTGGTGCGGCTGGACGAGACCAAGTGGTTGGCGGAGCTGGCTGACGCCCGAGCGCGGCTGCAACTGGCCGAGGCCAGTTACGCCCGGGCCCGGCAGCTCCGGGACAACCGTCTGATCTCTGAGCAGGAATACGACCAGGCGGCTTCGACCCTGGCGGTGAGCCGGGCCACGGTGGCGCTGCGGGAACGACAGGCGCGGGATGCCCGGGTGGTCGCGCCGTTCCGCGGCCGCACCGGCGCCCGCCAGGTCAGCCCCGGCCAGGTCATCACCCGGAACACCGTGATCACCTGGCTGGTGGACCTGGACCCGATGAAGCTCGAGATGAACGTGCCGGAACGTTTTCTGGGCCAGGTGCAGCCTGGCCAGCGGGTGGAATTCACGGTGGTGGCCCATCCGGACCGGCGCTTTACGGCGGAAATCTACTTCGTGGCTCCGCGGCTGGACGAGGTGACGCGCACGGCGCTGGTCAAGGCGCTGGTGCCCTACCCTGAGGGGCTGCTCAAGGCGGGCATGGTGGCCAACCTCGAGCTGCAACTGGTGGTGCGCCCGGAAGCGATCCTCATCCCCGAGGCGGCCCTGATGAGCAACGGTGAGATGACCTTTGTGTTCCTGGTGGACGCGGCGGAGACCGTGGCCCTGCGGCCGGTGAAACCCGGCCAGCGGTTGCCGCGCTGGGTCGAGATCACGGAAGGGCTGACCGGTGGCGAGCGGGTCATCGTGGAAGGCCATCAAAAAGTGGGGCCGGGCATGAAGGTTCTCCCGGCTGGACCGGACAAGACCGCGGTGTACGAGAGCACCGAACTGCATCCGGCGCTGCCTGCGGCACCGAAGAATACCAATCAGCCCCCGGCCGCTCCTCCCAAACCGGCCTGACCCGCGCTGCCGGATTTTCCCGACGATGGTCCTGTCCCGCATCAGCATCCGCCGGCCGGTGCTCACCTCGATGATGAGCCTGGCGCTGGTCCTCTTTGGCCTGGTCAGCCTCACGCGCCTGCCGGTGCGCGAGCTGCCGAACATTGACCCACCGGTGGTGAGTGTGACCACGGTGTATCCCGGCGCCAACGCGCGGGTGGTGGAGACCGAGGTGACCGAGCGTCTGGAGGAGGCCATCAGCAACATCGAGGGCGTCAAAACGCTCACCAGCACCAGCCGGGAGCAGGTCAGCAACATCACCGTCGAGTTCGACCTGTCCCGCGACGTGGACCTGGCGGCGCAGGACGTGCGCGACCGCGTGGCGCGGGTGCGCGGGCAGTTGCCGGAGGACATTCTCGAGCCGGTGGTGGCCAAGCAGGAGTCCGACGCCCAGCCGATCCTATGGATTTCGCTCAACAGCGACCGGCATTCCCCGCAGGAACTCACCACCATCGCCGAGTTGCAGGTGAAAAACCGGCTCCAGACCGTGGCCGGGGTATCCTCGGTCATCATCGGCGGGGAAAAGCGGTTTGCCATGCGGTTGTGGCTGGATTCCGAGCGCATGGCCGCGCACGGGGTGACGGTCCTGGACGTGGCCCGGGCGTTGCAGGAGCAAAACGTCGAACTGCCCAGCGGTCGGGTGGAAAACCTGGACCGCGAACTGACCATTCAGACCCGGGGCGAGTTGAAAACCGCGGAGGAATTCGACAACCTGGTGGTGTTCAGCGACGGCGTGAGGTTGGTGCGCCTGCGCGACGTGGGTCGCGCAGAGGCGGGCGTGGAGGACCTGCGCACCGTGGCCCGCTTCAACGGCCGGTCCACGGTGTTTCTCGGCGTGGTCAAGCAGTCCCGCGCCAACACCGTGGAAGTGGCGCACGGCGTCAAGGCCGAGCTGGCCCGGGTGGCGCCGACCCTGCCCCTGGGCATCCAGCTTATTCCGGCCTACGACTCCTCCCTGTTTGTCGAGGAAGCCATCACCGAGGTGTGGATCACCCTGGGCATTGCCTTCGTGCTGGTGGTGTTCGTGATCTTCGTGTTTCTGCGCAACCTGCGTTCGACGGTGATTCCCGGGGTGGTCATTCCCGTGTCCATCGTGGGCGTGTTCACGGTGCTCTTCGCCATGGGCTACTCGGTGAACATTCTCACCATGCTGGCGTTGGTCCTGGCCATCGGCATCGTGGTGGACGATGCCATCGTGGTGCTGGAGAACATCTACCGGCACGTGGAGGCCGGGCAGTCTCCCTTCCAGGCGGCGTTCACCGGCATGAAGGAGATCGGCTTTGCCATCCTGGCCATCACCGCCTCCCTGGTGGCGGTGTTCATTCCGCTGGCGTTTCAACACACCGCCACGGGACGGCTGTTCATCGAATTCGCCTTTGCCCTGGCCGGTTCGGTGGTTATCTCGGCCTTTGTGGCCCTGTCGCTGACGCCCATGATGGCGGCCCGCATCCTCCGCCCGGTGGAACGACAGAAGCACGGCTGGCTGTTTCGGACCTTTGAGCGCGGACTGGACGCCTTAACGCGCGGCTACGGTGCCCTGCTGCGTCGGGCCCTGCGGCATCGGGTGTTGATGTTGGGGCTGACACTGGGCGCGGTGGCGGCCATGGTTGCGGCCTACCGCAGCCTGGACCAGGACTTCCTGCCCGAGGAGGACCGCGGGTTGTTCATCTGTTTTGCCATCAGCCCCGAGGGGGCCACCGCCGAATACACCGACCGGATGATGCGGCAAACCGAGAGCATCCTGGAATCGGTGCCGGAGATTCGCTCCCGGGGTGTGATCGTTGCGCCGCCCTTTTCGGGACCCGGCGCGGCCAATCAGGGCATCGCCTTTGTGCGCCTGCATGCGGAGCGGGACCGCCGCGTGCAGGACCTGGTTAACGGCCCCGGGGGCTTGCGGCTGCGCTTCTTGACCGAGGTCGAGGGGGCCCTGGTGATTCCGAACATTCCCAAGCCCATCAGCCGCGGCTTGGGGGCGCCCTTCAGCCTGGTCATTCAGAACGACGACCTGGATCAGTTGAATGTCACCGCCCAGCGTCTGGCGAACCTGCTGCGCACCAACGGCTTTCTCATCAACGTGCGCTCCTCTTACGAAGTCACCAAACCCGAACTGCGCCTGGAGATTGATCGCAACCGCGCCGCCGCGCTCGGGGTGAACGTGGCGGACATCTCCCGCACGTTGCAAATCCTCTTTGGCGGGCTGGACCTCAGCCGCATCAAAGTGGGCGGCAAACAGTATGACGTGATCGCGCAACTGGAGCGGTTTTCCCGCCTCACCCCGCGGGAGCTGGAGCGGGTGTACGTGCGCAGTCAGCACGGCGCGCTGGTGCAACTGAGCAGCGTGGTCACCTACACCACGGCCGCGGCGCCCAATGCGATCGAACACTACGGACGGCTGCGCAGCGCCACCCTCACCGCCACGCCGGTCGGGGTCACTTTGGGCACGGCCATCCAACGGGTGGAAGCGATGTTAGCGCACGAGTTGCCCCCGGGCACCCTGCATACCTGGTCCGGCGAATCGCGCGACCTGCTCGAGGCGCAGGAGCAGTTTTGGTGGATTCTCGGACTGGCCATCATCGTCGTGTACATGGTCCTGGCCTCGCAGTTTGAAAGCCTGGTGCATCCCTTTACGGTCATGTTGGCCCTGCCGCTGGCGGGGGTGGGGGCGTTTGGGTTGTTGTGGTTGATCGGCCTGGGTGGGGCGCAGGGCTGGCTGCCGCCCGTGCCGGCCATGAACTTCAACCTCTTCAGTCAGATCGGCACGGTGCTGCTGGTGGGACTGGTGACGAAAAACTCGATTCTGCTGGTCGAATTTGCCAACCAACGTCGCGCCGGCGGGCTCGACGCCCATGAGGCCATGATCCAGGCCGGGTTGCTGCGGCTGCGGCCCATTTTGATGACCAGCTTCTCGACCATTGCCGGCATCCTGCCGATTGCCATCGGCTTTGGCGCGGGGGCGGAGAGCCGCCGGCCGATGGGCGTGGCCGTGGTAGGGGGACTGATTTCCAGCACCTTCCTCACCCTCTTCATCATTCCGGTGGTGTACACGGCCCTTGCGGACTTGAGCGATCGCGTGTTGCGCCGCCGGCCGGCGCCCGCGCCCGCGTCCGTGGAGCCGGTTCCCCTATCGGGCGGGTGAGCTGGAGAACGCGTCCGGTCACCTCACTCCGGTTGAGGTCTGAGCGGAAGAGACACCGCGCAGCCCCTCCCAAAAAGGCAGTTGCGCAGCGAAGCACTTTGGCTTTGGGTTGGGGCGCATGAAGTTGCGCATCTGGCGCCTGAATCTGCAGTTGGCCCATCGCTGGACCATCGCCCGCACACTTGGGCCTGATGGCCGGGGCGGCGAGGATGTTTTCCCGGTGGCGTTCCTCGAGTTGACCGACAAAAACGGGGTAACCGGGATCGGCGAGGCGGCGCCCTCACGCCGGTACGATGAAACCGTGGATTCGGTCCTGGCCTTCTTCGAGCGGCTCAATCCCTACCAATTGTCCTTCAGCGATTTGGAAGGCAGCCTTCGCTACGTCCAATCGGTGAGCCCTCGCAATTATTGCGCCAAAGGGGCGGTGAACCTGGCGCTGCTGGATGGGGCGGCGCGCCTGGCCGGCCAGCCTCTGCACCAGTTTCTGGGGTTGCCCTTTGAGGAAGGTCGTTACGTCACTTCCTTCAGCATCGGCCTCGCCGAGCCCGAGGTGGTCCGCGAGAAAGTCCTCCAAGCGGAACCCTTTCCGATTCTCAAGATCAAGCTGGGAGGCCCCAATGACCGGGCGGTGATGCGCGCGGTCCGCGAAGCGGCACCCACGAAAATCGTCCGTGTGGATGCCAACGAGGCCTGGAAGAGCCGGGAAGAAGCCCTGGCGAACCTCGAATGGCTGGCGGCGGATGGGCGGGTGGAATTTGTCGAGCAACCCATGCCCGCCGGAACCCCTCCGGCAGATGCCGCCTGGCTGAAGGCCCGTTCGCCCCTGCCCTTGATGGCCGACGAATCCTACGTGTATGCGGGCGATCTGGGGCAGGTGGTGGACGGATTCCACGCCGTGAATGTCAAACTGGTCAAGGCCGGCGGGGTGACGGCAGGGCTGGCGGCGCTGCGGGCCGCCCGCCGGGCCGGTTTGAAAACCATGCTCGGGTGCATGATTGAGTCCAGCGTCCTGATTAGTGCCGCGGCCCATTTGGCGGCTCTGACGGACTACTTGGACCTGGATGGCAACCTGTTGATTACCAACGATCCATATCGTGGTGTGGGTTGTCAGCGTGGGGTGCTGTCGTTTGCGGACGCGCCCGTCCGCACCGGGCTTCAGGTGGCTCCGCGTTGAGTGCAACAGCAATCAAACGGCGGGGAGACTGTGTTAAACCTCCAGCCGGGCGGTTCGAGCCGATAAATTTGGTATCGTTATTGCTAGGTTTGCGATGGGATAGTATTTGTTTCAAAAACGTCAACAACGGCACTGCCCTGCCCGGCGAGTGACAGAAGCGTGACAGGCCGACGAGGCAACGGCAGGTGTCGTAACGGGTAATTCGAGACCGGGAGATTGACTGGTATGGGCCCCGACCGACTCCAGATGCAACGTTTGGAGTGCAAGTACCTCATCAGCGAGCAACAAGCCCGGCTGGTGAGGGAGTTTGTGCGTTGTCATTTGGAACTGGACGAGTACGGCGTTCACCAGCCCGACTGTTCGTACACCATCCACAGCCTGTATCTGGACTCGGACGATCTGCGGACCTATTGGGACACCATCAACGGGAACAAAAACCGCTTCAAACTGCGGTTGCGTTATTACAGCACAGACCCCGACTCCCCGGTGTTCTTTGAGATCAAGCGCCGGGTCAATGACGCCATTCTGAAGCAGCGCGGCGGGGTGCGGCGCAACGCGGCACCCCTGCTGTTGGCGGGACAATTGCCCGAACCCGAACACTTGGTTTCGCACCAGGCGAAGCAACTGGTGGCCCTGCAGCGCTTTTGTCAGCTCATGCTGGACCTACAGGCCACCCCCAAGGCCCATGTTACCTACCGCCGGGAGGCCTGGCTCAGCACGCACGACAACTCGGTACGGGTTACGATGGACCGCGCCGTGCGCGTGGCGCCCGAATTTACCGCGCGGCTGGGTTTGGATATCTCCGACTACGTCTGCCCCTTCGGCAACCAGGTCATCTTGGAACTGAAGTTCACGGGCCGGTTTCCCCGCTGGTTTCAGGAGTTGGTGGAAACCTTTGGCCTGTTTCGCTGTTCGGCGGCCAAATATGTGGATGGCGTGACGGAGCTGGGCGTGGAACAGTTCCGGTTTCGCCCGGTACGGACCGAACCGCCGGCGCCGCAGGAAACTCCGGTTCGCCCGGTGGACAAACCGGCCCCGACTGTGGTAACGATGCCCGGCTGAGCAGGTTATGGACTGGTTATTCCGCGGCGACTACGCGGCGACTCCCATCCAGGTGCCGCTGCTGATCCTGGGGCTGGTGCTGGCCTTTCTGGGGGGACAGGCGCTGGCCTGGACCTACATGTGGACTCACAGTGGGCTGTCCTACTCGCGCAACTTTGTCGCCTCCCTGGTGGTCATCCCGGTACTGACTGCCGGCGTCATGCAGGTACTGGCCAACAACCTCATTACCGCGTTTGGAATGATGGCGGTCTTCGCCATTGTCCGTTTCCGCAACATCCTGCGGGACACCCTGGACACCAGCTACATCCTGGCCGGCCTGGTGGTGGGCATGGCCTGCGGCACGCAACGCTATCCGGTGGCGGTGGTGGTCACTTTGCTGGTGGTGCTGGTGATGTTGTACCTGTGGGCCACCGCGTTTGGCAGCCGCCACCGGTACGACCTGATCCTCAATCTTCACTGGTCCCGGCCGATGTCCGAACTGGAGGACCTGCGGGCGTTGTTTTATCGCCACAGCCGCCGTACCCACTGCGCCAGTCAGCGCCTGAATGAAACCTACGGTGGTATGGACCTGTCCTACCGGTTGCTGCTGCGAGACCCGAACCGGGTCGAAGACCTCGTCCGAGAACTGCGCGCGCTGCCCGGCATTTCGCGCGTGACCAGCCTGCAGGCCGAGGACGAATCCGAAGTTTGACCCCATGAAACGTCTGCCTCCGATTCCCACCCCGCCGGCCTTGCGCTGGCGGGAATTCCGGATTCGTGTGCTGCCGGTTTTGGTCTTTTTGGCCGGGTTGACCTACGTGGGCAGGATCTGGCGGCATGACCTGGCCGCCCCCACCCTGGTGGGCGAGGTGGAGGTCCGTCGCGCCCACGTGGCCAGCATCCAGCCCGGCACCCTGGTCCGTCTGAATGTGGAACGGTTCGCTCCGGTCCGCACCGGCGACCCCATCGCCGAGGTCCTGATTAGCGACCCCCGCTACCTCGAGAGTCTTTTGGGCGTGATCAAGGCCGAGTCCGAGATTCTCCGCCTCCAACTTGATCCCGCGCTCACCACCGAGCGCTCGCGCGTGGATTACGAACGCCTGCGGCTAGAATTGCTGGATCAAAAAGTGCAGCTCGCCTCCAGCCAGATGCACCTGCGCTACGCCGAGGCCGAGTACGACCGCATCGCCGCCCTGCGCCGGGAACAGGTCAGCGTGGCCTCCCAGACCGAACTGGACATTGCCCTGCGGGACCGTGATGCCCTCCGCAGCGAGGTCCAATCCCGCGAGCGTCTGATCCGCGAGCTGGAAAACGACCTCGCCCGGTTGCGCGTAAGCCGCCCGATGCCCCCCTCCGAAGCCCTCCCGGAGGGATGGCGTCTTGCCCTGGAACTCCAGGAGCAGCGGCTCAAACAGGCCCTGGCGGAGTTCGGCCCGGTCACCCTCACTGCGCCCATTGACGGTACGGTGAGCGTCGTATATCGGCTCTCCGGAGAAAATGTTGCGGCCGGCGAACCCATCGTGACCATCACCGCCACGCGCAGCGACCGCATCGTGGCCTATCTCCTGCCCCCGTGGCGCGAGGAACCGGTCGTGGGCGCCCCGGTGGAAGTCCGCACCCGCTCCGGTCAGCGCCTCCGAGGCGAAGGGCGCATTCTGAAAGTGGGGACCCACCTGGACGTCGTCACTCCCACCCTGGCCTATCAGCTCGGTACGCGGGCTGCCGGGGTGGTGCAATCCCTGCTCCTGGGCACAGGAGCCGCCGCCAACAACCTGCCAATTTCGGGGCTGCCGCTGGCCATCAGCGTGCCTGAAAACCTCCGCCTGCGGCCCGGGGAGGTGGTGGACCTGCGGTTGCTGCCGGCGAACTGAAGCCGTGGAAGGCGCCCGGGACCGGTCGAAAGGTGAGCCCGCTTCCGACGCGGAATTTTCCGCCGCCCCCGGCCTGCTAAAAAATCTCCGGCAGATTCGCGATCGGGTTGTGCCGCGCCCCGCCACCTTTGCCGACCCACCAGACGGACGACGCACCGCACTGCCTCAGGTCGGGCTCAGCGCTTGATCCCGGCCGGGCCCTTCGTTTTGAAAACCGGGCTTTCCAAACCGCCCATCCCGGGTTAAGCCTCCGGCGCGTCGCACGTCATGATCCTGCGTTTCGCACTCCCTCTGGTGGGGGTGGTGGTATTCGCCGCCATGAGGAGCCTTGCCGCTGAACCCGAGCCCGAGGCCGGAGAGCTGCCGCGCATCCCCCCGGTGGAACTCCGCGAGGCGCTGCAAACCTTCAAGCTCCGTCCCGGCTTTCGCCTCGAACTGGTCGCCGGCGAACCGCTGGTGCGCGATCCCATCGAAATCGGCTTCGACGCCGACGGCCGGATGTTCGTCGTGGAGATGATTGACTACTCCGAATTGCGCGACACCCGTCCGCATCTGGGTCGCGTGCGCCTGTTGGAGGATACCGACGGCGACGGCTATTTCGAGACCAGCCGCGTCTTTGCCGACGATCTGCCCTGGCCCACGGGTGTCTTTTGCGCCCAGGGCGGCATTTACGTGGCCGCCACGCCGGACATTCTCTTCCTCCAGGACACCGACGGCGACGGCCGGGCCGACCGACGCGCGGTGGTGTTCACCGGCTTTGCGATAGATTACGCCCCCTACCGGACCAATCAGCTCAACGTCCAGGCGATGCTCAACAGTTTCCGCTGGGGGTTGGACAACCGCATCTACGGCTGCACCGCCCCCAACGGCGGAGAAATCACCTCCCCCCGCTGGACCAATCTCCCGGCGGTCAACGTGCGCGGACGCGATTTCGCCTTCGACCCGCGGACGCTGGTCTTGACGGCCGAAGCCGGCGGCGGCCAGTACGGAATGAGTTTTGACGACCGCGGCCGGCGCTTTACCTGCAACAACAGCGACCACCTCCGGGTGTTCATGTACGAGACCCGTTACGCCGACCGCAACCCGCACTTTTCCCTGCCGCCGGCCCTGGAAAGCATTGCCGTGGACGGCCCGGCCGCCGAGGTGTACCGCACCAGCCCTGAAGAACCCTGGCGGGTGCTCCGCACGCGGTGGCGGGTCTCGGGAGTGGCGCCGGGGCTCATCGAAGGCGGCGGGCGGGCCAGCGGCTATTTCACCAGCGCCACCGGCCTGATTGTGTACCGGGGCGATGCCTGGCCGGAGGACTACGTGGGCGATGTCTTCGTCGCCGACTGCGGCAGCAATCTGATCCACCGCAAGAAACTGCGCGCCGACGGGGTGAGCCTGCGCGCCGAACGTCCCGCCGACGAGCAGCGCACCGAATTTCTCACCTCCACCGACATCTGGTTCCGTCCCGTGCAACTGGCCAACGCGCCCGACGGCGCCCTCTACGTGGTGGACATGTACCGGGAAGTCATCGAACACCCGTGGTCGCTGCCCCCGGGCATCAAGAAACACCTGGACCTCAACAGCGGAAACGACCGCGGCCGCATCTACCGGATCGTTCCGGAGGGGTTCCGACCGCGCTCGCCACCGCGTCTGAGCCGGGCGGACCTCCCGGAACTGGTCCGCACGCTGGCGCACCGCAACGCCTGGCATCGCGAGACCGCCGCGCGCCTGCTCTACGAACGCCAGGACCGTTCGGCGGTACCGTTGCTCGAGAACCTGGCGCGCGAATCAGACTCGGCCCTGGGCCGGTTGCATGCCTTGTACGCCCTCGCCGGCCTGAACGCGCTCCGCACCGATCTCCTGCTTGCCGCCCTCGGCGATCCGGATGATCGCGTGCGCCAACACGCCGTCCGCCTGGCCGAGCCCCGCGCGGCCCGCGCCGACGCCCCCGCGGCCTTGGTGTCCCGGCTGCTGGCTCTGGCGGGCGATCCCAGCCCGCATGTCCGCTATCAGCTTGCCTTCACCCTGGGGGAACTGCGCAGCCCTGAACGCGTGCCGGCCCTGGCGGAAATCGTGCGCCGCGATGCCACCGACCGCTGGGTCCGCGCCGCTGTGCTCAGCTCCTTGAGCGAGGGCGCGCTGGAACTGCTCGAACGGATCGCTCCCTGGTTCACTGACGACGGCCCGGCCCGGGCTGGCGAGGGGGCGCACGAGTTCCTCCGCCAACTGGTGGAAATGATCGGCGCACGCAATCGTCCCGCTGAAGTGGCCGCCGTGCTCCGGCTGGTGAACCGGGTGGAACCGGCGGCGGCCTTCGCCCTGGTCCACGCGCTGGGCCAGGGCGTGCAGCGTGCCCGGGGCCGGCTCCACGCACCCGAAGTGCAACCCGTGCTGGACCGCGCCGCCGCCCTGGCCGCCGACCGTGCCGCTCCCGAGCTTGCCCGCGTGCAGGCGGTGGAATTGCTGAGCCTCACCGGGTTCGATCGCGCGGCGGGCCGGCTCACCAACTTGCTGGACCAAACCCAACCCCAGGCCGTGCAACTGGCCGCGGTCCGCGCCCTCGGCCGCTTTGCCGATCCCGCCGTGGGACGGGTGCTGGCGGCGCGCTGGCCGGCCCTGACGCCGCGGCTGCGTGAGGCGGCGCTGCCGGTGCTCCTGGCCCGGACGGACCGGATTCTGGAATTGTTCCGACAGATGGAAGCGGGCGTCATCCGGCGCGCGGACCTGGCCTCCACGCAACTGGATTTTCTCCTGAACCATCGCGACGCAGACATCCGCCGGCGGGCCATCGCCCTGTTGACCGTTTCCGAGCCGGGCGACCGCGCCCGGGTCCTCGAGGCCTATCGGCCCGCCCTGGAACTGGCCGGAGACGCGCCGCGGGGCAAGGTGTTGTTCCAGGAACGCTGCGCCTCGTGTCATCGCCTCGCCGGCGAGGGGTACCTCCTGGGGCCGGACCTCGTCAGCGTGCGCGGTGCCGGCAAAGAAAAAATGCTCGTGGGCATCCTGGATCCGAACCGGGAAGTGCTCCCCCAGTACCTGGCTTTTGAGATTGAAACCCGGGACGACGAAAGCCTGCTGGGCATCATCGCCGACGAAACCGGGACCGCCGTTCTCCTTCGCCAGGCTTACGGTCGCGACACCGTGGTCCCGCGGGACACCATCGCCTCGATGCGCAGCCTCGGCATCTCCCTCATGCCGGAAGGGCTCGAAGAGGGTCTCACCCCGCAGGACCTCGCGGATTTGCTGGAATTTCTCGGTACGGCTCAGTAATTCCGCGTCACCGACTCACCGTCCCGCGCGGCCCAACTGGCGCTCGAGCCATTCGTAAGCCGCCTGCCGTGTCGCCGCCGGAAACTCATGTCCCGCCGCGGGCGTGACCAGCACCAGCGCCTCTTCCGCCTTCCACAGGCGATACACGGGCCTGGCCGCCGCGACGCAATCCCACACCCCCGACAGCTCGAAATTGTCGTCGCCCACCGGGGCGTTGATGAACACCGGCCGCGGTGCCACGGCCGCCAGCACCTCGGTGAAATCAAACGGCATCCGCCGGGGATCGCCTCCGTACTCGCGGGCGATCCGTGGCATATAGCCCGCATGACTCCAGCCGGCGAGGTCGCCGCCGCGGTACTTGAAGAACGAGTTGAACGCGCAACTGGTGATCACCGCCCGGACGCGCTCGTCGAACGCGGCCAGAAACAGCGCGTTGTGCCCGCCCAGGGAATGGCCGATCACCCCGATGCGCCGGGCATCCACCTCCGGCAACGCCGCCAGGACATCCACCGCCGCACGATGGTTCACCACGCCCTTCATTGTGGCGCTGGCGTACCCCAGGGCGTAGGGGTCCAGCCGGTAGTCCCCGAAGTTCGGATAATCCGGCGCCAGCGCGACGAAGCCGCGGCGCGCCAGTTCCGCGGCCAGATACAGGTCGGGATTGCCCGCCAGCCCGGCCGGCTCGTCCTTGCCGAGCGGGGTGGTCTGATGAAGGCACAGCATCGCCGGCGCCCGGCTCGACCGATTCGCCGGGATCAGCAGCCAGGCCGGCACCCGGTCGCCGTCCGGCGTGCCGAAGGTGATCTGGCGGCGCGCGAACTCCGGCAGCCGTTCCTCGTGGATCACTTCGATGTTGCCCGGCCGTCGCGCCGCCGGTCGCGGCGGATCGCCCATCACCCGTCGCAGGGCGTCGAGAATTTCCGCACGGCGCGCCCGCCACTCCTTCGGGCGGGTGATGGGATGCTCGACGCCGCGCCGGTCCCGACGCCAGAGCAGATGCAGCTTGTCCGGTCGAAACCAGGCGGCCCGGCGGTCCACCGGCGCCAGCAGGCGGGCGATGCCGGCCTTTAATTCAAACTCGCTGGGCGGTCCCACCCGCGCCGCCGTGGGTTCGTAGCCCCCCTCGCTCAGCGCCTCATCGCAGCAAATGTACCCCGGGCCGCTTTCGCCGTAGGCAGCGACCGCCAGCGGTGCCTCCGGCCGCAGGCTGTGAGCGTAAAGCTGGTATTCGACGAACGCCTCGCCCGGCAGGTGCAGGCTGGTAACCGGCCCGATCGCAAGACAACTGATTTCCACGGTGGGATCGGCGCGCAGCCGCTCCCGCCAGGCCAGGTTCAGAGCGGCTGTCAACCGGTCTCGATCCGGCGCCTCGGGATTGCTCACCGTGGCGCGGGCGCGGGCCACGGACCATTCCGGTTCCGGCCGCGGCGCCAGCCGCACGCGCGTGGTGCGCCATTCCAGGCGCGTGGCGGGCTCGCGGCGCGTGGCCGCCGCGGCCTGTTGCATCGCCGCAAAGACGCGGTCAGTCAGCTTGGCGCGGGCTTGTGGCGAGCCGTCGTTGTACTTGCCGGCGGTGATGTTGCCCGCGCAGCCGGTGAAATAAATTTGCGGGACGCCTTCCGCCGCTTCCAACCGCTGCCGCGCCAGCCCGACGGTGTCCGCGGTGACGCGGCCGTCGCCGTAGTAGCTCTGGGGATGGGTGGCGTAGTAGTGCAGCCGCGCCAGGGGGCGGTCGTTGTCGAAGAAGCTGATGGTGCGCAGCCAGGGGTCCGTCAGTCCCTCGGGCGCGGCTTGCAGCACGGGGTCCTGCGTGGAGCTGAAGCGGGGGTGAATTCGGCCATCGGCCAGCCGCACGCGGCGGTTCGAGGCAAATCGGTCCACACGCGCCTGCCCGAAGCCCACATGGGTGAACGGTTGCAACCGGCGACAGGCGTTGCTCACCGCCGCGGCCAGCCGGTCGGTGACCGCTTCCAAAAAATCCAGGTCCAGGTGGGCGGGCGGCCGGGGCGCGGCGCGCAGCAGCCGCTCGGCGCGGGCATCGGCGATGGGCGCGTTGTGCTGGTGGACGGTGTGCACGGACACCCGTTCCGGGGAGGTCCGGGCGCCGGCGGCGATTTTGCGACGAAAGGTTTCAAAGGCCTCGGTCTGCAACAGGCACCAATCCACCGCGCAGAGCACGTAGCGGCGGTCGCCCTCAGCGAGCACGATGCCCTTGGCCAGGAGCGGATCGTCCACCGCTTCCAAGGGCTTGATCCACCCGCCGCACAACGGGTGCCCCGGCGGCGGCGTCACGTCGCATTCAAACGTGGCCAGGCGCAGTCGCGAAGGTGCCGCGCCGGCCGGCTGCCCGCGGACGTCGGCCAGCAGGGCCGCGGCGACAATCGCGCCTGCGAACAGCCCCGCCGTGCGCCGACGAAACGCCGCCATGGTCAAGGTCAGGTTGATCATGGTGAGGGCCGGTCTTCGGAGCCTTGTTGCCCCGGGGAGACCCGCCCCAGAGTGGCAGCCCGGGTTCGGCGCGCCAAGACGGAGTTGCGCGCCGGTCCGGAAAGCGCTGCCCTGCTCGCGTCGGCGGTTGAATCGTGCTGCAAGTTACGGCCCTCCCTGCGGTCCGGGGGGAGGCGTTGGGCGGGGAGGGGCTTCGCCGCGGGCGGGGCCGCCGGCCAGGCGTCGCCGCGCGAATTCGAGGGCCGCTTCGTGGGTGGACAGCTCGTCCTGAAGCTGGCGCTCGCGGATTTCCGCCAACAGCGCGCCCAGTTCCGGCCCGGGTTTCATCCCCAGGGCCAGCAGGTCGTGTCCGCGCACCAGGGGGGGGATCAGCGCGGGGCGGCGGGCCAGTTCGGCCGCCTCCCGGACGGCGCGCTCATAGGCGTCCAGTCTCCGGTGGGAACTGAGGCAATCCAGCCGGTGCAGTTCCAGCTCCAGGGGAAAGGTGTCCCGAAGGATCAAGCGGCGCAGGGTGGAGCGACGCATGCGGGGCACGTCCTTGAACTGCATGTGATGTCGCACCACCGCGGCCAGGGTCTCGATGGCGCGGTTGGGAAAGCGCAGGCGGCGGAGAATCTCCCGTGTGAGCGTCTCCCCCAGCCGGTCGTGCCCGTGAAACTGCCAGGCGCCCGTGGCGGGATCGCGTCGCGCGGTGGGCGGCTTGGCCACGTCGTGCAGGAGCACCGCCCAGGGCAGCAACGGAGGCGCGTCGGGCGGGAGCATTTCAAGCATGCGGTGCACGTGCTCGTACACCGTGCCTCCCGGGTGGTATTCCGGGGGCTGTTCGCAGCTTGTCAGCGCTGCCACTTCGGGTAGCACCTCGGCCAGCAGCCCGGTGAGGCGAAGCAGTTCCAACCCCCGGGCCGCGTGCGGCGGGGTGAAGATTTTCAGCAACTCATCACGCACCCGTTCGGCGCTGACGGTCCGCACGCAGGCCGCGTGGGTCCGGACGGCGGCCAGCGTGGCCGGTTCGATCTGAAAATCCAGTTGGGCGGCGAACCGCACCACGCGCAACAGCCGCAGATGATCTTCGGCCAGGCGCGCGGCCGGGTCGCCAATCAGCCGGATCACCCGGGCGTCAAGATCGGCCCGGCCGCCCACCCAGTCGTACAACCGGCCAGTCAGGGGATCGAAAAACAGGCCGTTGACAGTGAGGTCGCGGCGTCGGGCATCCTCCTGCGCGACCGTGAACCGGACCGCCTCGGGGCGCCGGCCATCGCGATAGCCGAGGTCGGCGCGAAAGGTGGACACCTGAAACTGCGCGCCCCCGGCCAGCACCAACACCACGCCGAATTGTCGGCCCACGGGCAGGGTGCGCCGGAACAATACCTCCACCTCTTCCGGTCGCGCGGAGGTGGCGATGTCATAATCGCCAGGCTCGCGTCCCAACAGGGCGTCCCGCACGCAGCCGCCAACCCAGAACGCCGCATGGCCACGGGCGCGGAGCCGGGCCACAATCCCGCGCGCCAGGGCACGCTTGCGCGAGGCGGACGGCGGTTTCATGCCGGGGCGTTTTCGGGGGCGGAAGACGGCGGGCGCGTGCTGCGAAAACGCAGGTACACCAGTGCCCCCGCCAGACTCCAGGCCAGGCTGCCGGCGTAGGCCAGCAGGGACAGTGAAAGCGCCGCCGCGGCCGGCACCTGGATCTCCGGCACGGCCAGCGTCAGAACATACAAATTCTCCCGCACGCCCAGGCCGCTGGGGGTGAGGGGCAGCGCCGAGATGCAGATGATGATCGGCACCAGCACCAGGAGGAAGCGGACGGGGATTTCCAGACCCAGGCCGCGGGCCAGCGCCCAAATTTGCAGCACGCACGCCAGATTGACCAGCAGCGAGAAGCCAAAGGCACGCGCCAGCAACCCGCGTTGACGACCCAGTTCGCGCATGGCGTTGAGGGCCTGTTCGAGTGTGGCGCCCCGGGGCAGGCGGCGCAGCCAATCACGCGCCCCGGGCCACAGCCGGGACACCCCGCCCTGAAAGGACAGCCCGCCCACTAGCACCAAAACAGCCAGCATGGCCAGCGCCGCCAGCGCCAGAAGGCCCAGCCGGGGGTGCTGCGTCAGCAGGTCGCGGTTGGGCAGCATCATCACCGCGGCAAACCCCAGCATGGCCAGCAGGCCGATAAGGCGATCCACGATCACCGACACCACCGCCTCGGGTTTGCGATGTCGGGTTTCCGCGGCGGCGTAGTAGGCCTTGATCAGGTCCCCGCCGGTGGACCCGAGCAGAAAGGCGTTAAACCCGTGGGCCACCAGGCTGATCTCTACCGCGCGTGCACCGGGAATTTCCAGTCCCTGGGCCCGCAGCACGCGATGCCAGCGCAGCGCCCCCAGCAGGATCGTCAGGCCCATGAATCCCAGCGACGCGGCGCCTTCCAGCGGGCGAATCTGAGTGAGCACGTTTCCCAGCGCGCGCGGCCCTTCCCGCCAGGCCACCCGCCATTGCGCCGGGCGGCTGAGCGCGGTCCAGGACTGTCCCTGCCGTTCCCAGGCGGCGCGCCCCTCCGCCACAAAGATGCTGTGGAAGACCCACCCCAGGAGCAGGCCGCACAGGACCAACCGCCAGGCCAGCCGGCCCGCCTGTCGTCCGGTTTTCACGACTCGCCCCACACCGACCGCAGGTGAGCGTAGCCGGCGAGGACCTCTTCCCGGGACAACGCCGGACTGAGCTCGATGACCTTGATGTGCTCGGGCTTCACAAACGGCCGCAGCGCGGCGAAATCAATCGTTCCCCGGCCCGGCGGTCGGTGATCGCGCCCGGGAAACTCCACGTCGTGGATGTGAAAACCCGCCAGTTCGCCGGCCAGGGATTCCAGGTGCAGGACGTGGTGGATGAACCCGAGGTTTTCCTTGATCTGCGCGTGGCCGGTGTCATGCCAGTAGCGCACCACCCCGCCGCGGAACTCGAAGAAAAAGAACGGGAAGTCCGTTTCAAAGGGAACCTCCTCGAGCGCCTCCCGATTTTCGATGCCCAGCAGCAGGCCGCGTTGGCGCGCGGCTTCCTCGACCTGCCGAAGCACCTCGTAGGCCGCCTCCAGGTGTCGCTCCTTGCGCGCCTCCCGGCGGGTCTCCACCTCCTCGCACAGGTGGCGGTACCGGGGCGTATCCCGCTGGCCGCGGGCGGCCAGTTCGAGCAGTTTCTCAGTGTAATCCGGCAGGTCCACCGCGCCGAGGTGCAGCACCACCAGCGGCGCTTTCACCCGCTCGGCCAGCTCGAGGGTTTTGAGGGTGTGACGCAGGGCGTTCTCCCGCTCGCGCCGGTCCAGAGAGGTGAACTTGAAGAGGTTCGGCGCGGCGCGGGTCACCCCCAGGGGCAGGGGGCAAAAGTTGTGCAGCGAGCAGATTTTGATCTCCCCGGCGTCCACGGCCTCCAGAATGCCCGGCACCAAACTCAGCCGGATGCCGTGACTGAGCTCGGCGTATTCAAACCCCAGCTCGCGAATCTCGCGCAGCATGGCCCGGCCGTCAGTGTGTCGGTCGGAATTCCAGCAGGTGGACAGGGCGTACATAAAAAAACCGGCCGGGAGCGGTGCGCCCCGCGCCCGGCCTCTGGTGCGACAGGAAACTGCCGAATTACAGGTCCGCGTAACGGGCCGCCAGCATGGCGTTGAAACGCGCCATTTTCAGTTTCCGGCGGCGTTTCTCACTGGGTTTTTCGTAATGCCGGTGATTGCGGACTTCACGCAAGATGCCCTCGCGCTCCACCCGCTTCTTCAACCGACGCAGGGCCCGCTCGACCGCCTCGCCTTTTTTCAACCGTATCTCAGTCAATGACAGCTCACTTCCTTTCTGGCGACCTGGGTGTCCGCCCCGCAAGGGGGGCACCCTTCCGGTCAGGAGGGCGAAGGCTAGCCCCGGCCCCGGCTCTGTCAACGGGCAAACACGGAGGCCAGTTCAAGCGTTGTCTCCGTCGAGGCGAAAACCGGGAAGACTCGGGATCAGGGGCGGCTGCCGGAGGTCGGTGTTCCCAGGCAGGTCCAAACTCGTAATCTATTCTTCCAGCTTGAGTTACGGCGTTTTGAGCACCTGCCAGACCAGCCGGATGCCGAGCGCCACCGCCACCAGCAGCAGGCCGGCGCCGGAGAGGTGCGACAGGCGCAGCAACCAGGGAAGCGGGATGCGACCATGTACCTGGGCCGCCAACCACCCCAGCAACAGGAACCAGCCATAGACCGCCAGTGCCACATCGTTCAGGCAAGCCAGCCGTCCGCCCCCTCCGTGCTCGCCACCCCGTGGGCAGTCAGGCTGGCAGCCACCGCCACCCAGTATAGCAGCACGGCCGGGTTGCCCAACACGCGCATGAAGCCCATGAAAAATCCCGTGGGCGACTGAAAGCGACGCCGCAGCGCGGCCTCCGTGCGGCCAAAACCCGGCAGGGTGCGAACGCGCAGATAATGCCAGTCCAGCGCCGCCATAACCACCACCCTCCACGAGTTGAAACACTTCTTGAATCCACCCCGACTCAAACACCCGGGCAAAGCCGGTGAAGCCCACTCCGGCGAAAATCATCTCCATGGTTCCCGCCCCCAGTCCGATCTGCCAGGCCCGCTGCCGACCAGGACGCGCCCCCTCGTTGATCAGGGTCAGATTGATCGGTCCCACCGGCACGGCCGAGACCAGGCCGCTGGCGAATCCGGCCGCCCCGGCCAGCAGGTGGGAGGTCAACGAACTCACGGGGGTGCCCGGCGCGGGGTTACTCGAGGATTTTCAGGTACCGGCCCATCCAGTAGGGCAGCAAAAATTCGTCTCCGGCCAGTTCGGTGTGGCCGCCGTCGCCGCCGTCCAAGATGAACGGGTTGCCGTTCCAACGTATGATTCGGCGTTCGTCCGGGGGGAGTAGTTCGGCCGACTGCTGGTTGCGGAAGTTGGCCGGCAGCAGGGTCAGGTCCAGGCGGTGCGAGTTGCGGACCGTCCAGGTCACCAGGTCCAGCGGGAAGTGCCGGAGGGTCCAGAGCGCGCCCTCAAGGTCGAACTCGCGGGCGCCGGTCATCGCGTAAATGAAGTTCCACAGCGGATTGCGCTCGACCCGTTCGATGGCCCAGTGGTCGGCGATGGCCGCGGCGTACAGCCGGCGCAGGTCCTCGTTGAAGGCGTACCGGTACAGGGTCCAGTAATTGACGAAGGCCAGCAGGTCGTCCGAGTGGTTCCACTCGTCGCCCATGTCGTGTCCACGGAAAACCACTCCCGGCGTAGCGCGGATGCGGGCCATGCTGTTGGTGATGTTGGCCAGGTAGCCGTGCCGTTGAAGCAGCTCGAAGGCCCGGTCGCGATAGGCCGCCTTGCCGGTGAGGTGGTAGCCGAACTGGAGGAAGGCGATGATCTCGGCGCTGTTGAGCCGGCGGTCCACCACGGTGGGCGGGTAGCGGTTCACGTATTCCGGATGCCACCGACCCCAGAGGGTGGGCTGGCCGTCCATGTCCACCAGATACAGGTTGTGGCGCAAAATGTGGCTGAGGATGCGGTCGTACGCAGTGGCGATGCGGGCTTTTTCGGCCGGGGTGGATGCGGCGGTTTCATACAACACGGCGTAGGCGAAGGTGTGCGCGGTGATCTCGTCGCTGCTGGTGTGGCCCTTCCATTCCCAGCGCGGGTCGGGCGCCACCCGCCAGCGTTCCGGGTCCGAGACCTTGAACCCCGCGCGTTCGAACGTGCGGGCGGGGAAGCCTTCGTGAGTGTGGATGCCCTGCAGGCGTTCCAGCGTTTCGAAGGTCTGCCAGGCATGTTCGCGGGCCTCGGGATCGCCCGTGACCGCGAAGCGAAACGCCTGGCTGGCCAGGTAATAGCTGCTCCAGGTGCCGTCGTTGTCCGTGTCAATCATCTCCGCCGAGGCCGCCTCGCCCGGGACCCGCAACCGCAGCTCTGAACAGAACCCGTAACGGATGTGGCGCTCGCGAATCTTGCGCTGGTAGTGCGCCGCCTTGGCCGCCAGGGTCAGTTGCACAAACTCGATCTTCGCCAGGCCTCCCGGGGTCAGCACGTACAGGTCGCCCCGGCTGTCCGGCTGCAAATCCACCACGGCATCGTCCGGCAGCCAGCGCCGCCCTGCGAAATAGCGAATCAGCCCGTTGGTTCCCTGAAAGAACACCCCGCGCGGCGTGCCCACCCACACCCCGGTCGTGGTCGGCGCCAGCGCGGTGACCTCGCGCACCGGCACCTTCTCTTGCAGGGGCAGCGTGTTCGCCCCCGTGCGCGCGTGGATGCCGTAATAGCCTTTGCGCGAGCCCACCAGAATTTCCCCGCCGCGAAAAGCCAGCGTGGTGAGCTGCTCGCCGCGGTGCACCCGTTCCAGACCGGCGCTGCCCAGACGAAATACCTGATCCGCCGCCAACACGTAGAACTGGTTTTCCCGCGCGTACAGCCGTTCCTCCGCGCGCGCCACCGCGAACGGCACCGGCGCCTGCCGGTCCCGGTCAACCACCACCAGCCGGTCCGGCCCGGCCAGCAGCGCGCGAAAATCCTCCGCCACCGCCAGCCGCCGGTAAGCGGCGCGGGGCAGGGCGGCCACAAACCGCCCGGCGTACTCCGTGCTCAGGAATTCGTCCTCAAACAGATACCAGAGGCGTCCGTTCTGCAGCGTCAGGTCCAGGGCCCGCCGACCGGCCAACGGACGGTAGCTTTTGTCCAATGCCAGCGTGCCCTCGAACAGGCGGGCCACGCCCAGATCGGTCAGCACGTACACGCGGTCCTCCCGGTCCACGGCAAGTTTGAGCCACCGCGCGTGACTCAACTCCGGATGCCGCGGATACTGCACCGCCAGCGGCTGGCGAAAGGGCTCGTCCGGGACCGCGGCGGACACCAGAACCCCGCCGGCCAGGGCCGCGAACCACCCTCCGATCCACGCGCCGCCGGGCCGGAGCCTTGTTGTGAGGATGTGCATGAACCCACTGTGCCGGGCGAAAGACCGGGTCGGCAAGCGCGCTCCGAGGGTAGTCAGAACCCCAGGTAGCCGCACACCAGGGCCACGATGACCGCCAGCGCGACCAGCCACCCAATCCCGCGCCCGCGGCGGTGCGGCGGCGGACGCCCCTCCAGCTCGCGTTGGACGAACTCCTCGTAATCGAAGGACTCGTCCGGGATTCCCAACCGGTCGGCGTGCGCGCGTTCGGACCAGCCGGTTTGCTCGTCCGATCCGCATTCCGGACAGGCGCGAGCCCCGTCGGGCACCTCGGCGCCGCAGTGAGGACAATATTCCGGCGCGGCCATGATACGGCACGGTAGGCGGGGGGCCGCCGAGGGTCAAGCGGCGCCCAACGGTGAACACGCCGGAGTGGAGCCGCTTGGGGTTCCGGGAAGCGGCTGCCGCCAGAGCCCGGCAAATGTGCATGACGCTGGCCGGCGCCAGCCGTTAGGCTCGCCTGCCCTGCGCATGAGCAAACGTGGCGTGCTACTGGTCAACCTGGGGTCGCCGGATTCCCCCGCGGTTCCGGATGTCCGCCGGTACCTGCGCGAGTTCCTGATGGACGGTCGGGTGCTGGACGCCCCCTGGCCCATCCGGTTCGCCGTGGTGCATTTCGCCATCCTGCCCCGGCGCCCCCGCGAATCCGCCGAGGCCTATCACAAGATTTGGACCGCGGACGGCTCGCCGTTGATCGTTACCAGCCGCCGGGTGCAGGCGGCTCTGCAGGCGCGGCTGCCGGCGCCCGTCGAGCTGGCCATGCGCTACCAGAATCCCTCCATACCCGACGCCGTGCGCCGTCTGGCTGGCCAGGGGGTCGAGCACTGTTTGCTCATCCCCCTGTTTCCGCACTACGCCATGTCCAGCTACGAAACCGCCGTGGTCCGGGTGCAAGAGGAGGTGGCGCGACAATGCCCGGCCATGCATTTGCACGTCCAGCCGCCTTACTTCGAGCATCCGGATTACCTCGCCGCGCTGGTGGAGTCGGCCACCCCTTACCTGGAACGCCCCTGGGACCACCTGCTGTTCAGCTTTCATGGCATCCCGGAGCGGCACCTGCACAAATCGGACCCCACCGGTGCGCACTGTTTGCGCGTGCCCCGCTGCTGCGAAACCCCCAGCCCGGCTCACGCCCGTTGTTATCGCGCCCAGTGCCTGCGCACGGTGGCGGCCTTTGCCCGGGCCACCGGCCTTCCCCCGGACCGATATTCAGTGGCGTTCCAATCCCGGCTGGGCCGCGACCCGTGGCTCCAGCCGTACACCGACCAGGAAATCGAGCGGCTCGCCCGCGCCGGAGTCCGACGGTTGCTCGTCATGTGCCCCGCCTTTGTTTCGGATTGCCTCGAGACGCTGGAGGAAATCCGAATCCGCGGCGCGGAGACCTTCCGGGCCGCCGGAGGCGACACGCTCACGCAAATTCCCTGCCTCAACGAACATCCCCGCTGGGTGGCCGCGCTCGAGGGCATGATTCGCCGGTTCCTGGACGGAAAGCCGGACACGGAGTCCGTGCCCGGCACCGGCCCGGCCTGATCCGGTCGCTCACCGACTTCCGCCCCGGCCAACGCGAGGACGCTGGACCCTCCGTCAACTCGCGGGGGTCGGCTCTGCCGGCCGCGGCACTGCTTCCCTCCACGCTATCGGATCGGGGCGATGCAACCTGCTGTCCGCGGGAGTCCAGCCACCTTAGGAAGGGTTCAACGGGTCTTCGAGCGGACCTCGCCGCGAAGGTTGGGAAGTGGTCGGCGGCACTCTACGCGGTGGCGCAAAGGGATTTTCTTCCTCTGCCGCGGGTTCGTTTGCTGCACAGGGCGAGTCCGGCGGGCAACCCGGTTTTTCGGAGGTTTCCCCGGGTTCCGGTTCAGCGGGCGCCGTCTCCGGAGTCGGGGCGAACGGACTGGAGACGATCCGGTGGGGCAGTTGCCACACCGCGCCCAGCATCAGGACCGGCCCCACCAGGTGGGCAAACAGACACAACCCCAGAAAATCCCATAACCGCAGGCCGTAGCCGGCGTACAGCAGCAACGCCCCGGCCACGATCAGGCCGCCGGGCAACAGCGCCGCCATGATCAGACGCACGCAGCCCCGCCAGGTCACCGCCCGCCGCAGCAGCGCCGCCAGCAGCCGCACCGGCGTCGCCAGGAGCAGCCCCGTCAGCCACCAGGAACCCAGTCCGAGCAGGGCGCCCCCGGCCAGAACCGCCCCGCGGATCAGCGGACGCCAGGCGTTCCAAAGCGGCTCCAGTTCCGGCCGATTCAGCGGCAATTCCAGCTCCGCCGGATAACGCAGGGACCAGTAGCCGAAGAGTGATTGCGCGCTCAGCTCCCTGGCGAGAAACTCAAGCGAGATGTCCGCAGCGGAGGTGGGAGCCGGCGCGGCGTGGGGATTGACCCGGAGGGCAAGAAACCGGTTGCGCGCCAGTTCGGACATCGTGCCGGCGGGCCACTGAAGCTGGCCGCCGCGGATGCCCCCCGAGTCCGGCAGGTTGTGGACGGCTTCGGTAATCACCGGCAACCAGGCGGAGGCCACAAAACGTTCGATGGCCAACCCGAGTCCGGCTGCCACCACTAGACACCAAGCCCAGCACCAACCCGGCGAGGCGGCGGCCAAGGCGGCGACGCCCCGCCAGGTAAACGGTTGCCGGGCCGCGCGCGCCAGCCGGGCGGAGGACTCTGCGTCCATCGGGGTCAGGCCAACTCAACCGGCCGGAGGCGGCGGAGCGGACGCCGGAGGAGGGCCGGGCGGGGGTTGGAGCAGAATCGGCACCGGATAACGAAGCTTCATCACGTCGTCCACCAGCACCTCGATGTAGTAGGCGCCGGGCGCGGAGAATTCGATGCCGGTGTAGAGAGTGACGTTGATGGCGTGGTGGGTGGGGTCCTGCAGGGCAAACTTCACGTTGCTCTGGCGCATCACCGTGGTGCTGTCCGGCGCCAGCAGTCGCACCGTCTCGGTAAACTGGCCCAGGCCGGCGGTCCAGCGGTTGAACACGCAAAGTTTGAACGCCTTGATGGGCAACTGGGGCACGCGCACAACGCCCAGGATGCCCACGAGAATGAAATTCCCGGTGATTTCCTGGCGGACATCTTCGCACAGGAGCGAGGCCTGCAGATCGGGCAGGATGCGGGTCGGATTCATGTCGGTTTCGAAAACACGCCCGGCCAGTCTGGCCCTCCCGGGCGGGAATGCAACGCGCAGTTTTTCCGCGCCAGGCTTGCAGCTTGGCGAGTGCGCCCCCGGCATGCTAAAAGCGCCGACTGGCGGGTCGCAACCCGCCACCCAGAATGATCGTAATCACGGACGAACACTGCACCACGTACAGCCAGCCGGGACATCCCGAACGCCCCGCGCGGGTGGCGCGCACGCTGGAAAAACTGCGCGAGCCCTCCCGTCTGCCCATTACGTGGGACCGCCCCGCCCCGGTGCGCGAAGAGCAACTGCTCCGCGCACACACCCCCAATTTGCTGGCCCGCCTGGCGATGCCTCTGGACTTCGATGCGGACACGCCCACCTATCCGGACATCCGCGCCCATGCCGAGCGCAGCGTGGGCGGCGCGCTGCGGGCGCTGGACCTGGCCCTGGAGGGCCGCCCGGCCTTCAGCCTGTTACGCCCGCCCGGCCACCATGCCACGCCCTCGCGGGCCATGGGCTTCTGTTACCTGAACTCGGTGGCCATCGCCGTGCTCGAGGCCCGGGCGCGCGGGATTGAGCGGGTCGCCGTGTTTGACTTCGACGTGCACCACGGCAACGGCACGGAGGACATCCTGCGCGGGCGCCCGGGATGCGCGTTCTTTTCGGTGCATCAATTCCTCGCCTACCCCGGCACCGGCGACAGCTCGCATCAAAACGCCTACAACTATCCGGTCCCGCCCGGGGCCAGCCGCGAGGAATACCGGGCCGCCCTGCTGGCCGCCTTGGAGGATTTGAGCCGCTACCAGCCAACCCTCATCGGCGTGTCCGCCGGATTTGACGCCTTCCGGGAAGACCCGCTGAGCGATGCGGCGCTGGAGGAGGAGGATTTCGCCTGGCTGGGTGAGATGCTGCGCGGCCTGGGCGTGCCGCTCTTCAGCGTGCTGGAGGGCGGCTACAGCCGACAGTTGCCGGACCTGATTTTTGCCTACCTCTGCGGCCTGGCCGGCCCATGACTCCCGACGCGAAAACGTGCTTGCCGCCCCTGTGCAAATCCGGACCATCCCACCGCTCCGGTCCGGCCCGCGCACCGGCCGGGCCGGCGCCGGCAAGATTGCACCGCAGGATTCAACACCCATGAAGAAAGCCCCCCCACCCCGCGTGCTGCGCTTGGGGCTGCCCAAGGGCAGTCTGCAGGAAGCCACCTTGGAAAAAATGGCCAAGGCCGGTTTCAACATCAGCGTCAGCAGCCGCTCCTACATTCCCTACGTGGATGACGACGAGCTGGCCATTCGCCTGATTCGCGCCCAGGAAATCAGCCGCTACGTCGAGCACGGTTACCTGGACGCCGGCATCACCGGCCACGACTGGATCGTGGAAAACGGCTCCAAGGTCCACGAAGTGGGCGAATTCATCTTCAGCAAGGTCTCCCGCCAACCCACCCGTTGGGTGCTCTGCGTGCCCGAGGATTCCCCCGTGCGCAGCGTGCGCGACCTGGAGGGCAAGCGCATCGCCACCGAGGTCGTCAACATTACCCGCCGCTACCTGCGCCAGCACGGCGTCCGGGCGGAGGTGGAGTTCTCCTGGGGCGCCACCGAGGTCAAGGCCCACGAGCTGGTGGACGCCATTGTGGAGGTGACCGAGACCGGCTCCTCGCTGCGCGCGAACAAGCTGCGCATCGTGGACACCCTGCTGACCTCCACCCCGCGCCTGATCGCCAACCGCGACGCCTGGCGCGACCCCTGGAAACGCGGCAAGATCGAACGGCTGGCCCTGCTGTTGCGCGGCGCCCTCGAGGCCGAAGCCAAGGTGGGCCTCAAAATGAACGTCGCCGAGAAAAATCTGCCCACCCTGTTGGAAAGCCTGCCCGCGCTGCGCAATCCCACCATTTCCCACCTCAGCCAGCCCGGCTGGGTGGCGGTAGAAACCATCATTGACGAACACGTGGTACGCGACCTCATTCCCCGCCTGAAGGAAGCGGGCGCGGAGGGAATTATTGAGTACCCGTTGAACAAGGTGGTATATTGAGTCGCACGAGACATTTATGGGTTCACTGAAAAAGCGCCGGAAAGCCAAGATCAACAAACACAAACGGCGGAAGAAGCTCCGTCAGCATCGGCACAAGAAGCGCACCTGGCAGAAGTAAGCCGCCCGCCTCGTGCGCCCCGTTCAACCGGCGCCGACCGGGCTCCGGGCGGCGCATTTCCTGCAGCCATGGCGGGTCTGATTCCCCGCATCATTCCCGGCCGGGCCGGGCAATGGTTGGTGGTCGCGGCGCTGGCGTGGAGTGTGGGATGCGCCTCCCGCCAGACCTCCCCGTCGCATTTTGCCGCCGTGCCGTCCAGTCCCCGTCTCTCCGAGACCGAACTGCAACGGCGGGTCGAAGCCGGCGCGCGCTTCGCCGCCGGACTCGTCCACGATCTGCGCGGCGAACCGCGCGCCGCGGAAGAGCAATTCCGGGCCTCCGTTCGGGCCGATCCCGCGCACGAGCCGCTCGCCCTCGAACTGGCCCAGCGCCATCTCCGGAATCGCGACCCGCTGGCGGCGGTCGAAGTGCTCACCGAGACCAGCCGGCGTCCGGACGCCTCCGCCCAGGTTCTTGGCTGGTTGGGGACGGCTTACGCCCAGGCCACCAACGCCCCGGCGGCCATCGCCGCCTTCCGCGAAGCCATCCGCCGCGAACCCGAGTCCATGCTGGGCTATCACGGTCTGGCCACAGTGCACTTGCAGGCGGGCCAGACCAACGAAGCCCTGGCCGTCCTGGAGGAGGGCGCCGCCCGCCCCGCGCCGCCGGCCGGATTCCTGGTGGACCTGGCCGGATTTTACGTCGCGGCCGGACGCCAGCGGTTGCTGCCGACCGAAGTCACCCGCCCCCGGGCGCTGGCTCTGCTGGAGCGGGCCGCCCGCCTGACTCCGACCGACCCGTTCGTGCGCGAGCGCCTGGCCGAGGGCTTCGCCGTCCTGGGGGAAACCCGCCGCGCGACCGACCTCTACGAAGCCCTCCTCCGGGACCAGCCGTCTGACAATCCCCGCGCCCGTCTGGCCCTGCACGAGCAGCTCTTCCAACTGCACATGCGCATCGGCCAGGCCGCCGAGGCCCGGCGCCACCTCGAGGCCATCACCCGTGACAATCCGGCGAATCCCCGCGCCTACGCCCTGCTGGGCGCCCTGTGCCTGGAGGAAAAGCGGTTCGCCGAGGCCGAACTCAACTTCGAAAAGGCCCTCCTGCTCGATCCCGGGATGGAGCCGGTGTACTACGACCTCGCGGGCGTCAAGCTCAGCCTGCGCAAGCCGCACGAGGCCTGGGAAATCCTGGAACAGGCCCGCACCCGCTTCCGTCCGGGGTTCCTCTTGGAATTCTACAGCGGCGTGGCCCTGGCCGCCCAAAAGCGCTACGCCGAAGCGCTCAACCACTACGATGCCGCCGAACTCCATGCCCGGGTCAGCGACCCCGCCCGCCTCAACGACTTTTTCTACTTCCAGGTCGGCGCCGCCAGCGAGCGCGCCGGGCGCCTCGCCGAGGCCGAGGCGGCCCTCCGCCGGTGTCTCGAGCTCAATCCCGACCATGCCGAGGCCCTGAATTATCTCAGCTACATGTGGGCCGAGCGCGGGCAAAATCTCCAAGAGGCGCGCGTCCTGGTACAACGCGCCCTCCAGCAGGAGCCGGACAACTACGCCTACCTCGACACCCTGGCCTGGGTGCTCTACCAGATGGGCAAACCCGACGAAGCCCTGCCGCACCAGCTTCGCGCCGTCGAGCTCAGCCCGGAGCCCGACGCCACCCTGCTGGATCATCTGGGCGACATCTACCACGCCCTGGGACGCGAAGCGGAAGCCCGCGCGGCCTGGGAAAAATCCCTGGCGGTCGAAGCCAACCCGGCGGTCGAAAAGAAACTCCGACCCGAGCCGGCGGTGCCGGGTCCATCCTGAAATGGAACGGCGTTTCACCCGGCACTACACCCGCGAGGAAGCCCAGGCCCTGCTGCCCGAAATCCGCGCCTGGCTCACACGTCTGCGGCTCTTGCAGCCGACCCTCGAACAGCAGCAGCGCAGCGTGCAGAGTTTGCTGGACCAGGGCCGCGACGCGGGCGGCACACGGGTCAACGGGTTCCTGCGTACGCTGGCCGCCGCCCAGAGCGTGCTGCGCGAATTCGCCCGCCGGCAAATCCAGCTTCAGGACCTGGAACGGGGCCTGGTGGATTTCCCCGCCATCCTCGGCGGACGCGAGGTCTTTCTCTGCTGGGAGGAGGGCGAACCGGCGGTCGAGTATTGGCACGAGCTGGACGCGGGGTACGCCGGGCGCGAACCGCTCTGAGGCCCGGGGCGGGGGTCGGGAGACGGACGGGATGCCGCCCCCGGGATCTTCGCAAAGGCGAATGGTTGAACGGGCTCGGGCCCATTTCCCCCGGCGTCAGCCGCGCCTCATTTAACTTTTCCCCTCTCAACCCATCCCCGCTCACGGCTCCGCGCGGTTGCCCGTCACTCGGTTGCCTGCGCCGCCTTTATCATCTCCGCCACCAGCTCTTCGGTGGTCCACTCGTTGCCCACGAAAATTTTCCGGATGCGTCCGTCGGCCCCCACCACCACCGTGCGCACGTTGTGGCTGAAGCCCTCGCCGTCGCGCGCGAAAATCATCCCGAACTGCTCGGTGATCGCGTCAATCTCGATCATCTCCCCCGTGCAAAAGTTCAGCCACTCGGGGTCTGCCCCGTACTGACGGGCGTACCGGTGCAAGACCGCCGGTGTGTCGTGGGCCGGGTCGAACGAAATGGCCAGCAGATGCCAGCGTTTGGGCGGCGCCGGCAGCACCTCGCGCAGCCGGCGCGCGGCCTCCACCAACTGGCGCGATTGCCGCGGACAGAAGGTCGGATAGGGACAGCGCGTGTAAATGAAGGTGAAGCCCAGCGCCTGCCCGCGGAACTCGCTCAACCGGATTGGACGCCGCGTCTCGGTGACAAACGGATAGTCCGGCATCGGATCCCCTTCGCTCAGCTCCTCCACAATCCGCGTCACCCGCACCGACTCCACCACCGGAGGCGCGTGTTCCGGCACCCCGCGTTCCAGCACGCGGAGGCGGTCAATCCATCCGTCGGTGTCGGTCACCGTGAAGCGGAATTGCACGGTGTCACCCGGTTCCACTCCGGCCAGTTCCCGCGGGTCGCGGACCTCGAACGGCATGGTCATCGCCGCCATGTAACCGGGTATGGCCTCGTGCCGGATGATCACTTCCCGCTGTTCAGGCCGGACCTCGCGCACCACGCCGCGCACCTCGTACACCCGGCTCTCGCCGGGCGGAGCCGGTTCTCCGGCGACGTTCGCCGTTCCCGTGGCGCAATGGGGACACGTCGGACGGGGGGTGCGACAGGCGCTTTGCATCACCCCCACCCCTCCCAGCAGGATCAGCCCACATGCGATTTTCAGGGCGACACGCATCGGTGGCGTCTACGCAAAAAAGACTAGCCTGAAAGAACCCACCGAGACCAGCACAAGTTGACCCGGAACCGGTCCCGGCACCTCTCCTCCGGGGCGGCGTACCCGGTGCGAGGCTCTTTCTGTGAGGGGACAACACTCTTCGGAACCGTCCGTCGATTCGGCCGAGGGACGTCGAATCCGCCGAGGATGCGCTCCGCCCTGGCGGACCGTGCGCCGCCAGGGCTCCCAGAAAGGCCGCCGCTAGGGCGAGGGCATCACGGTCAGTCGAAAGTACCGACCCCGCTCATCTGCGGGTGGGACAAGGGGCACCGTTATCCAGCGTTCCTCCGTCCCGGGCGGCTCCTGATGCAGGGTTTCCCATTCCGCCGTGGGGAGGGTTTCGCAACTCTGCACAGCATAAGCGCGGCCCGGACGGGCCAGAAAGCGCAGTGCCAACCCCTCGCCGACCGACGCCGGAACTTCCAGTCGCAACACGCTGGTCGGGGAAAGCGGGTCCGTGCCGGCGAGAAATTCTTCCCGATTGGTCGCTTCGTCTCCGTCGGAATCCGCGCCGGCATCGTCCGCCAACGGGTCCGTTCCATGGGTCCACTCCCAGAGGTCAAGCAGCCCGTCCCCGTCGCTGTCCCGTTCCGGATGCCAATTCGAGCGCCCGGGGGTCGCGGTGCCGGGGAAGTGCATCACCCGCTCGCCGCCGTCGGGCAGGCGGCCTTCGGAGGTGTCGCCGGTTCCCGGGCTGCAAACCACCCGGTCCACCTCCTGTCCGGAGGTGTCGTAGAGCACCAGCGTTCCGCCCGCGGCGGGCAGAGTGAAGTCCAGGTGGTCGGGTCCGGGACGTTCGTCCGCCCACAAGCGCCCAAAACCCCCGGGCTCCAGAAAGGCGCGGGAGGCGAAGCGGATCCGGCGTCCGGCGATCTCGAAGTGCAGTCCTGCCAGGGCCACTGGCAGATCGGGGGAACGATTGTACAGCTCCACCCACCCCGCGCCGTCGGACGGGGCGTTGATGAGCCATTCGTTCAAACACAGGCGCGTGGCCGGAGCGAGCACCGCAACCGCATTGGGCGCGCCGGGAGTGGGCACGCCGGCCTGCCAGCGTCCGTCTACGCGCGCCAGGGTGTGGTCAGCGAACTGCCGACCAAAGGCCACGGCGTCCACGAGGTTGGTCCGGGCATCGTAAAGAAAGAGGTTCTCGCCGTCGCGGTCGAGGCCGAATCCGCTGTACAGGCCCCTGGCATCCGCGCGGACCGGCGCGCACCAGATGACCAGATAACCGCCGGCGGGGAGCACCGTGCCGGCGGGTAAAACATATCGCCGCGGCTGGTCATTGTCGCTCAGGCTCCACCCGGACAAATCCACCGGCGCCCCGTCCGGATTATGCAACTCCACCCAGTCGGGAAACGTATCCTGGTGGGGTACTGTGGTCCGATTGTCCGCCATCACCTCGCTGAACGCCACGGGGTCCGGAGGCGTCAGGGACGGGGCGTGGCCCGGCGTGCCTCCGGGCACGGAACTGGCGCGCCAGGTGGCGGGCGCGTGGGGATCGCCGTCCGGGTCGGCCAGTTCGAGGGAGGCCCCGCCGCCATCGGCCTGCGGTGGCCAGCCGCCCTCATCATCATATTCGACGGCCAGCACGGGGATGCCCTGCCGGTCTCGCAGCTCCAGGCGTTCGCCGCCGTTGGACAAATTACCGCCGAAGTATCCGGCCACCCACACGCCGGGATACCGCCGGGCAAAGGCGGCGGGGTCGGCATCGTTGGCCAGCACCAGCCGCGCCCCCGGCGCCAGAACCGAACCCTCGGGAAAGACAAAATTGACGCCCCGGAAATGGTAGCCGCTGAGGTTCAGCGGCAGCGGGCCGTGATTGTGCAGTTCCAGAAACTCGAGCGCGCTGCCCTCCGGCGGGTGGTACATGATCTCCGTAAAACGCACCGGCAGTCCCGGAGGTCCGACGACAAAGTCCGCTTCGGTCAATGCGCTCCAGGCTTCACCCCGGCGCGTCCGGGCGCGTACGCGCGCCGACTCTTCCAGGCGCAGCGGGCCGATGTACTCGCGGGCCCCGGGAGACACGACGCCGCTGCCGTACGTCCGTGGGTCGGCGCCGTTGGTCGTGTAGTAAATCGTGCCCTCCGGCGCGGACAGGCGCAGCGACTGCCCCGCGGCCAGCCGGCCGCCGTGCGGTTCAAACACGGGCGCCGCCACGTCCGGGTACAGGTCGGCCTCGCGAAGCTGGCTCAAGAAAACGGCGGTGCGTCGGGGAAAATAATTGAAGCTGGCGGCGTGTCCCGGGCTGTTGGTCAGCCCCAGGAGCGCCCACAGTTCGGGCAGCCAGTCCCCCTCATAGGTCAGGGGGTTGTTCGAGCGGTCCGTGCCGTAGGTGCCGGAGTTGCCCCAGCGGGCGGACTCGCCAATCAGCGCCGGCTCGATCTCCCGCGCCCGGCGCAGATACAGGGCGGCAGGGCGGTTGCCCTCGGGACGCGCGAACGAGACCGGGTCGGGCGAGTCCACCGCCAGCACCCCGCCATTGAAGCAGTGGCGGTGGACGTGGTCGGCAAAGCGCAGCCGAAACTCCGGATGACCGCGCAGCCACTGGAAAATTTCGGTGGGACCGCCGGCATTGGTGACCGTGAGCCGGTTTTCGCTCACGCTCTTGAGCACGTGCTCGGCGTCCCAACTGATGAAGCGCCACCGGCCGTCGGGCGCGCGGCGCCGGCAGGCGTACCAGTTTTGATGAGCCCAGTCGGTGTTGCCCGCCCAGAAATTCAGGATCAGGTAATCTATGAAAGCGGGCAGGTCGAGGTGCCGCTGGAGCGCCTCGTAGGCGGCCGCGTCGGGCGGTCCGGCGCGGATCAGGGCCAGCAGGTCGAGGTAGGCGCGGTTGCTGCCGGCCACGACGTTGTGCGGCTGGTGCCGGAGCACGTCATACTCCGCCGGCTCGCCTCCGAAATACGCCGCGGCGAACTTGTCGTCGGGGCGCTCGTGCACGCCGCTGATGCCCCAGTACAGGCCGTTCAGGTACAGGTGCACGAAGCGCCAGTGCACCCCGGGCCGGCCCATGGCCCGCTCCAGGTCGCTGACGAAGGCGTCGCGCACGTACTGGGCCCGGAGGCGCTGGTCTTCGGTGTTGACGCCGCCGTTGTAGTGCCAGACGTAGTTCAGCCCGTGATCCAGCACCAGCGTGTTGAAGCGGGTGACCGGCGAGTCCGGAAACACCGGATACTCCAGGCTGCGCGCGCCGAAGTCGCCCTTGAAGAGCAGGCGCAGGGACAGCTTCTTCGATTTCCAGGTGGTGCCCTGGTCATAGGGGCTGGTGCCGCCCTGGATTTCAAGACCGGCGGGGGTGCTGAATCCCCGCCCCCCGTCGGGCAGGAGCAGTTCCGCGTGCACCGGCTGTTGGTTCCAATCCTCGCGGCGCACGTACACCCCCTCGGCCGGGCCGAAAAGGCGGTCCACGTCCGTCACCAGGGACAGGGTGGGCAGGGCCAGAAGCCCGGCGCGGATACGGGCCGCGTGGTCGCCCCGGTTCACAATCTCGGGGTCCATTTCGTAGTCGGCCGGGATGTCCTGGCAGTTGCGACCGCTCACCGTACAGGGAGAATCCCAGACCGTCGGGAAGCCCTCCGGGTCCGCAGGTTGGGTGAGCACGTGGTCGGGGAACAGGTAGGTGTGCGTGATCACCGGCGAGGAGAGCCAGCCCGGGCGGAACGCAGCGGCGCGCAGCAGAAACGCCGCCCGGCGTGGGGTCCCGCTCACCCGCAGCGGGCCGGTGTACGCCGGGCTCTGGTCCGTGGGGGTGCTGCCGTCGGTGGTGTAGCGGATGACCGCTTCCGGCGTGGAGGTGGACAGGGCCACTTCGAACGGGGCGTCGAAAAACCCGCTCTGGACCGAGGCCACCGGCGCGGCCACGAGGTTCGTCACCGCGCTGGAAACGGCGTTGGCCCGGCCCGGCGTGGGAACGGTCAGATAAGCGGGTTGGCCGGCCGGCGTCAGTCCGTACGCCACGTCGGCGCGCTGCTCCGGGTAGTCCGGCGCCCAGGCATGCACCGGCCGGCGCGGAAGGTCCGCGTTAAACAGCCCCAGATAACCGCCCCCGGCGTTGAGCCGGAAATTCGTGTGGCCGCCGGCGCCGGCGGCCGTCGGCGCGCGGTTTTTGCCGGAGGCAAAGATCACCAGATACTGCCCGGGGGCCAAGGTCAGCGCCGGGAAGACCCACTTCCCCGGCGCTTCCGGGTCGTTCGTGAGCGACCAGCCGAGGAGGTTCACGGCGCGCGAGCCGCGATTCCACAGCTCGATCCAGTCCTGCTTTTGCCCATCCTCATCCCGCAGGCCGGTGAGGTTGTCGGTCAGGAACTCGTTGATCACCACGTCGGCCGCGGCGGCCTGCGGGTCAAGCTGATAGTCCCAGTCCCCGCCGGCAAAGCGATTGGGCGTCGGGGCCTGATCACGAATCTCCTGGTCCGCGGCCCAGGCACAGGTGACCGGGCCGGGGCCGGGCGGGTCGAACTCAAACAGGTACGGGCCGTCCGCCTCGCCGCTCACGCTCCGGGCCGGCTGACCGTTCACGCGCAGGTCGGCGGCGCGCAGACCGGTCACCGGCTCGGAAAAGGTCACTTCAATCCGGCTCAATGACTCCAGGGCGGCTCCGGGGACGGGAAGCACCGTCCTGAGCGTTGGCGGCTGGCGGTCGGCCAAGTGATAGGTCCAGGAGGCGCCGGGCGCGGTTTCATCGAAGCGATGGCCCTCCAGGTCGGTGAGGGTGTGATGGACGTCGAAGACCACGGCCACCGGGCCGGGCAGCGGCTGGGTGAAGTGGAAATGGTAGGTATCCGGCGCGGCGCCCGGCTGCACGGTGTCCGCCGGACGGCCGTTGATCAACAGGGCGGCGGCTTCCACGCCGGTCATGGCTTCGCTGAAAGTGACGGTGATCTGCGTGAGGGTATCGAGCGCACTGCCCGGGACGGGAAACGCGCCCACAATCGAAGGAGGCGCCAGCCGGTACGTCCAGGAAGCCTCCGGCGCGGTGGCATCAAACAACTCCCCGGTCACCGCGCGAATGCCGTGGGCCGGATTCCACCCGATCTCCACCCGGCCGGGCGGCGGCGGCGCGAAGAAAAAGTCGTAGCCGGCGCCGTCCGGGGCGGCGCTCAGGCCGGTGGCCGGCTGGCCGTTGACGAGCAGGTCCGCGGCCTCCACGCCGGTGACCGGCTTGCTGAAGATGACGGTGATCTGACGCAGCCCGCCCACGGTGGAATCCGGCACCGGGGTCACCGACTGGATCGTGGGAGGGCCGGGCGGCACGCGCGCGGCGCGCAGCTCGAGGTCCAGATAAAAATCGCTGCTGGTCAGACTGCGGTTGACGGCCTGAACGGCCAGGACGTTGACACCCGCCCGCAGCCCGCCCGGGGGCAGGGTGAGCACGGCCGCCACCTCCACCGGCGTGGCGCCGACGGCGATGGGGGTGCCGGCATTGTACGGCGGCTCGCCGGGATGCACGTTGTACCGGTACACCTCCCGGCCGTTGAGCCAGGCAAAGAACCCGTCGTCCACCACCGCCCGCAGGGTCAGCGACGCGAAAACGGAGGGCTCGCTGACCGGGAAGGCGTGTCGCAGGTACACAGTGGTGTAGCCGTTGCGCATGTCCGTCAGCCGGGTGCCGCCGGCAAGGTTGGCATAGCCGTAGTGAAAGGGCATCGCGCCCTCGGCCCACGCGGTGTCGGCAAATTCCGGTTGTCGCCAGGCGGCGGGCGGATTCGACGCCTCGCTGACGCCCTTGCGATATTTCCAGATCGAACCCGGGGCGATCAGGGTGTCCTGAGCAACTCCGTTCGGGACGGTCCACCCCGCGCCCAGAAGCAGGGCCGATCCGGCAAGCCCTCGGACGAGGCCGACCATGCGCTTGAACCTGCAGGGAAAATCGGGCATGGCGATGGCCGGAATATCTCCGAACGCGCGGCGCAAACCAAGCAAAAGGGCGGGTCGTGCCGGAGGAAAAACTCGCGCGGCGCTCCCCGGCCTCCACCCCGGGGCTCAACCGGCGGGCGGGTGCGGCAGGGGACAACCGGTGTCGCCCAGGGCCGCCCAGGTCAGACCGGCAAAGGCCGGGACTTCGGCGGCCATTTGATTGAAGAGGGCGACCGGGTTGTCGGGGACGCGCTCGCCGGTCAGCCGCTCCCACAGGTCGCTCAGCCATTCGGATTCCGGCCGGGCATCGCCGGGCGGCTCGACCGCCTTGAAGAAGCGCTGCACGCGGCCGTGGGCGTTGGTGAACGTGCCGCGCTTTTCGGCGTGGGCGGCGCCGGGGAGAACGAAGTGGGCGCGGTCGGCGGTGCGGTTGGGCAGCAGGTCGCTCACCACCAGCAATTCGAGCTGGCGGAAGCTATCCGCGTCGAAGCCGTGCCGGGTGAGGTCTTCGCCAAAGACCAGGAGCGTGGTGAGGGCGCCGGCGCGGAGGCGTTCGGCGATGGCGGCCAGGTTGGCGCCAGGGGGGCCGGCGGCCAACCCCAGGGCGCGGGCGCCCAGGGTGTTGGGATTCTTGTCCGGATGAACCAGCAGATGATCGCCCTCGCCCCGGCGCGGGACGGTATCCGTGACCGCGCCGAGGCGCTGGGCCAGCTTGCGCAGGAGATAGAGTTCCTCGTTGGCGAGACGGGCGGAGGCAATCAGGGCGGCATGGCCGGGGGTTACGGCGCGGAGGCGGGCGGCCAGTTCGGCCAGCGCGCGGGCCCAGGTGGCCGGCGCGTCGCCCATCCGCACCTGGCGGAGGCGGTCGGCGCGTCCAATCCAGCGATAATTGAGGCGGCCGTAGTCGCAGAGCCAGGAGCGGTTGACGGCGTCGTTCTCGCGCGGGGTGTAGCGGTAGAGGGTGTTTTCGCGCGAGCCGATCAGGACGTTGCAGCCGGTGCCGCAACTGGTGCACAGGCTCTTGGTCTCCTTGAGGAACCACACCCGCATCTGGAAGCGGAAATCTTTCGAGGTGAGCGCGCCCACCGGGCAGAGGTCCACGGTGTTCAGGGTGTAGTTGTTGTCGAAGGCCCGCCCCGGCCAGGCGGCGATGGTGTTGTAGCTGCCGCGGTTGATGATGCCCAGGGCGTCGTCGCCCACAATGTCACGGGTGAACCGGATGCACCGGGTGCACAGGATGCAGCGTTCGTCGTCGAGCAGGATGCGCGGGCCCAGGTCCACCTGCTTGGGTTTGTGCACCTTGGTTTCGACGAACCGGCTGGCGGACCGACCGAATTCCACCGCGTACTCCTGGAGCTTGCACTCGCCGGCCTGGTCGCAGATGGGACAGTCCAGCGGGTGGTTGATGAGCAGGAATTCGAGCACGCCCTCGCGCATGGCCTTCACCGCGGGGGTGTCGGTGTAAATCTCCATGCCGGGCGCGATGGGCGTGGCGCAGGCGATGGCCGGGCGGGGGGATTTGTTGATCACCCACGAGCCGTCGGGATTTTTGAGCGGTTGTCGGTCCGGCCCCAACGCGGGGGTGCCGTACTCGACCAGACACATGCGGCAGTTGCCGGCCACGGGCAAGCGGGGGTGGTAGCAGTAATGGGGCACGGTAACCCCCGCGGCGGCGCAGGCCTGAAGCATCGTGGTGGGGGCGGGTTTGCCCTGCCAGTCCGGCATCAGACGCGGCACGGTGACGGGGTGGCCGTTGACCGAGACGGTCAGCGAGACCGACTCGACCGCGGGCGGGACAGGCGCAGGGGCGGCGGCTACGGAGGACATGTTACTTGGCGGTCAGCTTGCGCGCGAAGGCGGCGTGCTCGGCGCTTTTGAGTCCGCGCTGCAGCACGGCGGCAACCCGGCGTTCGTCGCCGGCGAGCAGGGCCCGCAGGTCCTGCCACAGTCCGGGGAAGCCCCGGCTGCAGGTCCCGCCGTCGGGACGGGCGGGAAGCGGGGTGTACACGCCGTCCTGGAGCGCCCACCAGTCGCAGCGGGCGTCGAGCCCCTGCCAGAGCAGATATTCCTGCACTCCCTGGCGCTCATACACGGCGCGCTTCTCGTGGGCGTCGTAATCGGCGCTGGACACGGCAATCTCGGCCACCAACTCGGGCGCGCCCTCAAGGAACCCGTCGGCGGAAACCCGGGACCGGCCCAGCACCGGATGATCCACCCGCAGCAGGCAGTCGGGCTGAAACTCGTTGCGGAGGTCCAGGCGGAGGGACGTGCCGATGCGCGCGCGGACAGCAGGAATGGCCTGCGCGTAGAGGTCCAGAAGACGAAACAGCAGCGCATGGGCGCTTCCGTGCAGATCCGATACGGGCGGCGACACAAACACGAGGCCTTCAATGAGCTCGGCGTGGGTTAACCCGGGGGTGGCGTCCCACCGGCGCTCGAACTCGGTCCGCGACAGGTGCTCGCCATTGCGCAGCGGCGGCAGCGGTGGCCGGCGGTCGCGTCGCCCGGCGGTCTTCGGGGGGGGTAGGGGTCGCGCGCTCATGGGGCCAGAGGAATCACAGGTGGGACGCGGCCGTCAGTTTCGTCCCGGCCGCCGGGGACTTGGCAGTCGCACCGTCCGGCGGGGAAACCGCCCCCTTCCGGCCCCGGGCCACGAATTCGTCCCTGAACTTGCGCACGAAACTCTGCACTGGCCAGGCGCAGGCGTCGCCGAAAGCGCAAATGGTCCGCCCGCCGGGAATGTTGTCGGCGATGTGCAGCAGGTAGTCGGCGTCCTCGGGCCGAACCCGGCCGTGGGTGAGCCGATGCAGGGCCTTGGCCAGCCAGAGGGAGCCCTCGCGACAAGGGGTGCACTGGCCGCAGCTTTCGTGGGCGAAGAATTCGCTGATGTTCGCCAGCGCGGCCACCAGGTCGGTCGAGTCGTCCAGCACGATGATGGCGCCGGAACCGGACATGCTGCCGGCGGCCAGCAGCGTGGTGAAGTCGTACGGTAGGTCCAGGACGTCCTTTTCCTGCTCGACCTCCCGTCCGTCGGGGTTGCGGAGTTTGAGCTTCACCTTCTCGCCGGCGCGAAAGACCTTGGCCGAGACCCCGCCGGGAATGACCGCTTTCAACTGGCGGCCCTCGGGCAGGCCGCCGCCAAAGGCCGGGTCAAAAATCAGCTCCCGCAGGGTTACCTTGCCCACCTCGATTTCGTAGTAGCCCGGCCGGCGCACGTGGCCGCTGAGGCAGACAATGCGGGTGCCGGTGTTGTTGGGGGTGCCCAGCTTCGCGTATTCGGCCCCGCCCATCGCGATGACGTGCTTCACCGCGCAGAGGGTTTCGACGTTGTTGACAATAGTGGGACACAGGTACAGGCCGAGGACGGCGGGGAAGTAGGGCGGCTTGACGCGGGGGTAGGGGCGCTTGCCTTCGAGGGATTCGATCAGGCCGGTTTCCTCGCCGCAGATGTAGGCGCCGGCGCCGCGGTGAACGTAAATCTCCAGGTCGTAGCCGCTGCCCAGGATGTTCCGGCCCAGGAAACCCGCCTCCCGCGCCTCGGCCAGGGCGCGGTTCAGTCGGCGCGCGCCTTCCACGAATTCGCCGCGGATGTAGATATAGGCCAGGTGCACGTCGTTGGCGTAGCTGGCCAGAATCATGCCCTCGAGCAACTGGTGCGGGTCCTTGTAGATGATTTGCTTGTCCTTGAACGTGCCCGGCTCGGATTCGTCCGCGTTGCAAATGAGGTAAATGGGCTTGCCGCTCTTGCGGTCCACCAGCGACCACTTCAGGCCGGTGGAAAAGCCGGCGCCGCCGCGCCCCCGCAGGCCGGAGATGGTGACCTCCTGCCGCAGTTGCTCCTGGGGGCTGAGCACCCGGCCGTCGGAGAGGGGGCGCGGGGTCAGTGCCAGGGCGCGGCGCAGAACCTCGTACCCGCCGTGGCGAAGGTAACAGGCCAGGTCCGGCGTGTAGCCGGGTTGGTCCACGTGCCGGAGGATGAGGCGGTATTCGTGCGGCATGGCAATGCGCGGCGCCCATCCCGGAGCCTCGCGCGGAGGCAAGGTAGCGGTCTCGGGCGGCTCCGCCAAGGCTTGACTGGCGGGCGGCAGGGCCTAGGGTGCGGGTGCGCCGCTTGCCCGATGGTGTAACGGTAGCACAGCAGACTCTGGATCTGTTTGTCCAGGTTCAAATCCTGGTCGGGCAGCCAACCGGGGCATCCGACGCCGGTGCGTGTGTCACCCACGCTTCCAGTTGTTCCCAGCGGACCGCTTCGTGACAGGTGTCATTGATCATCACCACCGGCGCGGTGCCGCAGCCGGCCAGACACTCCACAAACTCCACCGTGACCTGTCGGTCGGCCGTGGTTTGCGGCCCGTGGACGTCGGGATTCAAGCCGAGCCGTTCGCACAGGCGGCGATGCAGCGTGTGGGAACCGGCCAGGGCGCAACTGAGCGTGCGGCAGATTTTGACCTGCAGGCGGCCTACCGGGTGGAGCCGGAACATCGGGTAGAAGGTCACCAGCTCGAGCAGGTTGATCGGCTGCAGCTCCAGCTTGCGGGCGGTCCATTCCAGGGCCTCAAGGCTCAGGTGACCCAGGTGATCCTGCAGGACGTGCAGCACCATGACGCTGGCGCTACGTTTCTGCGGGTAATGCGTGATCAGCTCGTCAATCTCGGCCTCGAGTGCCGCGGGCACGGTGAAGCTCATCGGTCACACTCTCCCATAACAAAGTCCAGCGACCCCAGGATGGCCACCACATCGCTCACCAGGTGGCCCGGCAGCAGGCGCGGCAGGATGCTCAGGTTCACAAAGGAGGGCGACCGGATTTTCAGCCGCCAAGGCACGCCGCCACCCCGGCTGTTGAGGTAGAAGCCCAGCTCGCCCTTGGGATTCTCCGCGCCGAAGTAGATTTCCCCCGGCGGCGCGTTGATGCCCTGGGTCACCAGGATGAACTGGTGGATCAACTCCTCCATGCTGGAGAGCACCTTTTCCTTCGGCGGGAGCACGATTTTGCCGTCCGGCACGTTGATCGGACCGGCGGGCAACTGGTCCAGGCACTGATGGATGAGGCGCACGCTCTGGCGCATTTCCTCCAGGCGCACCAGGTAGCGGTCGTAGCAGTCGCCCACCGAACCCACCGGCACGTCGAACTGGAGGCGGTCATAGACCAGGTAGGGATGTGCCTTGCGCACGTCGTAGGCCACGCCGCTGCCGCGCAGATTCGGACCGGTCAGGCCGTAACTGATGGCGTCCTCTTTGGCGATCACGCCCAGGTTGCGGGTGCGGTCCACCCAGATGCGGTTGCGGGTGAGCAGGGTTTCCACCTCGTGGAGGGCGCGGACCACCTCGCGGGCGAACTGCCGGCATTGGTCGGTCCAGCCGGGGGGCAGGTCGCGCGCCAGCCCGCCGATGCGGGTGTAACTGGTGGTGAACCGCGCGCCGGTGAGCGCCTCGCACAGGTTGTAGATTTTTTCCCGCTCGGTGAAGGTGTGCAGAAAGACGGTCATGGCCCCCACGTCCATGGCAAAGCATCCGATGCCCAGCAGGTGCGCGGAGATGCGGGCCAGCTCGCAACAGATTACGCGGATGTACTGGCAGCGGAGGGGCAGTTGGTCGTGGATGCCGAGCAATTTTTCCACCGCCAAGGCGTAGGCCACGTTGTTGGCCAGCGGCGCCAGGTAATCCAGCCGGTCGGTGTAGGGGATGAACTGCGTCCAGGTCATGTTCTCGGCGATCTTTTCGTCGCCGCGATGCAGGTAGCCCACCTCGGGCGTGGCCCGGGTGATGACCTCCCCGTCCAGCTCGAGCACAATCCGCAGCACCCCGTGCGTGGACGGATGGGACGGCCCCATGTTCAGGACCATCCGCTCGGCGGGCAGATCGTCCGTTTCCGCCTGCCCGGCCACCGCCTCCGCGGCCGCGGCGGCCCGGCCGACCGTGTCTTTGAACTCGACTTCCCGGGGTGATTTCATGGGTGGAACGGGCCCACAGCCCCGCAGGTTGGGGCGGCGGACCGAAACCGGCTTGGGGCAGGCGCGGACAAGGGCGGCTCAATGTTCCGGGGTGCGCACCCGCGGTTCCCGCTCGATGGCGTCCCGGCCTCCGGGCAGGGTCACAAACGGCCCCCCCTCCAAGGGCGCGGGTGCGGTAAAGGCCACCTCCGGCAGCTCGGAGGGCTTGCCGGCCAGCGGGAAATCCTTGCGCAGGGGGAAGTAGGGGTAGCCCTCCCACATCAGGATGCGCCGCAGGTCCGGGTGCCCGCGAAACCGGATGCCCATCATGTCGTAGACCTCCCGCTCGTGCCAGTCGGCGGTGCGCCAGACGCCGGTGACGGTGGGCAGCTCGGATTGTGCCTCGCTCACGTGGGTCTTGAGGCGCAGGTGGCAGCGATGCTCCAGGCCGTAGAGCTCGTACACCAGCATCCAGCGCGGCTCCTCGCCGTAATTGTCCACGCTGGTGAGATCGAGCAGGAAATCGAAGCCCAGCTCCGCGCGGGCGAATTCGCACACCTCGGCCACGCGCTCGGCATCGGCCAGCGTCACGGTGAGTTCGCCGCGGAACTCGACCGGCTCGGAAATGACCTCGCCGAACCGGGCGCGCAGGCGGGCGGCCAGTTCACGGGCGGTCATGCGGGTTGAAGTGCCTCCGGACGGGCGGGCGGCGGCGCGGCGGACGGCAGGGCCGGCCCGGGTTGTTTGAGGGTCTTGAGCACCGGCTCGCGCGCCACTTTGGCCTGGAGCTTGAGCAGCGCGTCCAGGAGAGCCTCGGGCCGGGGCGGGCACCCGGCCACGTACAGGTCCACGGGCAGGATCTGGTCCACGCCCTGGAGCACGGCGTAGCTGCGGTACATGCCGCCGGTGGAGGCGCAGGCGCCCATGGCGATGACCCATTTGGGCTCGGCCATCTGCTCGTAGAGCCGCCGGACCACCAGCGCCATTTTGTACGTGACCGTGCCGGCCACGATCATCACGTCCGACTGCCGGGGGGAAAACCGCATCACTTCGCTGCCGAAACGGGAGATGTCGAAGCGGCTGGCGCCGGCGGCCATCAGTTCAATGGCGCAGCAGGCCAGCCCCATCGGCATGGGCCAGATGGAATGCTTGCGGAACCAGTTGATCGCGGCGTCGAGGCGGGTGAGGACCACGTCGCCCTCGATCTTGGAGTCATAGCCGATGACGTTGCCGTTATCCATGCAGGCGCCGGCGGCGCGGCAGGGGCAACGTAAAACGCGTCCCCGGGGCTCGCAAGCGCATTCCCGCCCCCGCGCCGCGCCAGTTCCGCCTTGCCTGCGGACGGGGTTCGGTTGGAATGCGCGCGCCATGCACCTGCTAAGGGATCAACTGGCCGGCTCGCCCGTGACGGCGCGCTTCCTGCCGTATTTCCTTTTCGTGGCGCTGACCTTCTTCCAGGGCAAGCTGGGGACCGGTTCGGAATACTGGGTGTACCTGGTCAAGACGCTGGTGGGCGCGTGGCTGATCTGGCAGATGCGGCCCTACGTCACCGAGGCCCGCTGGACGTTCAGTTGGGAGGCGGTGGCGGTGGGCGTGGGCGTGTGTGTGCTGTGGGTGGGGCTGGACCCGTACTACCCGCGGCTGGACGCTCTGCTGGCCAAGCTGGGGTTGGGCGCGCCGCCCGATCCCGCGCAGGCGCCACCGCTCTGGAACCCCTTCGCGCACTTCGGTGAGGGCAGCCTGTTGGCCTGGCTCTTTGTCGGGGTCCGAATAGCCGGCTCCACCCTGGTGGTGCCGCCGCTGGAGGAGGCGTTTTTCCGCTCCTTCCTGTATCGGTACCTGATCCAGGCGGATTTTCTCTCGGTGCCCTTCGGCCGGCTGGCGTGGACGCCGTTTTGGGTGACCTCGGTCGTCTTCGGGTTGATCCATTTTGAGTGGCTCGCGGGCATCCTGTGCGGGATGGCCTATCTGGGATTGGTGATCTACAAGCGCCGGCTGGGCGACGCGATCACCGCGCACGCGATCACCAATTTCCTGCTCGGCCTCTGGGTGGTCTGGAAGGGCGCCTGGAACTTCTGGTAACCTCCCGCCCATGAGCGCCGCCCCCGTGCTGGAAACCGCCCGGCTGCGCCTGCGCCCGTTTGTGCCCGAAGACGCGCCGCGCCTGCATGAACTGGCCGGCGCACGCGAAGTGGCCGACACCACCGTCTCCATTCCGCATCCGTACCCGCGCGAGCTGGCGGACCGGTGGATCGCCGAGCAGGCCCGGGCCGCGGCCGAGGGACGGGCCGTGAGCCTGGCCATCGAGTTCAAGCACGAGCCGGGACTCATCGGCGGCATCAGCCTGCGCGACATTGACCCCGAGCACCGGCAAGCGGAGCTGGGGTTCTGGATCGGCGTGCCGTGGTGGGGACGCGGCTACGCGCTGGAGGCGACCCGGGCGATGGTGGACTACGGGTTTGGCCAGCTCGGGTTGAATCGCATCCACGCCCACCACATGGTCCGCAATCCCGCCTCTGGCCGGGTGCTGGCCAAGGCGGGCTTTCAGGTGGAGGGCCTGTTGCGCCAGCGGGTGCGCAAGTGGGGGCGGTTCGAAGATGTGGTCCTGCTGGCTCTCCTGCGCCAGGATTGGACGCCGGAACCCGGTGCGTCCACTGCGGGGTAAAAACCGGCCCGGCGCGGACTCCGGCCGGTCTCAGCCGGACCGGCGGTTTTCCCACTTGTCACGATTCCGGGCTGGCCGGAGCGCGGGGCTCCGGTCATCTTCCCGGCGAGTTCCGGGCCGCCCGACGACGGGGCGTCACGGCTCGTCCGCCGTCCGCGTCTGCCGCTCCCGGCCCCGCCGGGCCGGCTGCCGACCGCTGACCGCCGCCGGGCCTCGGATAAGCGCCGACCACGCATGAGCAAATCTGGCAAAACACCGGCTTCGGCTCGTCCGGGGAGATTCCTTTCACGTCGCGAATTCTGTCGCCGCGCCGGCCTGGGCGCCGCGGCCCTGCTGACCGGCGGTTCGTTGCTGGCCCAGAAGCGCGCGCTCAATCCCATAGCGCTGACGCCCTCGAACCGGTACCCCGAAACCTCGTCCGCGGTGCGCGTGCGCGACGCCACCCAAATCCGCCTGCTCCAATTCACCGACATCCACTTTTTCTGCGGGCGCGACCGGCACGGCAGCGGGCCCGATGAACGCAGCGTGGCGGACCTGCGGCGGATGGTCGAGCGGTTTGAGCCGGACCTGGTGGCCGTGACCGGCGACACCTGGCATGACAATCCGGACGGGCGCGGCGCCGAGTTTCTGGCCTACAGCATCCGGCAACTGGAGTCCCTCGGCGTCCCCTGGCTCTTCACCTGGGGCAACCACGACCAGTTGACCGATTACGTGGCCGGGCACGACGCACTGCGCACGGCGCGGCATTCGCTCTATCGCGGCGGTCCGGAGGGCGGCAATTACACCGTGGACCTGCTGGACGGAGACGGGCGCCGGGTCTGGGAACTGCTCTGCCTGAACACGACCAATCTCGGACTCCAGACGCCCCAGCGCGAGTGGATTGACCGCCTCCACGCGCGGCGCGTCGCCTCCGGCGCGTCGGCCCCGCCGGCGTTTTGTTTCCTGCACATCCCGGTCCTGCAATACCACTACCTCTGGGCCGCGGAGCTGGCCTCGGGGTTCAAGCGCGAGGAGGTGTGTTGGGAAAACGAAAACGGGCGCGCGCTCTGGCATCTCCACCGGTTGGGCACGGTGAAGGCCCTGTTCTGCGGCCACGACCACGTGAACGATTACGCCGGCGAGGTGGAGGGCATCGAACTGGTCTATGGCCGGGCCACCGGACACGCCGGCTACGGCGGCCACGAGGTCCGCAAGGGCGCCAAGCTCATCACCCTCAACGCCCGCGAGCAGACCTACACCTGGGAAACGGTGTTTCCCGACGGCGCCCGCTGGCGTCCGGCGCCGGGGTTCCGCTCCGAACGGGTGGTGGACGCCTGGTGGATGCGACCCCCGAAACCCGCGGGGTGAGGGGCGACGTTTGCCGACCGGGGGCGCGCGCGCTTACTCGTAGCGCAGGGCCTCGATCGGGTTGAGCCGCGCCGCCTTGAAGGCCGGGAACAGCCCGGCCGCCACCCCCACCAGCGCGCTGAAGGCCACCGCCACGAGCACCGCCTGGGGCGTGATGACCGGCGCGTTGGCCGTGGGGGTGATCCATTCCAGCACCCGAACCAGCCCGAAGGAGGCGCCAGCGCCCAGGGCCGCCCCAGTGAGCGCGATGACCACGCTCTCCACCAGAATTTGGGTGAAGATCGCCGGCCCGGTCGCCCCCACCGCCTTACAGATGCCGATCTCGCGGATGCGTTCGTTGATGCTCGCCAGCATGATGTTCATGATGCCGATGCCGCCCACCAAGAGGCTGGTGGCGGCAATGATGCCCCCGCTGAGCCGGGCGTTGCGAATCTGCTGATTGATGCTCTCAAGCCGGTTTTCCAGGGTGCGAAAGTTGAAGTCCTCGATGCCACGGTGGGTGACCATCAGCACGTTGCGCGCCTGCTGCAAGGCGGGCTCCAGCTGCTCCAAACTGGCGACCTTCAGGTCAATGTCCGACAGCCGCGGGTCCGGAATGCCGTCCCCGGAACCGGCCGCGCGGAAGCGAACCCAGGCCGTGTTCAGCGGCATGTACAGGGTCATGTTCTTGCGCCAGAACGCCCAGCCACCCCGGCGGCCCCAGCCGCGCTGGCGGGCGGGACCCGCCTGGGACTCCGGCCCCCCCCGGGCCCGGAGCGCGCGCTGTTTGCGTTCCTCCTCGCTTTCGTAATGCTGGAACATCCCCACGATGGTGAAGGGCTGGTCGTTGAGCAGAATGATCTCGCCCAGGGGGATGATTTCGCGTCCCACCTCCTCCGGCGCGCCAAACAGCGCGTCACGGATGCCGGTGCCGATGACGCAGACGGCGTGGGCGTTTTCCTCGTCCAGTTCGTTGAAGAAGCGCCCGTGCTCGAGGGTGTGCAGATTCATTTCCAGCACCGCGGGCCAGACGCCCACCGCTTCCGAAGGCTGGACCGAGCGCTCGCCCCGGGTGGCGATGAGGTTGTCCACGCGCATTTCCGGTGAGACCAACTTCAACAGCGGCGCACTCTCACGCAGTGCCAGCACGTCGTACATCGTGCGACCGGGGGCCTGGTCGGCCAGATGTTCCTGTTCGGGCGGCACCTCCTGACTTTCCACCAGCACCTTGTCCGCGCCGCCCATGGCGATCATGGCCTCCTTGAGTCCGTTTTCCACCCCCTTGATGATCGCGGCCATGCCCACCAGGCTGGCCACGCCCAGGATGATTCCCAGCATGGTGAGCAGGGAACGAAACTTGTGGGCCCAGACTTCCTTCAACCCGACGGCGAGTGTGGTGAGAAGGTTCATGGGATGGGAGGGCGTGATCGCCCGCAGCCGCTCTTGTCGGGTTCACTCATAGCGCAGGGCCTGAATGGGGCTGAGGCGGGCGGCTTTGATCGCGGGCACCAGGCCGGCCAGGATACCCACGCCCACACTGAAGCCAAACGCCACCAGCATCGCCGTCGCCGTGACCACCGGGGTGTTGTCGGTGGGGGAAAACCCGGCGATCAGATGCACCAGGGCAAAGGAGGCGGCCAGCCCCGCCAGCCCGCCCAATACGGCCAGCACCACGCTCTCGACCAGAATTTGCACGAAGATGTCCGCCGTAGTGGCGCCCACCGACTTGCGGATGCCGATTTCCCGCACCCGCTCCGAAATGCTGGCCAGCATGATGTTCATGATGCCGATGCCCCCCACCACCAGGGCAATGGCGGCGACGAGCCCGCCGCTGAGCCGCGCGTTGCGGATGAAGGTGTTGATCTGCTCCGCCCAGTCCTCCTGGGTGCGGAAGGTGAAATCCTCGATCCCCTTGTGGGTGGTCATGAGCACGTTGCGCGCCTGCTGCAGCGCCTCGCCTAACAGGTCCACCCGAGCCACTTTCAGCTCCAGGCTGGACAGGCGCGGGTCGCCCGTGGCGCCGGTGGCCAGACCGGCGCCGCCCCCGCCGCCGCCTCTTCCGCCGGGGCCCAATCCGGCCAGGGTGACCCCGCTGCGGAACCGCAGCCACGCCGTGTTCAGCGGCAGGTACACCGTGGAGTTTTTGATCCAGAACACGAAGTTGCCCCGGCCGCGCCCGCGCCAGCCGCGATCCCGGACCGGGCCGGCGGGGGCATTGGTTGCGCCCGCGTCCGTCTGGCGGGCGGTCAGTTCCCGACGTTTGCGGTCCTGCTCGCTCTCGTAATGCGCGAACAGGCCGATAATCATGAACGGCACGCCGTTGATGTAGAGGATCTCACCGACGGGGATGATCTCCCGTCCCACCTGTTCCGGGGAACCGAACAATTCGTCGCGAACGGCGGTGCCGATCACGCACACCGGGCGCGCTTCCTCCTCGTCAATCTCGTTGAACATGCGGCCGTGGGCAACGACGTGCTCGTTCATTTCCAGGGCCACCGGCCAGACCCCGGCGCAGACAAACGGCCGGAAAGTCTTGCCGTTGGCGGACACGGTGGCCGGCACCCGCATCTCCGGCGAAATGCGGCGAATCAGCGGCGCGCCCGCTTCCAACGCCCGGACGTCGTGGAGGGTGATGCCCACCGCCTGGTCGCGCAGGTGAAGCTGCTCCGTGGGCACGCTCTGCGGTTCCACCCGCACCTTTTCCAGTCCCCCAATGGCAATCAGCGCCTCGCGCGCTCCGTTCTCCATGCCCTTCACCAACGCGGACATCGCCACCAGGCTGGAGACCCCCAGGATGATGCCCAGCATCGTGAGCAGCGACCGGAACTTGTGCGCCCAGATTTCCCGGAAACCGGCGCCCAACGTCGGCCCCAGCCCCGCCAGCCGGGCGGTCGGGGGCGGCGACACAGTCTGGAGAACGGACGCGGACATGGGGCGCTCAGGCGGGCGGCGGCCGGCGCGCGGGCTGCAGCCAGCGGCTCAGCGCATCCAGGCTGAAGCGCCCCGGCCCGGCGAGCACCACCACTCCGGTCATCACGAAAAACGCCAGCGCCGACAACCCGTCCCCGGTGGGGCGCTCGTGGTGCGCAAAAGCGGCCACGCCGGTGGTAACCAGATTCAGCAACGCCGCCAGGCGGGTGAACAACCCGGCCACCAGCAACAGCCCGCCCGCGAATTCCGACCCCAGGGCCGCCCACGCCCAGACCCGCGGCGTCGGGAAGCCCAGCGCGGCGACGGTTTCGACAAACTCCGGCGGCGGTCCCCAGCCGTGCGCCCCCCGCAGCACGCTGTGGGAGAGCAGAGCCAGCAACAACCCGGTGCTCACGCGCAGCACCAGCAGCCCGAGGTCCACGCTCAGGGCGTTGCCCGCAATGCCGCCGAAGACCAGTTGGTAGAGCGCGCGCTTCATGCCGGGGCGGCTTCGGGGGCGGGACCCGGCCGGGCCGGACGGTCCAGACCAGCCAGGGTGAGATCCACTTTCGCGGCCACTTTGCCGTCGCGAATCTCGATCCGGCGCGGGGTGACCGCGGCAATCTCGGGGTCATGCGTGACCAGGACGATGGTGCGGCCCTGGCGGCTGAGTTCGCGAAACAGGCCGAGGATGGCCTCGCCGGTGTGGGAGTCGAGGTTGCCAGTGGGTTCGTCGGCGAAAATGATGCGGGGGTTGTTGACCAGCGCCCGGGCGATGGCCACCCGTTGCTGCTGGCCGCCGGAGAGCTGACTGGGCCGGTGTTTCCAGCGGTTGGCCAGGTCCACCGCCTCCAGCGCGGCCAGGGCCCGCCGGCGGCGTTCCCGCCCGGGCACGCCGCTGTAAATCATCGGCAATTCCACATTCTGCACCACGTTCAGCTTGGGCAGCAGATTGAAAAACTGGAACACAAACCCGATTTTGCGGTTGCGAATAGCCGCCAGTTGCCGGGAGGAGGCATCCTGGATCATCACGCCGTCCAGCTTCACCGTGCCGCGGGTCGGACTGTCCAGACAGCCGAGAATGTGCATGAGCGTGGATTTCCCGCTGCCGGAGGGGCCGATGATCGAGATGAATTCGCCCTCGTGGATGTCCAGCGAGACGTCGTCTAGCGCGCGGATTTCCTCCTCGCCCAACCGGTAAATTTTGCTGACGTGGCGGAGTTCGACCAGGGCCATGACGTGAAACCGACCAGGGCGGAAAACCGTTACCGGGCGCTGCCACCGGCGCCGCCCGCGGCCGCGGGGCGGGCGACCAGGTTGGTCCCCGTCGCGGTCCCGGCCGACGCGCGCAGGACCGGGATCCCGGCGGAGGCGGTTGCGCCGGTCGCCGCGCCCGCGCGGGGGCGGGACTCGCGCGGCATTTCCAAGGCCACGACCTCGCCCGGCGCCAGGCCTTCCTGGATTTCGGCAAAGAAGTAATCCGCGACCCCCACTTTGACGGGCTGTTTTTCAAAGGTCCCGTAGCGGGCCACATACACAAACCGCTCGTAGCGGCCGGACTCGGGGTCTTTCTCGGTGAAGACCGCCGCCAGGGGCACCGCCACCACGTTGTCCGCCGAAGCCACGGGGATTTTGATGTTGGCGGTCATGCCCGGGCGGACCCGCGGGTCCACGTTCTGAAGAAGGATGCGCGCGGCAAAGCCCTTGATGTTGTTCCGAATGGTGGCCTGGGGGGCGATGCGCTCGACCACGCCGGTGACCCGCAGACCTTGCACCGCCTCGACGGCCACCTCCACCAGTTGGTTCACCTGCAGCCGGGGTACGTCCGCCTGGTTGATGTGGGCGTTGATGACCATCGAATTGAGGTCGGCAATGGTCAGCACTTCGGTGCCGCTGTTGAAGCCGCCCGAGCCGGAGACCGCCTGGCCGACGGACACCGGGCGGGTCAGCACCGTGCAATCAAAGGGCGCCACCACCTTGGTCTTGGTGAGCCGCTCCTCGATCAAGGCCAGCTCGCGCTCGGCGCGCTGGAGCGAATTTTTGGCCAGCTCGTACGTCGTCCGGGTGTTGTCGTAAAGCTCCTGGGAAATGAGGTTGGCCGCCAGCAGCTCCTCGGCGCGCCGGTAATCCCGCTCGGCCTTCTCCAGCTCCAGCCGCGCGCGCTCAATCCCGGTCAGTTGCGAGGCCCGCTGCTGCTGCAATTCCCGGTCATCCAGCGCAAACAACAAATCGCCCTTCCGCACCCGGTCCCCCACGTCCACCGGCAGCAGCTCGATGCGCCCGTTGATCTCCGGTCGCACGGAGACCTGCTCGGCCGGGCTGATTTCCCCCGCCGCGTTGACCGCGAAGTTGATGTTGGTCTGAATGGCCACGGCGGTGCGGGGCGGCTCCGGCCCCTGGCCGGCCGCCGGCAGGGCCGCCCGCCAGGCCGGCGCATAGCGCCACGCGCCCACCAACCCCAGCACCAAAATGACCGCAAGAACCGCTTTCTTCATGAATCGCAACCAGCAGCTTAGCCGATGGTACGTGTACGGGCAAATGCTCCCCCCGCGGCAAAAACGACCGCGCCGCTCTGCCCCCGTCAGGGCCCGGCGGATGGACGCGCCCGCCCCGGGCCCCATTCAGACCGGACGACTTGCACCCCGGCGCGCTCGTGGCACGCTTCGCCTCGTGCGATGGGTTCCTTTGGCTTTGCTGGCGGTGCTCGCCGGGTTGCCCGCCTGTTCCACCCGGCCCGAAACAGACCGCCCGGCTCCGGCCACTCCGCCGACGACCCGCGTGGAGCACGTGGACGCTTCCGCGGCGGCCGCGCTCCTCGCCCGGGGCAATGTGGTCATCCTGGATTTGCGCACGCCCGCCGAATACCACGCCGGCCACCTGCGGGAGGCCCGCCTCATTGATTTCACCGCGCCGGACTTCGCCGAACAGCTCGCTCGACTGGACCGCAACCGCTCCTACCTCGTGCACTGCGCCACCGGCCGCCGCAGCACCCGTGCCTTGGAAACCTTCCAACGCCTGGGCTTCAAACACGTGATCCACCTCGACGGCGGCCTCCGGGCCTGGAAAGACGCCGGTCAACCGGTCGTCCCCTGAACGCTCGGCCCCGCGGGCCCGAACGCATGCCGGTCTTCTACGAATGCCAGCGTTGCACCGCCTGTTGCCGCTGGCCGGGGCAGGTCAAACTCACCGAGGAGGAAATCCGCCGCATCGCCGCGCACCTCGGCCTGACCGAGTTCGATTTTATCCAGCGCGACACGCGGCTGCGACCCGACCGCCGCGGCCTGGCCCTGGAGGAACGCGCGGATGGCGCCTGCGTTTTCCTCGACGGCCGGGATTGCGTCATTCAACCAGTCAAACCCCGGCAATGCCGCGACTTTCCCAACCGCTGGCGGTTTGAAGGATTCGAGCAATTCTGCCGGGCGCAGCCGGTACAGGTGGAAACGTCCGAATACCTCCGCCACCTGGCGGGTTAGAGATGGGGTAATTCCCCGCCGGACTTGTAGCGGCAGGCCTCCAGCCCGGCGGAATTGCAGATGTTGTGCGCTAACGGGAATGCGGGGCTTCTGATCCGGGCGGCTGGAAGCCGCCCTCTGCGGCAACCATCCTGGCTGCTGCTCCAGAACCCGGGGCTTGGGCCAAAGGCCAGGCGCACCCATTATGTAACCCCCGTCACCCATTGAACCATTCACAATTCACCTTCCACCGCATACCTCTCCCCGCCCCGTCATCCTTCTTCGAATCCCGCAAGTATCCTCCGGGACTTCACTGCTCTGATTTTGGTCACTTTTTTGTTGACGATTCGGACGGGCAGGCGTTCACTGCTCTCTGTTCAGCAATTGGCTTGAGGCAAGAGGTGGCGTCTGCCTGCGGATTCGGCGGTTTCCGGGTTTGCAGGCAGGTGTGTGGGTTCGGTGCGAATGCCGGGCCGCTCTTCGCTTCACAGCCCGCAGAAACGAAAAACAACTCCGAACACCCGATGAAACCAACTCCACAACGCAGTTTCCAGCGCGCGAGCTGGGCGGCGGTGGCGTCCGGCGTTCTGGCGCTGGGCACGCTCCCCCACGCCGCCGCCGGCTCCGCGTACTACGACCTCCGCACCGGCGTCCCCGAGGGCCTGATCATGGTCGGCAGTGCCGAATGGGTCGCCGAGGGCGGCAATGACAACCAGGGCCACATCAAACTCACCGACAGCACCGGCCAATCCTGCGCGGTGCTGTTCCCGGACTTTGACAACCAACTCGTCGTCAAAGCCTTCACCTTCGAGTGCCTCATCAAATGCGGCGACTGGTATAACAACCCGCCTGCGGACGGCTTCAGCGTCAACTACGTCAACGCGAATGATCCCATCGTGGCGCTGATCGAGTCGGGCACCAATCCCGGCCGCGGCGGCCGCACTGACGGCTGGGCGGGCAGCCAGCAAAACGGCGGCGATGAAAACAACCTGCCGGAGGAGGGCACTCAGACCGGCATTGCGGTGGGCTTTGACACCTGGGGCACGGGCACCGCCCCGGTGGGCGGCTCCAACGGTCCCCAGGACGTCCGCGGCATCAGCGTGCGCGTGGACGGGAATCAAATCGCCCAGATTCCCATGCCCAACGTGCTCTTCCCGGACGACTACGACTTCCTGGCCGATGCCACGACGCTGATCACCGGTCCCTTCACTTATCCGCCCAATCCCGAGGAAGGAGACAACCCCAACTTCGGCAAACCGGGGCAGGGCGCGCCGCCGGCGCCCGGCACACGCCTAAAATGGGCCCCGTTGAAGGTGGTGGTGGACACTAACGGCGTGCTCAACGTGTTCTGGAAAGGAGCCAACATTGTCCAGGATTTCCAGGCCAACTTCGCTCCCCGACCGGGGCGCATCCTCTTCGGCGCCAGTACGGGCGGCGCGATGGAGTATGCCGGCATTGATGAAATCAAGATTACCACCATCCCGGCCGATACGCTCATCATCGGCCCGGTCACCGGCAACCCGGTCGGCTTCACCGCCCAGGTCATCAACTCCGGCCCGGCGATTGCCGACGTGAACACCGCGCGCCTGGAGCTGGACGGCACGCCGGTCACGCTGCAGCGCAGTACCTTCAGCGATCCCTACAACTATTTGGATTGGTGGGACCTGGCCAACCCGCTGGCGCCCGGCAGCACCCACACCGTCAAGATCACCATCCGGGACACCCGGGGCATCGAGGTCAGCGGGGAAAAGACCTTCACCGTGCCGAATTACGTGACTATTCCGCCCGGGTTTGCGGTGACGGACGTGAACACCGCCCAGCGCGGGTTCAACGTGCGG
>FWPU01000759.1_pt1 | contig 102960 bp, 99 predicted proteins | sample 2228361 | NCBI WGS metagenome assembly FWPU01 (sample SAMEA103939777, study PRJEB20133) | metagenome | reverse complement strand
CGCTCGGCTGGCAGACCCCGGCGGAGTACCGGGCCGCGCACCTCGGCGCCCCGGCGCAGGCGGCGTGAGCGGTCGCTAGCATGCTGGACGAAGCCCGCAGAGCCCCGTACGCGCCCGCAGCGGCCCGGGGGGTACCGACCCTTCCGGCCGGTGCCAGTGTCTTGTTCCGTGGGGGACATTACAGTCAACAGGGTTCCTACTCTTGGTGAGCAGCAGATCTGCTGCGGGTGGGGGCAATGGAGGAGGACGTGGTCGGAAACGAAGAAGGGCCCCGGGAGCTACCCGGGGCCCTTCTCGGGTCGAGTGTGGGAGGTGCCGTCGCCCCTCCCGGCGGTACGGAAAACTACTTAGAGCGTGCTCGTGCCGTCGACGAACGCGCCGCTCGGCGACTGGCAGTAGGTCAGAGCGTTGAAGCCCTTCACGAGACTGGCGATGAGATTGCCGTCGGCGGCGAAGTCATGGCAGGTGGGGAGACCCGGCGCCTTGGCGGCGATGCCGTTGATCTTCGCCACGAACTTCGGAATGACGCCCTTCGCGGGGTCACTCAAGCAGGCCGCAACGCCGGTCGCCTTGCCCTTGGAGAAGTTCGCCGCTCCCTTCGAGTAGCACTTTTCGACTGAAGCCGCGAGCTTCGCCCCCTCCTTGGCGGCCTTCTGGACGTTCTTCAGGATGCCGGGGTTCGGGGGGATGAACCCACCGCCGAATTCCGACGGGAGTGGACCGGTGACGTATGTCCCGGCAAAGGCCACGGACGCCGACAGGGCCACCGCCACCGCGACCGTGGTGCTCAGGAACCTCTTCATCATACTCATGCCCTCCTACAGGAGTTGGGGTTTTGGCCGTGGGTTCACAGATTCCGCAGACAGAGCACTCGACCCATTTTGCGTACGCCATGTGGCCACGGCTGCAGCTGCATCGCGGCGGTATTTACGGCCTTGGTCTTCAGGTAGTCAACCGTTTGGTTTGCTCGGCCGAAGGAAACCCGAGCCGTTGTCTCAGCTGCTGAGAGAAGGCCGTGCGGCACGCCTCCAGGCGACTTTTCCCCGCTTCCAGAGCTGCTAAGCGGGCCCCGGTGAACGTCGCTCGGAGCGCCCTCCGGCCCCCGGAGCCGTTGCCGTCCGAGCGCGAGCCGCTCGTCTGGCTCGCGCGTGCTCTCCTCGGGGCGCTGGCGGTCGTGATCTGCCTCTGGACCGTGCAGCGCACCACCTGGTACCTGGCGATCGATCAGTTCGGCTACCTGACGTTCGCCAGCGACCTCGCCCAGGGCAGGGTGCTGCACGACTGGACGCTACTGCCCGCGCTGGAGAGCTTCTTCCCGAAGGGCGTCGACGTCGACGTCTACTCGCAGACCTACGTGCGGCGCGGCGACGTCTTGTACTGCCGCTACTCGCCGGGCTTCCCGATCGTCCTCGCCGCCGTTCGCGTGCTCTTCGGACCAACGGCACAGCACTACGTGAACCCCGTCGCGGCAGCGCTGCTCTTCGTCTGCCTGTACGCGGTGGGGGCCAGGGCGCTCCGCTCGGAGTGGCTCGGGCTCGCGAGCGCGCTGCTTGGTGCGTTGCTCCCGAACTACGTGCTCCTCTGGTCGACCTCGCCGCTGCGGGACGTGCCGGCGCACCTCTTCGCCCTCGCGGGCCTCGCGCTGCTGCTTGCCGGCGGGACCCGGCTGCGGCCAGGCGTGCGCGAGGCGCTCGCGGGGTTCCTGCTCGGCTTCTCGGTGTCGACGCGCGTCGATGCGGTCCTCTACCTCGTGCCGGCGGGGCTTCTCGCCTTGCTCGCGCGGACGGCGTTCCTGCGCCGCCTCGTGCTCGGCGCGCTCGGCTTCGCCGTCGGAGTGGCGCCGCTCCTCGCCTACAACTACCTCGCGACCGGCAACCCGCTCCGTCCCACGCAGGCGATGGAGGTGGAGGAGGTGATCTCCGAGGCGCCTCGTCGGCCAGCGACGAGCGCGCTCGCGGCTCTCTCACCTCTCCCGTCCGTCGCGCTCGCGGCCACCGGCGAGGCCCCCGCGGCGGTCGGGGTGGGATCGAGCGGCGGCGTGCCGCGTCCGACTCCGGTCCTGGTGCAGGGCGGCGGGCTCCGCCTGAGCAACCTTTCGCGGACCCTTCCCGTGAACTTCACCTTGCTGCGCGCCACGTTCGGCGACCTCGGCATCGCGCTCGGCGTCCTGGGCGCGCTCTCGGCGCTGCGCTCGCCGCCGCTCTTCTTGCTCACCGTACCGTACACGATCCTGGCGGTCCTGTTCTTCAGCATGTGGACCATTCCCGGCCCGCGCTACCTCGCGGGCGTGCTGCTCCTCTTTCCGCTGCTCATCCTCGAGGGCGCGCGTGCCGCCGCGACCTTGCCGGTGCTCGCCGCCGCGCGCCTCGGACGTCGCGCCGCGATCGCGGTGCTCGTGCTGCTCGCCGGTGTCGCGCTCGCGTTCGTCGAGCACACGCCGTTCGACGTCCCGAACGCGCTCCCGTGGGTCACCGTCGTGCTCGCCGCGGCAGCGGTCGCCGGGGCCGCCGCCGGGGCATGGACGAGCGAGCGCACGGCGAGCAGGGTCGCCGTCCTGTCGCTCGCGCTCGGCCTCGCCGCGACGTTCGCGGTGCGCGCCACGAGCTCGCTCGGCGTGCGGGCGCGCTTCCAGCAGGCCGAGGTGGAGCGCGCTCGCGCGGTGGTCGAGGCGGCGCTCGAGAAGCCGGCCGTCGTCCTGACCACGACGGGAATCGGGCGGCCGGCGGAGAACATCAACTACTACACGTCGGCCGACGCGATCTATCTCGAGGAGATGACCCGCTGGCGGGCGCAGCCGCGCTACGTCCTCGCGCGGCTCCTGCGCGCCGAGTACGCCGTGTACCTGCTGGTCACGCCGGAGTACGCGAAGCGGTGGCTCGCGAACACCAACATCTCGACCTGGTACGACGCCGAGATCACGGCCGTGATCCCGCCGGCCCGCGCCCAGGACTACTTCGTCGCTTCGCCGTACCACCGCGGCATCGAGCTGTGGCTCGTGCGGCTGCGGCTGAAGGAGCCGGGCGCCTGACGCCTAGCCTGCGAGCTTGGCGCGCAGGATCTCGTTCACCGCCTGAGGGTTCGCCTTCCCGCCGGTCGCCTTCATGACCTGGCCGACGAAGAAGCCGAACAGCTTCTCCTTGCCGCCGCGGTACTCGGCGACCTTGTCGGCGTGCTGCGCGAGCACGCCCTCGACGGCCGCCGTGATCGCGCTGCTGTCGGTCACCTGGGTGAGCCCCTTCGCCGTGACGATCTCCGCCGGGTCGCTCCCGCAGGCGACCATGTCCTCGAAGACGGTCTTCGCGATCTTGCCGCTGATCGTCCCGTCGTCGATCAGCGCGATGAGCTTCGCGAGCGCCTCCGGCGCCACCGGCCAGTCGGTGATCACGAGCGCGTCGTCGAGCCGCCGCTCGCGCACCAGGCGCAGGATGTCGCCCATGACCCAGTTCGAGATGGCCTTCGCGTTGGCGTGCGCCGCGACGGCCTGCTCGAAGTAGTCGGCGAGATCGCGGCGCGCGGTGAGCACCTCGGCGTCGTACGCTGGGATGCCGTAGTCGCGGACGAAGCGGTCGCGTCGCGCGGTCGGCAGCTCGGGAAGGTCGGCGCGCAGCCCCTCGAGCCAGGCCCGGTCGACGCGCAGGGGCGGGAGATCCGGCTCGGGGAAGTAGCGGTAGTCGTGCGCCTCCTCCTTCGAGCGCATCGGCGACGTGACGCCGCGCTCCGCGTCCCACAGGCGCGTCTCCTGCACGATCCGCCCGCCCGTCTCGAGCACGTCGATCTGCCGGCGGATCTCGAAGTCGATCGCGCGCTCGACGTTGCGGAAGGAATTCATGTTCTTGATCTCGGTCCGCGTGCCGAGCTCGGTGGAGCCGCGCGGGCGGATCGACACGTTCGCGTCGCAGCGCAGGCTGCCTTCCTCCATGTTCCCGTCGCAGGCGCCCAGGTAGGTGAGGATCGCGCGCAGCGCGCGCAGATACGCGCTCGCCTCGGCGGGAGAGCGGATGTCGGGCTCGCTCACGATCTCCATGAGGGGTACGCCGGCGCGGTTGAGGTCGACCAGCGACGCCTCGTCGTGGGCGTCGTGGATGCTCTTGCCGGCGTCCTCCTCCATGTGGATGCGCGCGAGCCGGATGCGCCGCGCGCCGTCCGAACCCTCGATCGTGATCGCGCCGCCCACCGCGAGGGGCGCCTCGTACATGCTGATCTGGTACCCCTTCGGGAGGTCCGGGTAGAAGTAGTTCTTGCGCGCCCAGCGAGCGACGGGCGGGATCTCGCAGCCGGTGGCGAGCGCCGTGCGCAGCGCGAGCTCGAGCGCGCGGCGGTTCAGGACGGGCAGTACCCCGGGCATGCCCATGCACACGGGACAGGTGTGGGAGTTCGGCGCGGCACCGAACTGCGCCGAGCAGGCGCAGAACAGCTTCGACTCGGTGAGGATCTGGGCGTGCACCTCGAGCCCGATCACAGGCTCGAAGCGGCCGTAGTCGGGTGCGCCCGTGCCGGTCTCCTCGGTGCGCGTGCCGCTGCTCATGCCGACCCTCCGAGTAACAAAGCCGGGCGGCGAAGGTGCCAGTCGGTCGCGCGCTGGTACGCGTCGCCCACGCGCAGCGCGACGTCCTCGGCGAACGCCGGTGCGATGAGCTGCAGGCCGATCGGCAGGCCGGCGTCGTCGAAGCCGCAGGGGATGCTGAGCCCGGGCAGCCCGGCGAGGTTCACCGACGTGGTGAACACGTCCGAGAGGTACATCGCCAGCGGATCGGATACCTTCTCGCCGATGCGGAACGCGGTGGTCGGCGCGGTCGGCGCGGCGATCAGGTCGCAGCGGTCGAAGGCCTCGAGGAAGTCGCGGCGGATGAGCGTCCGCACCCTGAGCGCCTTCAGGTAGTAGGCGTCGTAGTAGCCTGCGGACAGCGCGTACGTGCCGAGCAGGATGCGGCGCTTCACCTCCCTCCCGAAGCCGGCATCGCGGGTGCGCCGGTACATGTCGATCAGCCCGTCGCCGGCACCGAGCTCCCGGAGTCCATACTTGACGCCGTCGTAGCGGGCGAGGTTCGACGACGCCTCCGCGGTCGCCACCAGGTAGTACGTGGCGATCGCGTACTCCGTGTGCGGCAGCCCGACCTCGACGATCTCGGCGCCGAGCTCGCCGAGCTGCGCGATCGCGGCGCGCGTCGCGCGCTCGACCTCCGGGGCGAGGCCCTCGCCGAAGTACTCGCGCGGGACGCCGATCCGCATCCCCCGGATGTCGCCAGTCAGCGCGGCGACGTAGTCCGGCACGGGGTACGGCACGGACGTCGAGTCGCGAGGATCGTGGCCGGCGATGACGCCGAGCAGCGCCGCGACGTCGCGCGCCGTCCAGGCGAACGGTCCCACCTGATCGAGCGACGACGCGTAGGCGATCACCCCGTACCGCGAGACTCGCCCGTAGGTCGGCTTCATGCCGGAGAGACCGCAGTAGCTCGCCGGCAGGCGGATCGATCCTCCCGTGTCGGTGCCGAGCGCGCCGAGGCATTCGCCCGCCGCGACCGCGGCCGCCGAGCCGCCGGACGAGCCGCCCGGGACGCGCTCGGGGTCCCAGGGGTTGCGCGTCACGCCGAAGGCGGAGTTCTCGGTCGACGAGCCCATCGCGAACTCGTCGAGGTTCGCCTTGCCGACGAGCACCGCGCCGGCGCGCGCCAGGCGCTCCACCGCGTCGCTGTCGTAGGGCGGGACGAAGCCCTCGAGGATGCGCGAGCCGCACGTGGTCGGGATCCCGCGGGTCACGAAGATGTCCTTGAGGACGATCGGGATGCCGAGGAGCGGCGTGCTCTCGCCGCGGGCGAGCCGGGCGTCGGCGGCTTTCGCGTCCGCGAGGGCGCGCTCCTCGGTGACGGCGAGGAGCGCGTGCAGGCGCGGCTCCACCGCGGCGATGCGGTCCAGGTGTTGGCGCGTCAGCTCGGTCGCCGAGATCTCACGCGCGTCGAGCGCGGCGCGCGCCGCCGCGATGGTAGGAAAGCTCGAATCCATGGATGCGGATCAGTCGATGATCCTCGGCACGCGCAGGAAGGTGCGATCGCGATCGGGCGCGTTCGCGAGCATCGCCTCGGCCTGCTCCTCGTTGCGCACGACGTCGTCGCGCAGCGGCGTGGGCAGGTCGACGACGTGTGCCGTCGGCTCGATTCCGCTGGTGTCGAGGGACTGAAGCTTGGTCACGTAGCCGAGGATCGCGTCGAGCTCGTTGCGCAGCGAGACGCGCTCCTCTTCCGTGAGCCCGAGACGCGCGAGGACCGCGATATGATCCACATCTTCCAGCGAAACCGGCATTTGTTATCGTTAACACGCCGCCTCGAGAGGCGGCAATTTGTCCGTGCCAGAACGGACGCCGCGCGAAGGTCTTTCACCCTCGCTTTCTCTCGTACGTCGAATCGTTGAAGGATCGCCCAATGCAAACCTCTTCGCGAGGGTCGGGAACCCTCATCTCGGCGCCGCTCCTCGTCCTGCTGGCGGCGGCCAACGCCTTCGCTCTCTACCGACTGAGCCAGCCCGATGCGGCGAGCGCGCTCACCGCGGTCGGTGGCGCGCTCGCGACCGGTGATGCCCAGGCGGCCTTCCGCACCGCCGTCGACGGGCAGCTCGTGCCCTGGCTCGCCATCCCGGTGCTCGGCCCGCTGCTGATCGCCGTGCTGACCCTCGTGCTGGGCCGCGCCGGCCGAGCGGCGACGCAGGAAGCCGCGGCCGGCGCAGAAGCCGAGGGCGCGACGGACGCCGCGCAGCCGGAGCCGGAGGCGACGCCGGGCGCCGGCCTCCGCCTCCTCGCGACGCTCCAGGAGGAGGCGCGGCTCGTCGACTTCGTTCGCGAGGACATCGACGGCTACAGCGACGCCGAGATCGGCAGCGCGGTGCGCGGCATCCACGCGGCCCTGCGCAGAGCGATCGACGAGCGTCTGGTGCTCGAGCCTATTCTCCAGGGCGAGGACGGCGACCCGGTCGAGGTGCCGAGCGACTTCGAGCCGGCGATGGTGCGCGTCACGGGCAAGGTGACGGGCGGCCCGCCGTACCGCGGCGTGCTGCGGCACGGCGGCTGGCGGGCGCGCGACGTCCGGCTCCCGGTGCCGAGCCCAGGGAGCGACCCGACGATCATCATGCCCGCCGAGGTCGAGGTGGGGGCGGAATGACCTCGGCCGATCGGGACGCGCCGAGCCGCTACGTCGTCGGCATCGACCTCGGGACGACCAACTCGGCGCTCGCCTACGTCGACACGGAGGCGCTCGGCGAGGATGGGAAGGGTGGCACGATCCACGTCCTCGACGTCCCGCAGGTCGTCGCGCCAGGCACGCTCGAGCCGCGCTCGCTGCTCCCGTCGTTCCTCTACCTCGCAACCGCGGAGGAGCTCGGCAGCGGCGGGTTTCGGCTGCCGTGGGGCGACCCGCCCGACGGCCGGGTGATCGGCACGCTGGCGGCGAAGCGCGCCGCCGACACGCCCGACCGCGTCGTGTCGTCGGCGAAGTCGTGGCTGTGCAACCCGCGCGTCGACCGCACCGCGCCGATCCTGCCCTGGGTCCCCGACTCCGGGGCGCGGTCCGGCGAGGCGGCGAACGGCGACGTGCCTCGCTGCTCGCCGCTCGCCGCGGCGACCGCGTACCTCGCGCACCTGCGCGACGCGTGGGACCACGCGATCGCCGTCTCGGATCCCGCGCTGCGGCTCGAGCGCCAGGAGGTGCTCCTCACCGTGCCCGCCTCGTTCGACGCCGTGGCGCGCGAGCTCACCGTGCGCGCCGCCGCGGAGGCGGGCCTCGAGCGCGTGCACCTTCTCGAGGAGCCGCAGGCGGCGCTCTACGCGTGGGTCGAGTCGGTGGGCGACGCCTGGCGGCGCGATCTGCACGTCGGCGACGTGCTGCTGGTGTGCGACGTCGGCGGCGGGACCACCGACTTCAGCGTCGTTCTCGCCGACGAGGAGGAGGGAAGGCTCGCGCTCCGGCGCATCGCGGTCGGCGATCACCTCCTGCTGGGCGGCGACAACATGGACCTGGCCCTCGCCTTCGCGGTGCGCGAGCGGCTCGCGCGCGAGGGCAAGCGCCTCGACGCGTGGCAGTTCCGCGGCCTCGTCCTCGCCTGCCGCGAGGCGAAGGAGCGGCTGCTGTCGGCCGATCCGCCGGACCGGGTGCCGCTCGTCATCCTCGGGCGCGGCAAGAAGCTGGTCGGCGGCACGATCCGCAGCGAGCTGACCCGCGAGGAGGTCGACGCTCTGCTGCTCGACGGCTTCCTGCCCGTGGTCGAGGCGTCGGCGCGCGCCACCTCGGCGCAGCAGGTGGGGCTCAGCGAGCTCGGCCTGCCGTTCGCCACGGATCCGGCGATCACGCGCCACCTCGCGACGTTCCTCGCCTCGCACCGTCCGGTCGCGAGCTCCGAGGGAATCGCACCGACCGAGGGAAGCGAGCTCATCCACCCGACCGCCGTGCTGTTCAACGGCGGCGTCATGCAGGCGCCGGCGCTGCAGCGGCGGGTCGCGGACGTGCTTGCCGCATGGGCCCGCGCGGCGAACGCTCCCGAGCCGCGCATCCTGCCCGGCAGCGACTTGACGCACGCCGTCGCCCGGGGTGCCGCGTACTACGGCCTTGCCCGTCGCGGGCGCGGCGTGCGGATCCGCGGCGGCACGGCGCGCTCGTACTACGTCGGCGTAGCGAGCGCGATGCCCGCGGTGCCGGGACAGCCGCCGCCCGTGAAGGCCCTGTGCGTCGTGCCGTTCGGGATCGAGGAAGGGACCCAGCTCGACGTGCCAGGGGTCGAGTTCGGCCTGCTGGTCGGCGAGCAGGCGCGCTTCCGCTTCTTCGCCTCGTCGACGCGGCGCGACGACCCCGTGGGCGTCGTGCTCGACGAGTGGGACACCGCGGAGCTCGACGAGCTGCCGCCGCTCGAGGCGAAGCTCGACGGTCAGGCGTCGGGGCGCGTCCCCGTTCGCCTCTCGGTGTACGTCACCGAGATCGGGACGCTCGAGCTGTGGTTCGTTGCGCGCGAGGGCGGCGAGCGGTGGAAGCTCGAGTTCACCGTCCGCGCGACGGGTGGGAGCTCGTGAGCGAGCCCCGACCGTCCGCTCGCTGGGTCGTCGGGATCGACCTCGGAACGACGAACTCGGCGGTCGCGAGCGCACGAGCGGTGCCGCCGGGGAGCGTCTCCATCTTTCCCGTTCCGCAGCTCGTCGCGGAGGGCGAGACGCTCCCCCGTCCGACGCTGCCCTCGGCGATCTACCTCGCCGGCACACACGACGTCCCCGACGGCGCGCTCGCCTTGCCATGGCGCGGCGACGCGCGCTACGCGGTCGGCGCGCTCGCGCGGCGCCTCGGCGACCGCGTCGCGGGACGGACGATCGTCTCCGCGAAGTCCTGGCTCTGCCACGGCGGCGTCGACCGCGAGGCGCGGATCCTGCCCTGGGGCGGCGATCCGGAGGTCACGAAGCTGTCGCCGGTCGCCGCGTCGACGCGCATCCTGCAGCACGTCCGCGAGGCCTGGGACTACGCGCACCCCGACGCGCCGCTCGCCGAGCAGGAGGTCGTGCTCACCGTGCCCGCGTCGTTCGACGAGGTGGCGCGCGAGCTCACGGTGCGCGCCGCGGCGGAGGCGGGTCTCGAGCGCGTGCGCCTGCTCGAGGAGCCGCAGGCCGCGATCTACGCCTGGATCGCGGCGCACCCGGACTGGCGACAGCTCCTGCCCACGACGGGCTCCATTTTGGTAATTGATGTCGGGGGCGGGACGACGGACTTCTCGCTGCTCGTCGCCCGGCGCGGTGCGGACGGGCTCGAGCTCGAGCGCATCGCCGTCGGCGAGCACCTGCTGCTCGGCGGCGACAACATCGACCTGGCGCTCGCCCGCCTGATCGCCGAGCGGAGCGAGGCGGCGCGCAGCCTCGACGCGGCACGCTGGCAGCAGCTCACGGCGCTGTGCCGCGACGCGAAGGAACGTCTGCTCGGCGACGACGCGCCGGAGAGCCTCGAGGTGTCCGTTCCCGGCAGAGGTCGCGGCGTGATCCGCGGCGCGGTCAGTGCCCGGCTGACGCGCGACGACGTCCTGCGCGTCGTGCTCGAGGGCTTCGTGCCGCAGGTGCCGCGCGACGCGGCCCCGCGCACGGAGTCGGGCGTCGGGCTCACCGAGTTCGGCCTCCCGTTCGCGAGCGATCCGGAGATCACGCGCCACCTGGCGCGCTTCCTCGCGACCGCGACCGATCCCGAAGCGCCCGAAGAGAGCCGGGCGGCCTCGGCGCCCGCGGCGGTGCTGTTCAACGGCGGCGCGCTCAAGGCGCGCGCCATGCGCGAGCGCCTCCTCGACACGCTCGAGGCGTGGTACGGGCAGCGGCCGGTCGAGCTCGCCGGAGCGGACCTCGAGCTCTCGGTCGCGCGCGGCGCCGCCTCCTACGGGCTTGCGCTGCGCGGCGCCGGCGTGCGGATCGCGGGTGGTGCGGCACGCGCCTACTACGTCGGCGTCGCTGCCGCGGACGGCGACGCGGACGGCGCGGCGGCGCGTCACGTTTTGTGCGTCGCGCCGCGCGGCATGCAGGAAGGCACGGAGATCGAGATCTCCGTTCCCGAGTTCCAGGTGCTCGCCAACACGCCGGTGCGCTTTCCGCTCTACGCCTCGAGCACCCGGACCGGCGACGCCGCGGGGGCGCTGCTCGACGTCGATCCCGCCTCGCTCGTCGAGCTGCCGCCGATCTCGACGATGCTGCGCTTCGGCCGCTCGCTCGCAGAGCGCCCGATCGACGTGCACCTGCGGTCGCGCCTCACCGAGAGCGGCACGCTCGAGCTGTGGTGCATCTCGCGGCGCACCGACCACCGCTGGCGTCTCAACCTCGACCTGCGGGCGCGCGAGCGCACCGGGGCGGGAGACGAGGGGCCCCATGCGGCGTCCGCCACCGAGGTGCGCCCTGTGGCCGAGGATCAGGAGCAGACGGACGCGCCCGATGCGGCGGCCCCGGCGGTCGCGGACACGACGCGTCCGGCGCAGGAGCTGGTGGTCGCCGAGGAGCGCGTCGTGGCCGCCCTGGCGCTCCTCGAGGGGTGCTTCGCCGCGCGTCCCGGCAGCGACCCGAAGCTCCTGATGCGCGCGCTCGAGGAGGCGCTCGACGCCGGCAAGGACGCCTGGCCGATCGCCACCGTCCGCCGCCTGTGGGACGCGGTGTTCGCGCTCGAGGCGGCGCGCGAGCGCACGCCGGAGCACGAGGCGCGCTGGCTCAACCTGGCAGGCTTCCTCCTCCGCCCGGGCTACGGCGAGGAGCGCGACGCCTGGCGCATCGAGCATCTCTGGCGGCGCTTCGACGCGGGGCCGAAGTTCGCGAACGCGCCCCAGGTTCGCGCCGAGTGGTGGACGATGTGGAAGCGGGTCGCGGGCGGCCTCACGCGGCCGCAGCAGCAGGCGCTCCTCCAGGTGATCCGCCCGGCGCTGCTCCCGCAAGCGGCGAAGAAGGGCAAGGCCCGGGTCAAGGCGGGCCCGCAGGAGCTGCGCGAGATGTGGCAGGTCGCGGCGTCGCTCGAGCGGCTGCCGGCGGGGACGCGCGCCGAGCTCGCCCGCGAGCTGGCGCCCCGCGTGCTCAAGGGCAAGGCGGGTGACGCGGAGATCTGGGCGCTCGGCCGCCTCGCCGGCCGCCAGCCGGTCGGCGGGCCGGTGAGCAGCGTGATCGAGCCACGGATCGTCGAGCCGTGGCTCGAGGCGCTCGCCGACGCCGCCTGGGAGCGCAAGAGCGCACTCGCGCTCGCGGTGGCGCAGATGGCGCGCTTCACCGGCGACCGGGCGCGTGACGTCGACGCCGCGCTGCGCGATCGGCTCGCAGAACGCCTCGCGAGCGAGCCCGAGGGCCGGCGCGTCGCGCGCTGGCTGCGCGAGGTGGTAACGATCGGCGTGCAGGAGCAGGCGATGGTGCTCGCGGAGTCCCTGCCGGTCGGGCTGCGCCTCGCCGCGCCGGCCTGACGCTGCACGGCGGACGATACGCCCGCGCCTTGCGGGCGCACGGCGGCTCGCGTCAGTGCTCGAGCGTGCGCAAGGGGAACGACCCGCGTTCCGCCCGGGGGCGCGCGGCCGAGGCGGCGGCCGCGCAGCACCTCGTCCGCAACGGGTACGAGATCCTCGCGCGCAACGTGTGGCTCTGCGGCGCGGAGCTCGACCTGGTCGCGCGCGACGGCGAGGTCGTCGTGTTCGTCGAGGTGCGCTCGCGCTCGCACCGCCGGTTCGGCAGCCCCGTCGAGACGATCGGGGCGCGGAAGATCGCGCGCATCGCGCGGGCGGCGCAGGCTTTCCTCGCGGCGCACCGCCTGCTCGCGGCGCCGGCCCGCTTCGACGTCGTGGGCGTCGACTGGCAGGACGGCGTCCCGCGCTGCACGCTCGTGCGCGGGGCGTTCGAGAGCCCGCTCTGAAGGTGGCGAGGCCGCGCCAAACGTGTTGAAAACAGGCGCGCCATGCTCGACATCAAGCTGATCCGCGAGCGTCCGGACTTCGTGAAGGAGGAGCTCGCGAAGGTCCAGTGCCCGCCGTCGGTGGTGGACGAGCTGCTCGACGCCGACCGCCGGCGGCGTGAGGCGCTGCACTTCCTCGAGTCACGCCGCGCCGAGCGGACGCGCCGGTCCAAGGAGATCGGCGCCCTGCCGCCCGAGGAGCGCAAGGCCGCCGGCGCGGCGCTCAAGTCGCTCGCCGAGGAGATCGCGCGGGCGGAGGAGGCGGCCAACGCGGCCGAGAAGGCGCTTCTCGAGCGCATGCTCGAGGTCCCGAACCTTCCCGATCCGAGCGTGCCGGTCGGCGCGGACGAGCGGGAGAACGTGGTCGTCCGCACGTGCGGCGAGATTCCGAGCTTCGACTTCACGCCGCTGCCGCACTGGGAGCTCGGTCCGGCGCTCGGCGCGATCGACTTCGAGCGTGGCGTCAAGATCTCGGGGACGCGCTTCTACGTCCTGACCGGCGTCGGCGCGCGCCTGCAGCGCGCGCTCATCTCGTTCATGCTCGACCTCCACACGCGCGAGCACGGCTACCTCGAGGTCTACCCCCCGGCGATGGTGAAGGGGGAGTGCCTGGTCGGCACGGGCAACCTTCCGAAGTTCGCCGACACGCTCTACCGCGACGCCGAGGAGGACTTCTGGTTCATCCCGACCGCCGAGGTTCCGGTGACGAACCTGTACCGCGGCGAGATCCTCGACGGCGCGTCGCTGCCGATCCGCCACGTGGCGTACTCCCCGTGCTTCCGCCGCGAGCGGATGTCGGCCGGGCGCGACGTGCGCGGCATCAAGCGCGGACACCAGTTCGACAAGGTCGAGCTCGTCAAGTTCACGCGTCCCGAGGACTCGGCGAAGGAGCTCGAAACCCTGCTCGACGACGCGGAGGACGTGTGCCGGCGTCTCGGGCTCCCGCACCGCGTCGTCCAGATGTGCACCGGCGACCTGAGCTTCTCCGCCGCGATCAAGTTCGACATCGAGGTGTGGGCGCCCGGCTGCGGCGAGTGGCTCGAGGTGAGCTCGTGCTCGAACTTCCGTGACTTCCAGGCGCGGCGCGCGAACATCCGCTTCCGGCCTGCGCCGCAGGCGAAGCCCGAGCTGGTCCACACGCTGAACGGATCCGGTCTCGCGCTGCCGCGCGTGCTGATCGCGGTGCTCGAGAACTACCAGCAGGCGGACGGCTCGGTTCGCGTCCCCGAGGTGCTGCAGCCCTACGTCGGCGAGGAGCTGCTCCGACCGCTTTGACACACGCCCGTCGAAGCTCCGCGTCGCGGCCCGCGCCGGCGCCTGCTAGAGCCCGCGCGATGCCGGTCGTGCATCGCATCACGGTGAACGGCGTCGCGCTCGCCGTGACCGACCACGGCTCGTCCGGCGACGCGCAACGGACGCTCGTCCTCGCGCACGCGACGGGCTTCTGCGGCGCGGTCTGGCAGCCGCTCATCCCGGAGCTGCGTCGGCGGTTCCGCGTCGTGACCTACGACCAGCGCGGCCACGGCGACAGCGACAAGCCCGAGGGACCGTACCCCTGGCGGCACTTCATCGAGGACCTCGCCGGCCTGCTCGACGCGCTCGGCGCGCGCGACGTGTACGCCGTCGGCCACTCGAAGGGCGGCGCCGCGGTGGCCGGCGTGGCGGCTCGCTTCCCGGGGCGCATCGCGCGCGCCGTGCTGCTCGACCCGGTGCTCGTGCCCCGTCTGCCCGACGAAGCGGCGGAGCCGGGACCGAACCCTCTCGCCGTCGGCGCCCGCCGGCGGCGCATGGTGTGGGACAGCCGCGAGCAGATGCTGGCGTCGTTCGCCGCGCGCCCGCCGTTCTCCACCTGGCGGCGCGACTTCCTCGAGGCCTACGTCGCCGAGGGGACGTTCGTGCGCGACGACGGGCGCATCGAGCTCAAGTGCCCGGGCGAGATCGAGGCGCAGGTGTACGAGGGCGGAGCCCGCTCGGCGAGCCTCGAGTACCTGCCGCAGGTCGAGGTTCCGACGCTCCTCGTCGCAGGTGGGGCGAGCAAGACGCTGCCGCCCGAGCTTGCGCAGCACGCCGCGAGCCTGCTGCCCAACGGGAGGCTCGAGGTCCTGCCAGGCGTCGAGCACTTCGTCCCGATGGAAGCGCCGGACGCCGTGGCAAGGCTGCTACGCGATTTCCTTGCGGACTGAAGGGCCGTGCGACTCCGAATGATCCTTCGCGGGCTTCTTCGTCACCGGGGAGTCGCCGAGCGTGAACGGGTCGCGCAGCGAGCGCACGATGTAGCGCCACTGCCCGCGCATCCGGGTGCCGGCCGCGAGAACGCGTCGGCGTGACGCGGTACGAGAGCTGCGGACCCCTGCTGGACGCATCATGCCGGCGACGCGAAGCATGTCGCATGCCCTACCGAGAACGCCGCGCGAGGCTCGAGATTCGGGGCGGCAGGCGCGGCGAGCGTCACGTGGCCGGACGGCGCTCGTGCGCCGGCGTCACGTTCTTGTCAGGGCGGCGGGGAGGCCGCGCCTGGGCCGAGGGAGGGGCCGGTGAGGATCGTCGTGTGCGTGAAGCAGGTTCCCGAGGTGTCCGAGCTGAGCCTCGATCCCGTGACGCGACGCCTCCGGCGCGACGGCGTGCCACTCATGCTGAACCCGTTCGATCGTCGCGCGGTGCTCGAGGCGACCCGGCTGCGCGAGGAGCTCGGCGGGACGATCGCCGTGCTCTCCATGGGGCCGCCCGCCACCGAGGCCGCGCTGCGCGAGTGCCTGTCGCTCGGCGTCGACCGCGCCGTGCACCTCTGCGACGCGCGCTTCGCCGGCGCCGACACCCTCGCGACCGCCCGCGCGCTCGCCCGCGCGATCGTCCAGATCGGCTTCGACCTCGTGCTGTTGGGCCGCTTCAGCATCGACTCCGAGACCGGGCAGGTCGGGCCCGAGGTGGCGGCGTTGCTCGACGTCCCCCTGCTGAGCGGCGTGCGCCGCCTCGCGATCGCGCGGGAGGAGGATGGACGGCTCACGGCGCGCGCCGAGTGCGAACGCGACGACGGCTTCGCCGACGTCGCCTGCGCTCTTCCCCTGGTCGCGACCTGCACCGACCGCTGGAAGACCAGGGCGCCGATCGTCGTGCCTGACGAGGAGGCCGGAACGACGCGCCCGCTCGAGCGCTGGTCGAGCGAGCGCCTCGGCGGCTCGCCCGACGAGTACGGCGCCGCCGGCTCGCCGACCTGGGTCGACGACGTGCAGCCCGTCGCGCTCGAGCGGCGCAGGGAGGTCGTCGTGGCGGCGGACGGGCTCGACGCCGCCGTCGACGCCGTGCTGCGCGAGGTCGAGGAGGGCAGGGCGGCCGGTCGCCGAGCGGCGGCCCCCCGGGTGGCGCAGCACGTGCGTCGCACGGAGCCGCGCGACGCGGTCTGGGTCGTCGTCGAGCGCTCGCACGAGGGCCGCCTGCGTCCGGTCGCTGCGGAGCTGCTCGGCGCCGCCCACGCGCTCGCCACGCGCCTCGGCGTCGGGGTGTGCGCCTTCGTCGCGGATCCCGACGTGCCGGGGGAAACCGCAGACGACGACGCAGCACCGCTCGCGGCGATGCTCGGCGCGCTCGGCGCGGACGTCCTCCTCTGGCGCGGCGACGGCGCCGAGCCCTCGGAGGAGGCGCTCGCGGCGGACCTCGCCGCCGCGATCCGAACGCACGCGCCACGGATCGTGCTCGCGCCGGCGACGGGGCTCGGCCGCGACGTGATCCCGCGCGTCGCGGCGCAGCTCGGGCTCGGTCTCACCGGCGACGCGATCGGCGTCGAGCTCGACGGCTCGGGAAGGCTCCGGCAGCTCAAGCCCGCGTTCGGCGGGCAGCTCGTCGCGCCGATCCTGTCGCGCACCCGGCCGGAGATGGTGACGCTTCGCCCGGGCGTGCTCGAGCCGCTCGGCCCGTCGCCCGAGCGCCCGCCCGCCGCGGTCGTGCCGGTCGCGAGCGCCGGCGTCCCGCAGCGTCGGGTGCGCGTCCTCGGCTTCACGCCCGAGCTCGCGCCGGACACCGAGCTCGACGCGGCGCGCGTCGTCGTGTGCATCGGCTACGGCCTCGGCTCGGCCGAGCGCGTCCCCGAGGCGCGCGAGCTCGCCGCGGCGCTCGGCGGCGTCCTCGGCGCGACCCGCCGGGTGTGCGACGTCGGCTGGGTGCCGCGGCAGATGCAGATCGGGATCTCGGGACGCAGCGTCTCGCCGGACGTCTACCTCGGGCTCGGCGTGCGCGGCTCGTTCAACCACATCGTCGGCATGCAGCGCGCCGGACGCGTGATCGCGGTGAACCGCGATCCCCAGGCGGAGATCTTCGCCGGCGCGGACCTCGCGGTGGTCGCCGACGCGCCGGAGCTGCTGCGCGCGCTGCTCGAGCGCCTGCGCGGCGCGAGCCCGACGCCTACTCGAGGATCGTCTTCTTCTTGATCTCGAGATCCGGCCCGAGCTCGTAGACGATCGGCACGCCGGTCGCGAGGTTCAGCTCGAGCACCTGCTCGGGGGTGAGCTTCTCGAGGTGCATGACGATCGAGCGCAGGCTGTTGCCGTGCGCCGCGACGAGGACGTTCTCCCCCGCGCGGAGGGCCGGCACGATGTGCTGCTCGAAGTAGGGCACCGTCCTCGCCGCGGTGTCCTTCAGGCTCTCGCCGCCCGGCGGCGCGATGTCGTAGCTCCGCCGCCAGAGGTGGACCTGCTTCTCGCCGAACTTCTTCGCCGTCTCGGCCTTGTTGAGCCCTTGCAGGTCACCGTAGTGGCGCTCGTTCAGCGCCTGGTCGCGCTCGACCGGCAGGTCCTTCGCGCCGAGCTCCTCGAGCACGATGTCGAGCGTCTCCTGCGCTCGCACGAGCATCGAGGTGAAGCAGCGCGCGAAGCGGATGTTGCTCTCGCGCAGCCGCCGGCCGGCGCGGCGCGCCTCCTCGCGCCCCCGATCGGTGAGTGGCACGTCCACCCAGCCGGTGAACCGGTTCTCGAGGTTCCACTGCGACTCACCATGACGGAGCAGGACGAGGATCGACACGGGATCTCCCTTGGCTGCGGCGCGCGGCGCCTCGCGACGACCTACGCCAAGCGCCGGCCGCCTTCAAGGAGCCGACTCGCTGTGTTAGGGCGATCGCCGTGACGCGCGCTGCACGGGCGCGTACGAACGGAGGCAGCTCGCCATGAAGGTCGTCGTCGACTTCGACAAGTGCAACAGCAATGCGGTCTGCCAGGCTGCAGCTCCGGAGGTCTTCGAGGTGCGCGAGGACAACTTCCTCTACATCCTCCAGGAGGAGCCGCCCGAGTCGCTGCGCGCCAAGGTCGAGGCCGCCGCTCGCGGCTGTCCGACGCGCGCGATCACGATCGTCGACTGAGCCTCTCAGCCGGTGATCGGTCGCTCCGGCTCGCCGATGCAGTACGCGCAGCGACAGAGGGCGCGCAGCTCGCCGAGCAGGTAGAACGTCTCATGGCCGTCCGACCAGCGGAGGTAGACGCTCGCGTCGCCGAGCACGTCCACCGACTCGAGCACCGCCTCGCGCGAGGCGGGGATCGCGCCCTCCGCGCGGACCGCGGCGCACGCGTCGCACGGGCAGTGGGCCCGGAGATGGGCGTGCGGCAGGATGGATTCGTGGCCGTCCATCCAGTCGACGCCCAGCGCGTAGTGCCCGACGGGTCTGGTCGCTCGGATGCGGAGCTCGTCGGCCATCGTGGGCATCATGGTAGGCGAGCCGGCAGCGGGCGACAACGTGCCCGCCGCGGGGCGACGCGCGCGGCGCTGCTCGCCGCCGGCGCGCTCGTCGGGTCGCTTCTCGGCGTGACCACGCCCGTGCACGCCGCGGTGCTCCGTCCCGAGGACGCCGCGTCGCACGTCGGCGAGGAGGTGACGGTCGAGGGTCAGGTGGAGAGCGTCGTCTGCTCGCCGCTCGCGTGCCTGCTGTCGTTCAGCACCGACTTCAGCGGGCTCGTCGCCTCGATCGACGGCGGAGACGTGCCACGCTTCCCGCCGCCCCGGGAGACCTTCACAGAGCGCCGCGTGCGCGTCCAGGGCACGATCGTCGAGCGGAACGGACGCCTGCGGCTCGACCTGCGCGACCCCGCGCAGATCTCCGTGCTGGACGCATCCGGCGGGGCGCCCGTGGCCGAGCGTGCCGCCGCCCCGACGGCGGGAATGACGGAGGGCGAAGCCCCGCCGGTGAACAGGTCACGGATCGTGGCGCCGACGCGCGTGACGACGCGCGCTGGCGGACCGCGCGCGTCCGAGCCGCGGGCGCCGGATCCGGCGCTCGCCAGGATCGCCGCCACGACGGACCCCGTCGAGTTCGAGCTTCGCGCGCTCCGCCAGCAGATCACGCGTCTCGAGGAGACGACGCGCGCTCTCTCCGAGACCGTCGCGGCGCTCGAGGAGCGGATCGTCGTCCTCGAGCAGCAGGGCGGCGGCACGGCGCGGAGCACGGCCGATCCTTCGCTGCTCCCCGAGGTCCCTTCTTACGTCGTCGCGGGCAAGAGCTCGCGCCGCGTGCAGCACGTCAAGAGGGGCTGGACGTCCGAGCGTCTGATGCGCGCGCTCGGTGCGCCGGTGCGCACCGTCACCGGCCCGAACGGCTACATGACCTGGTACTACGAGAACGGCGCGGTGACGCTCGATTCGCGCGGCCGGGTCACCTCGAGCGTCGGCTTCTGAGTCCGGCGCGAGGGCCCGTGGGGCGGCGTCTCAGGCGGGCTGGTCGGGAGGCGGCTCGCCCGGCGGCTTGCGCTCGGCCCGCTCGTCGGGCAGCGCGTCGGGCTCGTCGTCGCGGCGGTCGAGGGCATCGCGGAAGGAGCGCAACGACTTGCCGAGGAAGCTCCCGACCTCCGGTAGACGGCCGGGGCCGAACACGAGCAACGCGATCACCAGGATCACGATGAGCTCGGGAATCCCGATGCCCCACATCGTGAACGATCAGTACCCCGCGGGGGTGGAGTGTCAAGCTGAAAGGGCCGCGCGCGTGGCTCGCCCGCGCGGCGCATGGTAGCTGGCGGACGCGATGCCGAAGGACAGCACCACGGCAGCCGCCGCCGAGGGCGGCGCGGCGGCGCCGGCGGACGCATCCCAGGAGCGGCTGGTCCGCTCGGCATCGGTCGTCGGCGTCGCGGTCCTCGCAAGCCGCCTGCTCGGGCTCGTGCGCGAGCAGGTCTTCGCGGGCAGCTTCGGGGCAAGCCGCGAGCTCGACGCGTTCGTCACGGCGTTCCGCATCCCGAACCTGTTCCGCGACCTGTTCGCGGAAGGCGCGCTGTCCGCGGCGTTCGTCACGTGCTTCACCCAGAAGCTCGCGCGCGAGGGCGAGGCGAGCGCCTGGCGGCTCGCGAACCTGGTCATCCACGCCTTGCTGGTCGTGGTCGGCGGGATCGTGCTGCTCGGGATCATCGCCGCCCCGGCGATCGTCCACGTGATCGCGCCGGGCTTCGCCGAGATCCCCGGCAAGACCGAGCTCACCGTGCGCTTGACGCGCCTCATGTTCCCCTTCCTCCTGCTCGTCGCGCTCGCAGCGGTGGCGATGGGGATGCTGAACGCGCGCGGACGGTTCGGCGTGCCCGCCTCGGCGTCGAGCTTCTTCAACCTGGGCTCGATCGTGGTCGGCCTCGGAGCGGCGTGGTGGCTCGCGCCCGCGTACATGAGCCTCGTCTGGCGGCACGGCGCAGGCGACGCGGCGCCGCCGGGGGCGGCGGAGCGCGCGATCGTCGGCATGGCCATCGGCACGGTGGTCGGCGGCGCGCTGCAGCTCCTCGTCCAGCTCCCCTCCCTGCGGCGCGTCAATTACCGCTACAGGCCGATGCTGTCCTTCCGCGACCCCGGCGTCCGTCAGGTGCTCGCGCTCATGGGGCCCGCGACGATCGGGGCCGCGGCGGTGCAGATCAACGTCCTGGTGAACAACAACTTCGCCTCGGGCCTCGGCGACGGCGCCGTCTCCTGGCTGAACGTGGCGTTCCGCTTCATGCAGCTCCCGATCGGCCTGTTCGGCGTGGCGGTCGGCGTGGTCGCCCTGCCGTCGGTGTCGCGCAGCGCGGAGGCGCACGACCTCGCCTCGTTCAACGCGACCATCTCCCGCGCGCTCCGCCTGGTGTTCACGCTCTGCCTTCCCGCCTCGGTCGGGCTCGCGGTGCTCGCGCCGCAGTTCATCGGGCTCGTCTACGAGCACGGCCGCTTCGACGCGCACGACACGCAGATGGCGGCGCAGGCCCTGGTGGCGTACGCGATCGGGCTGGCGGGCTACGCGAACATCAAGGTGCTGGTGCCCGCGTTCTACGCCCTGGGCGACGCGCGGACGCCGGCGATGATCTCGTGCCTCTCGATCCTGGTGAACGTGGCTGGCAACTGGACCACGATCCACGTGCTGCGTGGCGGGCACGCGGGGCTCGCCGCCGTGACCTCCGCGGTCGCGCTGCTCAACTTCACGCTGCTCTTCGTCCTCCTGCGCAGGCGGATCGGCGCCTTTCCCGGGCTCGTAGGCGCGGTCGTGCGGCTCGTGACGGCATCGGCGGCGGTCGGGCTCGCGTGCGTCGCGGTGCGCGCTGGGGTGGGCGTCGTCTTGCCGATCGACGAGACCCTGCGGCGCGCCGTGGTCGCGGCGATCGCCGTCCCGGTGGGGGTGCTCACCTTCGCCGGTGCAGGCACGCTGCTCGGCATCGAGGAGATCCCGCAGGCCCTCGCGCGCGTCAAGGACCGGCTGGCGCCTCTCGTTCGCTGACCCGGCCCCCGAATGATGCTATACGCGCGCCGCATGGGGCCGGGATCGCCGTCGGTACGCGCCGCACCTGCGGTTCCTGCCATGATCGCGGGCTTTCCGACCCAGGTCGAAGCGTACGACCTCGAAGGCTTCACGCTGGGTCTCGTCACCGTGCGCAACCTCGAGCAGGTCGTCGACCGCGACCGGCTCCTGCACGACGAGAGCTGCGTCCCGCCCTACTGGGCGATGGTCTGGGGAGGCGCCCGGGCGCTTGCGGCGCACGTCGCGAACCGGCTCCGGTGCGACGGCCGGACCGTGCTCGACGTCGGCTGCGGGCTCGGGCTCGTCGCGCTCGCCGCGGCCCGGGCCGGCGGCCGGGTCACGGCGATCGACCGGGAGCTCCCCGCGATCGAGTTCCTGCTGGCCAGCGCGGCGGTGAACCGGACTCCGGTCGAGGCGCTGGTCGGCGACGTCGTGACGGTCGACCTCGAGCGGCGCTTCGACCTCGTCCTGGCGGCGGACCTGCTCTACGAGCGCGGCGAGTTCGAGAGGCTCGCGGGGGCGCTCGTGAGGCTCGTCGCGCCGGGCGGGACGCTATGGGTCGCCGACCCGCAGCGCGTGGATACGGCCCCCTTCTACCGCGCGCTCGACGCGGCGCGCTTCCGGATCCGCGAGATCTGCGTCGCGGACGTGCGCGAGGAGGGCGCCCTACTCCGCGTGCGCCTGGTCGCGCTCGAGCGCGACCAGGGTTGAGGGGTGAGGACGGCCGCTCCCCGGGGGCGGCCAGAGCGTTCACTCGGCGGGTGCCGTCCCCTCGGCGTAGCGGTACTCGACCTGGTGGTCGAGCAGCACCTGCCCGTCCTCGGTGAGCCAGCCGAAGCGGCTCGTGCGCTTTCCGTCGATCAGGTGGTTCACCAGCTTCACGCGGCTCACCGGCTTGCCGGTGTCGCGGGCCACGTGCCACGCCTTGACGGACACCTTGCCGCGCGTCGAAGCGCGTGCGGTCTTGCTGAGCTTTTTCTCCGCCATGTTCCTACTCCGTCCCGCTCGGTCGGTGCCTTGCGTGGTAGCGGCAGGCTCATGGCGGCGCAAGCGCCGGCCGATCAGGCAGAAAGCGGATCGCTCACCCGCATCCCGCCGGAGCGGGGATAGGTGGGCGCGGGGCCGTTGCGGCCCACGCGCCCACCCGGCTGTCGCCGGAGGAGGTGGGGGGCTTGGCGGGGGGGACGTGGCCCGCCAGATCGGCGACAGAGATGTTTCCTGCCCTCGCTCGGTGCCCTCCGGGCCGGCATGGGGCAGCAACTGGCATGCCCGCCCGGCCGCCGAGAGGTCGAAAAAAGCCCCGGCGTTCGTGCAACGGGGCCTTGAAATCGTGCGAAAATGCTGCATTTTTTCCGCTGAGCGCAAGGCGATCGGCAAGTTGGGGCTAGCCCGCCGTAAAGGTCGGTTCGAGAAGAGCGTCTTTCATTCGCGAAAAAAAACTGCCAGAATTAATCATCAACGTGGTGACACGCTGAGTCATCACTGCTATCATCTAGAGAGCCTGTGGTGGCGGAGTGGTGGTGGAGCGGCAGTGCAGTGAATGATCGCGACGAAGCCTCGTCGAGTCCGCTGAGGCAAGCACTTCCAACCTCCTGTCGTACCGAACGAGGGCGGCGATTGTCGTCTCCCGAGAGGCGCAGTGGCGCGTCGGGAGCCAGCGGCCCGGTGGAGCCGAAAGGCACGCGCCGAGGCAGTTTGAGAGTCGAGGGAAAAGAAAAAGAGATGCGAAGCGCAGCGATGTATCAGGCAGACACTGAGTCGGCCGAGTGGAGCGATCCGCAGGACGAGCAAGCTCAGGCGACCCCGTCTGCCCAGGATTTGGGTGACGTCGAGGCTGAGGCCAAGTCGATGGAGCCGCTGGTCGGGGACCTCGACGTCCTCGGCCGTTTCTACGCGGACCTGGCCCGTACGCCTTTGCTTGACCGCGAGGCCGAGCGTGCCCTGACGACCGAGATCAGCAAGGCGCGCGACGCGGTCGTGCGCTGGCTGCGGCGCAACCCGCGCATCGTGAACGTGACGCTCACCGAGCGCGGCCGCGGCGTGATCCGTCCCACCGAGGAGTTCCGCGAGCGTGAGATTCTGCTCGTCGCCGAGCGTGCGCGCCGCCTTGCGCGCAGCCCGGCGAAGCTTCGCAAGCTGCGCCTCACCCGTGAGCGGGTGAGCAAGTTTGCGAAGGAGCTCGAGACGCGCCTCGAGACCTACCGCGTGGCGCGCGACGCCATGCTCAAGGCGAACCTGCGCCTGGTCGCCGCGATCGCCCGCAAGCACGCCCGTCGTGGCCTGCCGCTGCCCGACCTGATCCAGGAGGGCACGCTGGGGCTTCTGCGTGCGGTCGAGAAGTTCGACCCGGCGAAGGACATCAAGTTCTCGACGTACGCGGTCTGGTGGATCTGGCAGTACATCGCCCGGTCGATCGACAACGACCGTTCGGTGGTCCGTACGCCGGTCCACTGGCACGAGCTGCGGCGCAAGGTGGGTCGCCTGTCGCAGGCACTCGAGAGCAAGCTGCACCGCGCTCCGTCGAAGGACGAGATCATCCAGGCGGGCGGCATCGACCAGAACCAGCTCGAGATGATGGCCGAGCCGGCGCACGTCCTGTCGCTCGACATGGAGCTCGGGCACGACGACGACCGTACGCTCGCCGAGGTCATCCCGGACGAGCAGGGCGATCGGCCCGAGGCGCGCAGCATGGCGGGCGACCTCTCGCGCCACCTCGAGAACGTCCTCACCGAGCTTCCGGACCGCGAGCAGGCGATCATCCGCCTCCGCTTCGGCCTGGACGACGACCAGGTGGAGACGCTCGAGGAGATCGGCGTGCGCTACGGCGTGAGCCGCGAGCGCATCCGCCAGCTCGAGGCGAAGGCGCTCACGCGCCTGCGCGACCTGTGCGGCTCGGCGGGTCTCGACTCGTTCCTCGAGGCCTGAGGACGCTCCACGCGAAGGCCAGGACGCCCCGGGGTGGAAACGCCCCGGGGCGTTTTCGTTTGCGCCTAGCGCGGACGCGCCGTCCGGCCCGCGCCGTCGCGCGGCCGATCAGCGAAAGACGCGGAAGTCGAGGGCGGGGAAGATCGCGTCGCGCGCCTCGATCTCGGTGAGCTCGTCGAGGTCGACCTGGCCGCGCGTCAGGGCGTCGGCGAGGCGGTGGAAGCGGTCGAGGTGGGTCCGCGTGCGCTCGATCGCGTAGTTCACCACCGTGCCGCGCGACATGATGAAGGCCCAGTCGCTCGACTGCGCGAGCAGGAGCTCGCGCGCCGCCTGGTTCAGGGCCCGCAGCGTGATGCCGGTCGGCTCGGCGAAGTGCTGCGCGAGCGCGTGCATGCGTCTTCCGGCCGCGAGGAGCAGCGGGTAGATCCAGTCGTTCTCGCCCGACAGCCAGACCGCGTTGTACCCGCCCTCGCCCCAGCTCGAGGCCGCGGGCTCCGCCTCCTGGAGGTACGGATGGCGCGCCAGGTAGTCCGACGGCGTCACCAGCGCGAACGTGTTCTGGTCGTACGCTGCCTTGCGGATCAGCCGGTCGAGCCACTGCGGGCCCTCGAACCACCAGTGGCCGAAGAGCTCGGCGTCGTACGGCGCGACCACGATCGGCGGGTGCCGCATGGTCTCGGCGAGCCACTCGACCTGCTCGGCGCGGCTCGCGACGAAGTGCTGCGCGTGCGCTTCGACCTTGGCGCGCGCCCACTCGAGCACGTACGGCTCCTTCGCCCGGCCGTCGTGGGCCGTGATCCGGTGGTACTTGATGCCGATCGGCACCCGCTCCCCGGTCCTCGGCAGCAGGGGCTCGAGCAGCGCAGGGTCGAGGTCGTAGCCCGCGTCGCGGTGGAAGTCGCGGTAGTCGACGTCGCCCGGGTAGCCGTGGGTCGGGCTCCAGACCTGCGTCGACGCCTCGCCGTCGCGCGCGAAGGCGACGAGACCGCCGGGGGACACGATCGGCGCCCAGAGGCCGAACACCGGGCGCGGCCGCGCGTGGCGTAGCCCGTGCCCGTCGAGGATGCAGTACCGGACTCCGTTCTCGACCAGCGCCGCCTCGATCTCCGGGCAGTAGCCGGCCTCCGGAAGCCACATCCCGGCGGCATCGCGCCCGAAGTAGCGGCGGTGCTCGTCGAGGCCGATCCGGATCTGGGCGCGGACGCTCAACCGGTCGGTCGCGAGCAGCGGCAGGTAGGCGTGCGTCGCCGGGCAGGCGAGAAGCTCGACGCTGCCCAGGTCGGCGAAGCGCCGGAAGGCGGCGACCAGGTCGCCCGCGTAGGTCTCGACAAAGGTGCGCCGCGAGCGGCGGAGAAGCTCGCGGTAGAAGACGGCGAGCCGGTGGAAGGGGGGATCCTGCCGGGTGCGCTCGACCTCCCGCTCGGTGAACGCGATCAGCTTCTCGAGGTGCTTGACGTAGCGCTGCTGCAGGAGGCCGTCGGAGAGCATGTTGAGCAGCGGCGGCGAGAAGGAGAGGGCGAGACGACAAGGGACCCGGTCCCGTGCGACCCCGTCGAGGACGTCGAGCAGCGGCAGGTAGCTCTCGGTGATCGCCTCGTAGAGCCAGCGCTCCTCGAGCCGATCCTCGTACTCGGGGTGCCGGACGTACGGCAGGTGCGCGTGCAGCAGGAGCGCGACGTAGCCGCGCACGGCGATCGGGTGCCGGCCCTCCGGCAGCAGGACGTCGGCCATCGACGCGGCTCCTCGGTCAGCGTGCGACGGCGCCCGCCCCGCGCTCGAGCCCGAGCAGATGGTGCGCGATCGGCAGCGTCGACGACGTGGCGGTGTCGTGCTCGGCGGCGCGCGCCGTGAGCCGCTCGACGGCCTCCGCGGGCGGTGCGGCGGGCGGCTCCCCGTCCGCGGCCGCGCCGTCGATGCGCCGCCAGCGTGGCGCGGCGATCGGGGCCAGCGTCGTGGCAGGGAGAGCGACCGGGGTGGACGAGACGAGCGGAACGAAGCCCTCGTCGGAGGCGAGCCCGAGGGTCACGCGCACGCGCGCGCACGGCCGCCGGAGGTCGACGTGGGCGCAACTCGCCCGCGGCGGCAGCGGGACGAGCCAGGTCCTCTCCGTCTCCGTCGCGCCGGACGCTCCTGCGTCGCCCTCGACCTCGACCTGCAGGGCGTCGCGCGCGGGCGCGCCCCCCGAGCTCGCGCGCAGGCTCTCCCGTCGCTCGGCGGTCTCACGGCTCAGCGCCCAGAAGACGAAGACGGCGCCGGGGTCCCGGACCAGCACCGTCACCTCGTCGCGCTCCTCGACCGCCGGCGGGGGAGGAGCCGCGGCTTGCGGCTCGGGCGGCCGCGGCGCCGGCCGGACCGCTTCGACCGAACGGCGCGCCGCGGCGGACGCACCGCCCGCAAGCGCGCGCAGGGTGACGCCGGGACGTGGCTCGTGCTCCTCGTCGGCGCGCGCCCAGCCGAGCCAGGCGGCGACCGCGGCGCGGACGCTCGCACAGGCGGTGAAGACCGTCTCACCCGCCGACCAGACGGCGTTGACGATTCCCTCCGCGGCCCGCACAACGGCAGTGCGCGAACCGCTCTCCAAGCTCCCGACGCTCACGACTCGACGGTACAGTTAGCCGAGGGGGCGTTGCGGCGCGAGGCTCGCGCTGCACTCGCTCACCTGTCGGCCGGCAGGAGGACGACGCGCCGGTGGGGCTCGCGCCCGCGGCTCACCGACTGGATGCCGAAGCGCTCCGCGACGGCGTGCTGGTGGCGCCGCGCCGACGCCGGCCGGGCGAGCAGCTCGACCGGCTCGCCGTGCTCGAGGACTGCCCGCGCCGCCGCCTCCGCCTCGGCGGCCGCCTCGCGCACGTCGTCGTCGCCGGGCGGCGGCTCGTCTCCCTCGTCCTCGCGCATCAGGCCAGTGAGGAACGCTTCGATGTGCGCGAGCGTGCCGCTGCGCAGCATGTGCACGGGGAGGTCGCGGGTCAGCGTGTCGCGCAGCTTCGCCGGCTGGCGCTTCGAGTAGCTCCGCAGCGTCAAGATCATGTCGGCGTCCCGCACCGAGCGCGCGACGCGCGCCGGGGCGCCGGTCGCGCGGATCGCGCGCTCGAGGCGCTCCTCGCTCACCGCGTAGGGGTAGATGCGGATCAGCCGGCGCACGCGACGCTCCTCGGGCACCTCCTGGCGCTCCGCAGGCTGGACCTCGACGTCGCCGTCGTCCTTGCGCAGCCGGATCTCCGGCGACCAGGGACGGCCGCGCAGCATCGCGTCCACGACGTGCGCCACGTCGTGGTGCACCGCGAAGCGGTCGCGCGACTGGATCTCGATGAGGACGTCGAAGGTCGGCGCCTGCTTGCGCTCGAGGACGGTCTTCTGGGTCCGGCGGCGCCGCGCCTCCTCGTCGCCGAGGGTCACCGCCTGGATGCCGCCGATCAGATCGCTGAGCGTCGGGTTGGTGAGGAGGTTCTCGAGCGAGTGGCCGTGCGCGGTGGCGATGAGCTGCACGCCGCGCTCGGCGATGGTCCGCGCCGCCGCCGCTTCGGCCTCGGTGCCGATCTCGTCGATGACGATGACCTCGGGCATGTGGTTCTCGACGGCCTCGATCATCACCGCGTGCTGCCGCTCGGGCGATGCGACCTGCATGCGTCGCGCGCTGCCGATGCCGGGATGCGGGATGTCGCCGTCGCCGGCGATCTCGTTCGACGTGTCGACGATCATCACCCGCTTGCCCACCTCGTCGGCGAGCACGCGGGCCGCCTCGCGCAGCAGCGTCGTCTTGCCCACGCCGGGCGGGCCGAGGAGCAACGTGCTGCGGCCCGACTCGATCACGTCGCGGACGATCTCGACCGTGCCGAAAACCGCCCGTCCGACCCGGCAGGTGAGCCCGATCACGTCGCCCGTCCGGTTGCGGATCGCGGAGATCCGGTGCAGCGTGCGCTCGATCCCGGCTCGGTTGTCGCTCGTGAACGAGCCGATGCACGCGGTCACGTGTGCGATGTCGGAGCGGGTCACCGGCTCGTCACGCAGCGTGACGGTCGTGTGAGGGAAGCGCGCCTCGGGACGTCGTCCGAGGTCGAGGATGATCTCGATCAGCAGCTCGAGGTCGGGATGGCGCTCGATCCCCGCGCGGATTGGCTCGGGAAGCACGGCGAGCAGCAGCTGGATGTCGTCTGTCGCCTGGACCTGCTGCGGGCGAGTCACGATGGGCTGTGGTCCCTCTGTCCCCTTCCCCCTGGTCGCGGTCGCGTCAATGACGGACCTCGAGCGCCGTCTTGAGCGCCGTCAGGTGATCGATCGTGCGGCCGACCAGCCGGAGCCGCTCGCACAGCTGCTCTGCCTCCATGCCCGCCCAATCGATCTCGGCGAGCGTCAGGTACTCGAGCGCATCGTGGAGCTGGCGCCAGAGGGTGAGAAGCTCGGCGGTCCCGGAGATGCCGCATTCCGCGAGGCGCCTGTCGACCTCCTGGGTGAAGCGGAAGACCGCTTCCGCTTGCTGGATCGCATGCTCGACCTGCATCCTCGCACGCCCTCCGCCGAAGCCGGATCACGGGCTCGGCTGCCGCCGCGAGCCGATCCTATCGCGCTCCGTCTTGAGGTGGAAGCACCGTGCCGCTTGCTCTAACGTACGCCGGACCCGCGTCCGAAGGGTCCCTGGAGGAGACGTGAAGATCAAGAAAATCCTGGTGGCGATCGACTTCTCGAAGCTGTCGCACGAGGCGCTCGACTACGCGATCTTGCTCGCGGAGGGCCTCGGTGCCCGGCTCACGGTCTTGTACGTCGTCGAGCCGCTCGACTTCACCGGAGTCGACTTCCTCGGCGGGACCCCGATCGCGACGCAGGCGATCGTCGACGAGCACTTGAAGCAGGCGCGCCGGGAGCTCGAGCGGATCCAGACGCGCAAGCTCGCGAAGCTGCCGGGCGCGACGGTCGCGGTGCGGCTGGGCCGGCCGGCGGACGAGATCGTGGCGCTCGGCGGCAAGGGCCGCTCGAACCTGATCGTGGTGGGTACGCACGGACGCTCGGGGCTGTCGCACCTCCTGATGGGGAGCGTCGCGGAGCGCGTCGTGCGCCACGCGGAGTGCCCGGTGCTGGTCGTTCCGACCCGCAAGTCCAAGTCGCGGAAGAAGTAGGGTCGATTGAGGGCAGCCCCGCGTCTGATATGCCTGAGGCGAGCTACGGGGCCGGCCGGTGACCACGATGGTCGCCCACCGAGTCCCTTGCCGCCGGCGATGAGCGGGCGGCGGGCATGGTGGCGAAGGGAGGACGTCAGGTGAGCTCGGGCGAGGACGATCGGCGCCGATTCGGCGGACAGCCCTGGGACACGGGCCTTCCGCGGAGCCAGCCACGCCGTCCCGAGCAAGGTACCCTCGGCGTCCCCGGCTCCCGCTTCGGCGCCCCCGGGCTCGGCCGCGGCGCTCCAGACGCGATCGAGCCGAGCGACGAGCAGGAGGAGGCTCCCGAGACCCCGCGGCGGCGGCGCAACGCGCCAGAGCCGTCGCCGTATCCGCGCAAGACGGTCGCCGCGCTCGGCGGCAAGGCCCGGGTCGTGCGCGACCAGGCGGGCGTGCCGCACATCACGGCGAAGACCGAGCGCGACGCCTACGCGGCGCTGGGCTTCTGCATGGCAGAGGACCGCCTCTGGCAGCTCGACCTGCTCCGCCGGCTCGCGTACGGGCGGGTCGCGGAGATCCTCGGCGCCCCGTTCGCGCGCCACGACGCGCTGATGCGGACGGTCGGGATCGCGCGTCGCGCGGCGGTCGCAGCGAACCGCCTCGAAGGGGTCGCGCGCGACATCCTCGCCGCGTTCGTCGGCGGCATCAACGCGGTGCGGGCCGAGAGCAAGCCGGAGGAGTGCGCGACGCTCGGCTACGAGATCGAGCCGTGGACGATCGCCGACTCGCTCGCCGTCGAGCTCTACGCGACGTGGGCGCTGGCGCTCGAGACCTGGCCGCACAAGCTCCTGGTCGCGCGCGCTCTCGCCACGGCCGGCCTCGAGCGTGCGCGCTGGCTCGCGCCCGCCGGGCTCGAGCTGCAGCTCGTGCCCGAGCAGACGCTCGCGCTGTGGAGGCGTCTCGACCTGCGCATCCTCGAGCACGTCTTCGCGTCGCCGGGCGCGGGCGGGGGGAGCAACGGCTGGGCCGTGGGCGGCGCCCATACCGCGAGCGGCGCCGCCGTCGTCGCGGGGGATCCGCACCTCGCTGTCTCACTGCCCGGCGTCATGTACCTCGCGCACCTCGAGGCGCCGGGGTTCTCTGCGGCGGGTGCGGCGCACGTCGGCGGACCCGCGCTGCTCGTCGGCCGCAATCGGCGGTGCGCGTGGGGGCTCACCAACCTTTCGCTCGACGACGCCGACTGCGTGATCGAGGAGCTCGACGGCATCGGCAACTTCCGGACCGAGAACGGGTGGGCGCCGCTCAACCGACGGAGCGAGCTGATCCGCGTGAAGGGCGGCGACGGCTTGAAGCTCGAGGTCGTCGAGACGCGCAACGGCCCGCTCGTCTCGCACCTCGTCGCTCAGCTCGACGGCCGGCACCCCGACCTGCGCCAGCTCGGGATCGCGATCCGCTGGGGCGTGAACTCGCTGAGCTCGGCGCTGCCCGGCTGGCTCGCCCTCGCGCGCGCCTCGAGCCTCGACGACGTGGCGACTGCGGCGGCGGCCCTCGACAAGGGGCCGCTCGCGCTCAACCTGCACGCGGGCGACGCCGACGGAAGGGTGGGGCACTGGGCGGTCGGTGCGCTGCCGGTGCGCGACGCCGCGGCACGGCTGCCAGTGCGGGGCTGGTGCGGCGAGGGCAAGTGGACCGCGGTGTGCGGGCTCTCGTCGGTCAAGAAGACGAAGGGCTCGGCGGCGCTCGTCGTGACGGCCAACGAGGGGCACTTGACCGCGCAGGACGTACGCTACCCGGCGCACGCCTACGCGGACCATCCGTACCGTGCCCGGCGCATCCGTGATCGCCTCGCGAGCACGCCTCGGGTGGACGCGGACACCTGTCGCGCATTGCAGTGCGACGTCGTCGACCTCGCCGCCGTCGAGCTGCTGCCGCACGTGCGACGGGCGCTCGCCCGCCCGGAGGCGGAGCAGCACGAGGTGCTGCGCCGGGCGCGCCCGCTGCTCGACGCGTGGGACGGGACCGCAGCCGCGGACTCGCCTGCGGCGGCGCTGTTCTACGTCGCGGTGTTCGGTCACGTGCTTCGCGAGCTGTTCCCCGAGCAGCGCTACGGCCCGATCGCGCGTCACTGGCGCTTCGCGTGGTGGGGCGCGGTGCGCATCCTGACGGCCGCCACGTCACCCTGGTTCCCGGGCGAGGAGGAGAAGGACCGCATGCTGCTCGGAGCCTTTGCCCGGGCCGCCGACTGGCTCGCGGAACGGCAGGGGCCCGATCCCGCCGCCTGGTCGTGGGGCGCCTTGCACCAGCTCGCGCCGCGTCATCCGCTCGCCGGGCACGAGGCGTTCGCGCTCGGCGCGCCCGAGCCGTGGCCCGCACCGGGCTCGCCGTTCACCGTCCTGCAGCACCGCTTCGATCGGCCGGAGCCGCCGTTTTCGGTTGTCCTCGGCCCGTCGGTGCGCATGGTGGCCGACCTGTCGACCGACGAGGTGCGCCTCGCCCTGCCGCTCGGCCAGTCGGGTAACGTGCGCAGCGGCCACGCGACCGACCAGATGCAGGCCTGGCGTCGGGGTGACGCCTTGACCGTGCGCCTCGGCGCCGAGGTCACCGGCGACACGGTGGAGCTGGTCCCGGGCTGAGCTCGCGCGTCGAGGCTTCGCGCTTCAGCTCAGCGTGCCGTTCGCGCGGAGCGCGGCGATGCGCTCGTCGTCGTAGCCCAGCACGTCGCGCAGCACGGCATCCGTGTGCTCGCCGAAGCAGGGTGCCGGGTGCTGCACCTTCACCGGCGTGCCGTGCAGCTTGTACGGGATGCCCATGTGGCGCTTGACGCCGACCTCGGGGTGCGGGAGCTCGACGAAGTAGTCGCGCGAGTTGAGGTGCGGGTCGTCGTGCAGGTCCTTCGCGTTCATCACCGGGAAGGCCGCGACCCCGGCCGCTTGCAGGACGTCGCGCACCTCCTCGGGGCTGCGCGAGGAGCACCACTCCGTGAGCCGGGCGTCGAGCTCGTCCTCGTTCTGCTTGCGCAGCTCGGCCGTCGCGAAGCGAGGATCGTGCGCCAGCGCCGGGTCGACCACCTTGGCGAGCGCCTGCCACTCGGCGTCGTCGGCGGCCACGATCGACACCCAGCGGTCCTCGCCCGCGCAGCGGTAGACGCCGTGCGGCGCCCAGCACTGGTCGTGGTTGCCGTCTCGCTCGGGCGCCTTGCCGGTCATCGTGTAGGCGAGCAGCGCCTCGGGGAGGAGCGCCATCGTGCTCTCCCACTGCGAGAGGTCGATGTGCTGTCCCTCGCCGGTGCGGCGACGATGGATCAGCGCCGCGAGCACCGCGACCGCGCCCTGCAGGCCGGCCGTCGGGTCGCCGTACGAGATGCCGATGTGCATCGGCCGCCAGCCGCGGTAGCCCGTAACCGAGGAGAAGCCCGAGAGCGGGACCTGGGCGGGGCCGTACGACACGTACTCCCGCTCGGGACCGGTCGCGCCGTAGCCCGAGAGCGAGATCATGATGATGTCGGGCCGGAGCGACCGGCATACCTCGTAGCCGAGCCCCATCCTGTCCATCACGCCCGCCGCGAAGTTCTCCATCACGACGTCGCTCGCCCGGATGAGGTCACGGGCGACCGCGAGGCCGCTCTCGTCCTTCAGGTTGAGGGCGAGGCTCCGCTTCCCCTGGTTGTACTGGTTGAAGTAGCCCGAGCGGTTGATGCCGGGCACGCCGTCCGGCCACGGCGGGAGGAGGCGCGTGACGCAGGTGCGCGACGCCGACTCGACGCGGACCACGTCCGCACCCAGGTGCGCGAGCTGCAGGCTGCAGAACGGGCCCGCCCACACCCAGGTGAAGTCGGCGACCCGGACTCCCTCGAGCGGCCTCCGCCGCGACGCCGTACCCGCGCCGGCGCTCATGCCACGACCCCCTCTGCGCGCAGCCGCGCGATCTCGGTGGCGTCATAGCCGAGCCCCGCGAGCACGCGGTCGGTGTCCTCGCCGAGGAGCGGTGCGCGCTTGACGATGCACCACGGCGTCACCGAATGGCGGTACGGTGCTCCGGGCATGATCACCGAGCCGCCGGCGCCGTCGTCGACCACGGCGAAGAAGCCGCGCGCCTTGAGATGCTCCGAGGCGAGCAGGTCGCCCATGGTCGAGACCGGCGCAAACGGCACGCGGTGCTTCTGGGCGCGGTGGTAGAGCTCCTGGACCGTCTGCTCCGCGGCGTACTCGCTCAGGAAGATCTGCAGCGCGTCCCAGTTCATCGCGCGCGACATCCGGTTCTCGAACAGCTCCATCGACGCCCACTCCGGATTGCCGGCGAGCTCGACGAAGCGCTGCCACTGGTGCTCCTCGACGCAGCAGATGAAGATCCAGCCATCCTTGCACTCGAGGAAGTCGAGCGGTGCGATCGGCTTCTGGCCGAGGCGCGACGCGACGAGACCCATGTACGGGTAATACTCGTAGGTCATCTCGAGGATCGAGGTGAGGCACTCCTGGATCGAGACCTCGACGAGCTGGCCTTCGCCGGTCGCCATCGCCGCGTAGAGCGCCGCGAGCGAGGCGACCGCCGCGTTGAGCCCGGCCTGGAAGCCCGCCTGCTGGCCGAAGCCCTTGAGCGGCGGCAGGTCGTCGGTTCCCGGGCCCCCGCCGTTCAGCGTCGCGATCCCGCCTGCGCACCAGAGGTTCAGGTCGTGCATCCGGAGGTCGCGGTTCGGCCCGTGCAGCCCGAAGGGGCTGATCGAGGTGACGACCAGGTCCGGCTTCAGGGCGCGCAGGCGCGCGTCGTCGAGCCCCTTGGCCTCGATCTCGGCGGGCGGAACGTTGTGCAGGACGAGGTTCGCGGACGCCGCGAGGCGCTCGAGCACCGCGCGCCCCTCGGGGCGGTCGAGGTCGAGGACGATGCCGTGCTTGTTGGTGTTGAGGTAGAGGAAGAGCCCGCTCCGGTTCGGGTCCGGGATGCCGCCGGCGTAGGGGCCGCGCCGCCGTGCGGTGTCGCCGCCGGGCGGCTCCACCTTGATGACCTCGGCGCCCAGGTCCGCGAGCTGCTTCGCCGCGTAGCTCGAGGCGACGAAGTCGCCGCACTCGATGACCCGGATGCCGGAGAGCGCCGCGCTCGATCCGGCCGCTGCGGGCGTCACGGTCTCAGCCCAGGGTTTCCGCAGGGAGCGTCGCGAGGATGTCCTCCGCCCGCTCAGGCTCCCCCAACGCCCCCATGTGCAGCATGAGGTCGGTGTGCGAGTACACGCTCGTCGGCCACTCGCGCAGCACGCGCCACTCGCGCGGCGAGTCGCCCGGAGCGAGAAGCCGGACGCGTCCGTTCTCGGTCACGCCGACCGCCGCGCGGCCGTGCGGTGTGGTCGAGAAGAGAACGTAACCCGACATGCCTCCGATGGTGACGAAATACATCGAGCGCGATCTAGCCGGATCGGAGAACACGGGCAAGCTTGCTCGGAGCCCCGCGTGGCGGCTATCCGACGGGACGTGCTGCGCGTCGGGCTCACGGGAGGCATTGCCTGCGGCAACAGCCTGGTCGCCGGGTTCTTCACCGCGCGCGGCATCCCGGTCGTGAACGACGACCACGCGGCGCACGACGCCGTCGCGAAGGGCACCGAGGGGCTCGCCGCCGTGGTGCGCGAGTTCGGACCCGACGTGCTGCTCCCCGACGGCTCGCTCGACCGCGCGACGCTCGGGCGGATCGTCTTCGCCGACGACGCGCTGCGCCGCCGGCTGATGGCGATCACCTTTCCGTTCATCGGGCGCCTGCTCGCCGAGCGCCTCGCCGCGGCCGAGCGCAGCGGTGCCCCGATGATGGTCTACGAGTCCGCCCTGCTCATCGAGAACGGCGGGCACGAGGCGTGGCGTCCGCTGATCGTGGTGCGGGTCGACGAGGCGCAGCAGCTCGCGCGGCTCTGCCAGCGGAACGGCCTCGAGCGGGACGAGGCGCTCGCGCGCATCCGCTCGCAGATGCCGATCGCGGAGAAGGCGGCGCTCGCCGACTGCGTGATCGACAACTCGGGCTCGCCGGAGGAGACCGAGCGTCGCTTCACGGAGATCTACGAGCTGCTCTGCGCGCGCGCAGGGTGCGCGCCTGCGGCTCAGGACTGAAGGGCTTCGCGGACCAGCGGGGCGAGCTCCCCGTTCGCGTGCATCTCGCGGATGATGTCGCAGCCGCCGATGAACTTCCCGTCGATGTACACCTGCGGGATCGTCGGCCAGTTCGAGAAGCGCTTAATGCCCTCGCGGATCTCGGGGTCCTTGAGGACGTCGACCGTCTCGTACGGGACGCCCAGCTCCTCGAACACCTCGATCGTGGCCGCGGAGAAGCCGCACATCGGAAAGGACGGCGTGCCTTTCATGTAGATCAAAATTTTGTTTCGCGTGATGGCCTCGCGAATCCGCTCCTCGATGCTCTCGGCCATGGGTTCTCTCTTCCTCGTTTCGTCGTTGATCTTCGATCGTCGCCGGCTCAGGCGCCGTCGGCGGCGGCCTGGGCCGGAGTCAGCGTCTTCAGCGCGAGCGCGTGGATCGTGCGCCCGTCGACGGCCTCGCCGAGCGCCGCGTAGACCATCTTGTGGCGGTCGACGAGCGGCTTGCCCTCGAAGACGCTCGCCACCACGCGGACCTCGAAGTGATCGCCGGTGCCCGTGTAGTCGCGAACCTCGGCCCGCGCACCGGGCAGGGCCTCCTCGATACGCTTCTGGATCTCGGCTGCCGTCACGAAACTCGAAGCGTAGCATCCGGCCCGAGCCGGTGAAACCGGCCGCTCAGCGGGGACGGCGGGGGCTGCCCTTGCGGTGCGAGCTGTAGCCCGGGAAGACGTGTGCGCCGGGGAGGATCGCGGCGGTGATGTTGTTTACCGCGGTGCAGGCCTCGCCGAAGTCGGCCGCGAGGACGCGCACCTTGCCCGGGTAGGTCGCGCCGTCTCCCGCGGCCCAAATCCCGGGGACGTCGCTCGCCATGCGGCTGTCGACCAGGACGGCGTCGCCCTCGCGGCGGACGCCGAAGCGGGCGAGCGTCGCGGCGTCCGCCTGGAAGCCGTAGCAGGGGACGACGAGGCTCGCCGGCAGCACCTGCTCCGTGCCGTCGCGCCGGTCGACGAGCCGGACGCCCTCGACCCGGTCGGTTCCGACGAGCCCGGCGAGGTCCTGGAACGGCAGGAAGCGCACCTGCGCCGCTGCGAGCCGCTCGGCCGCGTCGTCCGTCGCGGCGAGACGGTCGCGGCGGTGCACCAGGGTGACCGAAGCGCCGTCACGCGCGAGGCGCAGCGCCACGTCGACCGCACGCTGCCCGCCGCCCACGACCACGACCGCCGCGCCCCGCGCCGCGCCCTCCGGCGGTGGGTAGTAGCGCAGCCCGCGTCCCGCGAAGCGGGCGATCTCGGGCTCCTTGAGGCGTTGCGGTGCGAAGCTGCCGATCCCGGCGCAGAGCAGCACGGCTCGCGCCCGGAAGGTGGACGTCGCGCCCGGTCCGCCGGCACCGTCGCCCTCGGACGGCGCCGTCCGCAGGGTGAGGGTGTTCGCGTTGCGCTCGATCGACAGCACCTCCTCGCCGAGGCGCACCTCGATCGGGAAGGCGCGCATCTGCTGCTCGAGGCGCTGCACGAGCTCGCGGCCGGTGATGGCCGAAAAGCCGGGGACGTCGTAGAGCACGCTGTCGGGGTAGAAGGTCGTGATCTGGCCGCCGACCATCGGCAGCGTCTCGAAGATCACCGTCTCGAGGCGGCGGAAGCCCGCGTAGTAGCCGGCGTACAGCCCGACCGGGCCGGCGCCGACGATCGCGAGCTCAACCTCGCGCGTGGCCGACGCGGGTGGGGCAGATGCCGAGGGCTCCATGCCTGACAGCTCGTGAGTACGACAGGACCTCGAGGCCGGCCTCGGTGAACCCGCCGACGTTCACCATGCCGCCGTCGCGCGATTGAGTCGCCGACCAGTCCCAGCGATCGGCGAGCAGGCGGACGCCCCGCGCCGCGGCGTAGGTGAAGGTGTCGAGCGCGATCTCGACCGCGCGGCGCCGGCGCCAGGGCTCCGTCCCGGCCCGCCGCGCGAGGGCAGCCTCGCCCGCGGCGAAGGTCTTGCCGAGGGTCTCGGGCCACGGCTCCTTCGCGACCAGCGCCCAGCCTTCCTCCGGGGTCTCGCCGTTCACGACGTCGTCGTCGACGAACCAGTGATCGTCGCCGGCGAAGGCGACGATTCCGTCCCGGCGCTCGGCGACCACGGCCGCGAGGTTCGCGAGCGTGAGCGGCCGGCCGTCGGGCAGGGCAGCGACCCGGTAGACGAGCAGACAGCCTTGCTCGCGGGCCGCCTCGGCCGTCTTGGTGTCGAAGGGGTTGGGTGGGAGGTCGGGGACGCGCTCGCCGAGCAGCGCACGCAGCGCCTCGCGGTCGAGGAGGTCGTCGCCGAACAGCCGCCGCGCGGCGTCGCGGTTCAAAGTGGACATGGGCGCGGTTGTTTAAGGGGTCGGTGATCCGCGGCGCAACCCGCGGAGGCGCGCTCAGCCACCGAGATGGTGCATCGCGCGCTCGAGGGGCGAGACGCCGGTGGCAAGGGCGTGCCCGGTCGGCTTCGCCGCGACGGCACGCAGAAGGATTGCGGCGATCTCGTTCTCGGTGGCGCCGCGGCGCAGCGCCGCCCGCACGTCCAGCTCGTCGTCGCGCAGCAGGCAGAGGTGGAAGCGCCCGTCGGCGGTGAGCCGCATCCGGTTGCACGTCCCGCAGTACGGCTCGGAGACCGGGCTGATGAAGCCGACCACGCCGGCGCCGTCGGCGAAGCGGTAGTTGCGCGACTCGTCCGCCGGATGGCTCGGAGGCAGCGGCACGAGCGGCCCCAGCGCCTCCTCGATGCGCCGGCGGGTGTCGGTGTTCGGCACGTAACGCTCGATTGCGACGCGGGCGCACTCGCCCCCGCCGAGCGGCATGAGCTCGATGAAGCGGACGTGCCAGTCGTGGGTCACCGCGAGGCGCGCGAGGTCGACGACGTCCTCCTCGTTGTAGCCCGCGACCACGACGCAGTTCAGCTTGATCGGCACGAGCCCAGCCTCGCAGGCGGCCTCGATCCCCGCCCACACGTCGGACAGGCGAGCGCCGCGCATGACGCGCGACACGCGCTCGGGGTGCAGCGAGTCGAGGTGCACGTTCACCCGCCGGAGCCCCGCCGCGGCGAGCGGCCGAGCCAGGCGCGGCAGCAGGACGCCGTTGGTCGTGAGCGCCACGTCCTGGATGCCGTCGACCGCGGAGATGCGTCGCACGATCTCGACCAGGTCGGGACGCAGGGTCGGCTCGCCGCCCGTCAAGCGGATCTTCCGGAACCCGACCGCGGCCGCAGCCCGCGCCACGCGCTCGATCTCGCTCGCCGTCAGCAGACCCTCGAGCGGCGCGTACGAGGCCCCGACGAGGGGCATGCAGTACACGCAGCGGAGGTTGCAGTGGTCGGTGAGGGAGATGCGCAGGTAGTCGATCTCGCGGTTGAAGCGGTCGAGCGGCATCCGAAAGGGAAGATAGACGCGCGGCTCCCCTCACGCCAGCCGTGGGCGGGAGGGCAGGGCGTTCAGGCGGTTCGCGACAGGACCTCGTCCGCGAGGTCGCTGAGCGCTGCGCGGAACGGCGACGGCGCCAGGACGTCGAGCTGCTCCGCCGCCGCGCGCAGCCGCTCCGCGGCGAGGTGCCGGACCTGCGCGATCACCGACGAGGCACGCAGCGCCGCCAGCGCGCGCTCGACCGCCGCGGCGCTCGGCATCTCGCTGGTGAAGGCGGCGCGCACCTCCGCGATGTCGAGGCCGAGGACGATCGGCAGCGCCGGCGCGCCCTCGCGGAGGTCGCTGCCGACCGGCTTCCCGATCAGCTCCGCCGGTCCGAGGACGTCGAGCAGGTCGTCGACCATCTGGAAGCCGAGGCCCATCTCGTAGCCGAGCCGGTACATCGCATCGACGATCTTCGGCGGCGCGCCCGCGAAGTGCGCGCCGATCCGCGCCGCCTGGCTGAACAGCGAGGCCGTCTTGCAGCCGGCGATCGCGAGGTAGTCGTCGAGCGTGGCGGCGGGGTTGCGCCGGAAGCGGCGCTGCATCACCTCGCCTTCGCACAGGCTGATGCACGCATCGGTCGCCCAGCCGACGACCGTCTCGTCGAACCTTCCGGCGACGCCGAACGCGCGCACGAAGAGGAAGTCCCCGGTGAGAAGCGTCATGCCGACGCCGTGCCGGGCGAGCGGCGACGGTCGACCGCGGCGCGTCCGCCCCGAGTCGAGGATGTCGTCATGGAGCAGGGTGGCCGAGTGGATCAGCTCGAGCGCCGCGCCGACGTCGATCGTATCCTGCGGGTCGAGGCCGCCCGCGGCGCGGAACACGAGCAGCGCGAGCGCCGGGCGCACGCGCTTGCCGCCCGAGCCGATGAGCTCCCGCGCGATCGTCGAGAGCTTTCCCTCGCGCGATACCGCGAGCTCGTCGATACGCCGCTCGACGCTTGCCATCTCGTCCGCGATCAGAGCGAGCGGACCCAGATAGCCTGCGAGCGCGTCGGTCGATGGGTTTGGAGCGGATGGCATGGAAGCTCGCGGCTGCGTTGGCCGCGGAGATCATTTCACCGTGGGGTGCTCTGTCAAGTTTTGGTCGCTTTCGACCGCCTGTTATAGGGAACTCCCGTAGCCGAGGTCATGCGCGACGACAAGCCGACGGCGCACGCGGTGCGCGAGCTCCTCGCCGGGGTCAAGTATCCCGGGTTTTCGCGTGACGTGGTGTCGCTCGGCATCGTCGCCGACGTGCAGGTGGACGACGGGGTGACCGTCGTCCACCTGCGCCTGCCGAGCGGGCGCCCCGACGTGCCGCCGGCGCTCGAGCGCGACATCACCGGGGCGCTCGCGTCGCTCGGCGTGCCGGTGCGTCTCGTGGTGGCCAGGCCGGAGGAGCGCGCCGAGCGCGCCCGGACCACCGGTCCGGCCGCGCCCCGTCCAGGCTTCGCGACCGACGCGATCACGCTCGAGGGGGTGCGCGCGGTCGTCGCCGTGTCGAGCGCGAAGGGCGGTGTGGGCAAGTCCACGGTCGCGACCAACCTCGCCTGCGCGCTCGCCGCGCAGGGGCGGCCGGTCGGCCTCCTCGACGCCGACGTCTACGGCCCGAGCCTGCCGATCATGATGGGGATCGACGCGCGGCCGATCGCCGCAGGCGGCAATCGCTTCCACCCAATCGAGCGGCACGGCGTGCGCTGCATCTCGATGGGCTTCTTCCTCGACGACAGCTCGCCGGTGATCTGGCGCGGGCCGATGGTCGCGGGGCTCGTGCGCCAGTTCCTCGCGGACTGCGTCTGGGGAGAGCTCGACGTGCTGGTCGTCGATCTGCCGCCCGGCACCGGTGACGCGCAGCTCACGCTCGCGCAGCAGGTTCGGCTCGACGGCGCGCTGATCGTTACGACGCCGCAGGAGGTCGCGCTGCGCGACGTTGTGCGCGGCGTCGCCATGTTCCGCCAGGTGCAGGTGCCGATCCTCGGCGTGATCGAGAACATGAGCACGTTCGTCTGCCCCGAGTGCGGGCAGGAGGAGGAGCTGTTCGGCCGCGGCGGCGGCGAGCTGGTCGCGGCGGCGGCGGCGGCGCCGCTCCTGGCGAAGATCCCGGTGGACGTGCGGATCCGCGAGGAGGGCGATCGCGGGCGGCCGGTGGTGCTCGCAGCGCCCGAGACGCAGGCGGCCGCGATCTACCGAGAGCTCGCGGCGGAGGTCGCTCGCCGCCTCGGCCTCGCGCCCGTCGCGCAGCCGACTGCGCACGCGTGAGCCGCACCGTCCAGATCGCGCTCTCGGTCCTGATCTCGGCCGCGGCGCTGTGGTTCAGCCTGCACGGCGTCGACCTCGGCACGTTCTGGACCGACCTCTCGACGGCGCGCGTCGGGTGGCTCGTGCCGATGGTCATCCTCGCCTGGCTCGCGCTCTGGCTGCGCGCGGCGCGCTGGCGGCTGCTGCTCGCGAGCCTCGCGCCGCTCGGCGACACGCCCGTCTTCCACGCAACGTGCATCGGCTTCATGGGCAACATGGTGCTGCCGCTGCGCGCCGGCGAGGCGATCAAGCCGCTGGTGATCGCGCGCGGCGGGCGGATCAGCATGCCGGCGGCGCTCGCCACGGTGGCGATCGAGCGCCTGCTCGACATGATCATGCTCGGCCTGTTCGCCGGTATCACCCTGTCGATCGTGCCGGCAGGCGACTTCCTGCGCAGCGCGGCGCAGACGCTCGTCGTGCTCGTGTCGATCGGGATCATCGCGCTGCTCGCGGTGATCCGCTTCGCGGCGTGGATCGAGCTGCGCGTGCTCGCGCTCGCCGGGCGCCTGCCGCCGCTCCTTGCGCGCATCCTGAGCGAAGGGACGCGCGGCTTCCTGCGGGGCGTCGAAGGGCTGCGCGACCCGCGCCAGCTCGTGCTCGTCTTCGTCTACTCGGCGCTGGTCTGGCTCGCCGCGGTCTTCGGCTTCATCGCCGGCGCCTTCGCGCTCGACATCTCGGCGCCGCCGCTGGCGCTCGGCTTCGCGACCACGGTGGTGGTCGCGGCGGCCGTCTCCGTGCCGTCGGCGCCGGGCTACATCGGGGTGTTCTGGGCCGGGTCGGAGATCGCGCTCGGGCTGTTCGGCGTCTCGAAGTCGGTCGGCTTCACCTTCGGCGTGCTAAACTGGCTCGTGCAGATGGTGGTGATCGTCGGGCTCGGCATGTGGTCGATGTCCCGGCTCAACCTGTCGCTCGACGACGTCCGGACGGCGTCGACCGCCCCGGAGGTGTCGCCGTGATGCTGCGCGATCGGTCCGTGGTGCTGGGCGTGAGCGGCGGGATCGCCGCGTACAAAGCGGCCGAGCTCGTCCGGGCGCTGCGCCAGCGCGGCGCGCGCGTGCGCGTCGTCATGACGCGCAACGCGCAGCAGTTCATCACGCCGCTCACCCTGCAGACGCTCTCCGGCCAGCCGGTCTCGACCGACCTCTGGGACCTCGGCCAGGAGTCGCAGATCGGGCACATCGACCTCGCGGACTCGGCGGAGGTCCTGCTGATCGCCCCCGCGACCGCGAACGTCATCGCGAAGCTCGCGCACGGCATCGCGGACGACCTCCTGACGACCATCGCGCTCGCGACGCGGGCGCGGATCGTCGTCGCACCCGCGATGAACGTGCACATGTACGAGAGTGCGATCGTCCGCGAGAACCTCGCACGGCTCCGGGAGCGCGGGGTGCGCGTCGTCGAGCCCGACGCGGGCGAGCTCGCCTGCGGCTACGAAGGGCAAGGCCGCCTGCCCGACGCCGACGTCCTGCTCGAGGAGGTCGCGGCCGCGCTCGCGCCGCAGGACTTCGCGGGCGAGACTGTCCTCGTCACCGCGGGGCCGACGCGCGAGTACCTCGACCCGGTCCGCTTCCTCTCGAACCGCTCGTCCGGACGGATGGGATTCGCCGTCGCGCGGGCGGCGGCGCGGCGCGGCGCGCGCGTCGTGCTGGTGACCGGCCCCACCGTGCTCCCCGACCCGCGGTCGGTCGAGGTCGTGCGCGTCGAGTCGGCGCAGGAGATGGCGGAAGCGGTCGACGCGCACGTGCCGCGCGCGTCGGTCGTCGTCGCCGCGGCGGCGGTCGCCGACTACCGCCCGCGGCGGACGGCGCGCGAGAAGGTCGCGAAGGCGCAAAGCGGGATGACGCTCGAGCTCGAGACGACGCGCGACATCGTCGGCGGGATCGACCGCTCGCGGCCCGACCTGATCGTCGTCGGGTTCGCCGCCGAGACCGGCGACCCGGTGGTGAAGGCCCGGGACAAGCTCGCGCGCAAGGGCCTCGACCTGATCGTCGCGAACGACGTCTCGGCGCCGGGCGCGGGCTTCGACGTCGAGACCAACGTCGTCACCCTGATCGACCGCGAGACGGAGACGAGCCTGCCGCTCCTCGACAAGGACGCCGTCGCGGACGCGATCCTCGACCGGATCGCCGCCCTGCGGCGCGCGCGTCCTCGGCTGGCGCGCCGTGGGCTCCGCAGCCGCGGCAAGGTCGCTCCGCTGCGCGGGCCGCGGCGCCGCCCGCGCTGACGCTCCGTCTCAGCTCGCCGCCTGGACGTGGGCCTGCGCCTCGAGCGCGGCCTCGAGCTCGGGGATGAAGCCCTGGACGAGGGCGTGCTCGCGCTCGACGTCCAGCGCGCCGCGGCGCGCCAGCGCGCGCAGGCGTTTGCGGATCTGGTTCGCCCGCGCCAGGTTCTCCTCGCCCGTGGGATCGGCGCTCTGACAGGCCGACTGCTTGCCGTTCACGAGAAGGTCGACGATCGCGTCGCTGCACAGGCGGTTGAAGCGGTCGATGTCGGAGCGCTCGAGCGGGTGGCGCTGGCTGCCCGTCACCCGCTGCATCACCGTCTGCCAGTACTCGAGGCGCTGCAGCGCGAGCAGGGAGTCGAAGATCCGCTTGTTGGTCTTGAAGGAGAAGAGCGTTCGCTCGACGACGCGCTCCACCAGGTCGTCGCAGTGCGGGTAGACGTGCGCCGCGACGAGCGTCAGGACGGGCCAGCGCTCGGGCTCCTGGTTGGCGTCGAAGCGGGCTTCCCAGTAAACGTGGCGCATGGGGCGCGCGCGGAAGCTCGTGATCAGGCGGATCGGAAGATAGTAGTTGTGCGAGAAGGTGTCGCTCGCGAGGTGCGAGAGGTAGCCGTACGCGAAGGCGCGCTCCGGATCGGTGCGCGCCGCATGGAGCACCGACCAGCCGGTGCGCCAGTGGTGGCAGTGGGTGTAGAGGCTGCGGGTAAACTTCTTCGCCTGGATGATGTCCGCGCCGATGCAGCCGTACAGGTACTCGTAGGGATGGCGCGCGAGCAGCGCCTGGAGCGCGAGCGGAAGCGCCGGCAAGCGCTCGAGGACGAGCGACCCGTGAACGAGGTGCGTCACGGGACCCCAGGCGAACGCCTCGCTCGGCAGGAGCAGAACCACGGCGAACGCTGCGAGCGCGAGCAGCAACGGCATGATGCCCAGGGTAGGGCTCGCGCGGAGGTGGCTCAAGGGTGAAGGCGGAGATTCGCAGGCTCGCGTGGGAGCTCGCGGCGCACGCGGAGTGGCAGGCCATGTCGGGCGTGGACGCGCTGCCGACCGGGCTCGCCATGCCAACTGCGCGGCCGGGCGCCGAGCCGGTGGCGCGCGAGCTGCCGGCGCACGACGCGACGGTACGGGAGCAGGCGGTGGACGAGCCGCCCGCGCCGGCTGCGGCGTCCGCCGGCTGTGACGGCGCGTCGGCCCTCCTGTCGCGCCCCGGGAGCCTCGACGAGCTTCGCGAGGCGATCGGCGACTGCCGGCGCTGCCGGCTCGCGGGCGGGCGGACGCAGATCGTGTTCGGCGTCGGCAACCCGAAGGCGCGCCTGGTCTTCGTCGGCGAGGGGCCCGGCCGCGACGAGGACCTGAAAGGCGAGCCCTTCGTCGGCCGGGCGGGCGCCCTGCTCACCGACATCATCGAGAAGGGCATGCGGCTCCGCCGCTCCGACGTCTACATCTGCAACGTCGTGAAGTGCCGCCCGCCGGAGAACCGCAACCCGATGCCCGACGAGGTCGCGGCGTGCTCGCCGTTCCTCCTGCGCCAGCTCGCGCTGGTCGGGCCGGAGGTCATCGTCGCGCTCGGCAAGTTCGCGGCGCAGACCCTGCTCCAGACGACGACGCCGATCTCGAAGCTGCGGGGGAACTGGTACGAGTACCAGGGGATTCCGCTCATGCCGACCCTCCACCCCGCCTACCTGCTGCGCAATCCGGCCGACAAGAAGCTCGTATGGCAGGACATCAAGCTGGTCATGGCTCGGCTCGGCCTCGGCCACTGACGGCGCAGCGGCTCGGTCTCGCGGTGTGCGTGGCGGCGCTCGCCGCGGCGACGCTGGCTACGCCCGCGGCACGGGCCGGGGAGCGGCCGCCCGCGACCCAGCACACGCCGCACGTGAACCTGGTGCGCATCGCGGGGTCGATCAATCCCGCGGTCGTGGACTACGTGCGCGAGGCCCTCGAGCGCTCGGTGGCGGACGGAGCGGCGGCGCTGGTCATCGAGATCGACACGCCGGGCGGGCTCCTCGCCTCGACCAAGTCGATCGTCACCGAGCTGCTCGGCTCCTCGGTTCCGGTGATCGCCTACGTCGCGCCGAGCGGCGCGGGCGCCGCGTCGGCGGGCGTCTTCGTGGTCATGGCGGCGAACGTCGCGGCGATGGCGCCCGGGACGAACATCGGGGCGAGCACCCCGATCCAGGGCAGTGGCGCCGACATCGAGGGCGCGCTCGGCGAGAAGGTGAAGAGCTTCACGGCCTCGTTCGCGAAGACGGTCGCCGCGCGGCGCGGGCGGAACGTCGAGTGGGCCGAGCGCGCGGTCCGCGAGGCGGTCTCGGTGACGGACGCGGAGGCTCTCGAGCTCGGGGTGATCGATCTGGTCGCGGTGGACACCCGCGACCTGCTGCGGCAGGCGAGCGGCCGCGAGGTCACGCTGGCGGGCGACGAAAAGCGCACCCTCGAGCTCGCCGACGCGCGCGTCGTCGAGCTGCCGATGACCCTGAAGCAGCGGGTGCTCAACTTCCTCGCCGACCCGAACGTCGCCTACCTGCTGCTCCTCGCCGGGCTCCTCGGCCTCTACCTCGAGATGACCAACCCGGGGACGCTGGTGCCCGGCATCACGGGCGCCATCTGCCTGCTCGTCGCGCTGGCCGGGTTCCAGATCCTGCCGGTCAACGTGACCGGGCTCGCGCTGCTGCTCCTCGGCCTCGCCCTGCTCGTCGCGGAGCTCTTCCTGCCGAGCTTCGGCGTGATCGGCGCGGGCGGGGTCATCGCGTTCGTCCTGGGCTCGCTCGTGCTCTTCGACCCGGAGGAGACGGGCCTCGCCGTCGACCGGCGGATGATCGGGGGCGCCGCCGCAGCGGTGGGCGTCACGATGCTCGTGCTCGCGACGCTGGTGGTCAAGGCGATGCGCCGCAAGCCGGCCACCGGGCGCGAAAGCCTGATCGGCGAGATCGCCGAGGTGCGCTCGCCGCTCTCGCCGCATGGTAGCGTGGTCGTGCAAGGGGAGATCTGGCGTGCGGTCGCGGACCAGCCACTTCCCGCGGGCCGACGCGTCCGGATCACCGGAATCGACGGGCTCACGCTGCGCGTGGAGCCCGTCGACTGACTGAGCCCGTCGACTGAGGAGGCCGACAGACCATGCTGCAGCCCACTTTCATCTTCGTCGTGATCCTCGCGCTCTTCTTCCTGAGCGCGATCAAGATCGTCCAGGAGTACGAGCGCGGAGTCGTGTTCCGGCTCGGGCGCGCCGTCGGAGCGCGGGGACCCGGGATTGTCATCGTCATCCCGCTCATCGAGGTGATGCGTCGCGTCGACCTGCGCACCGTCACGATGGATATCCCGCCGCAGGACGTGATCACCCGCGACAACGTCTCGGTGAAGGTGAGCGCGGTGCTCTACTTCCGGGTCGTCGAGCCGATGAACGCCGTGATCGCGATCGAGAACTACATCTACGCGTCGAACATGATCGCCCAGACCACGCTGCGCAGCGTGTGCGGCCAGGCGGACCTCGACGACCTGCTGGCCGAGCGGGACAAGATCAACGACAAGATCCAGCGCATCGTCGACGAGCAGACCGAGCCGTGGGGCGTCAAGGTGAGCGCGGTCGAGATCAAGGACATCGACCTGCCGCAGGAGATGCGCCGCGCGATCGCTCGCCAGGCGGAGGCCGAGCGCGAGCGGCGCTCGAAGGTGATCGCGGCGGAGGGCGAGTTCCAGGCGGCGCAGCGGCTCGCCGACGCGGCGGCGGTGCTCGCGACGCAGCCGATGGCGCTCACCCTGCGCTACCTGCAGACGCTGGTCGAGGTCTCGAGTGAGCGCAACTCGACGACGATCTTCCCCGTGCCGCTCGACCTCTTGCGACCGTTCCTCGATGCCAAGAGCGGCTGATCTCGGGGCCTGCGCGGCCGGCTTCGACTACGAGCTCCCCGCCGAGCTGATCGCGCAGGAGCCGCCTGCCGAGCGCGACGGCGCGCGGCTGCTCGTCGTCCGGAGGCATGCCGACGCACCTCCCGTGCATTCCTCGATCCGCGAGCTCGCGAGCTGGCTCGCGCCCGGCGACCTGCTGGTCGTGAACCGGAGCCGGGTCATCCCGGCCCGGCTGCGCGCCCGGCGGGCGGGCGGCGGCGCTGCGGAGATCCTGCTCATCGCCCCGGGCGCGGACGCGGACTCCGGAGCGGAGACGCCCGGCGGACCGTGCTGGCGGGCGCTCGTTCGTCCGGCGCGGCGGCTTCGCCCGGGACGGGTGCTCACCCTCGTGCCGCCGCGCGCGAGCCCGGCCGGCGCAGAAGGCGAGGCTGCGGGCGTGCCGGTCGAGATCTGCCGGCTGGGCGACGGGGAGGCGCTCGTCCGCTTTCCGCCGGGAGCGGACGTGCTCGCGCTCCTCGACCGGTTCGGGGAGCTGCCCCTGCCGCCGTACATCCGGCGGCCGGAGGGGGCCACGGCCGAGGACGCGCGTCGCTACCAGACCGTGTTCGCCGCGGAGCCCGGGTCGATCGCCGCACCGACCGCGGGCCTCCACCTGAGCGAGCGCGTCCTCGGCGCGCTCGCCGCCGCGGGCGTCGAGGTGGCGGAGGTCGTCCTGCACGTCGGCCCGGCGACCTTCCTCGCCGGACGCCCGGGGCGGGCGCCGCTCGCGGTCGAGCCCGAGCGCTACCTGATCCCGCCCGAGACCCGGGAGCGCTTGATCCGAGCGCGGGGCCGGCGGCGCGTCGTCGCGGTCGGCACGACGACGACCCGGGCGCTCGAGTCGGCGGCCCGCGCCGGCTGGCCGGCCGGCGAGCAGTCGACCTCGCTGGTCCTGGCACCCGGGGCGGAGTTCCTGGTGGTCGACGCGTTGCTCACCAACTTCCACCTGCCGGGCTCGTCGCTCCTGGCGCTCGTCGCCGCGTTCGCAGGGGTCGAGCCGGCGCGCCGGGCCTACGCCGCCGCCGTCGCCGCGCGCTACCGCTTCTACAGCTACGGCGACGCCATGCTCGTCCTCTGACGAGCGCCGCCGCTCGCGCCCCCTTCCGCGTTTGCTAAACGCAGCGGGTGCCTCTCGTCGCAGCCGACGGCGCGTCCCGCGCAACGCCTTCGCCGCGTCTCGGCTTCGAGGTCCTCGCGCGCGACGGCCGGACCGCGGCGCGTCGCGGTCGGCTCTGGACGGCCCATGGCCCCGTCGAGACGCCGGCCTTTATGCCCGTCGGGACCCTCGGCACCGTCAAGGCGATGGCGCCCTGGGAGGTCGAGGAGCTCGGCGCCGAGATGGTGCTCGGCAACACCTACCACCTCGCGCTGCGGCCGGGCGCCGAGGTCATCGCGCGGCACGGCGGGCTGCACGCCTTCATGGGCTGGCCGCGCGCCATCCTGACCGACAGCGGCGGCTTCCAGGTCTTCAGCCTCGGCAACCTGCGCCGGATCACGGAGGACGGCGTCGAGTTCAAGAGCCACCTCGACGGCAGCCGGCGCGTCTTCCGGCCCGAGGACGTGATCCGGCTGCAGGAGACCTTCGGCGTCGACGTCGCGATGGTCCTCGACGAGTGCGTCGCGGCGGACACCGGGCGCGAGGGCGTCGAGCGCGCCGTCGCGCGGACGACGCGCTGGGCACGTCGCTCCCGCGACGCCCGCACCCGCTCGGATCAGATGGTCTTCGCGATCGTCCAGGGCGGAATGGACCCGGCGCTGCGCGAGCGGAGCGCCGCCGAGCTCGTCTCGCTGGGCTTCGACGGCTACGCCGTGGGCGGCCTCTCGGTCGGCGAGGCGCGAGACATCACGAGCCGCGTCGCGCGGCACACGGTGGGGCTCCTGCCCGAGGACAGACCGCGCTACCTGATGGGCGTCGGGACGCCCGAGGAACTGGTCCGCTTCGTCGCGATGGGCTTCGACCTGTTCGACTGCGTCCTGCCGACGCGCAACGCGCGCAACGGGATGGCCTTCACCTCCGCGGGCCGGCTCGCGATCCGCAACGCCGAGCACCGCGACGACACGCGGCCGCTCGACGAGGATTGCTCGTGCGTCGCTTGCGGGCGCTTCTCGCGTGCCTTCATCCGTCACCTGTTCGTGGCGAACGAGATCCTCGCCGCGCGCTTGCTCACGACGCACAATCTCCACTTCTATCTGGATCGCATGGTGCGCCTGCGTCGTGCGCTCGAGCGCGGCGAGCTCGGCCGCGAGGCGGCCGCCATAGGTGTCGACCTCGACGCGCCGCTCGAGCCGGAATCACACTCGGGGGAAGAACGATGAACGATGGCGCCGGGGGCGCGGTCGGACCGGCGAGCCCGCTGCTGCAGCTCGCCCCGTTCGCGCTGATCTTGATCGTGTTCTATTTCCTGCTGGTTCGCCCGCAGCAGAAGAAGGCGCGCGAGACGCAGGAAATGCTCGAGAGCCTCAAGGTGAACGAGGAGATCATCACGACCGGCGGCCTCCACGGGAAGATCGTCCGGCTCGCGGACAAGGTGCTCGTGGTGGAGATCGCACCGAAGGTGCACGTGCGCATCGAGCGCTCGTCGGTGAGCCAGGTCCTCCGCGCCGGAAAGGGCGGCGACGGTAAGGGGAGCGACAAGGGAGGCGAGGAGAAATCGGCATGAACCCGGGGAACGTGAGCTACCGCATCCTGCTCGTGGCGGCCTTGACGCTGGGCTCGCTCGTCTATCTGTCGCCGATCTTCCTGCCCGCCGGGACACCGCTGCCGAGCTTCATCCCGAGGGAGCCGTTGCACCTGGGCCTCGACCTGCGCGGCGGGACGCACCTCCTGTTCGCCGTCGACGTCGAGAAGGCTGTGGAGAACAACCTGAGCCGCTCGGCGGAGGAGCTGCGCCGCGAGCTCAAGGAGGCGAAGATCAACACCGGCGAGATCGTCCAGGACGGGCTCACGCTGCGCGTCCCGCTGACGTCGGCCGACCAGCGCGAGGCCTTCGAGGAGCTGGTGAAGAACCGCTTCCCGAACCTCGTCCTGCGGAGCTCCACGACCGACGGCGGAGCCCCGGTGTTCGAGCTCTCACCGAGCCCGCGCGAGCAGGAGCAGATCCGGCGCTTCGCGATCGATCAGTCGCTCGAGACGATCCGCAACCGCATCGACCAGTTCGGCGTCGCCGAGCCGAGCATCCAGCGGCAAGGCGATTCGGACATCGTCGTCCAGCTTCCCGGCGTGCAGGACCCGCAGCGCGCCAAGGAGCTCATCGGTCGTACGGCCGTGCTCGAGTTCAAGCTCGTCGCGGAGGGCGGCACAAAGGTTCCCACCGAGAAGCTGCCGGCCGCCGATCCGCTCCCCGGTGCGCCGACCGACTACACGCTCGAGAAGAAGGTGCTGATGACCGGCTCAGCGGTCGCCGACGCTCGCGTTCGGCCCGGGACGCAGCTCGAGGGCCCGTACGTCGAGCTCGTGCTCTCGGATCGCGGCGCCCGCGAGTTCGAGCAGATCACCGGCGAGAACGTCGGGCGGAACCTCGCGATCGTGCTCGACGGCAAGGTGTTCTCCGCTCCCGTGATCCGCGAGAAGATCGCGGGCGGCCGGGCGTCGATCACCGGCAACTTCGACATCAAGGAAGCGCGCGACCTCGCGATCGTGCTGCGCGCAGGCGCGCTGCCCGCGCCGATCAAGATCGTCGAGGAGCGGACCGTCGGTCCGTCGCTCGGCCGCGACTCGATCCGCCAGGGCGTCCTCTCGCTGCTGGTCGGCACGAGCCTCGTGATCCTCTTCATGATGTACTACTACCGCGGTGCGGGGGTCCTCGCGGACGTTGCGCTGCTGCTCAACGTGCTCTTCATGCTGGCGATCCTCGCGGCGTTCGGCGCGACGCTGACCCTGCCGGGCATCGCGGGCATCGTCCTCACGATGGGCATGGCGGTCGACGCGAACGTCCTGATCAACGAGCGGATCCGCGAGGAGCTGCGGATCGGCAAGACGCCGCGCGCGGCGCTCGAGGCGGGCTACGACCGGGCCTGGGCCGCGATCCGGGACTCGAACATCACGACGCTGATCTCGGGACTGATCCTCTTCCAGTTCGGCTCGGGGCCGGTGAAGGGCTTCGCCGTCACGCTGTGCATCGGCATCGTGACGACGCTGTTCACGGCGGTGTTCGTGACCCGCGTCTACTACGACTGGCAGCTCGCGCGGCGGCGCCTGGTCACGGTGAGCGTCTGAGCGGGACGCGGCGGGCCCGGGCGGCAGGGCGGACGCCAAGCGCTTCGCCCTGGCGGGCGCGCCCCGACGGCCACCCGCGGCGCCTCCGCTACGCCCGCAAGTCGCCGTAATCTCGGCGTTTTCTGGTTTTGCGTGGAGCCCGGATGGCGGCCCGGGCGGGGGCTCGGTTGACCCTGCGGACGAGCGCATGGTAGCCAAGCTCATCTCCTCGAAAAACGTGGGCGTGGGTCATGATTGAGAGAGACGACATTCTGCTGAACAGCCGTGACGTCGCGAAGCTGCTCGACATGAGTCCCGACACGGTCAACGAGTACGCGCGCAAGCAGATCCTGCCGGCCTTCAAGACCGGGCGGCAGTGGCGGTTTCGGAAGCAGGACATCGCCTCCTTCAAGCGGCAGCTGCGCGGCGCCACCGCTGCCTGACGCGTGATCGAACCGCCTTCGAGTAGTGACCCCGTCACCGGTGCAGCCGCCGCGGGAAGCGGAAGCACGTCGCGGTCTCTCGAACCACGCCGCGTCCGGTCGAGATGCTCGGGAGGAGGGCGTATGGCCGCTTCGGTAGCACTGCCGCACGAGAGCAAGATCTACTCGGAGTTCGCGCGGTACTACGACAAGATCTTCGAGCGCGTCTTCTATCCGAGGATCGAGTGCGTCGTGCGCGAGCTGCAGATCGAGCGCGGCGCTTCCGTTCTCGAGGTGGGGGTGGGGACGGGGCTCTCGCTCGCCGCCTATCCCCGCCATTGCCACGTGACCGGCATCGACCTCGCGCCCGACATGCTCGAGCGTGCCCGGCGCAAGGTCAATCGTGAGGGCTGGACGCACATCGACCTCGCGGTCGGCGACGCCCAGAACCTCGAGTTCCCCGACGAGAGCTTCGACTACGTCACCTCGTTCCACGTGGTGAGCGTGGTGCCCGATCCCCGGCGGATGATGCAGGAGATGGTGCGCGTCTGCCGCCCCGGGGGGACGATCGTCGTGATCAACCACTTCCGGAGCGAGCGCCGGCTGATCGCCTCGGTCGTGGACCGGCTCGACCCGGTGACCCGCAAGCTCGGCTGGCGGACCACGCTGCGCGTCGCGGAGCTGCTCGAGGACGTCCCCCTCGAGCTGGTGCGGCGCTACAAGACCTCGCCGCGCTCGCTGTTCACGGTGATGATCGCGCGCAAGCCGGGCGCGCACAAGGCGCGCGCCGCGTCCTGAGCCGCCGTCGCGTCCCTGCCGAGCGTCCTCAGTGTCGTGACTTCGAGGGCTCGGCCGGGATGATGCCGCGCCGCACGAGCAGCGAGGCGTCGACCGCTCCCCGCGTGAGCAGCCAGCGGCGGTAGACGCGCAGCGTGTCGCGGTCGCTCGCGAAGAGGTCGCGGGTGCTGATCTCGCCGAGGACGCGGACCAGGTCGAGGAACTGCTCGGCCAGGTCCTGGAACATCTCCCGCACGCTCGGCGCGCCCACGTCCGCGACGCGCCGGTAGGCGAGGCGTCCGAGATCGACGTAGTAGTCCGCGGGCACCACCGTGCGCTCGAGGCAGTCGGCGAAGAGCCCGGCGATGAACAGCGCCGTGTCCCCGACGGCCTTCAGCCGCTGGAAGCGCTCCATGCCGCCGGCATGCGCGGCCTCAAGGAACTCGATGGCGAGCGGCCGCTCGAGAAGGTTGCGCGTTCGCAGGTGACGCTCGAGAAGCTGAACGAGGTAGAATTCGGTCTCTTCCGCAGAGGTGAGATTCTGCGCCTGCATCGCCTGCTGCACGAGGCCGCGGAAGAATTCGGTCGGGTGTGATTCGATGATCGGTCCTGCCACCGACACCCTCCTCTAGCTTCGAGATTCAGACACTACGAATCTCCATTCTTCCCGACCAGCGTACCCGGATCGGCGGTTCCAGGCTACCCATCGGATGGAGCCTCAGCTCTTCTTGAGGAGCTGGAACGACGTCGTGTCGCCGCGCTGCACGAGCAGGAGGAGCGAGTCGCCATCGCTCTTCGCGACCGCGTCGCGGAACTCCGCCACCGAGCGAACCTCCTTGCGGTTCACCTCGCGCACGATGTCACCGGGTCGGATGCCCGCCTCGGCGGCGGGGCTCGCGGGCGCGACGTTGACCACCACGACGCCGCCCTTGCTGGGCAGCCCGTGCCGGCGGGCGAGCTGCGGCGTGATGTCGGTCAGCGCGAGTCCCCAGGCCGCGTCCTCGCGCGTGGAGTTGCCGCGCGAGGAGAGCCGCTGCTCGGGCTCCTCGGGGAGCTCGGCGATCTTCACCTCGAGATCGCGCCTCCGGCCGTCGCGCAGCACGGTCACGTGCGCCCAGCTTCCGACGCGCGCCTGCGCCACCAGAGCCGGTAAGTGATGGCTGTCGACGACCTCGTGCCCGTCGAACTCGACGATCACGTCGCCGCGCTCGAAACCCGCCCTGTCGGCGGGGCTGCCGGGCGTGACGCTCGCGATGAGTGCGCCTCGTGCCTCGTCGAGACGCAAGGAGCGCGCGAGCTCGGGCGTGACCTCCTGGATGGTCACGCCGAGCCACCCACGCTCGACGCGACCCTTCTCCCGAAGCTGGTCGAGCACGTTCTTCGCGAGCGCGATCGGGATCGCGAAGCCGACGCCGTCGTTGCCGCCGGAGCGGCTCGAGATCGCCGTGTTGATGCCGACGACGCGCCCCTCGGTGTCGACCAGGGGGCCGCCGGAGTTGCCGGGGTTGATCGCTGCGTCGGTCTGGATGAAGTCGTCGTACGGACCCGCGCCGAGCACACGCTCCTTGGCGCTCACCACGCCGACGGTGACCGTCTGCTCAAGGCCGAACGGGCTGCCGATCGCCATCACCCAGTCGCCCACCTCGAGCGAGCTCGAGTCGCCGAGCCGCGCCGGGGTGAGGGGCTCGTCCGGCTCGACCTGGATCAAGGCGACGTCGGTCTTCTCGTCGATCCCCACGATCTTCGCCTCGTACTCCTTCTTGTTGGCGAGGCGGACGTTGACCCGCGACGCGCCGGCGACGACGTGCGCGTTGGTCGCGATGTAGCCGTCGGAGGTCAGGATGAAACCGGAGCCGAGGCTGCGCGTGGTTCGCGGGACGACCTGGCCGCCGAAGAAGCGCTCGAAGAACTCGTCGAGCGGCACGCCGCCCGGTCCGGGAGGCAGGCTCGCCGGACGCACCGTCCCCGTGGTCGAGATGTTGACGACCGACGGGCTCACCGCGCGCGCGACCTCGGAGAAGCTCGGCAGCGCGGCGACGCTTGCCGCCCGAGCGCTCCCGGCCAGGGCCGGTGGCATCGGGAGCGCCACCGCGATCAGGAAGGCGAGGATTCGGACTCTCTTCATCGACGTACGTTCCCTCGTTGGGTGATCTGGCTCGGGACGCGCCTCGAGCGCCCGAGGCTCTTCGGCATCGAGCTTAGACGGTGCGGTCCGGCCAAAGCTTCGCGCCCCGCGTCGCGCTCCGAGAGGCCGCCTTGACTGGCCGGGCCCCCGTGGCTACGCCAACAAGAGGATGAGCGAGCTTCAGCAGGAGGCGATGCCCGCGACGCCGGACGGCGCAGCGACGGTTAGACTTTCACCGACCGCGATCGCGCGCGTGAAGCACCTGCTCCAGCGCGAGGGGCGCCCCGCCGGAGCCGGCCTCCGGGTCTCGGTGGTGGGCGGCGGCTGCTCGGGCCTGCAGTACTCCCTCGGGCTCGAGGATGCGCCCGGCGCGGATGACACGGTCGCCGAGCAGGACGGCGTGCGGATCTTCGTCGATCCGACCAGCGCGCCGTACGTGAGCGGGATGAAGATCGACTACGTCGACGGGCTGCACGGCGCGGGCTTCAAGTTCGTGAACCCGAACGCGGAGCGGACCTGCGGCTGCGGCGCGTCGTTCTCCGTCTGACCTTCCGCCATCTCATCTTCGACCTCGACGGGACGCTCGTCGACTCGGCCGCCGACATCGTCGCCGCGGCGAACCACGCGCTCGAGCGCCTGGGCGTCGAGCGCCAGGACCCGACGCGCCTCGCGAGCTTCATCGGCCACGGCGCGCGAATGCTGATGGAGCGGTCGCTCCGTCTCGCGGGCCCGGCGGACCGGGAGCAGGTCGAGGCGGCGCTCGTCGCCTTCCTCGAGCACTACCGGGCGCACCTCCTCGACCGGACGAGGCCCTACCCGGGGATCCCGTCGGTCCTGCAGCGTCTCCGCGAGGCGGGCGTCGTGCTGACGGTCGCGACCAACAAGCCGGCCGCGCTCGCGCACGACATCCTGGCCGGGCTCGGCCTCGCGGCGAGCTTCGCCGCGCTCGTCGGCGGCGACTCGCTGCCCACGCGCAAGCCCGACCCGGCGCCGGTCCACGCGCTCGCGGAGCGCACGGGCGTCCCGCTCGACGCGACGCTGCTGGTCGGCGACTCGCTCGTCGACCTCGAGACCGCGCGCGCGGCTCGGGTGCGCTCGTGCGCGGTCGGCTGGGGGCTCACCCCGCGCGAGACGCTGCTCGCCGCCGGGCCCGACCACTTCGCGGCCGAGCCGAGCGATCTCCTCGCGATCGTGGCGTGAACGCGGCGCGCTCGGTCACGCCTCGCTGGCCGGTCGGACCTCCGCCTCCTTCGCGCGGTCGTCGGCGGCAAGCTCCCCGTCGAGCGCCGCGGCGAGGACGTCGTCCACGGTGTCCGCGAAGACGAAGCGCATCTCGGACCGCACGTTCTCGGGCACCTCTTCGAGGTCCTTCTCGTTGCGCCGCGGCAGGATGACGGTCGTGATCCCCGCGCGGCGCGCCGCGAGCACCTTCTCCTTCACCCCGCCGATCGGCAGCACGGTCCCGCGCAGCGTGATCTCGCCGGTCATCGCGACGTCGGGCCGGACGCGACGGCCCGTCAGCAGGGAGGCGAGCGAGGTGACGATGGTCACGCCGGCCGAGGGCCCGTCCTTCGGCGTCGCCCCGGCCGGGACGTGGATGTGGATGTCCGAGGTCTCGAAGAAGTCTGGGTCGATCCCCAGCCGCTCGGCGCGCGAGCGGACGAGCGACAGCGCGGTCTGCGCCGACTCCTTCATCACGTCGCCGAGCGAGCCGGTGAGCGTCAGGCCCTTCTTGCCCTTCATCCGCGTCGACTCGATGAACAGGATGTCGCCTCCGTTCGGCGTGTAGGCGAGACCCGTGACCACGCCCGGCTCGCCAGTGCGCTCCGCGACCTCGTTGAAGAACTTCTCGGGGCCGAGGAACTCGCGGACCTTCTCCGGAGTGACGACGACGAGCTCGGTCTGTCCCTCGGTCACCGCGCGGGCGACCTTGCGACACACCCGTCCGATCTCCCGCTCGAGGTTCCGCAGCCCGGCCTCCCGCGTGTAGTCGCGGATGATCTTGACGATCGCGTCGTCCTCGAAGCGAATGCGCTGGTCGTCGAGGCCGTTCTCCTCGATCTGCTTGGGGATCAGGTGACGGCGCGCGATCTCGAGCTTCTGCTCGTCGGTGTAGCCGCCGAGCTCGATCACCTCCATGCGGTCGCGCAGCGCGGGCGGGATGGGGTCGAGGTAGTTCGCGGTCGTGATGAACATCACGCGCGACAGGTCGAACGGCACGTCGAGGTAGTGATCGACGAACGTCGAGTTCTGCTCCGGGTCGAGCACCTCGAGGAGCGCCGACGACGGGTCGCCGCGGAAGTCGGCGCCGAGCTTGTCGATCTCGTCGAGCACGAAGAGAGGGTTGTTCGAGCCGGCGGTCCGGAGGCTGTGGATGATGCGCCCGGGCAGTGATCCGACGTACGTCCGCCGGTGGCCGCGGATCTCCGCCTCGTCACGCACCCCGCCGAGCGACAGCCGGACGAACTTCCGTCCCATCGCGCGGGCGATCGAGCGTCCGAGCGACGTCTTGCCGACGCCCGGTGGCCCGACGAAGCAGAGGATCGGGCTCCGGGGGTCCTGCCGCAGCTTGCGCACCGCGAGGTACTCGATGATCCGGTCCTTGATGCGCTCGAGGTCGAAGTGGTCCTCGTCGAGGATCTGGCGCGCGTGGTGCAGGTCGAGGTTGTCCTCGGTCGACACCGCCCACGGCAGGTTTGCGAGCCACTCGAGGTAGGTGCGGACGACGGAGTGCTCGGCCGACTCGGGCGGGATGATGCGCAGGCGCTCGAGCTCGGTGTCGGCGGCCTTGCGCGCCGGCTCCGGCAGATTCGCCTCGTCGAGCCGCTTGCGCAGCTCCTCGATCTCCGCCGAGCGGTTGTCGCCCTCGCCGAGCTCGCGCTGGATCGCGCGGAGCTGCTGGCGGAGGTAGAACTCGCGCTGGTTCTTCGACAGCTCGGTCTGGACCTGGCTCTGGATCTTCGAGCCGAGCTCGAGCAGCTCGATCTCGCGGTTGAGGATGACCGACAGGCGCTGCAGCCGGGCCCGCACGTTGAGCGTGTTGAGCAGGTCCTGTTTCTCCTCGAGCGAGATGTTGAGGTTGGACGCGATCAGGTCCGTCACCTTGCCCGGGTCCTTGATGTTCATCACCACGAGCTGCAGCTCGTCGGGCAGGTAGGGGATCATCGAGACGAACTTGGCGAACTGGTTCACCACGTGCGCCTGGATCGCGTCGAGGTCCTTCGACTCCTCGTACTCGTCGGTCAGCGTCCGGACCCGGCAGACGAAGAACGGCTCGGTCTGCTCGTAGGCCTCGATCTCGATGCGGCGTAGCCCCTGCACGAGGATGCGCACGCTCTGGTCGGGGTAGCGGAGCATCTTGAGCAGGCGCCCCGCCGTGCCGCGGGTGAAGACGCCCTCGGGCGACGGACGCTCCTCGTCGGCGGCCTTCTGCGCGACGAGGCCGAGGATGTTGTTCTCCTTCGTCAGGCACTGCTCGACGAGCTGCAGCGAGGACTTGCGCGAGATGGGCAGCGGGACGATCGCCGACGGGAAGATCACTACCCCGCGCAGCGGCAGCACGGGCAGCCGCGGAGGGATGTCGATGGCGCTCGTGTCCTCCTCGAAGCCGTAGAACTTCTGCCCGCCGCTCTCCGCGCCGGATTCTTCGTCAGCCATGCGTGGACCCGATCCTCCGATCGATGCGGGGTGCGCTAGTACAAGCCGCACGCCCTCTCAACCGCCATGCGAAACCCGCGCCATGCCCGCGCCGGCTTATGCGCACGGGCCACCTTCGCCGCAGCCGGTCAGGACGCTCCATCGGTCGGACCGGGCTCGCCGTTAAGGCCAGGGTCGGCGGGAGGCGCCTGGTCCGCGAGCCGCCAGGCCGTGACGATGAACCCGGTGTGCGCGACCATCCGGTGGTCGGGCCGCACCGAGTTCGGTGCGACGTGCCAGAAGCGCTGCAGGGTCTCGAAGGTCTGCGGGAGAACGAAGCGCGGCTCGGCGCGGAGCGCCTCGTCGATCGCCGCGAGCTGGATGGTCGTCGGCACGTAGCACACGACCACGCCGCCCGGGCGGAGCGCCTGCGCCGCGGCGCCGAGCAGCGGCCCGGGCTCGGGCAGGTCGAGGATCACGCGGTCGGCGCGGAGCGTGGGCAAGACCTCGGCCGCCTCGCCCAGCACGAGCTCCCAGTTCGGCGCCGCGCCGTGGAAGCGCGCCACGTTGTCGCGCGCCATCTGGACGTGGTCCGGGCGGCGCTCGATCGACGTGAGGTGTCCGTCCGGGCCGATCGCGCGCAGCAGCGCCATGGTGAGCGCGCCGGGCCCGACCCCGCTCTCGATCACGCGTGCCCCCGGGTAGATGTCGCCCCACACGATGATCGACGCCGCATCCTTCGGGTACACGACCTGCGCCTGCCGGGGAAGGTTCGGGATGAGGCGAGCGTAGGTCGGGCGGAAGACGAGGAACGCGTGGCCGAGCGACGAGCGGACGACCGAGCCGTCGGGCCGGCCGATCAGGTCGTCGGCGTCGATCACGCCGCACTGCAGCGAGAAGCGCCGGCCGGGGCGCAGCTCGCGCAGGTACTCGCGCCCCTTCGGGTCGAAGAGCAGCACCGACTCGCCGGCAGCGAGCGGCTCGTGCGGCGCGGGACGCTCGGCGCGAGCGCCTTCCGCGGACGAGGCGCGGCTCATCCGCCGGTCGCGGCGGCCGGCGCCGGCTCGGCGCGCTTCGCGAGCTTGCGGTCGACCTCGGCGCGCAGCGAGCAGAACGAGCACAGCGTGCCGAACGACGGCATGCCGCAGCCGCCGCACGTCCCGACCCCCTCCGGGCGATCAGCCTCGTCCTGCGCCGCGAAGGCCTTTCGCGCCCGCGCGACGAAGTCGCGGACGAAGCCCACCTTGGTGCCCGGTGAGACGTCCTCGAGACGGTCGAGCACCGCCTTGTAGGTGAGCTGCGAGGCGCCCACCGCGTTCGGGCATTCCTCGACCACGTAGTCGATGCCGCGCATGAACGCGTAGGTGGCCGTCTCGTATTCGCTCGTCAGGTACAGCGGCTTCACCTTGCGCACGAACTTCTCGTGCCGCGGCTGCATGACCGGCGCCTGGCGCGCCAGGTACTCGGTCTGCCAGTGCAGCACGTTGCCCAGGAGACGCGCCGCCTCGTCGTCGAGGTTGTGGCCGGTCGCGATCACGTCGCAGCCGTGCTCGAGCGCGGCCGCATCGAAGTAGTGGCGCTTGATCGTCCCGCATGCCGAGCACGCGGGCCTGCGGGTCGCGCGGACCACGTCGGGGATGGCGAGCGACTCGTCGGCGAGCGAGCGGACGTGGAGCTCGAGGCCGTGCTGCGCGGCGAAGGCCTCGGTCCGGGCGCGCGAGCGCTCGGAGTAGCCGCTGATCCCTAGCGCCAGGTGGAAGCCGACCGTCTGGTAGCCCTCCTCGCGCAGGACGTCCCACAGGGCAAGGCTGTCCTTGCCGCCCGACACGGCGACCAACACGCGCGACCCGCGGTCGAACATCTTCTCGTGCTCGATGGCGCGGGCGACGCGCCGCCGGAAGAAGAAAAGGAAGCACGGGCGGCAGAACGCCGAGTTGTGGGCCCGAAGCTTCACCTCGGCCCCCGCCCGGCAACGCGTGCACTTCACGGCTCGTGCCTCCTCGGCTGCGGTCGCGTCATCCGCCGCTCACGACGGAGCGCACCTCGATCTCGTCGTCCGCGGAGAGGGGCGCGTCCTCCGTGAGCAGGCGATCGCCGCGGATCACGAGCACGGTTCCGGGCAGCACGTCCAGCCGCCGCAGCAGATCGCTGACGCGCGCGACGCCCGTCACCTCGAGCTCGCGACCCTGAGGATTCAGACAGACTCGCACTTCTTCGCGGGTACCAGACCTCCTCCCTGCACGCCAGCTTGATTTCCCGGCGGCCAATCCCGAAGATTCGGTCGTTGCGTCGCTGCTTCGCGCGCTCACGCGAACCGCTCGGACGGCAGCCCGGGCACGCACCGAGGTTTCGACGCGTGCGATGCGAAAGCTTTGGTAGGCGGGAGAGCCACAGCCGAAAGAGGACGGGCCATGCCTCGGACCACCAAGAAGAAGACGGCGAAGGCCAAGGCGCCGAAGAAGAGCTTCAGCATCTTTGACGAGGAGGAGCGCCCACGCGGCGACGAGCAGGATCTTCCCAAGGACGAGGTCGGCCGGCGGAAGATCAAGCGCCAGTACGAGGAGCTCCTGGGGATCCGGATCGACAAGCTGCGCGGGCGGATCCTGAACCGCGAGCGCATCGACAAGACCGTCGAGGGCATCTACTTCATCTGCGTCGCCTGCAAGAAGGTCTGCCACAACCTCGACGAGGGGCTCCTCGAGGATCCGGACAACGTCAAGAACATCTGCGGCGCCTGCGCCAACAAGAAGGGCGACAACGGGAAGGAGTCGAAGGGCGGGCGCGCCGCCTAGGCAGGCCGTTCGCGCCGCGAGCCGCCGTCAACTTGCCAGCTCGTCGAGCACCCGGCGCCAGGGTTCGGGCAGGTCGAGCCGGTCCTCGTGCAGCTCGCCCGAGCGCGGGTCGGGCCAGCGAAGCGCGCTCGCGTGCAGGAGGAAGCCCGGCAGGTCTGGGGCGGCCTCGCCTCCGTAGAGCGTGTCGTTCACCAGCGCGTGTCCGATGCTCGCGAGGTGGACACGGATCTGGTGCCGCACTCCGGTCGTGCTGCGCGCGCGGACCAGGGTGAAGCGTCCGACGCGGCGCACCGGCTCGACCTCGGTCGCCGCGGGCTGGACCACCCAGCGCCGTGCGGCACGCCCCGGCTCCGCGGCGTGCATCCGCCGCCGGCTCGAGCGGTGGCGCCCGATGGGCGACGTGATCCGTGTCGCGCGGGACAAATCTCCGCCGACCAGCGCCAGGTACTCCTTGGCCACGCGGTGGTCGCGGAACGCGGCGCGCAGCGCCGCGTACGCCGGAGCGTTGCGCGCCACCAGGAGAAGGCCCGACGTCCCGGTGTCGAGCCGGTGCACGAGGCCGCATTCCCCCGGTCCACCGGTCTGCGCGCATTCCGGACGGGCGAGCGCGATGCGTGCCGCGAGGCTGTCCCCACGCGCGCCCCGGAGCGCGACCGTCGGCAGGCCCGCGGGCTTCGCCACCACGAGCACGTCGTCGAGCTCGCGCACGACGTCGAGCGGCGCGCTCGCCGCAGCGGGCGCCCCGTCACAGGCGGGGAGCACGACGTGGTCGCCTGCGCGGAGGCGGATTCCCTTCGTCGCGCGGCGTCCGTTGACCCGCACCTCGGCGACGAGCCGCACGGCGGCCCGGCGGCCGATCCCGAGCTCACGCGCGAGCACCTCGTCGAGGCGTCGTCCTTCCTCCATGGGGCCGGCGTGGAGCCGGAGCCCGCACGCTTCCGGAGCTTTCTCCCCGGGCATCCCGCTGGAGTTGTACAGGAGCGCGTCGATCCGCTTAAGTGGCCTCGATCCCCGCTTGCTTGCGACCTGGCGAGCGGCTCAACCTGATGAAGAGCGAAGTGTCCGAGAGTGAACCTCGAGACGGCGGTCCGATGGCGAGCAGGAAGCATCGCTCGGCGATGACGGAGCGCTTCGGCTGGCTGCAGCGCTACGTCGCACGACGGCTCACCGACCAGGTGCACATCGACGCGCACGGTGTCGCCCGGCTCAAGCGCCTCGCCGAGCGCGGCACGATCGTCTACGTGCTGCGCAACCGCTCGCTGCTCGACTACTGCCTGATCAACTGGCTGATGATTCGCGAGGGGCTGCCGCTCGCGTCGTTCGCGAACGGCGTGACCTCGTGGTGGTTCCTGCCGCTGCGGGAGATCCTCTCCCGGCTCGTCCAGGCCCTCGACGTCCGCCGCCTGCTGCACGGCTGGCGTGCGCCGCGGGAGCTCGAGACCCGCACCGCAGGCGAGGCGATCGAGCGGGGCGAGCCGATCCTGCTCTTCCTCCGAGCGCGCAGTCCGAGGCTCCTCTCGAACCGCCGCTCGCGGCTTGCCGCGGCGCGTCCCGGGGCCGAGTTCCTGCAGGAGATCGTCCGGCGGGCGCGGAACCTCGACCGTCCGGTGTACCTCGCCCCGGTGTCGTTCTTCCGCGGACGCACGTTCCGCCGGCAGGAGGGGCGCCTCTCCACGTTCGCATACAGCGTGCACGACGCTCCGAGCGACCTGAAGAAGCTCCTCACCTACCGCTTCAACCGCGAGGATTTGCTGTTCAACGTGGGCCGCGTGATCGACGTGCCGAGCTTCATCTCGAGCCATCGCTCGCTGGGCGAGGCGCGGATGGCGCGGCGCCTGAACAACTCGCTGCAGCGCGAACTCGCGCAGGAGGAGCGCGCCGTCTGGGGGCCGCTGCTCGTGCCGCGCCAGGTGATCGCGGAGCGCGTCTTCGAGGGGCCCGAGGTCGCCTCCCAGCTCGCCGAGATCGCCCGCCGGCGCGGCGTGCCCGAGCGCCGCGTGTGGCGCGAGGCGCGCAGCTACTTCTGGGAGATGGCGGCCAACTTCAACGGCGTCGCCTTCGGGATCGTCGAGATCATCTTCCACCAGATCTGGCGGCGGACCTTCAGCGGCGTCGAGGTGCGGGGGCTCGATCGGGTCGCCGAGTGCGTCAAGCAGCACCCGGTCGTTCTGGTGCCGTGCCACCGGAGCCACTTCGACTACATGGTGCTCTCGTACATCTTCCGCGAGAACTTCCTCTCGCCGCCGCACATCGCCGCGGGGATCAACCTGTCCTTCTGGCCGGTGAGCTCGCTGCTGCGCGGCTCGGGCGCGTTCTTCATCAGGCGCTCGTTCGACGACAACGAGGTCTACAAGCTCGTCTTTCACCGCTACCTGACGACGCTGATCCGGCAGGGCTACACCCTCGAGTTCTTTATCGAGGGCGGGCGCAGCCGGACCGGCAAGATCCTCACGCCGAAGCTCGGCATGCTGAGCGGCATCGTGCGCGCGTTTCTCCAGGGCGTGCGCACGGACCTCTACCTGGTGCCGGTCTCGATCCACTACGGGCGCATCGCCGAGGAGAGCGCGTACGATGCCGAGCTTTCCGGGCAGAAGAAGCAGAAGGAGTCGTTCGGCGCGCTCCTCAAGGCCCGCAGCGTCCTCAAGCAGCGGCATGGAACGGTCTACGTGAGCTTCGCCGAGCCGATGTCGCTGCGCGAGACCCTGGGCGATCGCCTGCGGCGCTTCGCCGAGGGCGCCAACGACCCGGTCGTCCAGGAGGAGCTGCGTCGCTTCGTGCAGAAGCTCGGCTTCCGCATCCTGAACGAGGTCAACGAAGCGTCGGTGGTGGGCGCCACCTCGCTGTCCGCGACGGTGCTGCTTTCGAGCCCGCGCGGCACGATCGACTTCGAGTCCTTCACCACGGCAGCCCGGACGCTCGCGGAGCTGCTGCGCTGGCGGGGGACGACCTTCACGCCGTCGCTCGAGCGGAACCTCGGGAAGGCGAACTTCGCCGAGATCACGAGCTTCCTCGTGTCGTCGGGGCTCCTCGCCGTGACCGAGGACGGCGGGACGCGCTCGCTCATCGTGCCCGCGAACAAGCGCAAGGTCCTCGACTTTTACAAGAACAACACGATCCACTTCTTCCTGCTGCCCTCGTTGCTCGCGCACGCCTACCTGCGCTCCGTGCCCCGCTCGGAGCTCAAGGACGAGCTCTGGTGGTGGCTCAACCTGCTCCGCTGGGAGTTCCCGCTCCCCGAGCGGGAGGGCGTCGCGGCGGAGGCGGGCCGGTTGCTCGACTACTTCCGGGCGCACGGCGCGAGCTTCGACGGCGAGCGCCGTCCCGTGCAGCTCGTGTCCGCGCTGGTCGGCATTCTCGAGAACTTCCGCGAGGCCTACTGGATCGCGGCGCGCACCGCGCTGCAGCTCGACGGCGAGCCGCGGACCGAGTCCCAGATGATCGCCCAGATGTCGAAGCACTTCGAGGCCGCCCTGCTGCTCGGCGAGGTGCGCAAGCCCGAGGCGGCGACGTCCGTCACGTTCGGCAACGCGATCTCGCGCCTGGTCGAGATCGGCTGCCTCGAGCGCGAGACGCGCAAGGGCGAGCGGGACCGCTGGCTCAAGCGCGGCCCGCAGTTCCGCGACCTCGAGGCGATCGCGGCACGCATCGGGGCATCCCTGACCACGCCGACCTACGGCGCGCGTTGACATTGTGTATTTGCTGCTCTAATGCGCCGGAAGCCAGTGGGACCACCCGAGGACAGCCGGCTCCGGCCCGGCCGGAGGGGCGTCGTCGTGCGCAAGGATGCCGACGCGGTCGATTCGCGGATCGACGAGCTGACGCGCGAGCTCGCCGAGGCGATCAACGAAGCCGAGGCGGAAGGCCGCCTGGTGCGACGTGACTACGCGATCGACCTGCTGCGCGAGTCGGTACCGACCGAGATCCCGGCGGGTCCCGGGCCACCGAAGCCCGGCGCACCGGCGCCGGTGCTCAACCCGTTCGCGCTCGGCATCCCGCTCCTCTCGATAGGCGTGGTCCTGTCGTTCATCTTCACGCCGATCGGCGCCGCCATGCTGCTGCTCGGGGTTCTCACCTGCCTCACGGGCGTGCTCATGGCGATCTTCCGCAGCGCGCGCGCCCGGTTCCGCGCGCGGGCGGACCATGCGCCGCAATAGACCCTCTTATGTGGCGCACAAAGGGATTTTCATTGGAGCGCCGAGCGGCCGGGGTTTACCGTTGACCGATTTCGTTCCGCCGCGGCCGGGCGGTGCGTCTCACTGACGAGGCAAAGGAGTCGATGGCTACGAGCGAAGCGTTGGCGAGCGGCGGGGGAGAAGCAGACGAGCGTCTGGCGCTCGCGGAGCGCCGCCGCGAGGAGCAGCGACGGGAACGCGCCAAGCGGGAGCGCGAGAAGGCGGCCCTGGGCGGCTTGTGGTCGCGCCGCGACGTCGTCGGCCGCTTCGGCTGGGTCCTGTTCGGTGCGTTCTCACTCACGACGATCCTCGCGGCGATCCGTTCCGCTTTCCCTCGCGTGCTCTTCCTCCCACCCAGCACCTTCAAGGCCGGCTATCCGCGCGACTTCGCGGTCGGCGAGGTGAGCGAGAAGTTCAAGAAGGACTACCGCGTCTGGATCGTGCGCGATCCCGACGGCTTCTACGCTCTGTTCGCCAAGTGCACGCACCTCGGCTGCACGCCGCGCTGGCTGCTCGCCGAGGAGAAGTTCAAGTGCCCCTGCCACGGCAGCGGCTTCTACCGGAGCGGGATCAACTTCGAGGGGCCCGCGCCGCGCCCGCTCGAGCGGCTCAAGATCACGCTCGCCGACGACGGGCAGCTCGTGATCGACAAGAGCGTCAAGTTCCTGTTCGAGAAAGGACAGTGGGGGAAGCCGGGCTCATTCGTGAAGGCCTGAGCGAATCGATCCGAGGCGGGTTCCGTCGCCGATCGCCGCGAGCGGGAGCGGGGCTCGGGGCGACGGTCACTTCTGGGGGGTTCGACCCGTGAGTTGGTGGACAGAAGTCAAGCAGCAAATCACCGAGTCGCCCGTGTGGACGTCGATCTTCCGTCACGGGTACGACGACACGCCGCGCAACCGCATCCTCATGGTTTCCGGCAACGTGTGGCTGCACCTGCATCCGTCGAAGGTGCGACGCCACGCGACGCGTCTTCGCTTCACCTGGTGCATGGGCGGCATCACGTTCTTGATGTTCCTCATCACCGTCGTGACCGGCGTCTACCTGATGTTCTACTACCGGCCAGTCGCGCAGTACGCCTACGCCGACATGAAGTATCTCGAGTTCGACATGCCGTTCGGGATGCTGATGCGGAACATGCACCGCTGGGCGGCGCACGGCATGGTGATCGCGGTCTGGCTGCACATGTTCCGGGTCTTCCTGACCGGCTCGTACAAGCCGCCGCGTGAGTTCAACTGGGTCGTCGGCGTGATCCTGCTCGTCCTTACGCTTCTGCTGAGCTTCACCGGCTACCTGTTGCCCTGGGACCAGCTCGCCATCTGGGCGGTGACCGTCGGATCCAACATGGGACGGGCGACTCCGCTTCTCGGCCACGAGGGGCCGTTCGGCGAGATGGTCGGCGTGAACGCGATCTACGACGTCCGTGCGTTCCTCTTCGGAGGGGGTGAGGTCGGGCCGCACACGCTGCTCCGCTTCTACATCCTGCACTGCGTGTTCATCCCGCTCGTGACGAGCCTGTTCCTCGCGGTGCACTTCTGGCGCATCCGCCGCGACGGATTCTCCGGCCCAGCGCTCTGAGGGGGTGAGGGGGGAACGGCGATGCGCGTGATGGTCCTGCCCATCCTGTTCTGCTTCATCATCTGGGGGTTGTACGTCCTGGCGAAGCCGCGCGACCTCTGAGCGCGCCGACGGACGGAGCCGCAGCAATGGCGACAAGTGCAGCAACGAAGACCGCGACGGGGAAGCGGATCGAGGTCTCGATCAAGAAGGCGGTCGGGCCGGGGGACGACAAGATCCACACCTGGCCGCACCTCGTGCGCGCGGAGTTCCTCTGCGCCGTGCTGGTGATGGTCTTCATGATCGCCTGGGCGCTGATGTTCGACGCCCCGCTCGAGGAGCCCGCCAACCCCTCGCGAACGCCGAACCCGTCGAAGGCCCCGTGGTACTTCCTGGGCCTTCAGGAGATGCTCGTTTTCTTCGATCCCTGGCACGCGGGCGTCGTTCTGCCGAGCCTCATCATCGTCGGGCTGATGGTCATCCCGTACATCGACATCAACCCGAAGGGGAACGGCTACTACTGCTTCCGCGACCGGAAGTGGGAGATCCTCACCTTCTTGTTCGGCTTCCACATCCTGTGGGTGTCGCTGATCATCATCGGCACGCTGCTGCGCGGTCCCGGGTGGAACTGGTTCTGGCCGTGGGAGAAGTGGGACCCGCATCGCGTCGAGGCGCTGACCAGCGTGAACCTGCCGTACCTGCTCGGGCTGCGCGACTACTTCTGGTCGGCGGTCTTCGGTGCCGTGGTCGTGGTCGCGTACTTCGTCGGCGGGACGATCGCGATGTACGCCTGGGTGGTGTGGCTGAAGGGGCGGGAGTTCATGGCGCGGTGGGGGATGACGCGGTTTCTGATCACGTCGTTCCTGTTCCTGAACATGCTCGCCGTGCTCATCAAGATGCTGATGCGGCACATGTTCAACATCAAGTACGTGATGGAAACTCCGTGGATCAACATCTAGCCCCGTGAAGTTCTACTCCGCCAAGCTGCTGCAACTGATCGGCATCACCACCGTGGGTTTCGGCTTGGTCTATGGCTTGACGCACGAGGGCGGGCTGCGCTTCGAGCTCAAGATGCTGATCCTCGGCTTGGCCATCTTCCTTCTGGGGCGCGTCATCGAGGGCCGCGGTCCGGCTTGAGTCTCGCCCGGCCGCGCGGGGACACATGGCAAGACGAGAACTCGATCTCGACGAAGAGAAGCGGAGCTACGCAGGCCTGTGGCTCCTGGGGTCGATCCTGCTGCTGGTCGGCGCCGTCTGGGCGTTGCTCGACGACGCGTACTTCCGCCGTCCGTGGAAGATGTACCAGCGCGAGTTCTACCGCCTCGAGGAGGATCGCGAGCGGCAGGCGCTCGAGGCCGAGCACGAGAAGCTGAACGCCGACGAGACCTACCGCGAGCTGGTCGCGCAGCGCGACGAGGCGCAGAAGGCGCTCGCCTCGGGCGAAACGGCGAAGCAGCTCGCGGCGGCCGAGAAGAAGCTCGCCGTGGCCAAGATGGAGGAGCAGGACGCCGACCTGCAGGTCCGCTTCGTCAAGAGCGAGCTCGAGGAAGCCTGGTACGAGTACGACCACGCCATCGAGGCGGGCGGCGACGTCGAGGCGAAGCGCGCGCGGCGCGACGAGCTCGAGAAGGAGAAGAACGAGCTCGAGGCGGTGTGGCGCGCGAAGCAGCAGGCGGTCGCACAGATCGAGGCCGAGATCGAGGAGCTCCGCGCACCGCTCGCGACGATCGAGGAGAAGCTCGCGGCGCTCGAAGAGGAGCGTGAGCGCATCGCGAACCGCCTCGACGGCATGAAGTCGATGCTCGGCCCGATCCCCGTCTCGCGCATTCCGGAGATCAAGCAGATCGTCCTGCCCGACTTCGACATCAACAACTTCGAGGAGCCGGTGGCTCGAGTCGATCGCTGTACCTCGTGCCACATCGCGATCGACAAGGCGGGCTTCGACGACCAGCCGAACCCGCTCAAGACGCATCCCAAGCGTGATCCGCTCCTCGTCAAGCACCCACCCGAGAAGTTCGGCTGCACCCCGTGTCACGAAGGGCAGGGCGTTGCGCTGAACTCGCCCGCGCAGGCGCACGGCTACGTCAAGTTCTGGGAGCACCCGCTACTCACCGGCGAGGAGATGCAGTCGCGCTGCCTGAACTGCCACCTCGACGTCTCGCTCCTCCCGGACGCGCAGGTCCTGCGCCAGGGCGAGTACCTGTTCGAGCAGCTCGGCTGCCACGGCTGCCACCTGGTCGAGGGCTACGAGACGCTCGAGCCGGTGGGGCCGAACCTGCAGCGGATCGCCGCGAAGGTCGACCCGCAGTGGATGGTGTCGTGGATCCAGGATCCGTTCGCGTTCCGGCCGCGCACCAAGATGCCGAACTTCCTGCTCACGGAGGAGCAGTCTCGCGCGGTCGCCGCCTACATCTGGACGTCGAGCAAGCCGGACGCGGACCAGTGGCTCGCCGCGCACCCGGAGCCCGAGGGGATCTCGCCGGATGATCCCGCGCTCGTCGCGCGCGGCAAGGAGCTCTTCGACTCCGTGGGCTGCCGCGCCTGCCACGCGATCGCTCCGGACGAGGTCGCGACGCCGCTCGGCGCGACCAAGGACTGGGGTCCGAACCTGGAGAACGTCGCGCAGAAGGAGTCGGCGCGGTTCATCTACTGGTGGATCAAGGATCCCCGCGGCTACAACCCGAAGTCCCGCATGCCCGACCTTCGCCTCACCGACGACGAGGCGCGCGCGATCACGTCGTACCTGATGAGCCTCTCGTCACCGCCGAGCGAAGAGCGGGTGATCGACGCGGCGACCCTCGAGGACCCGCAGCTTGTCAAGCAAGGTGAGGCGCTGGTCCGCAAGTATGGCTGCTACGGCTGTCACGCCATTAACGGGATGGAGAACGAGTCGCGCATCGGCGTCGAGCTCTCGACGTTTGCCGCGAAGCCGATCGAGGAGCTGTTCTTCGGCAACAACCCGCAGATCCCGCGCACCTGGGACGACTGGACGTACAACAAGCTCAAAGATCCGCGGATCTACGCGACCGAGCACGTCGAGCAGCTCATGCCGAACTTCCAGCTCGCGGACGAGGACATCATCGCGCTCCGCGTCTGGCTGCAGAGCCGCACCGAGCGCATTCCGCCCGAGAACTATCAGGACCCCGAGAACCGATCGCGTCTGCGGCGCGTGCGCGAAGGCCGCTGGGTGATCGAGAACTACAACTGCATGGGCTGCCACGTGATCGAAGGGCGGGGCGGCTACATCCGACGGCTCTACGAGGACAACCCGACGCTCGCGCCGCCAATTCTCACCGGAGAGGGCGCAAAGGTTCAGCCCGAGTGGTTCTACGGCTTCCTCCAGGACCCTGCGCGCCAGCCGCTTCGCTTCTGGCTCAAGGTTCGGATGCCGACCTTCCACCTGACGGACGACGAGACGACGAGGGTCGTCGACTACTTCACTGCCGTCTCGCGCCTGGAGAATCCTTACTTTTTCTGGGATCCGAAGCAGGATTCGACGCCTGAGCTGCTGCAGGTGGGCGAGCTCCTGATGTCCGATGAGTACTTCTCCTGCTGGTCGTGCCACGTGCGCGGCAACCAGACGCCGGAGGGACCGATGGAGCAGTGGGCGCCGAATCTGGCGTACGCCCACGAGCGCCTGAACCCCCAGTGGATCCTCGCCTGGATCAAGGATCCGCCGGCCCTCATGCCGGGCACGAAGATGCCTTCGTTCTATCCGGGTGGCCCCGAGGACATCTTCGACGGCAACGAGGACAAGCAGATCCTCGCGATGCGCGACTACATCATGTCGCTCGGCGTGCAGACGCAGCCGGCCGCGGCCCAGGCCACGAGCCTCGAGCCTGAGCCGGCGCCGCCCGCGCCGCCGGCCACCGAGGCCGACGCGGGCGGCGCGGCCGAGGATCGAGCGGCCGCTGCAGCATCACGTCCGGACGCGGGCTGAGGCCCGCAACGCTCCGAAGCCTGAGGCGGGAGCGGTCCCCATGGGCCGCTCCCGCGTCGTCCGTCGACGAGCATCTTGCAGCTTCGCGAGTGGATTTTTCGCGAACGCTATTGGATTTTTCGTCGATGTCGATAGAGTGGCGTCGGATTGGCGTAAAGGCTATAGGAACACGGCCTCGTTTGGCGTACGAGGTCATCAGCGCGGTGCTTTTGTGGCATCGCCGCGCCTGGCCGTAGCGGCCCGGTAGACGGCGTGGACGTAAAAAGAGGAGGTGTCTGATGTATCGGAGGTTGATTGCCGGGTTGATCCTGGCAACGTTCGCGACCGCGTGCTCCGCGCACAAGCCATGGGGCAAGTGTGCCGTCGGAGGCGCCATCATCGGTGCCGCTGCGCTCGGCACGGCGGGCGGGGCGATCGCGAACAACGTGAACCCGCCCTTCAAGAAGCAAGACGAAGATCGCGGTGCCGGTATCGGCATCGGTATCGCAACCGGCGCGATCCTCGGTGCTTTGATCGGCCACGCGCTGTGTGACGAGGAGGAGGTTCCGCCTCCGCCTCCGCCGCCTCCGCCGCCGCCGCCCGCTCCGGTCGCCAAGAAGAAGATCGTTCTCCGTGGCGTGAACTTCGACTTCGACAAGGCGACGCTGCAGCCGCAGGGCCGGCCGATCCTCGACGAGGCGGCGCGTATCCTGAAGGAGAACCCGGACATCGACGTCCAGATCCAGGGCTACACCGACTCGATCGGGACCGAGGCGTACAACCTGAAGCTGTCGGAGCGGCGTGCCCAGACCGTCAAGAATTATTTGGTCAGCCAGGGCATCTCGCCGAGCCGCCTGACGACCAAGGGCTTCGGTGAGGCCGACCCGGTCGCCAGCAACGACACGGCGGACGGCCGCGCCCAGAACCGGCGCGTCGAGCTGGTTCCGATCAACTGATCCACGCCAGAGCTGCGGCCCGCCCCGAGGCGGGCCGCAGCGCCACGAACCGTTCGGCGCCGGGAGCGATCCCGGCGCCGAGCGCCTTTCTGCTCTTGCCGCGCGGCCGGACAGGCCGCGCGCTTCCCGCGGCGCGACGCCGCGCAGACCGCCACCGTGCAACGCGACATCGGGCCCGGCGCCCTCCTGAGGCTGCTCCTAGCGGGGCTCCGGCTCGACCCCGAGACCTTCCGGCGGGTCGCGAGCGAGCAGACGATCGGACGGCTCTGCTATGCCGTCGTGGCGCTCGCGGCGCTCGCCAACGGCTTCGCCTACGCGATGGAGGGCGTGGCGAGCGGTCTGCTCGGTGAGCGCGACTTCGCGCTCTACCGCCTCCTGATCGTCGTCGGCGTCTTCCAGATGGTGCTGCACTTCCTCGCGTTCACCGCGTTCGTCTGGTTGTTCCGCGTCGCGACGCGGCGCCAGCCCGCCGCGGGCTTCGGCGTGCTGTCACGCATCCTCGGCCTCGCGCTTGCGCCGATGTCGCTGGTCTTTTTCGGGCCGGTCGTCGGCTACGTGGGACCGGTGCGAGGAATCCTGAGCTTGTGGCGGATCGTCTGCTCCGTCTTCGCGCTCCGCACCGTGACGAACGCATCGTGGCTCGGCGCGACGCTCACGGTGATCGCCGCCGATTTGCTCGCAGCGCCGCTCGTGACGATCGCGCTGTTCGGCTGGTCCGAGGCGCCGCTTCCCGGCGGGCTTCCGGCGTAGCGACGGCGTTTCGCTCCTGGACGGGTTCGGATGCGAGCGATAGAAGCGGGCTCGATGGCCGCGCCCGAGCTCGACATCGAAGCGCTGGTCGACGAGCTGCGCCGCGAGGCCGCCGAGATCCGTGCCCGCGTGGGGCCGAGCGCCCTGCCGCCGGAGGAAAGCCGCGAGGCGGCGCTGCGCGCCGTCGCGAGCGCCCGAGGAGATCGCGTGGCGTTCGGCGAGGTGGGCTCCTCGAGCGGCGTGCGTCTCGCGAGCCTCGGTGCGCTCGCCGACCCGGGCGACGTCGAGTTCCATTCCCACCGCGCGCGCATCGGCCGCGTCATCGTTGCCGCGAAGCAGCTCCTGCGCCGGCTCTTGACGCCGATCCTCGACCGGCAGGCCGCCTACAACCGCGCCGTCGTGCAGGCGCTCGCCGACCTCGACGAGCAGCTCGAGCGCCGCGCGAGCGCGATCGAGCGCCGGCTGGTGGCGCTCGAGGAGGCGGTGACGACCGGGCTCGGCCCGGCGGCGCTCGCCGGCGCGCCGTTCGACTACACGACGTTCGAGGACGCGTTTCGCGGCTCGCGTGACCAGGTGCGGGCGCTCCTCGAGCGCTACCTCGAGTACTTCCCGACGCCCGCTGCCGGGCCCGTCGTCGACCTCGGCTGCGGGCGCGGCGAGTTCCTCGAGCTGCTGAAGGCGGCGGGCGTCGCGGCGTGGGGCGTCGAGCACAACGAGCGGCGGGTCGCCGAGTGTCGTGCCCGGTCGCTCGAGGTGCGCCAGGGCGACCTCCTGGAGGTCCTCGAGACGGTGCCGGACGGCTCGCTCGGCGGCGTCGTCTCGTTCCAGGTCGTCGAGCACCTGCCGCTCTCGAAGACAGTGCGGTTGCTCGAGGTCGCGCGCCGCAAGCTCCGGCCGAACGGCTGCCTGGTGGTCGAGACGGTCAACGTCGCGAGCCTCGTCGCGCACGCCCGTGGGTGGACGATCGACCCCTCGCACCGTCAGCCGCTGCACCCTCTCACCCTGCGCTTCCTGGTCGACAGCGTCGGCTTCGCGCGCTCGGAGATCGTCTACACGGGCGAGGTCGAGCCGGAGACGCGCCTCGAAGGCGGCGGCGACGCGGACCCGGCGGCGCGCAACGTCGCCCGGCTAAACGCGCTGGTCTTCGGCGCCCAGAACTATGCGGTGGTGGCCTGGGCATAGCCGAAGGCCGTCCCGCCGCGTCGCCATTCTCGTCCCTGCGCTGTACACCGGGGACGCGACCGGCCACGACGCGCTCGGCATGCGCGACGCGCTCGCCGCACGCGGCTACACGATGCGGATCTTCGCCGACGGCGGAGACCCGGCGCTCGGATTCGGCAACCTCGCCGAGGCGAGGACGTTCCTGCGCGACGGTGCGGCGGCGATCTTCCACCAGGGAACGCAGTGGGACACGGGCTTCGAGCTCTTCCTGCGCGCGCCGGGCGTGCGGATCGTGCGCGACCACAACGTGACGCCACCCGCGTTCTTCGCGGGCGTGAGCGAGGACTTCGTACGCGCGGCGAAAGTCGGGATCGCGCAGCGCGAGCGCCTCGCGCGCGATCCGACGGTCGTCTTCCTCGCCGCGTCCGCGACCAACGGCGCGGAGCTCGTCGCGCTCGGCGCCGACCCGGCGCGCGTCGTCGTCGTGCCGCCGTTCAACCAGGCCGAGGAGCTCGCGCGGATCGAGCCCGACGAGATCGCTTTGCGGCGCTGGTCGGCGCTGCCCGCCGACGTGCTGTTCGTCGGGCGGCTCGCGCCGAACAAGGGGCACCGCCGGCTGCTCCGCGTCGCGGCGACCTACGCGGAGCTCTACGGTCGCCGGCTGCGCATCCGCCTGGTCGGCATGCACGACCGGCGCTGGGGCGACTGGCTCGCGGTGCTCGCGCGCGACCGTACGCGCCTCGGCCTCGACGGCACGGTCGAGTCGCTCGGCGTGCTGAGCGCGGCGGAGCTCAAGGCCGCGTACCTCACCTCGCGGCTCCTGCTCTGCTGCTCGGAGCACGAGGGGTTCTGCGTGCCGCTGGTCGAGGCGGCGGCGCTCGGCGTGCCGGTCGTCGCGACCGAGCAGCCGGCCGTGGCCGAGACGCTCGGTCCCGAAGCGCTCGTGCTGCGCGACGCGAGCGACGACGTGGTCGCGGCCGCGATCCACCGCGTGCTCGAGGACGGGCGGCTGCGCGAAGCCCTGGTCCGGGCGCAAGCGGAGCGCTTCGCGGCGCTCTACGCGCACGATGCCGTCGAGCGACGCTTCCTCGCCGCCGTCGAGCCGGTCCTCGGCCGCGAGGAGCGTCGCTGATGCGGGTCGCGGTCGTCGTCCAGCGCTACGGTGCCGAGATCCTGGGCGGGGCCGAGACGCACGCGGCGCTCATGGCGGGGATTCTCGCGCGACGCCACGACGTCGAGGTGCTCACGACGACGGCCGGCGACTACCACGAGTGGAAGAGCGCGTACCCGCCCGGCGTCGACGAGGTGGCCGGGATCCGGGTGCGGCGCTTTCCCGTCGCGCACGGCCGTGCCCCCGCCTGGGGCGCGCTGAACCGCCTGCTGCACGACGGGTTCGACTCGAGCGAGTTCCCGCTCCTGCCCGAGGCGGTGCGCCGCGCGCACGCCGAGCGGCTCCGCGCCTGGCCGGACGCGCTCCAGGAGGCGTTCATCCGCGGCCAGGGCCCGGACGTGCCGGAGCTGCACGCTCACCTCCGCCGCTCGTCGTACGACCGCGTCCTGTTCGTCACCTACCTCTACCCGACGACGTACGACGGCCTCGCCGCCGTCTCTCCCGGGGTGGCGTGCATCGTCCCGACGCTGCACGACGAGCCGCCCGCCTACCTGCCGGTCTTCGGCCGGCGGCTCGAGCGCGCCCGGCTGCTCTGCTCGACGGAGAGCGAGGTGCGCCTCGTTGCGCGCCTCTACCCCGAGGGCCGGCACGACGTGCGCTGCATCGGCTACGGCATCGACCTGCCGCCCGATCCCGGAGCGGAGCGCGGCGCACCGACGGAAAAACCCTTTCTGCTCTACGCGGGCCGGATCGACGTCCACAAGGGCGTCCCCCGGCTGCTCCGCTGGTACCGCGCGCTGCGCAACGTTCTGCGCGATTCGCCGCGGCTCGTCCTGATCGGCGAGGTCGCGATGCCGCTCGGCCACGAGGAGGGGGTCGAGGTGCGGGGCTTCGTCGCGGAGGAGGAGAAGCTGCGCCTCATGCGCGACGCTGTCGCGCTCGTCCACCTCTCGCCGTACGAGAGCCTCGGCATCGTCGTGCTCGAGGCCCTGGGCTCGCGGACTCCCGTCCTGGTCCACGCCGACTGCGAGGTGATGGTCGAGCATTGCCGGCGGAGCGGCGCCGGGCTCTGGCTGCGCGACGCGGGCGAGCTGATCGCCGCCGTGCGCCGCTTGATGGGGGACGCGGAGCTCCGCAGGACGCTCGGGGCGCGTGGCCGGACGTGGGTCGAGCGCGAGTTCGCGACCGATGCCTACGCGGAGCGCCTGCTCTCCGAGATCGAGCGGGATCCCGGGCCGACGCCGCCCGCGTCCGGGGTCCAATTCACGTCCTCGTAACGTTGCCGTAACGAGCGGGCGACCTCGGCCGGGTAGATCTGGCGCAGCAAGGCCGGCGCCCGGGCGGCGGCCGGCGGCATCCAGCCCCGCGGTGCGCTACAGGAGACCGTGTCGATGACCATCGAGCAGGAGCCCACCCCGCAATGCGCCGACTTCATCCAGCACCTGCGACGCTTCCCCGAGGACCTGCGCGACATCCGGCGGCTGCAGCGCCGGTTCGGCCTGTCGGGGTCGGAGGCGGCGCGCGCCCTCGACCTCTGGCTGCTGCAGGATTTCGTGGCGCAGCTCAAGAGCAGCTGGACGCATTGAGCGAATGACGAGGCAGGGCGAGACGCCCATCGCGGGCCCGAACGGCGACGCGAGCCACGACCCCGGCGTCAAGATCCAGGCGCGCTCGGTCGACTTCTTCTATGGCCAGACGCAGGTGCTGTACGGGGTCGACCTCGACGTGCCGGTGCGCCAGGTGACGGCGCTCATCGGTCCGTCGGGCTGCGGCAAGACGACCTTCCTCCGGCTCATCAACCGGATGAACGACCTGATCCCGAACACGCGCCTCGAGGGCCAGATCCTGCTCGACGGCGAGGACATCTACGACCCTGCGGTCGACGTGGTCGATCTGCGGCGGCGCGTCGGGATGGTCTTCCAGCGCTCGAACCCGTTTCCCAAGTCGATCTACGAGAACGTCGCCTACGGTCCGCGGGTGCACGGCGTCCGCGACAAGGCGACGCTCGACGAGATCGTCGAGACCACGCTTCGGCGTGCCGCGCTGTGGGACGAGGTGAAGGACCGCCTGGCCGTCTCCGCGCTCTCGCTGTCCGGCGGCCAGCAGCAGCGGCTCTGCATCGCACGCGCCCTGGCGGTCGAGCCGGAGGTGCTGCTGATGGACGAGCCCGCCTCGGCGCTCGACCCGCTCGCCACGGCGAAGATCGAGGAGCTGATCCACCAGCTCAAGGAGTGCTACACGATCGTCATCGTGACCCACAACATGCAGCAGGCGGCTCGGGTGTCGGACATGACAGCGTACTTCTACCTCGGTCGTCTCATCGAGTACGGCGAGACGGCGACCATCTTCACCAACCCGAGCCGGCAGGAGACCGAGGACTACATCACGGGACGCTTCGGCTAAGGGGTGGCAGATGGCCTTGCACACCGATCGCCGGTACGAAGAGGAGCTCGCGCGGCTTCGCCAGCTCATCCACGAGATGGGCGGGCTCGTCGAGCGCCAGATCGGCGACGCGATCGCGTCGCTCGCGAGCCCGGACCGTGCGCTCGCGGAGCGGACGATCGAGCGCGACCACGAGGTGAACCGCTACGACGTCGAGATCGACGAGGAGTGCCTGCGCCTGATCGCGCTGCACCAGCCGGCGGCGCGCGACTTGCGGCTCATCACCACGGCCCTCAAGATCACGACCGACCTCGAGCGCATCGGCGACCTGGCGGTCAACATCTGCGAGCGGACAATCGAGCTTAGCGAGACGCCGAGCCCCCTGCAGGTCGATCTGCCGCGCATGGCCGACATCGTCCGCAAGATGCTGCGCGAGAGCCTCGACGCGTTCGTCCGCGAGGACGCCGACCTCGCCCTCGACGTCTGCAAGGAGGACGACACGATCGACGCGCTGCACGCGCAGATGTTCGCCGACGTGCTCGAGCGGATGACGCGGGACCCGTCGCTCGTGGTCGCCGGAACGGCGCAGCTCTTCGTCTCGAAGTACCTCGAGCGGATCGCGGACCATGCGACCAACATCGCCGAGATGGTGATCTTCCTGGTCAAGGGCAAGACCATCCGGCACCTCTCGGTGCCGGCGTCGATCTGATGCTCCGGAGCGAGGGCTGTCTCTGGTGAGCGCGAAGGCGGAGCGGCCTCGGGTGGGAGCGCAGCGGAAGATCCTGGTGATCGAGGACGAGCGCGACATCCGCGAGCTCGTCCGGGTGAACCTCGAGGCGGAGGGCTTCACCGTGCTCGAGGCGGGCGACGGAGAGCTCGGGCTCGCGCTGGTCCGCCGCGAGCGCCCGGCCCTGGTGATCCTCGACCTCATGCTGCCCGGTCTCGGCGGTCTCGAGATCTGCCGGCGGATCCGAGCCGAGGAAGCGACGTTGCGCCTGCCGATCGTCGTGCTGACCGCGCGCTCGGCCGAGGCGGACAAGGTGGTCGGGCTCGAGATCGGCGCCGACGACTACGTGACGAAGCCGTTCAGCCCGCGCGAGCTTACCGCCCGGGTGAAGGCGCTGCTACGGCGCGCCTACGACCAGCAGCCCGAGCCGCCGCGCGAGGTGTACGAGCGGGGGCGCCTGCGGCTCGACTTCGACACCTACGAGGTGCATCTCGAGGGCCGGCGGATCGAGCTCTCGCTGCGCGAGTTCGAGCTGCTGCGCTTCTTCGTCAAGCATCCAAACCGGGTCTACGAGCGGGGGCAGCTCCTGCAGCTCGTCTGGGGACCCGATACCTACGTCGAGCCGCGCACGGTGGACGTCCACGTCCGGCGCCTCCGCCGCCACATCGAGCGCGACGACGCGAACCCTGAGCTCATCGTGACGGTACGCGGGGTGGGCTACATGTTCGACGAGCGCCGTCTGGGGAGCTGAGCGCCCTTGACGATCGGCTCGTTCGGACGCCGCACGCCGGCGCTCGACCCGCGGGCGGTCGCTCGTGCGCTCGCGCCGGCGGCCGCCGGTCTGCTCGTCGCGTGGCTCGGGCCGTTCGAGACCGGCGCCGGCCGGCTGCTCGGCGGCGCGGTCGTGGCCGTGCTCGTCGCGGCGGGTGTCGCGGCGGCGACCGGGCGGCGGCTCGGCGCGCTCGCCGAGTGGGCGCGGCGCACGCGGTCCGGCGAGAAGGTCTCGCCGCCGCTCCCCGCACGCGCTCCGGACGCGATCGATGCGCTCGCCTCCGAGCTCGGCGACCTGGCGGCGCAGCTCCACGCCGAGATCGGCCGGCTCGAGAACGAGCGCGACCGCCTGGAGGCGATCCTCGCGGCGATGGTCGAGGGCGTGATCGTCCTCGACGTGCACGGGACGATCCTCCGGGCAAACGCGCGCGTCGCGGAGATCCTCGGGATCGAGGACGGCCGCCCGCTCGCGGGTCTCCGCCTGTGGGACCTGTCGCGCGACGTCGAGCTCAACGCCGCCGTCCGCGACGCGCTCGCGAGCCGGCGGCCGGCGGTGCGCGAGGTCGAGCTGCGCGGGGCGATCCACCGACACCTCGCGGTGACCGTCGGTCCGACGGCGGACGGCAGCGCCTGGGTGCTCGTCTTCCACGACGTCACCGAGACCAAGCGGCTCGAGCGCGTGCGCACCGACTTCGTGGCCAACGTCTCGCACGAGCTCAAGACCCCGCTCACCGCGATCAAGGGCTTCGCGGAGACGCTGCTCGCGAGCGGCTTCGAGGACCGCGAGCGAGCCACGCACTTCGTCTCGATCATCGACCGGCAGGCCGAGCGCCTCTCTCGCCTGATCGACGACCTGCTGATCCTGAGCGACCTCGAGCTCGGCAAGATGCCGGTGCGCCCGCGTCCGAGCGCGCTCGCCCCGGTGGTGCACGACGCGGTGGAGCTGCTCGCCGAGCCCGCGCGGCGCGGCGGAGTCGCGGTCGAGGTCGACGTCGCGGAGGATCTCCGGGTGATGGGCGACCCGGACCGCCTGGCGCAGGTCGTGTCGAACCTGCTGGACAACGCGATCAAGTACACCCCGGCGGGCGGCCGGGTGCGGATCGCCGCGTGCTCGGTGGACGGCTCGGATCAGGTGCAGCTCGTCGTCGAGGACACCGGCCGCGGCATCCCGGCGGCGGACCTGCCGCGGCTCGCCGAGCGCTTCTACCGGGTCGATAAGGCCCGCATGCGGGAGCTCGGCGGCACCGGGCTCGGCCTGTCGATCGTCAAGCACATCGTGCAGGCGCACGGCGGCGCGTTGCACATCGACAGCCGGCTCGGGGTGGGTACCACCGTGACCGTGACGCTGTCCGCCTGCCCCGACTGAGCGAGGCCGGCGCGGCGGTTTGCCCGGCGCACGGGGGCGCGGTACGAGCTTCGCCGTGAGGTCGCCGCTTCGTGTTCGCGAGCGCGACGGAGCGGCTGGACGGGACGCGACGGTGCTCCGAGCGGGCGCGAAGGTGTCGATGCGGACGGGCGGGCGAGCTTCCGGCGGTGCTCGTGTCGCCCGGTCGCGCCGCCGGAAGCGCAAGGCGACGTTTCCGCCCTGGCCGTACCGCCTCGGCGAGCACGCGCTCGCCGCAGCGTTGCTCGCCGCGGTCGGCATCGTCCTCCTCGGCCGGGTCGCCCCTGGCGGGGAGCCATGGCACTTCGTGCTCGCGCTGGCCGGAATCGCCGTGGCGAGCGCGCTCGCCATCGTGCCCCTCGAAAGGATCCGGCGCCGCGCGCGGCCTGCGTGGCGGCACGCGCTGAACGCGGTGCTGCTCGTGCTGCTCGTCGCGGCGGTGTGGCAAGCCCGCGCCGGCTGGGCGCTGCACGCGTTGCGCGAGCTCCTCGCGGGCGAGCGTGCGACGCAGGTCCGCGTGGTCCGTCACCAGATCTACGCCGCGTACCGGCGCATGGACCTCGCCGGACAGCGCAAGATCCTCGAGCGCGCCGAGGTGTTCGCCCCGACCATCGAGCAGGCGGCGGCGGCGTTCAACGTCGACCCCGAGCTGATGATGGGCATCGCGGCCGCCGAGTCGAGCTTCTACCCGCGCGACAGCCGCGACGGCGGCAAGGGCCTGTTCCAGATCACCGCGGTGCCGCCCGCGGCGCTCGCGGCGGCGCGCGCGAAGCTCGGCGTCGAGTCGCTCGATCCATGGAACCAGCGGCACAACGCCTACGTTGCCGCCGCGACCCTCGATCTCTACCGCAAGCAGATGAAGGGCGACCTGTTCTTGACCCTGCTCGCGTACAACATCGGGCCGCATAACGGCGGCTTGAAGACGATCATGAACACCTACGGGGCACGCAACTTCGCCCAGGTGCAGCCGTACCTGCAGGCGTTGCCCCGCGAGTACCCGATCCGCGTGCTGGCGAGCGCGCTCTCCTACCGGATCTGGCGGCGCCTCGGGCGGCTGCCGCGCTTCGAGGAGGGGACGACTGCGCGCGACATCCAGGCGATGGGCATCCCGGGCCTCGACGACGGTGCGCTCCTCGCCTACGAGGACACCGAGCGGAGCTCCGCCGCTCGCTGAACGCGGCGCGCGGAGCGGATGCGCGCCACGAGCAGGGCGAGCGCCGGGAGGGCGATCGCGGCGCTGAGCTCCGTCGCCCCCGGCACGCCGCCGAAGCTCGCCTCGCGAAGCGGCTCGACGGCGGCTCGCCCGCCCGCGAGGATCGCGACGAAGACCAGGGCCGGGAGCCCCGGTGGCGCGCCGCGCCGTGCGACGAACCGGCTCACGAGCCAGGCGGCGAGGCCCGCCGCGCCGAGGTACGCCTGGAGCGGGTGGACGGGCAGCGACGTCGCGCTGCCCTCCGCGATGAGCCCCTGTGCCACGTGGCTCCAGTAGGTCGGGCTCGCGAAGGGGAAGCGCACGCACCAGGGCGCCGTGCACGGCGACCCGAAGCAGCAGCCGTCCGCCAGACAGCCGAGACGTCCGAGGGCGATCGCCGGCCCGGCGAGCGGGACCACCGCGTCGAGCACCGGGGCGCGAGGCAGCACGCCGCGCGTCGCGCGGGGCCCGAGGAGGACGAGCAGGGTGAGCGCCGCGAGGAGCCCGCCGGCGATGCGCAGCCCGGCGCCCTCCGCCCCGAGCGGCGCGACGACGACCCAGAGTCCCTCGTCGAGCAGCGCAGGCGAGAGGACGAGGAAGTGGAGGCGTGCACCGAAGAGCGCAGCCAGCACGCAGGCGACCAGCAGCGCCGCGACGGGCGGCCACGCGCAGCCCCCGCGGGACTGCGCGTGGCGCACCAGTGCGCGGGTACCGAGGACGACCCACAGCAGCCCCGCGGCGCTCCAGGCGAGGCCGTACAGGTGCAGACGCGGGGCCATCCTAGAAGATGCTGAAGAATCCGAAGCCGAGGCCGAGGTCGATGTCGACGTTGACGTCGGCCTGGACGCTCACGTCGGGGATGTCGCGTGGGCCCATGATGCTCGTGCCGATCAGCATCCCACCGGGCTTGCTCGCCGTGACCATCCCGAGGACGTAGGGATACTCGCCGCCGCGACCGAGCGGTGGGCTCTGCACCGAGATCGAGGGCGACTGCGCGATGTGCCACCAGGAGGGGCAGCCCTGCCACGGATCGCAGATGCCGTAGCGGGTGTACTGCACGGTGCCGTACGGGTTTCGCTCAAGCCAGAAATTCGGCGTGTCCTGGTCGACGTCGAGCGCGACCGAGGGCTGGTCGCCGTCGTCCGGCCCGTCGGCGATCGTGACGAACACCTGCTGCGCGCCGCTCACGCGCGCCTCGATGTAGGCAAAGCCGCCCTCGTAGCCCGGCCAGACGACGTTGAACGCCTCGAGGTACGGCTCGAACGCCTCTTGCGACCATTGGCCTGTTGCCGGGTTCTGGCTGCGCGTGCGCAAGGCCGTGAACACGCCGTCGAGCCCGTCCGGCTTGCCGGGCGTCGCGGCGATGAGCTGCAGGGCGTACTGCGAGTCGATGTTGCGAAAGGTGAAGCGTCCCGCCGAGTCGGCCCGCGTGGTCGCGATCGTGGTCCAGCGGCACTGGTTGATGCAGTACGTGTAATTGCTGCTCGACGGGCAATCGGGCGGGCAGACCTTCCGGCGCGCCAGATGCTGCTGGTACGCCCTGAGCTCGACGTTGCCGTTCGGCGTCGCGCACGCCCCGCGCACCTCGCGCAGGTCGTTGCCGCGCATCTTCACCTCCTTGAACACGGGGATCCCGCTCCCGTCACAGCCACACACGGCCGAGGCGTCGCGCGCCGCCACTGCGAGGGCGACGGCGAGCACGAGCGCCGCGAAGGTCAGGCGGCTCGTCCTGAAGATCGCAGGCGGGCACATCTCAGGCCTCCTTTCGCGCCGCGATCGCGGCGTCGGCGAGGGCCAGCGCTGCCGCGGCGTCCGCGGCGGCCGGCCGGTCGAGGGTTGTGACGAAGAACTGCAGGACGCCGCCCGTGCGGTCCCGGCGCGCCGCGTAGAGCTGCGCCAGGCGGGCGGCGAACGCCCGGGGCGCGAGCTGCAGGTCGGCGAGCGTCAAGCCGGCGCGCGGGACGTCGGGCGGCACGGCGGAGAGTGCGGGACCCCGGGCGAGGCGCCGCAGCGTTCGCCGCGCCGCGGCGGGCGCCCCCATGCCGATCTGGTTCAGCGCGATCGCCAGCTCGACGTCGTCGCTGAACGAAGTGCCGCGCACCTGGCGGCGAAGCGCGCGCAGGCGACGCAGGGCGCGCTTGTGCTCGCCGCGTGCCGCGTGCGCGCGCGCGAGCGAGAGCCCAGCGGCGACGCGCAGCGCCGGCTCGGAGGCCGAGGTCGCGAGCGCACGCAGCTCGCGCGGTACCTCGAGCGGCCGCTCGTTTGCGACGAGCCGCGCCCAGGCGCCGCCGAGCGTGGCGAGCTCGGTCGCGAAGCGCTGCGGCGTGCGCGCCGGAACGAGGGCGAAGTGACGCGCCGCCGCCTCCGGCTCACGGCGCGCGATCGCGAGCCAGCCGCGCGCGAGCAGGATCTCGCCGCCCGCTTCGCCGTCCGGAAACGTCTTCTCGGCGGCGGCCAGCACGGCGTCCGCCTCGCCGGCCTTGCCGAGGGCGAACTCCGCGTCGGCGAGCATCAGCGAGGCTTCGAGGCCGCGCCGCGAGCCCGGCTCACGCGCCACGACCTCGCGGAGCGCGCTCGCCGCCTCGGCCGGACGCCCGGATGCGAGCGCCAGGCGTGCCCGGCGCAGGAGCATGCCGGGCGACATCTCCTGGGCGAGCGCCCCGTGGGGCAGGGTGAGGACGAGCGCGAGCGCGACCCACCACGGGCGCGCTCGCCCGCCGCATGCACCGTGCCCGATCTCGACATGGCGATGCATGGCAACCTCCGCGCCGCTCGCGTCCCGCGAGCGACGCCGCTGGAGCCGCGTCGGGTGGCGGCTCGTCCGGCGGCCGCCGGGGGAAGCTCGGTCGCCGCCGCTCGCGTCTGCACGGCGCGTGCCGGCGCGTCGCGCACGTGCGAGCGTCGTCGCGTCGCGCTCGTACGTGCGCCGCGCGTTGCAGCGCCGGGACGCGCGAGCAACCGTGCTGCAAGCGCTGCAACGGGCGGTCACGCGGCACGCGAAGCAAGGCCGTCGACCCTCCGCTTGCGCGGGCGACCGCGACCGGCGACAGATCGAAGGGCATGCAGCCGCAAGAGAGCGACGACGACCTCGCCGCGCACCTCCCCGACGCGGCGACCCGCGCGGCGATGGTGGCGGCGCTCGGCCGCTTCGCAGTCGTCGACCTCGAGACCACGGGCCTCGACGCCGAGGCGTCGGAGGTCATCGAGGCCGGCGCGGTGCTGCTCGCCCCGGACGCGCCGCCCGTGCTCTTCCAGCGGCTCGTCCGGCCCGGCGTTCCGGTGCCGGCGATCACCCAGACGCTCACCGGGCTCAGCGACGAGGATCTGGAGGCCGCGCCGTCCTGGGCCGAGGTGAGCGCCGAGCTGACCGCGCTGCTCTCCGGTGCGACGGTGGTCGCGCACAACGCGGCCTTCGAGCGCGCCTACCTCGGGCACCTCCTGCCGCCCGGCACGCCGTTCCTCGACACGCTCGAGCTCGCGTGCGTGCTGCGCCCGGAGCTGCCCGGCCACAGCCTCGAAACCCTGGCGCGCGAGCTCCTCGGGCGCGTCGCGCGGCACCGCGCGCTCGAGGACGCCCTCGACACGCTCGCCGTGCTCGCGCTGCTGTTCCGTGAGGTCCGGGCGGGCGCGCACCGCGCGCTCGAGGGAGCGCTCGGCGAGGTGCGCGAGGCCTGGCCGTGGGGCCGTCTCTGGGGCGAGGGCGGGGTGCCCGGAGAGCGGCTCGGGGCGCTCGGCGAGGCGAGCGTCGTCGCGTCACGCCCGGTGGTGACGGCGGCGGAACCGCCACGGCGCGCCACCATCCCGCCCGAATGGTACAGCATTAAATTCGTCACCGAGCTGCTCGCGGACGAGGCGCGCTGGCGGCGGCACGTGCCCGGCTACCGGGCGCGGGAGGCGCAGATCGAGCTCGCCCGTGCGCTCTTCGTCGCGCTCGCCGAGGACCGCGCGGTCGCCGCCGAGGCCGGAACCGGCATCGGCAAGACGCTCGCCTACACGCTCGTCGGGCTGCTCCACGCCCTGCACTCGAAGGAGCGCGTCGTCGTGAGCTCGGCGAACAGGACGCTGCAGGAGCGGGTCATCGAGGAGGAGCTGCCGCGCATCACGAAGGTGCTCGGGCTGCCGCCGCAGCCGGCCGTCGTGCTCAAGGGGCGCGCGAACTACGGCTGCCCCGCACGGGCCCTCGCGCTCGCGGCCCGGCCCGACGCCTTCGGCTTCCCGACGCTCGAGGCCGGCCCGCGGCTCTACCTCGCGTCGTACTTCGCGCGCTGCCCCGAGCGCGATCTCCAGTCCTTCGGCGGCTGGCTCCTCGCGCAGGACCCGAGGCTTCGCGGCCTGCCGGAGGCGCTCGCCTGCTCGGCGGACTGCGACGAGCGGGCGTGCCGCGCGCTCGCAACGGGTCCCTGCGCCTACCTCCGCAGGGTCGACGCGCTCGCCGACGCGACGATCGCCTCGGTCAACCACTCGCTGCTGCTCACCTGGCCGGCCCGCTACGGGCCGATCGACCGGCTGATCATCGACGAGGCGCACGAGCTCGCGCAGGAGGGCGACCGCGTCTTCCGCGAGGAGGTCAGCGCGCGCGGGCTGCGGCAGGCGCTGCAGCAGGTGGCGGCCGGCGGGCGGGGAGGGATCCTCGCCGCCCTCGGGTCGGTTGCGGACGAGATGGTGGCGGCCCGTCGCGCGATCGACCTCGCGCGGCGGTGCGAGCTCGCGCTGGAGGTCGTCGGGCGTCTGCTCCTGCCGCTCTGCGGGCAGGGCGAGACGTCGGTGCCACGGCGCTCGGCGGCGGGCGTCGAGCCGCGCTGGGCGGATGCGGCGGGCGCGCTCGACGAGCTCGCCTCGTCGCTCGCCGCGCTCGCGGACGACATCGCGCGCGTCGCCGGAGCCTATCGAGCCGTGGCGGGACGCGACGACGCGCTCTCGTCGCGCGCGACCGCCGTCGCCACGACGCTCGCCGCGGCGGGACGCGGGCTCCTCGCGGACGCCTTCGAGCAGACCCGCGAGGCGACCGTGTACGCGGCCTGGGCACACCCCAAGCGCGACGGTGTCGACTGGGGCATCCGCGCGACGCCGCTCGAGGTCGCGGAGCTGATCTACACGAAGCTCCTCGAGCCGGCGCGCACGGTGATCGCCGTCTCGGCGACCCTCGGGATCGGCGGCAATCCGGGCCCGACGCTCGAGAAGATCGGCTGGCACCTGCTGCCCGCGGAGCGCCGGCTGCCGGAGATGGTGCTGCCGTCGCCGTTCGACTACCCGCGCCGCTCGGTGCTCGCGCTCGCCGAGGCGGGCACCTACCGGGCGCGCGGCTTCGCCGACGACTGCGCGCAGGCGATCGCGACCATCGCGCGGCTGCTGGGCGGGCGCACGCTCGCGCTGTTCACCAGCCGCAACCGGCTCGCCGAGGTCGCGCAGCGCCTCGAGCCGCTGCTCGCGAGCGAGCGGATCGCGGTGCTCGTGCAGCGGCGCAGCGGCGGCGCGGCGCGGCTCGTCGAGCAGTTCGCGGCAAGCCCGCGCGCCGTGCTGCTCGGCACGCGAAGCCTGTGGCAGGGCGTCGACGTGCCGGGCGACGCGCTGTCCTGCGTGGTCGTCGACAAGCTCCCGTTCCCGGCGCCCGACCCGCTGCAGCAGGGACGCGGCCGGCTCGTCCGCGAGGCGGGCGGCGACGAGTTCCGCGCCGTGTCGCTCGAGCCCGCGGTGGTCTCGTTCAAGCAGATGTTCGGCCGCTTGATCCGCAGCGAGAGCGACCGCGGCTTCGTCGTGGTGCTCGGCGCGGACCCGGCGAAGCCGTACATCCAGGACTTCGTCCGGTCGCTGCCCGGGCCGCCCCGCCTCCTGGTGGGCGGGATGGCCGAGATCCTCGCCGACATGCGGCGGTTCTTCGCCTGATTCCCGGAAGCCTCGTGCTCAGGGCCGGCCGCGGCGCGGCATGAGGCCGAGCTGCGTCAGCTTCTTCCGCAGCGTGTTGCGGTTGATGCCGAGGATCTGCGCGGCGCGCACCTGGTTGCCGTTCGTCCGCTCGAGCGTCGCCTCGAGCAGCGGACGCTCGAACTCCATGAGCAGCGTCGCGTAGACGTCCACGGGGTCGCGGTTGCCGTACGCTTCGAACTGGGCCCGCGTCCGCCGGCGGACGACCTCGGCGAGCGACTCGCCGCCGCCGCTCGGCGGCGCGGTCGTCGTGTCGGACAGCGCGAAGTCCGAGGGCATGAGCGTCCGGCCCGGCGCCAGGACCGAGGCGCGCACGAGCGCGTTCTCCAGCTCGCGCACGTTGCCCGGCCAGTTGTACTGCAGGAGCATCTCCTCGGCCGCGGGCGCGATGCCCGTCATCTCGGTGCCGAGGTCGCGATTGATCTTGGCGATGAAGAAGCGGATCAGCTCGGGGATGTCGCTCTTGCGCTCGCGCAGCGGCGGCACGTGGATCGGCACGACGTTCAGGCGGAAGTAGAGGTCCTCGCGGAAGCGGCCGAGGCGCACCGCCTGCGCGAGCTCCTGGTTCGTCGCGGCGACGATCCGCACGTCGGTCCGCAGGCTCTCCCGCCCGCCGACGCGCGAGAACTCGCGCTCCTGGAGGACGCGCAAGAGCTTCGCCTGCAGCTCGAGCGGCATGTCCGCGACCTCGTCGAGGAAGAGCGTGCCGCCCGCGGCCTGCTCGAACTTGCCGGCCCGCCGCTCGATCGCGCCGGTGAACGCGCCCCGCTCGTAGCCGAAGAGCTCGCTCTCGAGCAGCTCGCGCGGGATCGCCGAGCAGTTGAGCGCGACGAACGGACCCTGCCACCGCGGCGAGTGGTAGTGGATCGCCTTCGCGATGAGCTCCTTGCCCGTGCCGCTCTCGCCCTGGATGAGCACCGTCGCGTCGCTCTTCGCGACGCGCCCGAGGAGCTTGTAGATGTTCTGCATCGCCGGCGAGCGGCCGATGATGTCGACGCCGACCTCGTAGCGCTTGCGCAGCTCGCCCTTGAGGACGCTCACCTCGGTCGTGAGCTGGCGCGTCTCGAGGACGCGCGACACGAGGAGCTTCACGACGTCGAGGTCGAACGGCTTGGTGAGGTAGTCGTACGCTCCGCGCTTCATCGCCTCGACGGCGTTCGCCATCGTCGTCTGCGCGGTCATCACGACGAGGGTGGCCTGGCAGCCGGCCTCGCGCGCGCGGGTGACGACGTCGAGGCCGTTCATGTCCGGCATGCGGATGTCGAGGAACGCGACGTCGATCGCGCCGCGGTTCAGGACGGCGAGCGCCTCGCTGCCGGTCGCGGCCTCGGTCACCTGGTGGCCTTCGGCCGACAGGGCCTCGGAGAGCACCCAGCGAATCGAGCGCTCGTCGTCGGCGACGAGAATCCGTGCAGTCGTGGCGGTTCCGTTGGTCTCAGACATGCGTATCGCCTCGGGCGACGGGCAGGGTGACGGTGAAGATCGAGCCGACACCGGGCTCCGAACGGACGCGCAGGACGCCGCCGTGCTCGGTGATGATCCGCTGGCTGATCGCGAGGCCGAGCCCCGTGCCGCCGTCCTTGGTGGTGAAGAAGGGAGAGAAGACGCGCCCCAGGTTCTCGGGCGGGATTCCCGGACCCTGGTCGCTCACGTCGAGCGAGAGGAACTGCTCGCGGCCGTTCGCCCCGGCGACGTAGTAGGACGTCTCCATCCGTGTGGTGAGGGTGATCGTGCCGCCCGGGGGCGACGCGTCGACCGCGTTGCGCACGAGGTTCAGCAGCACCTGCGTGAGCCGCCCGGCGTCGCCCAGGACGTGCGGCAGGCTCGGGTCGAAGCTGCGCACGAAGGTGAGCCGGCTTCCGCGCCCCGCGCCCTCGATCGCGAGCACGCGATCGATGATCTCGTGGATGTTGACCGCCTTCCGCTCGAGCCGGGGCGGGCCGGTGAGGTCGAGGAGCTGCGCCATGAGGCGGTTCAGCCGGTCGATCTCGCCGAGGATGATCTGCGTGCACTCGCGCGCGCGGTTCTCGTCGCCGCGCGTGTCCGCGAGGAGCTGCGCCGCGCCGCGCATGCCGGAGAGCGGGTTCTTGATCTCGTGCGCGAGCCCGGCGAGCAGGATCTCGAGCTGGCTCAGGCGGTCCGCCTCGCGGGAGCGCGATTCGAGCTCGCGCTGGTAGCTCAGGTCGTGCAGCGTCACCATGCTGCCGACCTCGGTGCCCGCCTCGTCGAAGAGCAGCGTCGCGGCGGCGCGGACCGGGCGCGGCGTGCCGCCGCGTCGTCCCTTGAGCTGCGCGTCGCCGCGCACGTTGCGGACGCCCGAGGCGCGCGTCGCGTTCAGCAGGTCGAGGAGCCAGGGGTTGGCGGCGAAGAGCTTGGCCGCCGGGAGGCCGATCGCCTGGTCCGCCGAGAAGCCGATCAGCTGCGCCGCACCCTCGTTCATGAACTCCAGCCGCTGCTCGGCGTCCAGGATGATGAGCCCGTCGTCGAGGCTCTCGAGGATGTTGAGCCACTGCGCGGCCAGGAAGCGGGATTCTGCCCGTCGCATACGCACCTGCTCATTCTTTAAGCAGACGATGCCGCCCAGGCGATCTTCACGACACGGATTCTACGCATTTTTCTCGACCGGCATGGCGGCGTAGCAAGCCGGCCGCCGGGGGCGCCGAGTGGGCCCGGGGCCGGGCAGCCGGGGCCCGAGGCCCCGACCTCCCTTGACCCACCGGAGGCGGGAAGGGAGATTCGCCCCGTGCTGTCCGTCGCCGAGGCCATCGAGAGCGTGCTGTCGGCGGTCGTCCCGGCGGCGATCGAGGAGGTCGGGATCGCGTCCGCCGCGGGCCGGGTGCTCGCCGAGGAGGTCCGCGCCCCGTTCGACGTGCCGCCCTTTGCCAACTCCCAGATGGACGGATTCGCGGTGCGGAGCGCCGACCTGACCGGCGCCCGCGAGGTGACCCCGGTCCGACTCAGGGTGGTCGGGACCGTCGCGGCCGGGAGCTCGACCGGCACGCCGGTCGAGCCGGGACAGGCGATCCGCATCATGACCGGCGCCCCGCTGCCCGCGGGGGCCGACGCGGTCGTCCGGGTCGAGGACACGACGACGCACGGGGACGTGGTCGAGGTGCGGCACGCGCCCCGGCCGGGCGAGTTCGTCCGCCCGGCGGGCGAGGACCTTGCGGCCGGCGAGCTGGTCCTCGGCCCGGGGCGGCGGCTCCGTCCCGCCGACGTCGGCCTGCTCGCATCGATCGGCCGCCCGACGGTCGCGGTCCGCGCGCGGCCGCGCGTCGCGGTGCTTGCCACCGGGGACGAGCTCGTGCCGCTCGGCAGCCCGCTCGGCCCGGGCCAGATCTACAACTCGAACGCCTACACGCTCGCCGCGGCGGTCGAGGAGACCGGCGGCACGGCGACCATCCTCGCGATCGTCCGCGACGACCCCGACGCGCTCCGCGCCGCGTTCCGCTCGACCGCCGGGTTCGACGTGGTCCTCTCGACGGGCGGCGTCTCGGTCGGCGACTTCGATTACGTGAAGGCGATCATGGACGAGATCGGGCTCGAGCGCCGCTTCTGGCGGGTCGCGCAGAAGCCCGGCAAGCCGCTCGTCTTCGCCGTGCGCGGCGCGCAGCTCTACTTCGGGCTGCCCGGCAACCCGGTGTCCTCGCTCGTCTGCTTCACGCTCTACGTCGCGCCGGCGCTGCGCCGCGCGCTCGCGCTCGAGGAGATCTTCGCACCGTGCGTCGAGGTCGCGATGGGCGCGTCGATCCGCACGGCGGAGGGCCTGTGCGAGCTCGTGCGCTGCACGCTCCAAGGGGAGCCGGGCAACCTGGTCGCGACGCCGACCGGCACGCAGAGCTCGGGCGCGCTGCGCTCGCTGTCGCTCGCCGACGGCCTGGTGATCAGCCCGCCCGGCCAGGGGGAGCTACGGGCGGGAGAGCGGGCGCGCGCGCTGCTCCTCGGTCGCGAGCAGCGGTTGTCAGCGGGGCATCCGTTCGGCGCGGTGTGCTGACGCGCGCCCGGGCAGCGCTTCGAAGAACCTGGCTGGAGCGCGGCCGGGGGATCAGAGGTCGTCGTCCCCGGCGCTCTCCGCCGTGCTGCCGCCGAGATCCTCGTCGTCGTCCGCGGCGCCGCCTCCCGACTCGAGCTCGTCGATCATCTGATCGAACTCGGGGCCGGTGAGCTCCTCGCCGACCTCGCGCCCCATGCGCCGCATCCAGCGGGCGACGCTCCGCGGGTCGCTCTCGTCGAGGTCCGCGAGCTGGGACGGGTCGGCGAGCGCGTCGAGCCGGGCCTCCTCCGAGCGCGCGACGGCGAAGCGCGACATCAGGCGGTCGAGGGCCCGGCTGCCGCACCGGTCGCACACGGCGTCGGGCTGCTCCCCCACGCGCAGGGTGAGCACCTGCACCCGGCGGCGGCAGTCGCGACAGCGGTACTCGTAGATCGGCATCGCTGCTGCTCCGGCGCTACTTGATCGTCTTGGTCGTGAAGCCGTGCTCGGAGAAGGAGAGCAGCGTCTTCTTGCCGTTGATGAAGGTCTCGAGCGCGACGTCGCGGCCCCACAGCCGGTGGAGGTGCTGCAGCGTGCGCTCCGCGTACTCGAGCAGCAGGTCCCGCCCGTCGTGCTCGTGGACCAGGTAGAGCGTGCGGTTGCCCAAGTAGTCGGCGTCGGTGATCCGGATCACCGGGACCGTGCCCATGCCGATCGTGCGGAGCAGGGTCTCCTTCACGTCGCGCCAGTTCTCCTCGTCCGAGACCTTGCTCACGACGTAGTCGTCGTTGCGCTGCTCGTACTGGAAGAGGTCGAGCTCGCGCATCAGCCTCTCGTTCAGGTAGCGACGCAGGAAGGACACGTCGCGGTCGGCCTCGCGCGCGGCGAACATCTCCTCCCGGCCGGAGCGCCGCGGCTCCGTGCGAACGCCCTCGCGTTCCTCGCGCTCCTCGGGTGGCTTCGCGATGTCGTCCCACACCTTGAGCCCGATGTGGTAGGGGTTGAGCCCGCCCGGGTGCGGGCGCACCACCTGGTTGTGCCGCACCAGGAACTCGAGGTGCAGGTCGGTCGGCAGGTTGAGGGCGTTCAGGATCTCGCGGTGCCAGTACGAGGCCCAGCCCTCGTTCATGATCTTGGTCTCGATCTGCGGCAGGAAGTAGCAGGCCTCCTCGTGCACGATGGTGAGGAGATCCTTCTCCCAGTCTGCGAGGTAGGGGTTGTAGTCGCGGATGAAGAGGAGCAGGTCCTCCTCGGGTGACGCCGGGATCCGGCGCAGATCGGGCGGCTGGTACTCGACCGGCTTGTGGATCTTGTGGAACGGATCGGGCTTCGGCTGCGCAGCGGCGAGAAGCCGCTCGCGCTCCTCCTCCTGCGTGAGCTTGCGCACCGCCCGGTTCCGCCGCATCTGCAGCGACAGGGCGTGCGCCGCGTCGAGGATCGCCTCGACCTGCTCGAGCCCGATCGACGGGTCCTCGATGTAGGAGCGGACGCGCTGCGCGTGCGCCTTGAAGGTCCCGATCGTGAACTCGGCGCGCGTCTGCTTGAAGTTGAAGTTGTTCTTGAAGAAGTCGTTGTGCCCGTAGACGTGCGCGATGGTCAGGATCTGCAGGCACAGCGAGTTGTCGCGCATCAAGTAGGCGAGCGCGGGGTTCGAGTTGATCACCATCTCGTACGGGAGCCCGGAGACGCCGTAGTCGTAGAGCGTCTTCAGCTTCTCGTAGGCCTTGCCGTACGACCAGTGCGGGTAGTGCGAGGGCATGCCGGAGTACGCCATGTACCCCAGCATCTCGTTGTGGTCGCAGATCTCGAACTCCTGCGGGTAGACGTCGAGGCCGAACTCGGCGACCTTCTCGCGGATGCGCTCGTCCCAGCGCTCGAGGTCGGAGATCGTGTAGCTCGCCATGGTCGCGGTGCCTGGCTCAGGAGCTCAGGGTCGGAGCATCGACCAGCTTCGCGCGGTCCTTGCCGAGGAAGGCGCGGAACGACGGCCAGATGTCCTCCTTGCGCTCGATCACGACGGTCTGGAAGTTGTCGGCGTCGAGCCGGCGGAAGAGGTTGAGCATCGAGCTCTCGTAGTAGCGCGAGCCGAGCGGCTTGATCTCTCCGTAGCCGAACAGGTTCGCCACCTCGGCGAGCTGCTTCGCCGCGCGCAGAGCCGCCGGGTTGTCCGAGTCGAAGTTGTCGCCGTCGGAGCAGTGGAACACGTAGATGTTCCACAGCGACGGGTGGTAGCGCTCCTCGATGATCTCGAGCGCCTTCAAGTAGCCGGACGAGATGAACGTGCCGCCCGACTCCGCCTTGTGGAAGAACTCCTCCTCGGTCACCTCGCGCGCCTCGGTGTGGTGCGCGATGAACACGATCTCCACCGACCGGTACTTGGTCGCGATGAACTGGTAGAGGAGAAAGAAGTAGCTCCGCGCGAGGTACTTCTTCATCGTGTCCATGGACCCCGAGGTGTCCATGATGCAGATCACGACGGCGTTCGACTCGTTGCGGACGTCGCTCACCACGTGACGGTAGGTGAGGTCGTCGGTGTGGAACGGCCGCCGCCGCTCCTGCTGCTCCTCGGGCGCCCCGTCCCCGAGCTCGCCCTGGGACCGACGGGCCTCATGGCGCCTCGAGGCGACGATCCGCTTCACGCGCTCCCGGGCCGTGCGCCGCTTGTCGAGGCGCACGCGGATGCCGACCTGGCGGTAGCCCTTGCGCTTCGCCGAGCGCTCGGCCGGGATCTGCCGGAGGGCGCGCCGCTCGAGGTCCGGCAGCTCGAGATCCTCGAACATGATCTCGATGAGCTCCTCGAGCGTGATGTCGGTCTCGTAGTAGTCCTGCCCGGGCTTGTCGCCCGCCTTGTCGCCGCCCGGTCCCTCCTTGTCGCCCTTGCCGACGACCTGCCCGGGCTGGGTGTCACCGTTGCCCTGGCCTACACCGGGCGCGTTGTCGCCGTAGACAAAGCGGTACTCGCGCACGCCGCGGATCGGGACCTTGATGATCTTGTCGCGGCTCTTCCCGATGATCGATTCTTCCGCGACGATGTCGGCAATGTTGTCGCGGATCGACTCGCGAACCTTCTCGCGATGACGGAGGCGATCCCCCGCGCTACGGTCGCTCCGCTCGGCCTCCGAGTGGCGAAACGGACGGAAGATCGCCGCGCCGGGCAACTCAGTCCTTCCAGAGGTTGTTGGCGGCGTACTTGAGCACGACATCGACGCAGCTCTCGCAGTAGCCGTTGTCGAGCAGGTTCGACACCATCGCGTTGTACTTTTGCGTCTGCTCCTCGTCGCGCGTGCGCGCCTTGGTGATGATGCGGGAGATGTCGCGCACGGAGGTCATGAGCTTCTTCTCGATCGCCTCCTTGAGCGGCTCGTAGCTCTGGTAGGAGATCTTCTCGCCCCGGCGCGAGGTCGCCCAGAGGTAGGCGATCACCTCCTGGCGGAACCCTTCCGCCGCCGAGCCGATGATCGCGATCTGCTCCTCGATCGACTTGAGGAAGCCCTCGTCGGGCTGCAGCTCTTCCTTGGTGTTGCGGTCCTTGACGCGGGTCTTGTTGACGAACGCCTCGGCGTGGTCGAGGTAGTTCTGGAACAGCGACTCCGCCTGCTCCTGGTACGAGTAGACGAAGGCCTTGGTGATCTCCTTCTCGAGGATCTCGAGGTACTCCTTGTGCAGGACGTCCTGGAGGAACTCGAGCAGGCGCTTGCGCTCGTCGTCGGCGAAGTCCGCTTCCTTGACCATCGTGATCAGGGCCTCGCGGACGTTGATCGGGTTGATGCAGTTGCCGTCGACGTTGTCCGACAGCGCGTTGTCGAGCGCTTTCATGATGAAGCGCGTCGAGATGCCGCTCATGCCCTCGCGCTTCGCCTCGTCGCGCAGCTCGCGGACGTCGATCTTCTTCGTCTTGCCCTTCTCGACGACCTCCTCGCCGTTGTAGAGCTTGAGCTTGGTCATCAGGTCGCACTTCGCGGTCGGCTCGAGGCGCGAGAGGATCGCGAACATCGAGGCCATCTCGAGCGTGTGCGGCGCGACGTGGGCGCGGAAGTCCGAGTTGCGGATGATCTTCTGGTAGATCTTCACCTCCTCGGACAGCCGCAGGTTGTAGGGCACCTTCACCACGACGATGCGGTCGAGGATCGCTTCGTTGGTGTGGTCGGCCTTGAACTTCTGCCACTCGGCCTCGTTCGAGTGCGCGATGATGACGGTGTCGACGTACACCATCCCGTGCCGACCGGGCGCGGGGATCACCTTCTCCTGCGTCGCGGTGATCATCGCGTGCAGGTACTCGGTCTCGTTCTTGAAGACCTCGATGAACTCGACCATGCCGCGGTTGCCGACGTTGAGCGCACCGTTCAGGTCGAGGACGCGCGGGTCACCCTCCGAGTAGACGTCAAGCTTAGAAATATCCTCGCTGCCGATCAGCACCGAGGTGTCCTGGTTGTTCGGGTCGACCGGTGGCACGACGCCGATGCCGACGCGCTCGCGCTTCGAGAAGTGCTTGAGCTCGACCGGGAACTCCTCGTACCGCCCGCCGTACTCGTGCTCGAGACGCCAGCGCGTCACCGGCGAGACGTCGCCCTCGATGTGCACCCCGAGCATCTTCTCGAACTCCTTGCGGAGGTGCTTCGGGATGAGCTGCAGCGGCTCCTCGTTCATCGTCGAGCCGGCGATCGCGTAGAACGGCTCCGACTCCTCGAGGCCGCGCTGCAGGCGCTCGACCAGCGAGCTCTTACCCGAGCCGACCGGTCCCATGAGGTAGAGGACCTGGCGGCTCTCCTCGCCCTTCAGAGATGCCGAGTGGAAGTAGCGGACGATCTGCGAGATCGTCTTCTCGATGCCAAAGAACTCGTCGCGGAAGAAGTTGTAAACCTTGAGGGGCTCGTCCTTGTAGAGCCGCTTGGCGCCGGCGTCGTCGGTGGACTGGATGTCCTCACAGCCGGCCCGCATGATGATGTCGTAGATTCTCGCGTGAGCGAGCTTGGGAATGGTGGGATCCTCGCGGACCTTCTCGAGGTAATCCAGGAAGGTTCCCTTCCAGCTCTTGCTCTCGTGAGCAGCGCGGTCCTCCTGGATGATCCTCGCGAACGTATCCTTGCTAGCCATAGGGACGGCTCCTCTCGGCTGTCCCACGGCGACGGGGCCGGGGATTCCTGCCGTGCGCGTCGCACCGACGGTGTAGAATACGGATCGTCGAGTTACCCTCGATGCTCACTCGGGAGAAATTATACGTGCGTCCCCCTGGAGTAACAAGGCTCGATCCACTTGCGCCGCCGTTGCGCGTGGTGTTCGACGTCGTGGTTCGCACGGTGCCCGCGCGTCGCGGGTGCGACGCTGCGGACGCCGCGCGGGCGTAGGCCCGCGCGGTTCAGGGTCGGAGGAGACGACGAGCGTGGAGATCGAGAAGAGCGTGGCGTTGGTGACGGGTGGCGCATCGGGCCTCGGTGCGGCGACCGTCGAGAACATCGTCGCCGGTGGCGGGCGTGCGGTCATCCTCGACCGCGACGGCTCTGCGGGCCCAGAGCTCGCGCAACGACTCGGTGACGCGGTGCGCTTCGTCGCCGCGGACGTGACGAGCGAGGAGCAGGTGCGCGACGCCGTGGCGCGCACGGTGGACGCTTTCGGTACGCTGAACGTGGTGGTGAACTGCGCCGGCGTCGGCGTCGCGGCGCGCACAGTGAGCAAGCGCGGGCCGTTTCCGCTCGATCTCTTCACCAAGTGCGTCGAGGTGAACCTGATCGGTACGTTCAACGTGATCCGCCTCGCGGCCGAGCAGATGACCAAGAACGAGCCGTTCGCCGACGGCGAGCGCGGCGTGATCATCAACACGGCGTCGGTCGCGGCGTTCGAGGGACAGATCGGGCAAGCGGCCTACTCCGCGTCCAAGGGGGGCGTCGTCGGCATGACGCTGCCCATCGCGCGCGACCTCGCGCAGTTCGGGATCCGCGTCGTGACGATCGCTCCGGGACTATTTGACACGCCGATGCTCGCGCTCATGCCCGAGGAGGGCCGGCGCAAGCTCGCCGAGCAGATCCCGTTTCCGTCCCGGCTCGGCCAGCCGAGAGAGTTCGCGGCGCTCGTTCGGTCGATCATCGAGATCGCCATGCTCAACGGGGAGACCATCCGCCTCGACGGCGCGATTCGGATGCAACCTGCTTGAACGCGTCACTCCGGGAGAAGTTGCGCGGGCTCGTGCTCCTTCTCATCGCCGGCGCGCTCGCCGCCTGCTCGCGCGAGCTGCCGGACCCGGAGTCGCCCGGCGCGGTGGTCTACGTGCGTGAGTGCGGGGTGTGTCATGCGCCGCTGCACCCCGGACTGCTCACCGCGGAGATGTGGAAGATCCAGGTCGCGCGGATGGCCGACATGCGCGTGCGGCGAAACCTCCCGCCGATCTCTCCGGCGGACGAGAAGCTGATCCTCGAGTACCTCACCTCGCACGCCGGGTGAGCGTGGAGTCGGTCGCACCGTGCAGGCGACCGAGCGGTGGAGAGTGGTGAACGATGGACATCAAGCGCGTCTCTGATCCTGCCGAGCGGGTGCGGACCGACATGCTCGCGCTGCCGCTGGCAGCCGGGGTGCCGACCTCCGCCGAGCTCGTGCGCCTGGACGCGGCGACCGACGGCCGGCTGCTGCGCGAGATCCGCCGCCGTGCGGCCGACCCGGCGAAGCAGGGGACGGTGAGCGTCTACCAGACGCACGGCGCGCTGCGCGCCGACCTGATCGCCGTGATCGGGGTCGGCCGCGTCACGGAGGGAGGTCTTGCACCGGACGCGTGGCGGCGCTTCGCGGGCCAGGCGGTCGACGCGGCGCGCGCGACGCGCTCGAAGACGCTCGCGATCTCGGTCGGGGCGGCTCAGAACGTCGCCGCTGCGAGCGGCGCCGTGATCGAGGGCGCGCTGCTCGGCGCCTACGAGATCCCGGGGCGGAAGTCGACCAACCGCACCGCGCGCGTCGAGCGGTGCATCATCGCGAGCTGTCCGACGACCCGCGCGGTGCAGGACGCGGCGCGTCGCGCGCAGACGCTGGCCCGCGCGACCTGCTTTGCCCGCGATTTGATCAACGGTCCGGCCGAGACCGTGACCCCCGATCACCTGGGCAAGGTGGCGAAGCGCATGGCGCGCGAGCGGAAGCTCGCCGTGCGGGTCTACGGCCCTGACGCGCTGCGGCGCCTGGGGATGGGGGCGATCCTGGCGGTCGGCCGCGGGAGCCGCAACGAGCCGCGGCTCATCGAGATCGTCTACCGGCCGCGCGGCGCGCGGCGGACCGCGGGCCCGATCGCGCTGGTCGGCAAGGGCATCACCTTCGACTCGGGCGGCCTGTCGCTCAAGCCGCCGCAGAGCATGGAGTTCCAGAAGCGCGACATGGCGGGCGGCGCCGCCGTGCTCGGCGCGATGCGGGCGATCGCCGAGCTCGGACCGCCGATCGAGGTCCGGGCGTACGTCGCCGCGGCGGAGAACATGCCCGACGGACGTGCCTACCGGCCGGGCGACGTGCTGCGCACGTTCAACGGCAAGACGGTCGAGGTGCTGAACACGGATGCGGAGGGGCGCCTCGTGCTCGCCGATGCGCTCGGCTACGCCGCCGCGGGCGGCTCGGGGCGCGGCAGCGGCCGGCCGCGCTGGATCGTCGACCTCGCCACCTTGACGGGCGCCGTGACCACCGCGCTCGGGCGCGGCGTCGCGGGCGTCATGGGGACGGATCCGGCGCTCGTGCGCGACCTGATCGACTGCGGACGCGACGCCGGCGAGCCGATGTGGGAGCTGCCGCTGGTCGAGGAGTACGCGAGCGCGCTCGAGAGCCCGGTCGCCGACTTGAAGAACACCGGCGACGGCACCGCGGGCTCGATCTTCGGCGGCCTCTTTCTCCGCGAGTTCGTCGACGGCCTGCCGTTCGCCCACGTCGACATCGCGGCGGTGGCGTTCACCGACAAGGCGCGGCCGTACGTGCCGCGCGGCGCGGTAGGCTGGGGCGTGCGGACGCTGGTCGCGCTGGTCGAGAAGGCGGCGCGGGGGCGCTGAAGCTCACGCGCGGCGATTCTTCTCCGCCAGGACCTCCTCCGCCGACTTCGGCACGTCGGCGGAGAGCACCTCGTGGCCGTCCGGCGTGACCAGCACGTCGTCCTCGATGCGCACGCCGATGCCGCGGTACTCGTCGGGCGTCTCGGGCAGGTTCGGTGCGAAGTAGAGCCCGGGCTCGACCGTGAGCACCATCCCGGGCTCGAGCTCGCGCGGCCGGCCCTCGCGCTTGTACGTGCCCGCGTCGTGCACGTCCATGCCGAGCCAGTGGCTCGTGCGGTGCATGTAGAAGGGCTTGTAGAGGCCGTCGCGCAGCGCCTCCTCGCGCGAGCCGCGCAGCACGCCGAGCGAGAGCAAACCGTCGACCAGCACGTCGAGCGCGCGCGCGTGCACGTCCTCGATCGTCACGCCCGGGCGTACCGTCTCGACGGCCGCGCGCTGCGCCGCGAGCACGATGTCGAAGACGCGGCGCTGCGCCGGGGTGAAGTCGTCGCCGATCGGATAGGTCCGCGTGATGTCGGCGCAGTAGCAGCCGACCTCGGCCCCCGCGTCGACCAGCAGAAGCTCCCCGTCGCGCAGCGGGCAGTCGTTCGCGGTGTAGTGCAGCACGGTCGCGTTCGCCCCTCCCGCGACGATCGACGGGTAGGCCCAGCCCTCGGCACCGCTCCTGCGGAAGATGTACTCGACGAGCGCCTCGATCTCGTGCTCGTACATGCCCGGGCGCGCCTCGCGCATCGCGGCGCGATGCGCCTCGGCCGCGATGGCGATCGCGCGCCGCATCCAGGCGATCTCGTCCTGCGACTTGCGGAGTCGAAGCTCGTGCGTGAGGACGCTCGTGTCCTGCAGCGCGGTCGGCAGGTCGTTCGACGTGCGCGGCCGCTGCGCCCAGCCCTGGCGCGCGATCTCGAGCAGGCGCAGGTTGAAGCGCTCGTCGTGCCCGAGGTGGTAGTAGAGCGTTCCGCCGCGGCTGATGATCGGCGTGAGACGCTCCGCGAGCTCCGCCATCGGGTAGGCCGCGTCGGCGCCGTACTGCTCGACCGCGCCCTCGACCCCGGCCCGCTTGCCGGTCCAGGTCTCGCGCTCCGGATCGCGCGGCTGGACGAACAGCACGAAGCGCTCCCGGTCCGCCGTGCCGTCGAGGACCGCCACCGCGTCGGGCTCGGGGAAGCCCGTCAAGTAGTAGAAATCGGAATCGGGACGGTAGCGGTACTCGACGTCGTTCGCGTGGACGCGGAGCGCCGGCGCCCGGAACACCGCGACGCCCGAGCCGAGCTGCTCGAAGACCGCCGCGCGGCGCGCGGCGCGGTCGAGGGAGGGGAGCTCCGTCCGGAGATCGGGCACGACCTGCTCCCCGTTCCCTACGGCAGCCGGAGCGCCCGCGAGGGGACGGGCGGCCCCGCGATCGCGATCAGGCGGGCGTGCGACTGCGTGCCCTCCGCGAGGCTCACGACGATCCGGTCGCCGCGCCGCAGGTCGTCGATCGAGCGGTCGCTCGACCCCCGGCGGATGATCGTCGCCTCGTCGTACGTGAAGCTCAGCCGGCGTCCGGCATCCACGATCGTGACCAGGCCGTTTTCGGCATCGATCGTCCAGACGTTGCCCGCGAGCCGCGCCGCCGCCGCTGCGGGCAGGGCCGGCGCCACGGCCAGGACGGCCGCCAGGGCGAGCGCGGGGAGCGCGACGAGGACCGCTCGCGGTGCAGTCACGGTGCGCATTTCACGCTACGCTAGCGGCGGACCGGCGACCAGACAAGGACGGCCCGCCGCGCGCGCCCGCGCCCGGCCCGGCTGTAAATCCAGCCCGACTGAGCTAAAGGCAGCGGCGGCATGATGGACATCGTGACCTTCTTCGACCTGATCCAGCAGGGCTACTACGCGACCTATCCGCTCCTGCTGTGCTCGGTCGTGGCGCTCGCCGTCGCGGCCGAACGGATCTGGGCTCTGCGGGGGCTCGATGCCCGGATGCTCGCCGTCGCGAAGCAGATCGGCTTCTTCCTGCGCCGCGGCGACCTCGAGGGCGCGCGCGACATGGTCGAGCGCGACGCGGGCGACCTGCCGATCGGCCGCATCTACCTGGAGCTCCTGCCGCGCGTCCCGGATGCCTCGGTCGAGGATCTGCTGATCATCGCGGACGGTCACCGCGTCGAGCAGACCCAGGCGCTCAAGCGCAACATCTGGCTGCTCGGCACGATCGGCAGCGCGGCGCCGTTCATCGGCCTGTTCGGCACCGTCGTCGGGATCATGCGGGCGTTCCACAGCATGGCGCAGACCGGCACCGGCGGCTTCGCGGTCGTCGCGGCCGGCATCTCGGAAGCACTGGTCGCGACCGCGCTCGGCCTCGCCGTCGCGATCATCGCGGTCGCGCTGTACAACTACTTCCAGGTGCGTCTGGGAGATCTCGGCACGACGATGCGCGTCGGCATCACCCGCTTCGTCGACGGCGTCTGCGCATGGAGGGGAGAGCGTGGCAGTCGGCAAGTTGCCTGAGGGCGACAGCGGCGACGGCGAGGCGATCGTCGCCGAGATCAACATCACGCCGCTCACCGACATCTTCCTCGTCCTGCTGATCATCTTCATGATCACCAGCTCCGCGATGATCGAGTCCGGCCCGAAGGTGGACCTCCCCGAGGCCGGGGTCACCTCGACCGAGACCAAGGGCGTGACGGTGACGGTCGACGCCGCGGAGAACATCTACGTGAACGGCACGGCGACGCCGCGCGACCAGCTCGCCGCCGGGCTGCGCGAGGCGGTCGCCCGCAGCGAGGTCAAGCGCGTCGTGCTGCAGGGGGACAAGGGCGTCCAGCTCGGCGACGTGGTCTACATCCTGGACGAGGCGCGCAGCGCCGGCGCGACCGAGGTCGCGATCGCCGCGACCCGCAGGGAGTGAGGCCGGAGGCGTAGCCGGTGTCCCGGGAGGAGCTGCTGCTCGCGCCGGAATCGCTCGAGGCGCTGATCGCGGGTCTCGCAGACCTCGGCACGGCGCTCGGACCGAGCGCGGCGCCCGGGCTCGCCGCGGTGCGCGCGCGCCTCGAGGCGGCGCTCGCCGCCCGTCAAGCCGGCGAGCGTGACCGTGCGGTGCGCGAGATCACCGCAGCGATGCGGCTCATCGCGGAGCTCGCGGCGACCCTGGATCCGCAGGAGGCGGCGATGATGCGCGCGCTCGCCGCGCAATTCGAGCAGTCGCTGCTGCGCGGCGACGCGGCGCACGCCGCCGAGTCGGTGGACACCATGCGCAAGCGCTCGGGCGCCGTGAAGAAGCGCGGCGACGAGTTCAAGATCTGACCCGCGGCGCAGCTCGTGCGCCGGAAAGCGACCCGACCATGGCCAAGGCAAGTGAGCGCAAGGGGATCCGAACCGAGGAGTACGAGTGCTGTGCGGCCGAGCGACGCAGGCAGCTCGAGCACATCCGCAGGCACTTCGTCACGTTCCCGGTGATCCGCGCGGTTCCGTGCCCCGGGTGCAAGAAGGTGCTGCACATCCGGGTCTACGAGCGGCCGGGCCCCGAGGCGACGGCCTGAGGCGACGGTGAGCGCGCCGCCGGACGAGGGGTGCGAGCAGGCGACGGCCGACGCGCTGCTGCACCTCGTCGCCTTGCGCGGGCTCGTGTCACACCTCGACCTCGCCGAGCCGGTCGGTGCGACGCGCGAGCAGGTGGAAGCGGCCGTCGCCGCGCTCGAGCGCGCGGGTCTTCTCGAGCGCCGCGGTGATCGCGTCCAGCTCAGCCCCGCGGGGCGGGCGCGTGCGGCGGAGGCGCGGATGCGCGAGTCGCTCGCGCTGCGTGAGCCGGTGGGGCTGGTCTACGACCGCTTCGCGGCGCTCAACCGGACGGTGAAGGCGCTGCTCCACCGCTGGCAGGTGCGCACCGACCGGAGCGTCGACGTCCCGAACGATCACTCGGACGCCGCCTGGGACGCGGCCGTGCTCGCCGACCTCGAGCGGGTGCAGCGCGCAGCGGCCGCGCTGCTCGCGCCGCTCGAGGCGCTGCGGCCGCGCTACGCGGCGCTGCGCCGGCGGCTCGCC
>FWPU01000758.1_pt1 | contig 103079 bp, 86 predicted proteins | sample 2228361 | NCBI WGS metagenome assembly FWPU01 (sample SAMEA103939777, study PRJEB20133) | metagenome | reverse complement strand
TCAGTCTACCGTGTGCTCAGGACGTGGAGCGATGGTGAACTTGCGCAAGCCGAACACCGGGCGGCACAACCGCTTGGCATGGGCAATGCCCGGATCCCCCAGGTCCTGCATGATGTTGAGGTAGGAATAGCCGTGCTCGTGCAACGCCTGGCACGTTGCCTGGAGGAGAGCAGGTGTGACGCCAGGTAGCGACAGATCGGCTTTCATGAAGTGCCCCATGGCATAGCCACCGGGAAGAAGCTCGTTGACCGTGAATCCCCGCAGCGCGCCATCCACCTCGAGGCCGAGACATATCAGCCGCGGATCGTCGCCAAGCGCCAGCAGCCGGTGGAAGGCGGCTCGCTCGTGCCGCGACGCCTCGGGGCAAGGCTGGCGCGCGGCCCAGCACGCAAACACTGCCACCATGGCCTGCCGCGTCGCCGGCTCAGCGAGGGAGAGCGGGCGGGCAGCCACCGTGTGACGCGCGTGCAACTGCCGGATGGCATGCCGCTTGTTGCGGAACCTGCCCCCTGCCAGCGCGCTCCATTCCGCGGTGGACAGGATGTGATCAACGTTTGCCTCGTCCTCCGTCACGTCAAACCACTGGCGGAGCCGGTCATCAGCGGCGACGACAACTTCTGGGACGAGGCGCAGCCGCGCTGGGTGCTCGTGCTTCCCTGCTTCTGCCAGCAGCGTGGCGATCGTTTCCCGAAGCGCCACAACCCCGAGCAGCGAATAGGCATACTCCCCGGTGGAATAGTCGGCAAAGCGCATCACCAGGTTGCCATTAAGCCAGCTGAGCTCGGTGCCAAGGTAGTCATGCCAGCACCACATCAGCACAAAATTGAAGTCAGAGTACGGCGGGAAGCGCCCAGCCCACCCCTCAACGCATGAGCGATCGGCCCAGCTCAGCATTTTGAACTCGGGGAACCGGGGGATTGGCTCGGTGGGCAGGCGCAACAGCGTACCGCCAGGCGCCAGGCTTGGCTCGTATCCAGGAATCGCTGGCTCGCTCACCATGCCCTCGCCCGCCTCCGCTCGCAGACCCCCCAAAAGTACTAGGACGATTGTCCCAATCCTAGCGTCCGGCTGGGCGGTGGTCAAGCGACTCACGAGCAGTGCCGGGAATTGCGCGCTTGCGGAATTGGGACGTTTGGCCGATGCAGGGTGTAAGCCCGCACGCCTACGATGACGGCAACGGCACCGGGGCCCGGCGCCGCACGTTGCTCTGAGGAAGGCAGTGGCCAAGCGCGAGGTGAACACCGTTTCCAACGACGCTCCGTTTCCGCCGCTCACGAAGCATGCCGCGGTCGATCACGCCTGGTGGATCTTTCTGATCGCCGGACTCGGGGGGATCGCCAGCTTCAAGCTCCTTCCTGAGCAATACCAGGTCTATGCGTACACCGCTTTTGGCGCCGCGGGGGTCCTAGCCGTCCTCGGCGGAACGATCCGCAACCGCCCGGCGGTCGCGTTCCCGTGGTACGGGCTCGGCGCGTCGCTTGCACTCCTGGTTGCTGGTGATCTGATTCTGAACAACTACGCCTCGCTGTTTGGCGAGGAAGCCCCATTCCCCAATATCGCAGATGCGCTGTTTATCGTGGGCAATCTTAGCGTGGCGCTGATGCTGGGCCTGCTGGCCCGCCGGCGCGCTGCCCCTGACGACATCGGGAGCTACGTGGACGCCCTGATCGTGGTGACGACCGCGGCCGTGTTGTCCTGGATCTTCCTGATGGTGCCCTACGCCAGGGATCCGAGCTTGACACTGCTGCAAAAGCTCGTGGCTATTGCCTATCCCTCGTTTGATCTGGCGATGCTGGTCGTGGCAGCACGCCTGATCTTCGCCGGTGGCGTGCGCACCCCCGCGTTCTGGCTTGTGATCGGAGCGCTGACGGCGGGCATGGTGACGGACACCATCTTTTCCGTGCTCGTGCTGGAGTACGGGGAGATCGGCCGGGGACACATTGTTGAGCTTGGCTGGCTCCTGTGGTGGGTCCTCTGGGGCGCCGGCGCGCTCCACCCGTCCATGCGCACCCTGACGGAGACTGGCCCCGAGCGGCCACTCCATATCACCGGACGCCGGCTGGCGGTTCTGGCCAGCGTCGCGCTCATCGTTCCTGGCGCCGGCTTCGTCGAAGGGTGGCGCTCCGGCATTTCCGATCAGATGGTCATTGGAGCGGGATCGGCAGCTCTCTTTGGCCTGGTCCTCTGGCGCATGCACGAGCTGATCACCGCCGTCGAAGCTGCCCGCGGCCGTCTAGCGCTGGCGCTGGGGCGTGAGCGTGTCTTGCGATCGGCTTCGGCCTCGCTCGTCGCGGCCCCCGAGCGGGACGGCATCTGCAACGCGGCACTCGCGGCCATCACTGAGCTCACCGGTCCAGCTATGCCTGTCCGGATTCTGCTTGGCAACCGTGACACCTTGACCGTCGTAGCATCCGCCGGCGGGGAGCGGCCTACGGTGACAGCAATACCGCTGTCCGGCTCTGAATTGGAGGCACAGTGTGCCGCGCTGCGCGCGGTGCGGTCCCTCTTCCTTCCTCAGGAAGCTGCTCCTGCGGTCTGGGACGCGCTCGGCATCGGCGCGTGGCCCGAGGTCTGTCTCCTCCCGCTGACCATCGGGGCTGAGCAATGCGGATTGATCGTGCTGGCTGGCCTGGATTCCCAGCGCGAGGGCGTTACCGCTGGCCTCGAAGTGCTCGCCTCGCAGGTGGCGCTGGCGCTGGAGCGGACGGCACTGGCGGAGAGCTTGCTCCGCCGGCAAAGCGAGGAGCGGTTCCAAACCCTGGTCCGCAACGCCTCGGACATCATTCTCATTGTGGAAGCGAGTGGCGTTGTCCAGTACGCCAGCCCTTCCGTTGAGCGCGTGCTCGGCTACGACCCCAAATGCCTCGTCGGCCAGGATAGCTTCCTGCTCATTCATCCGGAAGATCAGTGTGAGGTCCGAAGCTTTCACGAGAAGCTTGCCGAATCGCCCGGCGTGACGCGCGCCATCGAGTTCCGGATGCGGCACACGCAAGGTGATTGGCACTTCGTCGAAGCGATCGCCACCAATCTCCTGACCGATCCAACGGTCCAAGGGGTGGTGATCAATATCCGCGACATTACCGAGCGGAAGGAAGCAGAGGAGCGTCTGGTCTACCAGGCATTTCACGACCCGCTCACTGACCTGCCGAACCGGGCGCTGTTCATGGACCGGCTGCACATTGCGCTCGCGCGCGCAGCCCGCCGCGACGAGGAAGCCGCGATTCTTTTCTTGGATCTGGATCGCTTCAAGGTGGTGAACGATAGCCTCGGGCACGAGGCTGGCGACCGGCTGCTGGTGGCGGTTGCCCAGCGCCTCAAGACCTGCCTGCGGGAAGGCGACACGGCCGCGCGTCTCGGTGGCGACGAGTTCATCATTCTCCTTGAGGATGTTCGATCGGTCGACGAGGCAGTCGCCGTCGCGGAGCGAATCGCTGGGGAGCTACGCCGCCCCTTCACCATCGGTCATCGCGAAGTCTTTGTGACGGCGAGCATTGGCTTCACGGTCAGCCGGCCAACGCAACGGCGACCGCTGGATTTGCTGCGCGAGGCTGACATCGCCATGTACCAGGCGAAAGCGCGCGGCAAGGCGGGATGGGCGGTCTTCGACGCCGAGATGGGCACAGCGGCTATGAAGCGGTTGGAGCTTGAGACCGACCTGCGCCGCGCCATCGAGCGCCATGAGTTCGAGGTCTACTATCAACCTGCGATTGATTTCGATGACGGACGGGTAGCGGCCATGGAGGCGCTGGTGCGGTGGCATCACCCTGAACGTGGCCTCGTCTCTCCCATGGAATTCATCACGCTCTGCGAGGAGACGGGATTGATTGTGCCCCTTGGCCGGGCAGTGCTGGAGCAAGCGTGTGAGCAGAGTGTCCGCTGGCGCGAGCGTTATGGCGCCGAAGCGCCGTCAGTGAGCGTGAATCTCTCCGCCCGGCAGGTGGAACATCCAATGATCGTTGACGACATCGCGGCGATCCTGGACCGGACCGGGCTGCCCCCGCAGATGCTGACGCTCGAAGTCACCGAGACCTTTGCCGTTCAGGACGCCGAGTCGAACCGGGAGACGCTGCAGCGTCTTAAGGGTCTTGGCGTCCACCTAGCTATCGATGATTTTGGCCGGGGGTATTCGAGTCTCGGCTATCTGAAGCAGCTTCCGGTGGATATGCTCAAGATTGATCGGACATTTGTGCAAAACCTTGATCATGATCCGGAAGACGCGGCAATCGTCGCGGCTGTCACGACGCTGGCGCACACGCTGGGCATGCGCGTCACCGCGGAGGGTGTCGAAACCGCTCAGCAAGTGGAGCGCGTTCGCTCGCTCGGCGTCGATCTGGGCCAGGGGTACTTCTTTTCCAAGCCCCTCACGGCGGAACTGGCCACCGCCCTGCTCGAGATGAACGCGCTGGTGCTGGCCGAGCGCCGGACTGCTCCAGCGGGCGAGCGCTCCCCAGCTCCGGTGGCAGAGTAGCCTCGATGGAGTCGCTCACCGGCACAATTCACTGCGCGGCTGTCATGATCCAGAGATAGTGGGCAGCGCCGTCTCCGAACGGCGTCCGGTCGTAATCGCCATATTCCTCCACCGGCACCAGCCCTGCCAGGCGAAGCAGCAGGCGCAACTCGCGAGGAAAGAAATGGTGCCAGGCGAGATCCTTGACCCGTGACACCCGGCGGCCATCGGCGAAGAAGATGTCCCAGATGTGCGTGGCATACTCGGTCTGAGACACGGTGTCATACCGGTTTGTGGTGTACAGCGAGAGAAACCGCTGCACCCCTGGCTCCGGCTCGGACCAGTCAAGCTCCTTGCGGACCACCGGGAAGAGCGCAACCCGCGCCTCGGCGAGAACCGGGAGCATTGGCGTGAAGAGATCGATCGCGAAGCGTCCGCCAGGCGCGAGGTGACGGCGCGCGCAGTCGAGGCAAGAGAGCTGATCGTCCAGCTCATGAAGATAGGCGAGCGTGTTGAAGCCGCAGATAATCAGGTCGAACGGCGCATCAGGCTCAAGGCCGGAGAAATTCCGGATATCACCCTGTACGAAGCGAGCCACGCCGGTGCCAGCGAGCGGGGAAGCCGCCAGCTTCTCCTCGGCGCGCTGAAGAAAAGGCTGGCTGAGATCGAGCCCGACAATGGTGAAATCTGGCCGGAGCTCCCGCCCGCGCGCCGCAAGCGCCAGGGTAATCCTCCCCGTGCCAGCACCGAGATCGAGCACACGCTGTGGCTGGTCGCGCTCAAGGAGCCAGGTCCAAAAGGCGAGATCGTCCCGGAATAATCCGGTCGCCAGGTCATAGGTTGCGGCATCATCCCAGAACGTCACTCCGGCCACGCTCCTTGCCGGGGCTGCTCGCGCCGTTATGCGCCAGCCGCCGCTTGCACTCCGGAAACCCCAGCGATCCCGAGGCGATCCGCTTCAGCGCGCAACGCCGCGATCACTTCGCGAATGAGATCCTCCAGCGGCATGCCCAGCAGCTCCGCCCCATGGACAATCTCTTCCCGGCTGACCTTGGCCGCAAACGCCTTGTCTTTCATCTTCTTCCGCACCGACGAGACCTCAACGCTATGGATGCTCTTATCCGGCCGGACCAGCGCCACCGCCGTGACGAAGCCGCTGAGCTCATCAACCGCGCGCAGTGTCCGTTCCATGTCAGAAACGGGCTCCACGCCGCTGTAGTCCGCGTGACTGAGGATAGCGCGGCAGATTTCCTCTCCCCAGCCGTGCTCACGCAGATAGGCCACTGCAACGAAGGGGTGCCCCGTATCGCTCAGCTCCAGATTGGGATGGCGCTCATAGTCGAGATCGTGCAGCAGCCCGACCGCGCCCCACAGATCCTCGTCGGCTCCCGCCAGCCGGGCAAAATGGCGCATGCAGGCCGAGACAGCCTCACAATGCTTGCGCAGGCTGTCGCTTTCAACCCACTCGTGCAATAACGTGCGTGCCCGTTCCGTTTGCTCAAGCTCCATGCCTCTTCCCCAGTCATCACACCAATCCCTTGTCGCTCATTGTACGGTGCAGGGGGCTCAACGATCTCCGCGCCACCGCACCGCTGTCACAGCGCTTGGCCCTCTGGCTCCGTCATGCTTGCATCCGCGAAGCGGCGACTCTACCATCACGCCATCCCCCAGCGCCGGGGTCTGAAGGAGACCGGGGCAAGCACTACTAGGAACAAGGCGATGCGCGTGACCCCTCTCGCTGGATTCCGTGTGCGGCAGCTCCCTCGCGGCACACGCGAGCGGCTGTGGCTTCAGGCCGATGATGACCTATGCCGGCCAGTCGTCCTCCCGGCTATGGCAGTCACTGGCGATGCTCCTGGTCCGGTTATGCTCGCTGTCGCCGGTGTGCATGGCAATGAATATGAGGGCATGGAAGCAATCCGGCAGATCGGGGCTACGCTTGAGCCTTCGCGCATGCGCGGAGCGTTCCTGGGAATCATCATCGCCAATCCGTTTGCCTACGAGGCGCGTAGCCGTGCCACACCGGCTCATATCGACGGCGCAAATCTAGCCCGCGTTTTTCCCGGCACCCCGGACGGCACACCCAGCCAGCGCCTGGCGCATGGATTGCTCCGGTTCGTCACCGACAATCTGAGCGATGAGGATCTTTTCATCGATCTCCACAGCGGCAGCGCTGACGTGGCGTATGCGACGCTAATCGGATTTCGCAATCTGCCCGGCCCGGCAGCCGCACGGGCCGAAGAGGCGGCTCGGCATGCCGGACTTCCCCACCTCTGGCGCATTCCCGATGCAGCCGGACCGTTCAACGCGGAAACGGCCCGTCGTGGTATCCCAACGGTTGGCACCGAGACAACAGGGCGCGCTGGCTGCGATCCTCACGGTGTCGCAGCATTTGTGCGCGCGTTGCGCGGATTGCTGGCGTTTCGTGGTCTTTGTCCAGACTGGCCCCGGTTTTCTCGCCACGCGGCGCCAGCCCGCGACACCGTTGACATCTGCGCCCCAGTCACGGGCTTCTTTCGCTCGCAGCTCCGCCTGCATGACCGGGTTGAAGCCGGGCAATCCCTCGGCACGATCGTTGATGTGTTCGGCGATCCACTCGCAGATATCTGCGCGCCTGTTCCTGGTGAGGTGTGGGCATTGAGGATGTCCCCGCCGGTCCGTGCAGGAGAGCCGATCGCCATGATTGCGCAGATGCCGGGCGCGATGCCGCCTGGCAGAGCCGGGTGAGCGATGCCTCCTCTCGCTGCCCAGCCAGCCAGGGCACGGCTGGCCGAGGTCCTTGCCAGCTTCTCCCTTGCGACCGATTTGGGCGTCGGCCAGCCCCTGCAACACACACTGCGGGCGTGCCTCCTGGCGATGGACATGGGACACGCGCTCGGCCTGAGCGCGAATGAGCAGCGAACGCTGTTCGATGTCGCGCTGCTCCAGCGTATCGGCTGCACCGCCGATGCGCACGAGTTGTCAGCCTGGTTCGACGACGATCTCGCCGCCCATGCGCGAACGTTTACGCTTGATTTCGGCCGCCCGCCCGAGGTCCTCATTGATGTCGTGCGCAACGCCGGTTCGGGCCGCCCCCTGCGCCGGCGCCTGCGCACCGTCGCCACCGCTCTGGTCACGGGGCACCGGGCCGTGCCAGCGCTGTTCGCAGCGTCCTGCGAGATCGCCCAGCGCCTGACCGAGCGGCTCGGCTTTCTCCCTCCGGTGCATCAAGCCGTCGCTCAAGTCTTCGAGCGGTGGGACGGTCGTGGCTGGCCAACTGGGGCGCACGGTGAGGAGATTGCGGTGACGATTCGCATCGCTCGCCTGGCAGCCGATGCCGAGGTGTTTCTGCGCCTTGGGGGTCCTGCGGTTGCAACGCGGTTGATCCACGACCGGGCTGGCACGATCTATGATCCGTCCATCGCCAGCACCTTTTGCCGCCTGATGCCGCGGCTTCTGGCCAGTCTGGCGGTCGAGTCCGCTTGGGACGCCGTGCTGGAGCGAGAACCCGGCCCGCCCCGCATGCTCTCTCCGGTCGAGCTTGAGACGGCGCTAGTGACGATGGCCGATTTTGCCGATCTCAAATCTCCATGGTTCAGCGGTCACTCCCGAGGGGTGTCTTTGCTCGCCGCTGCCGCAGGCAAAGACTGTGGACTATCCGAAGATGAGATCACCGTGGTGCGCCTGGCGGCGCTGGTTCACGATGTTGGTCGCGCTGGCGTTCCGAACGGAATATGGAACAAGCCTGGCCGGCTGAACGATGAGGAGTGGGAGCGCGTGCGCCTCCACCCGTATTACACCGAGCGCGTGCTGGCCCGCGCGCCAGCGCTTGCCCGGCTGGGCAGCGTTGCGGGGCTGCATCATGAGCGGCTCGATGGCCTTGGGTATTACCGGGGCGCCAAGGGCAATGCCCTTCCGGTAAGCGCCCGGCTGCTTGCCGTTGCCGACGTGTACCAAGCGCTGACTGAGCCCCGGCCCCACCGGCCAGCGCTCCCAGCCGATGCTGCAGCCGCCGAGCTACGAGCGAGCGCGCGGGATGGCAAGCAGGATGGCTTAGTTGTCGAGGCCGTCCTGGCCGCCGCTGGGCACCGGCCGGTCATGCAGCGTGTCTGGCCAGCTGGATTGAGCGACCGGGAAGTTGAAGTGCTGCGGCTGATCGCCCACGGGTATGCCAACCGCCAGATCGCGGAGCGGCTTGGCATCTCGCCGCATACGGCTGGGCACCATGTCCGCCACATTTATGACAAGATCGGCGTCTCGTCTCGCGCTGCCGCTACCCTCTTTGCCATCGAGCACGGCCTCGTGCCCGAGCGGGCACCGTGACTTCACTGCGGCTGCGCCACGTCCGCAGGCTTTGTGGCCAGCAAATAGCGCGTTCGCGCGATGCGGGGCGGCGATACCCGTTGCTATCGTCCTCGCAATGCCGCGGCGCAGGCGCGTGGCAGCGCGACACAACGACGACGTGGGAGGACAGCCTACAATGCAACGCGAAGGAACGCTCGCTCATCGCTATTTCACCGAGGTGCTTGGCGGTCAGATTGAGGTTGCGGACGAAATCATCGCTGACAATGTGGCCTTCATTGGCCCCAACTACTGGGGCGAGGTCGTCCAAGGACGGGAAGGGTTCAAAGCCTTCGTCCAGTACCTTCGCTCCGCATTTCCCGATCTCACGTTCACCATCGAGGACGAGGTCGCCTGCGGGGAGCATGTGATGACGCGCTTCCGCATGACCGGCACACACCTCGGGCAGTGGCTTGAGTTCCCACCCACGGGCAGGCACATTGATCTCCCCGGCGCCGATCTGTTTCAGATCAAAGGTGGACGCATCGCCGAAATTCGGGTCTTCTACGACACGCTCGGCTTGCTCCAGCAACTTGGCGTGGTCGCCATGCCGGCGCCAAGCCGCTAGCCGCCGGGAGCCGGTCGTAAGAGTTGCAAGCGTGGCACTCGAAGCGAAAGGCGATGAGAGACCGGGGAGGAATCGGTGTCTTTGCCAGGCTGGTGGGCAGCCACCGGTGCCAGGGAGGCCACAGATGCCAGGGAGGCCACAGGTGCCAGGGAGGCCACAGGTGCCTCCCCTACGGATCGCTGGCGCCCTGGGTTACGTGCTAGCTGTCGTGATGGCGAGGGCCCCCTCGCGGAGGCGCACCGCAGTTGGCCGGACACGCGCTTGGGTCATCAGCGACGCTAGGTGTTCTTCGAGCACCTGAGCAAGCTCGTCAGCATCGAGGACACGACGCGCAGGGCCACTCAGCGCTGGATTGGCAATCTCCACCCGCCCCCGGCGCACCGCTGGCTCTCCCTGGAAGGCGCTGCGCACGCCGTACAGCGAAAACTCAACCACGATCCGCTCAGGCGTGATCCGTACCTGCACATCGCTCAGGGGCTCATAGGCGCTCGCATGGGCCGCGATGCTGGCGTTGATCGCGTCTTCCGTCACGACGATGCGCTTCCCCTGGCGCAACTGCCCTGGGTCAAGAGATGCAACATGGGTGGCAATCACCGAATCCAGCTCGGCCTGCACCGCCGCTTGCACCCTCGGCTGCACGAGCGACCATCCGAACGGCGCGGCGACCGCGCTGATGATGATGCACGCGATGAGCCCGAGCAGCCAGCCACCTGGGCCAGCGGGGCGATTGTCAGCCCGGTCCCGCGCTGAAGGTGCCAGCGATCCCGCCGCCCGGGCCTGGCCCGGCATGCTCCCCGCGTCACCATAACCGCGTGAACGGGCAGAGGCGCTGGAGGCCGCTGTCGTCAACGACCCAAAACGGTGGGTGACATCAATCGGCCGTGTTGCCTGGAGCGACGGGTCGCCAGCGGGCAAGAGATCAATGACGACGCTGTCTGCGCCGTTCCGGGTCATGCTTGCCGGGGAAGCCGGTTGCCACAACGCGCGTGCCTCGGCAGCCGGGATCAGCTCCCGGCCACACCGGGCACAGATCGTGAGCCGCGCCGGATTCGCTGCGCCGCACGTTGGACACGTTCGGCCAGCCGCCCGGGGTTGTTCATGGTCGCCGTCCCGGCGCCGCCGGATTCCCATGGTGTCACTCCTCGCTCATCACCGGCCCCACGTCGCGGATCTCTCCCTCCTCCCCGCATCCACTAGCTCATCTCTGCCAAAAACGATGGATCGACGGCAAATGCCTCGGCCACGCCGAGCCGCTCCATCACCACGAAGCTTAGCGCGTTGGTCAGCGACACGGCGCGCGAGTTCTCCCTTGCCACCAGGCGGCGCGCCCGCTCCTCATCTTCTTCCGGGATGTGATAGATCGGCAGCCGCATCTCCCGAAGCCACCGCTTCGCCACGTCAGGACCAACACCCGTCACCAACAAGTCGTAGGCCTCGACGACAACCGCGTTCGTGGTGAACAGCTTGTATCCAGATTCGACAAGCGAACGATAGGCCTCCACCGCCGCGGCATGCGTCGCATCGTCGCGATCCACGAGCGCAACGATCGCCGACGAATCCACGAATGCCACAGGCGCTTGCGCAGCGGAACGACGTCCTTGCCGGTTCTCCATCAGCGCCTCCACCAGAACGCGCGCCGGTACGCCTCTTTACCCTCGGCGATATTCGAGCCGCCTCCTGCCCCAATGCCGATCACCGAGCCCAGCGGGTCGATCTCGGCTGCCAGGGGAATTTTCTGCAAGAATCCGCGCTCTGAACGGAGCGATTCGCGAAAGCGCTCCAGCTCATCCTCGCGGATAAACCACTGCCCGCCTATTCGCTCTCCATGAAGCCGCCCTTCTCGCAGATAGCGACGCACCTGCTCGGTCGACCGGTCGAGCCGTTCTGCGACCTGTGCAACGGTGAGCAGTCCCCGCCCTTCCACTACCGCCACCCCTTCCGCTCTACGCCAGTGCCAGCCGCCTCGTTGCCGCCAGCGAACAGAGGTGGTTGCACGCGACAACGATGATCGTCTCGCCAGGGTTCGCCAGCGTCGGTTGCATTATAGAAGCGCTCCCGGTTAGGCGTGATGCCCCCAGAGGCGTGAATTGCTCCGAGTTGGTACCGATGGATGCGGTATGCTGAGCATGCGCAGAAGGAGGGAGGATGGCGGCGCAGGTTATGACGAGCGAATGGACGTGGCGGCCAGAGGCGGCCGCGCAGGCGCTGGCAGACGGGTTGTGGCTGCTTGACCTTGGATTCCAGCAGCGGCGCGGTGTCGTCGCCGCCTACCTGATGGCAGGCGCGGGCGAGCTGGCGCTGGTGGAGACCGGGCCGTCAAGCACGCTGCCGGCGCTTGAAGCAGCCATCAACGCGGCAGGCTTTGCCCTAGCCGATCTCACCCATGTGCTGCTCACCCATATTCACCTCGATCATGCCGGCGCGGCCGGTCCGCTCGCGCGTGCCAATCCAAGGCTAGCCGTTTACGTCCACCCGATCGGCGCTCCGCATCTTGTTGACCCCTCCCGGCTGGTCGCGAGCGCGACCCGCATCTACGGCGACCAGATGGGACCGCTATGGGGCGAGGTTGCACCGATCGCAGCACATCAGGTCCACGCCTTCAGCGACGACGCCACTGTGGCGATTGCCGGGCGACGGCTCCGCGTCCGCTTCACCCCGGGGCACGCGTCGCATCACGTCGCGATCTTCGACGAAGAGACGGCCGGCATTTTCACTGGCGATGTCGGGGGCATCCGCATGCCGGGAACTGCTTACGTCTGCCCGCCCACACCCCCACCGGATCTCGATCCTGACGCCTGGCGAGACAGCATCGCTCACTTGCGCTCCTGGCCGGCGCGGCGGCTGTACCTGACTCACTTCGGCCCCTATGACGATGTCGCCGCGCATCTCGACCGGCTCCTTGCCGAGCTCGACGTGTTTCTGGCGATCGGCCAGGAGATGATCGAGCCGGCGCCGGACCGCGTTGACCAGGCCGCGCTCACTGCTCGCATTCATGAGCGCATGGCTGAGCAACTCGGTCCGGTGCCAGACGATCTCCTCGTCAATCTCGAGTGGGCAACGCCTTCCTACATGGCAGCGCTTGGGCTCACCCGCCTGTTCATGCGGCGCCGCTAGGCGATCGCCTCGTCGACGCCAGCATCGTCACCCGGAGCTGCCGGGCGCCGGTCGAGCAGCGGGAGCTGGAGACAGGCCACCATGTTGTCGTCGGCGGCAACGCGGCAATGCCGCTCGAAACCGCAGCCCAGGCAGCGATGGACGATCACCTGTTCGCCATTGCGCCGGAAAAAGGTGCCGATGGGAGCCATCAGCGACCGGCAGTCGCTGGCCCGGTCGCCCGGTGTCTTGCCATCGACATGGCGGGAATACAGACAAAGCGGGCAGTGATTGCGATGGCGGCCGCCGGACACCGTCGGTCCGACAAACGCCCGGCAATGTCCGCACTTGAATGATGGCGCCTCGTTGTGGCGGCGCCGTTCTTCCTGGCGGTGACCGATCCGCGCAGCCACGTTGTGGCGACGGCGGTTCCGCCGGGCTGATCGTTTGTCGAAGATGCCAGAGCCATGGTCCTCCTCGACTTCCCAGTCGATACGTGGCACGGGGATATCCTCCAGACAGCGAGGGCGGCATGACAGGACGACAACTGCTGTGCTGGATGGCGGCAAGCATCAGGAACCTCCCTTTCACAGTCCGGCAACGCGGGCAGACCGAACCGACCGCAGACGGCAAGAAGCAAGCAGGCCGCTGCTAGGCCAGCCAATGTGGTTCAAGCAGCGACCACGCGGTGACCGGGATCAGATCAGGCTGAATCGAGAGGGATGCCCTGGAAGGCGGCACGCGCTGGAATCGCCTGAACGCGCGGGCGCGACGTGTGGCGAGAGCTGTGCCAGCCGGTTATGGGGTTCGGAAAGGCGACGCAGCCCGAGCCTACCCGGCCAGTGCCGTGACAAGAATCATGGTGGGCTGCGACATCAACGCCTCCTTCATCGTGAAGCGGAGCGAACACACCGGTCTTGGCGATCGCCCCGGACGAGCTCAAGCCATATGCGGGAACGCGCCACCGGCTCGCCGCATTCTAGCGGGCAGAGCCGGGAGCGTCAACCGGTTCGCTGGCACAGTTGTGCTTGGCGCGCTGTGATCCCGGCTGCCGGGATCGCGGTGAGGCCTTGACAAGCTATCGAAGTCTGGTATGCTGTACTTAATTCACTGAATAAAGATAGTGATCGCCCGCGAGGGTGTGTTGACCATGGCTCGCCGTCTCCGATCTGCCAACCGCCGCCTGCTGCGCGAAATCAACGCGACCCTCGTTCTTGGCATTGTCCGAGAGCACGGTCCTATCGCCCGCACCGAGATCGCCTCCCTCAGCGGGCTGAGCCCGGCCACCGTCTCAGGCATCACCAATGAGCTGATCGCCCAGGGCTTGATCTACGAGCAAGAAGCTGGTGCTTCGACTGGGGGCCGCCCGCCGATCCTCCTCGCGCTCAACCGCCAGGCCGGTCTTGTCCTGGGAGCCAAGCTGACCGAGCGGGAAATCGTCTCCGCGCTGATCGATCTCGATGCGGCGATCGTGGACCAGCAGACGACGAGCCTACCCCCTGATCCCGGACCAGATCACGTGGTGACCGCGATCACCGGTCTGGTCGCTGAGCTCCGCTCGCGCCACCCACGGCAGCGGATCTTCGGCCTGGGGTTGGGCATGGCCGGAGTCATCGACCGGCGTGCTGGTGTCTGCCGCTTCTCTCCGTTCTTTCGCTGGCGTGATGTCCCGCTTGGCCCGCTCCTCGCCGGCCGCCTCGGGCTGCCGGTCATCCTCGACAACGATGTCAACACGCTCACCCTGGCCGAGCAGTGGTTCGGTGCTGGTGCCGGTGTCACCGACTTCCTTGTCGTCACGCTGGGTCGCGGTGTCGGCATGGGCATGATCCTGAACGGTCAGCTTTACCGTGGCGGATGTGGCGGGGCGGGAGAATTTGGCCACATCACGATCGATCCGGAGGGGCCGCTGTGTGATTGCGGGAAACGTGGCTGTCTGGAGGCGCTCGTATCGAACCCGGCGCTGCTTCGCCAGGCCCGCGCTGCCCTTGGGCAGGATATCGATTTTGACCAAGCCGTCGCCCGGGCGCGCGATGGAGATGGCGCGCTGCGGGCGATTTTCGCCCGCGCCGGGCGCACGCTGGGGCTGGCGCTTTCGCATCTGGTCAATGTGTTCAACCCACGTCTGATGATCGTTGGCGGTGAAGGTGCGCGCGCGGCCGATGTGTTCCTGCCATCCCTGCGCGACATGCTGGCCGCCAACTGTTTCGATGGGTTCTTCGACGATCTTCAGCTCGTGGTCGATCCATGGGGCGATGACGCCTGGGCCAGGGGTGCGGCGGGACTGATGCTGGAAGAACTCTTCCGTCCCACGCTCTACCGCGACGAGGAGCGCCCCGCGGCGTCGCTCACGACAGCATCAGTCCAGGAACAGCCTGGCGCTGAAGGAGGAGTGCCGACTACACCCGGTCTGGTCCGCCGGCAAGGACAACAGTGAGAGCAACGCTGTGCCCCACTGTCGTTGAGGGCAGTGATTCGTGCCCACTGGGGAGGAATGATCCATGCGACGACGCGCGCCGTTTTCCATTGCCTTGCTAGTAGCTTTGATGCTCACCACCCTCGGCCCTGCCACGGCGCAGGAAGGAACGCCCGCGGTTGATGAAAGCCTGTCCGGGACGGTCACCTACTGGACCGCGTACAACACGGTTTCACCCGAATTTGAAGCGCTGACCAACGAGGTGATCCCCGCTTTCAACAAGCGCTATCCCAACGTGAAGATCGACGCCCAAGCGATTCCCTACGACGATCTGCGCCAGAAGCTGTTGACCGCGATCGCGCGCGGCCAAACTCCTGATCTCCTTCGCGCAGACATCATCTGGGTGCCGGAATTCGCAGAACTCGGCGCTCTCGCGAAGCTCGACGAGCTGATGCCCGATTTTGAAGCGTACAAAGAGCGTTTTTATCCGGGGCCGCTGGCGACCAATTACTACCGAGGCCACTACTATGGCCTACCGCTGGACACGAACACACGTGTCCTCTTCTACAACAAAGATGTCTTTGCCGAGGCTGGGATTACCGCTCCTCCCGCAACCTTTGAGGAGTTCACCGCGGCGTGCGAGAAGATCAAGGCGCTTGGCAAGGCTGAAACCTACTGCTTCGCTGAGGGTGGAACCGGAGCCTGGAATGTCTTGCCCTGGATCTGGAGCAATGGGGGAGCCATCACCGACCCCGAGTACACCAAGGCCACCGGTTACCTCAATAGTCCCGCAACGGTCGGTGCGGTGACGATGCTGCGGGACTGGTTGAACAACGGATACCTTTCGCCTGGCATTCTCGGCGGGGGAATCGCCACCAGCGAGGCGATTGGCAAAGGCCAGGTTGGGATGATCGTTGATGGACCGTGGATGCCGCCGATCTTCCAGGCCCAGTTTCCTGACCTGAACTATGATCTGGCGCCGTTCCCAGCCGGTCCGGGTGGCAGCATCTCTGTCGTGGGTGGTGAAGACATCGTCCTCTTCGAGCAGAGCAAGAACAAGGACGCAGCGCTCGCATTCCTCCGATTCGTCCTTGAGGAAGAGGCCCAGATCGCAATGGGGAAGACCGGACAGATGCCCGTGCTGAAGAGCTTAACGGGCCATCCGGATTTGCCAGCATACTTTGCCGTCTTCCAGCAGCAATTGGCCACCGCCCAGCCACGGACACCGAGCCCAGCATGGCCAAAGATTGATGAGGCCATCAGCACCGCCGTGCAGCAAGTCCTGCGCGGCGAAAAAGAGCCGCAAGCTGCGCTCGATGAGGCTGCGGCCACGGTCGATGCGTTGCTGGCACGGTAAGGCGCTCATCCCCGTCCCTTTCTGACTCCTGAGCGGGAGGTGATAGCGCGCAAGGTGTTCCCCGTCTCCCAGATGGGGGAGACGGGGTGCGAGGGTACAGGGCATGGCCATCGCCCAATCGCAATCGCACGTCCCGGCGCTCGTTCGTGGTGAGACCTTCCGGCGCCGGCTCCGGCGTGCGCTCCCTGCCTACCTCTTCATCCTCCCTGGCATGGCCCTTTTTGTCGGCTGGACGCTCTATCCGCTGATCTACGCCTTTGTGATGAGCTTCGCCGAGTGGAATCTGATCAAGCCGAGCCGCTTCGTAGGACTCGCCAATTATCAACGTGCGTTCGAGGATCCCGTCTTCTGGATGGCCCTGCGCAATACCCTCTTCTATGTCGCTGTCACCGTGCCCGGCCAGATGATCCTTGGGCTAGCGGTGGCGTTGCTGCTCGATGCGCCGCTGCGCGCCAGAGCCTTCTTTCGCACGGTGTATTACATTCCGGTGGTGACGTCGTGGGTGGTTGTCTCATTGATCTTCACCTACCTCTACAACGGTCAGGCAGGGCTGATCAACTGGGTGCTGCGTGACGGTCTCCACCTGATCGACAAGAACATCAACTGGCTTGGGGAGCCGTGGCCGGCCAAGCTGGCGATTGCCAGCCTCGGGATTTGGAAAGGCGTCGGCTGGACCATGGTGATCTTTCTGGCCGGGCTCCAGTCGATCCCCACGAGTCTGTATGAGGCAGCAGCCGTTGATGGTGCCGGGCGCTGGCAGCGGTTTCGCCATGTCACGCTGCCTTTGATCCGGCAAACGACCGTCTTCGTCCTGGTCTTGCTCACCATTGGCGGCTTCCAGGTCTTTATTTCCGTCTACATCATGACGGGTGGCGACCCGCTTCACCGCACAGAAGTCCTGCTGACCTACATGTATGGCAACGCCTTTGAGTTTCTCGACCTCGGCTACGGCGCTGCGCTCGCCTATCTGATCGCGGCGATGATTTTTGTCCTCAGCCTGATCCAGATTCGATTGCTGCGGCGCCCAGTGGAGTATTGAGATGCAGGTCCATTCCTCGCCCATCGTCAGGCTGACGCGCTATCTCCTATTGATACTGGGTGCGGTCGTCACGCTTGCCCCGTTCGCCTCTATGGTGAGCACGTCGTTCAAGCCGCATGCCTACGTGCTGGAATTGCCACCGCGCTTTATTCCGGCAGATCCGACACTCGACAATTACATCCGCGCGATCACCTCGAATCATTTCGGTCGTTACTTCCTGAACAGCCTGATTGTGGCCGTGCCTTCGACCGTGATCACCGTCATCCTGTCAGCGATGCTGGCGTACGGCTTTGCCCGCTGGGATTTCCCTGGGCGCTCTGCCCTCTTTTACGGGATGCTCGGAGCGCTCATGGTCCCATCGCTGACGCTGATCATCCCGCAATTCGTGCTCGCCAAGCACCTCCATCTGCTGGATAGCCGGCTTGGCCTGATCGTCGCCTATTCGGCCGGCACGGCGGTCAACATGTTTTTCCTACGTGGATTTTTCGAGGAATTGCCGCAAGATTTGCTCGATGCCGCCGTCGTGGATGGCGCCGGGGCATTCCGCGTCTTCTGGGATGTCGCCCTGCCGCTCGCCAGGCCAGCGCTGGCGGCCGTGGCGATCTTCTCGTTCCTTGGCGCCTGGGACGAGTTCACCTGGGCGTTGACCATCATCAACGACGAGCGCCTGTACACGCTCCCTATCGCGCTGCGGCTGTTCCAACGGCAACAAGGGACGGAGTGGGGCCTGGTCTTCGCGGCCTCGGTGATCGCCGTCTTGCCAACCATCGCGGTGTTCGTTGCGTTCCAGCGTCATTTCATCAAGGGGGTAACGTCGGGAGCTATCAAGGGATGAAGCCGATGATTCGCGACGTTGTACCCGATCGCGCGTGCTACCGGCCGGGTGAGCCAGCCCAAGTTACGATCGCCCTTGAGAACACAGGTGACGCCCCATTCCGGGGACGGCTTCGGTTAGCCCTGATGCATCTCGATCGGGTCGTTGCGCGGCAGGAGCAGGCGGTTGCAATCGAGCCGGGCGTCACATCCTGCGCCTTCACGCTAACGCCGCCGTCCGAGGCGCCCCGGGGGTACGGGTTGGATGCGACGTTGACCGATGAGGCGGGGCGGGTCGTCAGTGTGGGGAGCGGCGCGCTCGATGTGCTCGAACGGTGGTCGCAGGCGCCGCGATATGGCTTTGTGGCGGATTTCCCGCCGGGCATGGACGCTGCGGAGATTGAGGCCCGGGCCAGCGCGCTCTGCCGCTATCACATCAACGCCGTCCAGTTCTACGATTGGATGTGGCGCCACTACCGCTTGCTCCCGCCCACCGAGGAATACACCGACGCGCTCGGGCGCACCTTGTCGCTCGCGACGGTCCGCCAGCGCATTGCCGCGGTGCAGGAGCGGGGCGCGGCGGCACTCGCCTACGGCGCGGTTTACGGCGCCGAGCCGGAATTCGCCGACGCGCATCCGGAGCTTGCGCTGTTCGATGAGCAAGGAGCGCGCATCAGTCTGGAGAAGCTCTTCTTCATCATGGACATCTCGCCCGGCTCTCCCTGGGTCCCGCTGATTGTTGGGGAATTCGCCAGCGCCGTGCGTGAGCTTGGCTTCGATGGCATTCATCTCGATCAGTACGGCTTTCCCAAAACTGCACGCCGAGCCGACGGGTCGTGGGTCGATCTCAGCGTGTTCTTCCCACCGCTTATCGAGCGTGCGCGGGCGGCCGTCGTCGCAGAGCGACCGGACGCCGGGGTCATCTTCAACGCCGTGGGTAACTGGCCGGTGGACACGGTCGCCCCAACGAGCCAGGATGCAGTCTATATCGAGGTCTGGCCGCCGGACGAAACGTACGCCGATGTGATCCGCCTCGTTCATGAGGCAAAGCGCCTGGGCGGCGGCAAACCGGTCATCCTCGCGGCCTATCTCTCGCCCTTTGCCAGCCAGGATCCCAGCGTGGTGTCCGGCGCCGAAGCCGCGGCACTGCTCGCCACCGCGGCGATCGCTGCCGCCGGAGGCTCGCATCTCTTGCTTGGCGAGCGCGATGGAGTCCTCTGCGATCCGTATTACCCGCGCTACGCCGTAATGCGTCCCGCATTTGCCAGCCAGATGCGGGCCTACTACGACCTGCTCGTCCGCTACGAGGAGTGGCTTGTTGGGCATGACGTTGCGCCGGATCCCTCGATCCGCGTCGAGGCTGCGGGCCTGGTTTGCAGCCCATCACCCGCGCCGGGTGCCGTCTGGACTGTTGCGGCGGCGCGGCCAGGATACCGGATGGTGCATTTCATCAACCTAACCAACCAGGATTCGATCGCCTGGAACGCGCCGCACGTGCCTCCCCGGGCGCTGAGCGATCTCACGCTCCGGCTTGGCGGCATGCCGCCGGTGCGCCGGGCTTGGCTGATATCTCCCGATGCCGAGTTCGGTCGCCCTGTGCCGGTAACGCCGGACCGGCGCGATGGGCACTGGTCCGTGCACATCCCGGCGCTGCGCGTGTGGTCGCTCTTGCTCTTCGAGGTGGAGGATGGGACGCCATCATTCTTCTAGCCGCATCATCAAGGCAGACGCAGAGCCTCCCGCAGCGTCGCGAGCAGCGCCAGCGCCTGAGCATGGCGCTCCTGGTTCGCCGGGTCGTTCAGCCAGCGGGACACGCCCGAAGGATGCGGCAACGGCAGAACCAGGAACCGGTGTCCAGCCCGCTCCACCTCCCGCACCGTCCCGACCAATTCGGCCAGGGGCGCTGGCGCAATGAGCATGGTCGCCGATGGCCGCCCCAGCGCCAGCACCAGCTCCGGCTGCACCAGGGCTATCTCGGCATCGAGGTACTCCCGGCAGAGCGCCAGCTCCGCCGCAGACGGCGCCCGGTCTCCTTTGCCGCTCGCGCTGGCGCCGGGAAAACACTTGGTGAGGCTGGTGAGATACCACGAGCGGTGCAACGCTTCCGGTTCGAACCCGGCGCGTGCTAGCCACTGCTTGAGCGTTCTGCCGGATGCTCCGGAAAAAGGCACGGGCCGCTCGTGAGCGTGTTGCCCTGGTGCCTGGCCCACCACCATTATCCGGTTGCCGATCGCTCCTTTGAAGATCGGATGTGCCGCTGGCAGGTATCCGGCTTCCACGCAACGACGGCACCGAGCAATGCTCGCGTGCAGCCGTTCCAGGGCCGCCACGCGATCATCTCGTTGCCAGGCATGGGCGTGATCCCAACACGATATGCGAGCGTTGACCGTCTCCATCACGACGAGGGTACCACGGCCAGCAGCGGCCGGGTTGGTAGAATCTCGGCCGCAGCAACCGGTGCCGGTCTGCGTCACAGGCAGGAGTTGAGGGGAAGGGAGCAAGAATGCCGGGAGTCACCGGATATGGGCGATTGGCAGGGAAAACTGCGCTGGTCACGGGCAGCACTCGCGGCCTCGGAAGGACGACGGCGGAGTGGCTGGCGCGGGAAGGCGCGAAGATCGTAGTTTCCGGCCGGCACGACGCCGATGTCGCCGCGTCGGTCGCAGCGATCCGGGCGTTGGGTGTCGAGGCGATCGGCATTCCCGCCGATCTTTCCCGTGTCGAGGAAGCGCATCGCCTCGCCCAGGAGACGCTGGCCAGTGTGGAGCGGCTGGATATCCTCATCAATAACGCCGGCATGAGCATCCGGGGCAACTTCTGGGATGTTACAGATGACGAGTGGGACTACCAGGTCAACGTCAACTACCGCTCACCTTTCATTCTGGCCCAGCATGCCGCCCGCCACATGATCGCCAACGGCATTCGCGGCCGGATCGTGAACTTCTCGACGATCGGCGCCCGCGCCTGTCACCGCGACGCCTGCGTCTACGATAGCGCCAAAGGGGCCGTCGAGGTGATGACACGCAACATGGCCTTCGAGCTTGCCCCGTACGGCATCTCGGTCAACTGCGTGGTTCCCGGCAACATCGCCGAGCGGCCCGGGACGACGCCTTCTCCTTGGTGGGAACAGGCCGCAAAGCGCATTCCGTTCGGGCGTGTCGGGCGGGCGGAAGACATCGCCGCCGCGGTGCTCTTCTTCTGCCTGCCGGAGACCGAGTTCACCACTGGGCAATCGCTTCTGGTTGACGGCGCGCACGACACGTATCTCCCTGAGTTCTAGAGCCGGTTCAATGGGGCAGGGAATGTGCGCATCGGCTGATCTGCCGATCCTGTTCAGTGTAGGCGACGCATCACGGTTGGAGAGGAAAGGCCGGCACCAGCAACGGTCTCGGCGTGGAGGTGACGGCAGCAGGCAGCTTGAGGGTGCGTTCGCTTGCGTTTGGGGTGCGTCGCGCAGGACTCGAACCCGCAACCTTGGGCTTAAAAGGCCCCTGCTCTGCCAATTGAGCTAGCGACGCTTGGTGCTGACTGGCGGCAAGAACGCGGGCTAGCGACAGTGCCACCCTGGCCGCGGTTGGCATGGATCGGAAGCCAGGATTCGAACCTGGACAGCGTGGTCCAAAGCCACGCGGCCTACCGTTAGCCGACTTCCGAACGGGATGTACGCGACAGCCGCCTTCGCTGGCCATGCGCTGTTTGCCGTTCCTGCGTCATGGCCGGCGCATGGTAAGGCGGCGGGGAAGCGAACTCCGACCATCTGCTTGAAAGGCAGGTCGCCTGACTATGAGCGTACCGCCCCGTCGGCATCGCCCCGCTTGGACCCAATCGATCCAGTAATTGGTTTCTCTAAGAAATCCTCTGGCCGGTGCATGCCGCCGTTACGTTGGCGATCAACGGTCAGTTGAGGAGCTCTGCAAAACTGCCTCATTGACACGTTTCGCAGACTACGGCTCAATTTCGTCTGTAGGGAGCAGGTCGTAATCCGGGGGAGCGCCTTCGCGTAGCTCAAGCGGCAATTGGGCATGCTTCCTTTTGAGGATGCGTTTACGGCCACCATCAGGTGCCAAAGGGGATTCCTCGATACCGTTCCACATTATTCCCGGCCGCGGAATCTTGTAGTAGTTCGAAGGATCGTTCTCAGGCTTAGATTGTGTTTGATTCGCGACTCGCTTCTGAACAAAGCGGCCCAACGCTCCCCTTAAGTACTCCTCAATAAGATCGCAACACAACCAACGTCGCGCCAGCCGCTCACAGACCTCCCCGGTGACGCAGCTGCCGGCAAAGGGATCGAATACGAAGTCACCTGGATCGGTGAGCATGCGAATGAAGAACTCGGGCAGCTCGGCGGGGTAACGCGCTGGATGTGGCTTGATACCGTGCTCCCGGCAATAGCGCGGGTAGAAGCGATTGCTCTCGGTGTTAGGCAGTGCAAGGAGGTTGGGAGGGATGGCGGCACCGTTGTCGATCGAGAACTTCTCACTGATGTCATGACCAGATGGCCGCTTCTTCGGCTTGTAGCCAGCTCGGAGTAGATCCCGCATGGATTCACTGTACGGTTGAAGCACCCGACGATTGCTAGCGCGCGGCCATGGGGTGGGGGAAAGCCACCAGACGCAATTGACTGCATCCTTAACTCGGATTCGGCGGACCGTTACCCACTCGGCAGGCGTAGGCAATTTTGAGGGGTTCCACCAATAGAAGTCCTGGGCAAGATGAAATCCAAACTCGTCGCAAAGCATGATAAGAAGCTTGAAGTGATAGAGGCTACGTGTCGGTTGCCCAGAAATCCAAGCGCCACCAATATCAATTACTAGACTGCCGTGCTCCTTGAGCAAGCGCTTGAAGCCCGCGGCAAACGGGCGGAACCAGTCGACATACTCATCGGCGTCAGCGTTGCCGTAGTCTTTCTTCCTGACAAGTCCGAAGGGAGGGCTAGTCATGATCAAGTCCACTGACTGCTCAGGTATTCCCTCCATCACAGCGAGCGCATCTCCATGGACGATCCGTCCATAATCAGTTTCGTAATAAATTCTGGTTTCGCCAGAAGGAAGTATTGTCATGATACTCTCACGATTCTAGAGCCTTGATCTTCATCGCTTGCTCTGCTTCACGCGCAAGGACGGCAGTGATTGTGGTAGGGTTCTGGACGATCCGGCTAAGGTCCTCACGGTCTATCATGATGATGGACAGATTCGACTCACTCATGATCCGGTTGGCATAGCGTCGCGCCTCTGGACCGATGGCACCAGTCGAGATCATGACAATGACATTGCTCTTGAGGACGTGGGTGAGCCCAACTTCCTTGGCAACATCGTCCAGACTGACGGAGGTGGTGTTCTTACACTGAACTTGCCAGCGCGAGAAAACGAGCCGAGTTGTCTCGAAAAGGACATCCACCTCAGCGCCACTGGTCGCCTCTCCCCGGAGTCGAGTCGCCACGTAGGTCAGGTCGACCAAGCGCATGAGCCTGATAGCAAGCGCTTCGAGGGCCAATCCGCGCCGGTGTCGGTCCTGGTCGTTGATTTCGGTGATGATTTCTGTCAGCGGCTTCCGCAAGACGGGGCGCAGATCTGCACTCACCTGTTGCTCGAGTTGCGAGATCAGCGGCGTTATGATCTCGGCGTCAAGTTTCGGTGTAGGCGTAACAAGGAATGGCTTAGCGCCGCGACCGTCAGGTCCTGTCCCCCGCTCCAACGTGATATAGCCGGCCTTTTCTAACGGGTAGAGGACTTCCTTGGACAAGTTCTTTTCATTGAACCGCACCCCATAAGTAGTGTGCGCGAGTCGCTCAATTTCGTTCGACAGGTAGGGGCCAGTGCCACCCATGTTCGCGAGCGTCTTGAGAAATGCCCGCTGCTGTGGTGAAAAGCTTGCCAAGACTTCGAGGTCAGTTGTGCTCATACCGAGCAGCTCCTGGAAGCGCTGCTCGTTCACCCGCCACCCCCTGGCGACAAAGACACCAGCCTTCTCTAGCCACAAACGCATGATGCTCGGGTGCTTGCCGCCTCGGGGGAAGTGAATGCCACGTTCTCTTAGCCACTCGCGGAGCTTGCGAAGGTCGACTGTCTCGCCAGCGGCGTGCATATCCTGCACGCATTGTACAAGCGTTGCTCCGTGCAGATTGCGGAGGATATGCTGGGCTAGTGCCGTGTAGAGAGCCTCTTCATCGTGGCGGATGGAATACAAATACTGGCCGACCTCGGTGAAGTTGACATCCTGGTCGATGATGCCATAGGCAATCATCCCGAGCTTGGTGTTATTGGCGAGCTTGCGCCGATTGGATTCGCTGGTCGGGTACTTCTCAAAATAGGCAACCCGCACCGCATTCTCGAAGGCCCGCCAGCTCCCGCAATGCTGATGGACGAGATCCAATACCTCCGCCAAATTGATCTGTGACGGGGAGAACTCGCTACCAAAGGGGATGTCACTCTTGCGCATTGGCCTGCTACCTAGTGTACGTACGCATCATTCAGCCTAGTCTATCCACCCGGCACGACATTGTCAAAAACCGAACATCAGTCCGATTGGGAAGATCATCTGTTCTAATTATCGCGCCCTATGACATTACCCGCAATTGGCGGCGAAGTGCTGGTTACCCTGCGAGTATCTGCTATGTATGGGTCTCTGAGAGCAAGGCTGGTCAAACTCTATTAGGTGGGCTGTTCTCCAGGTGCCTGAAGGCGACATCGCTTAGGCTCTCACCAAGATGCACCTGCCGAGATCGGGTCGGAACAGAGGTACGATTCTGCTAAGCATGGAGGCGTCGGTCTTACAGGCCGCATCCTTTGTCCGTCTGGATACCTGCTGCCAAGAAGCTCGCACATCGTGTTGCGTTACTGACAACTAGCAAGTCGCAAGCTCTCCGGTGCGATGGTCACGCCATATGTGCGAGCACGCGATCAGCAACCGATGCCCAATCGCTGGCGACTAGCGCCAACCGCCCTACCACGTCTCCGTCACTTTGTGCAGGCCGCGCGGCCGGTCGGGATCCACTCCCCGCTCCCGCGCCAGGTGCAACGCTAGTTGCTGCAACGGCAGGATCGCGAGGATGGGGCTGACGCACTCGAGACCGAGGTCGGAGAGCGGCAAGCCAACGGTTCCGAGTGAGACGAGCGCCGGATCGCCGGCAATGAGCGTATCGGCGCCGAGCTCGCGCAACCGCTCCAGCACTGGACGCAGCGCGGTCGCGCCCGGTCCGGCTGGGGCGATGGCAAGCACCGGAAATCCTCGGTCAATCATCGCCATCGGACCGTGCAGGAGATCGGCTCCGGAAAACGCATGTGCGACGACGTAGGTCGTCTCCATGAGCTTCAGCGCCGCTTCCCGCGCCGTTGCGTAGTTGTAACCCCGGGCAGTGACGACCAACTGCTCGGCAAACCGGTAGCGGACCGCGAGCCGGGCAATCTCCTCCTCGCGCTTCAGGAGCGCGGCAGCCTGCTCCGGTAACCCATTCGCCTCCTCGCCAGGGCGCCCCGCCAGCGCCTCCACCAGGTAGAACAGCGTCAGGAGCTCGGCCGTGTAGGTCTTGGTAGCAGCGACCGCCCGCTCTGGCCCAGCCAGCACATCGAGGTGAAATTCCGCTGTTGCCGCCAGGGGCGAGCCCGGCGAATTCGTCACCGCGACCGTGATGCCACCGGTGGCGCGAGCGCGGGCAGTCGGCTCGATCAGATCCGGTGAGGCGCCAGACTGGCTGACGGTAATCACCAGGACATCGCGCATATCCGGCCGCGCGTTGTAGACCGTCATCGTCGAGGGGGAGGCCAACCCTGCCGGGAGCCCCAATCGCGTTTCCACCAGGTACTTGGCGTAGAGAGCCGCGTGATCCGATGTGCCGCGGGCGATAAAGATGGCAAAGCGCGGGCGGCGGGTTCGGATTTCCCGCGCGACTCGGGCGATGTCTGGTCGCCCCTCCTGCTGAATGCGGGCCAGGACCTCCGGTTGCTCGCGGATCTCAGCGGCCATCAGCTCACCACTCACGGTGCCTCTCTCCCCTCACGCTGATAGACAATCTGCCCGCCAACGATGGTGGCGACGACGCACAAGTCCTGGTCGAAGAGTGCCAGATCGGCCGTGGCGCCGGGCGCAATGCGGCCGAGATCAGGACGGCCAAGGAGGTGCGCGGGAACTTCCGAAGCCATGCGCAGCGCCTCGGCGGGCGTGGCCTCGGTCCAGGCGACGATGTTCCGGAGCGCCGCGTCCATGGTCAGCACTGCTCCTGCCAGGGTGCCATCGGGCAGGCGGGCAGCAATGCCGTCGGTGATGACCTCCTGCCCGCCGAGCCAGTAGCGACCGGCTGGCATCCCGGCGGCAGCCATCATGTCGGTGACAAGGGCGATGCGCTCCGGCCCCTTGGCACGCACTGCCAGTTGCAAGCTAGCCGGATGCGCGTGAATGCCATCGGCGATCAGCCCAACCGTGACGCGGTCGTCGGTCAGCGCCGCGCCGGCCGCTCCCGGCTGCCGGTGCTGAAACGGCGACATCGCGTTGTAGAGGTGCGTCGCCATGACCGCTCCCATGTCCACTCCAGCGAGGAAGGTCTGATAGGTGGCATCGGTGTGGCCCAAGCTGACGATCACGCCCCGCTCGCGCAGCCGGCGAATGCGCTCCAGGCCGCCAGGACGCTCCGGCGCCAGGGTCATCAGGCGCAGCGCGGGTTGCTCCAGCAAGAACGCGAAGAGGTCATCGCTCGCGGCATCGATCCACTCCTGCCGGTGAGCGCCCTTCCGGCTGGCGGCCAGGAACGGCCCCTCCAGGTGCAGACCGAGCAGGCGCGCCCCGCCTGCGCCGTGCGCGGCGGCGAATGCCTCCAGCACGCGCGGATACCAACCGGCTGGCGCGGAAACGATCGTCGGCAGGAAGGCTGTGACACCGGTCGCCGGCAGCCGCGCCGCCAGGGTGCGCAGCGCGGCCGGATCGTCCCCGGCCTCAACGCCGAAGCCGCCGTTCACCTGAAGATCAATGAGTCCCGGCGCGACGATCTCCGCCGTGATGATGCGCTCTGGGAGCATCCCCGGACGGGGATCGCGGACCACCTCGTGAATCCGATCTCCGCTCACCACAACCGCGCCTGGCGTCAGGCTATTGCCGAGGAGAAGCCGTCCAGCGACGGCATACGGAGTTCCGCGCACCTCATTCGCCTCCCGTATCGTCGAAGCCATGCAGGTAGTCAGGGGCGGTCATTCGAGCCATCAGCGTTCCTGACTCCTGACTCCGCACACGTGGCTCCAAGAGCATGCCACGCCCCGGCGATCAACGCCATGCGGAGCCACGTTCGCCGCGTGTCCTTAATTTGGAGGACAATAGCGGCGCCGTGACCGGTAGAATGAGAGCGTGGCAAAGGAGACCGGGGTGGACGAGGCTGACAGCACCATGCGCTTCCACGGCGCGCAAGAGCCGCGCGGATTGGACGCCGTTCCACGCTCGGCTCTCTATCCCGGCTTTTTCGGCCGGATGTTCCGTCACTTGCCGCCCTTGGAGCCACCCGATGATCAGCTTGAGCGGCTCGCTGCAACCATGATTGATGCCGGCGACGCCACTGATGATTCGGCCATTCCCGCCGGTTACACCTATCTTGGCCAGTTTATTGATCATGACCTTACCTTCGATCCGACCTCCAGCCTGCAGCGGCGCAACGACCCCGATGCGCTGCACAATTTCCGCACCCCGCGCTTTGACCTCGACTCGGTCTACGGTGGCGGCCCTACCGATGCGCCGTTTCTCTATGAGTCTGACGGCGTGCGCTTCCGCGTGCAGACCATTCACGATGGAGAGCGCGATCTGCCGCGCGTGCCCGCGCCTGATCGCACCCAACGCCGTGCTCTCATTGGCGACCCGCGCAACGATGAGAACGTCATCATCGCCCAGCTTCACCTGGCATTTTTGCTGTTCCACAACGCGGTGGCCGAGACGCTCGATGGCCCGCCGCCGGAGCGCTTCCGGCGCGCGCAACAGATTGTGCGCTGGCACTACCAGTGGTTGGTCGTGCACGACTTTTTGCGCCGTATCGCCGGAGACGCGGTAATTCACGATATTCTGCAGGACGAGACCTATCTGGTCGCCACGGCTGCCGATCCCGCGCGCAAGGCGGCGCTGCCTAGGCCCCGGCTCCGCTTCTTCGGGTGGCGCAATCAGCCGTTTATGCCAGTGGAGTTTGCTGGAGCGGCGTTCCGCTTTGGTCACAGCATGGTCCGGCCGGCCTACGCGCTCAATAGTCAGCTTCTGCAGCGGATGGGCGCTCCGCTCCCCATTTTTGCACCCGGTGACACCGGTGACGGTGGGCAGGACCGCGATCTGCGCGGCTTTCGCGAGCGGTTGCCAGGCTGGACGATTGAGTGGGACCGCTTCTTCCAAACCGGCGCGGCGTTGCCTGGTCCATCGCTCCAGCGTGCCCGGCGCATCGACCCGACGCTCGCTCCAGGATTAAGCCGCTTGCCATTTGTTGAGCCGGGCAGTCCCCAATCCCTGGCAGAGCGTAACCTCAAACGGGGGCGGGCACTCGGCCTCCCCTCCGGGCAGGCTGTTGCCCGGGCGATGGGCATCCCACGCGATCTCATACTCGATGCCGAGGCGATGGGCCTAACTGGCGAACTGGCGGATTGGTTCGGAGCGGACACGCCATTGTGGTACTACATCCTCGCCGAGGCGAAGATTCACCAGCAGGGCCAGCGCCTGGGGCCGGTCGGTGGCCGGATCGTGGCCGAGGTGCTCCTCGGTCTGTTGACCGGCGATCCGCTGTCATACGTGCGGCTTGACCCGGGCTGGACGCCGGAAGCCGGCCGATACGGCGCGGGGAAAGCGGCAGAGCAGCCAGTGTTCGAGGTTCCGCACCTCTTGCGGTTTGCCGGTGTCATGGAGACGCCAGGAGACACTGGCGAGAGCACAATCCCACCATCGAGCCGTCACGATCCGTGGGCGGCCACGGACGCGCAGCATCAGCGGAAGGAGCCAGTGGTGAGCGTCACGACGTACGGGCCACAGCAGATCGCGAATTTCGTGTTCCCTGAGCGAGTGTGGAGGAGTTTTGCCGCAATCGGAAATGACGGCGATGAGAAATTTATCTTTCTCGAGCGCCGGCTCATCAATGCCGTCAACGGCATTGATTTGCGGAAGCGCCCGGGCGCCATGCTCTATATCGTTGAGCCACCCGCACAGGGCGACCCGGCGGGAATTCAGGTCGATTTCGTGCGCAAGCGGGGCGGCTATTGCACGGTCTACCGCTCCAGCGCCTCACGCCAGGAGCGAGATCTCAGCAACGAGGAGATCGAGCCGGATGTCCCGGTCTATCTCGAGCCGGGCGACGTCCTCTTCGTCTGCAACGCCGAGTACCGCATGGGCTGCGGTGACCCGCGTGGCACGACCCTGCTGATGACTGGGATCGACCTCGGCGGCAACTGCCTCGGGCGTCCCTGCCCGTAATCCTGGCGCCGGCGATTGTCTGATCGGGTGGCGCGCTCAAGGCTCGCTATCGCGCGGGGCTGAAGCTCCCGCGCAAGGTCGGCGCGGAAGCCGCGTGAGGAATCCGCGCCAAACCCGCGCGGGGCGACGCGCCCAAGACGCTCATGGACCGTTCCGTGATCCGGGCTCAACGGTTTGGAGGGGTTGGGGGCAAGGGCCGCTCAGGAAGCGGCCGCCGGGCAGAGTGCGTGAGCCGTCGCATAGGCGGCGGCGGCAGCCCGGTTCTGCCCGTGCGTGACCAGCTTATTGAGAATATGCCCAACGATCGTCGTGACGGTGCGCACGGAGATCCCTAGCTCGCTGGCGATTTCGCGGTCTTTCAACCCGCTGGCGATGAGGCAGAGGACCTCCCGCTCCCGCGGCGACAGCCGCCGCAAGTCCTCCGGCAAGGCGGAGGGCTCCTTCGTTTTCGTCTCACTTGGCGTGACGACGAGGGAGAAGGCAATGGCGATCGCGTCGTCGAGCGAGAGCGTTTCCCCGACCAGCCAGTGGCTGAGGTATTCCTCCTCGCCGATTCGGCGCCGCGCGGTATCGAGGATACGATTGAGTGGCCGCTGGTCGAAGTCGGTCGCGACGATCCGTGTGCTCTGGCGCCAGGCGGCCGCCGCGGCGATCAGGCGGATTGCCGCAGCCATGTCACCTGCAAGGGCGGCGACCTGGGCGATCCCTTCGATCGCCGCGGCGGTGAAGTAGTCCTGAAATCCACATTGACGGAGGCGCTGTAACGCTTCGATGAAGTGGCTGAGCGCCGCGGCGCGGTCGTTGCTGAGGAGCGCCACCTGGCCGAGCTCAAGTTCGATGTAGCCGGCAACTTCCTTGCTGGCGACGGTGATATTCTCCTGCTTCGCTTGCTCAAGCAGCACAAGTGCCGACTTGAGACGGCCTTGCAGCCGCTCGATGCGGGCAAGGTCAATGAGCGCGAAGATCGCGCTATCCCCCCGGCCCAGCGCCCGCCACCGGCTCAGTGCCGCGCTCGTGAAGTGGGCAGCCGCGGACCACTGTCCCTGCTTCATCGCCACAAAGCCGAGGTAATGATCTACCAGGGCCATCCCACCTGGATCGTTCAGCGCCGCGAAGAGCTCCCGCCCGGCCCTCAAGGAGCGCAGTGCCTCGTCGTGTGCCCCCATATCGCTCGCGGCGATGCCAAAGCCGCAGAGCGCCCGCGCCTCACCGCGCCGGTCGCCGAGCTGCCGGTACAGCTCCAGGCTCTGCTCGTACCGTCGCTGCGCCTCCATTGGGCTGCCCTGCAGCAGCGTGTGCCCGAACAGGAGCAGGACGTTTGCCAGGAGCGCAGGGTTCGCGTCGCAGCCAAGTTCGAGCACCCGCTGCAGCCAGACGCGATGCTCGACTCCGGTGCCCGACACCTTCCAATAGCTCCAGACCGCCTTGCAGATGCGCAGCGCGGTCTCGCAGCCGGCCTCCCCCTGATCGAGGCACCAGCCAAGGGCAGCGCGAATGTTCGGGGTCTCAGCGTCGAGCAGCGGTAGCCAGGCGGCATAGCGGCCGGCCGCCAGATCCGGTTCTGCCCGCTCCACGAGCTCGAGGACATAGCCGGCGTGCGCCCACCGCGCGGCAGCCTCCTCTCCAGTGAGCCGGAGTTGCTCCAGGCCAAACTGGCGGATGGTTTCCAGCATCGCGAAACGCGGCTCATCGTCCGAGCCTGCCACGCGGCGGATGAGGTGTTTATCCAGGAGGGAGGTGAGCACATCGAGAACGGAGGAGTCGGGAGTCAGGAACTGGGAGTCCGGCAACAGCGAGGCACTCCCTCGCCCTTGAGTGCTGATCCCCGGCTCCCGGCCGCCCACGGCTTCGGCGGCTTCAAAGGAGAAGCTGCCAGCAAAGACAGCGAGGCGGCAGAGCAGCGCTCGCTCCACGGTCGAGAGCTGGGTGTAGCTCCAGGCGATCGCGCCGTGCATCGTCTGATGTCGCTCGGGCCGGTCCTGCCATCCCCCGGCGAGCATGCCTGAAGCCAGGGAGGCTTCGAGGAGTCGCGTGCGCAGCGCCTTTGGTGAGAGGACGGCAACGCGCGCCGCCGCTAGCTCGATCGCGAGCGGCAAGCCATCGAGCAAGGAGCAGATAAGGGCAATATCCATCGCGTTCGTGGCGGTCGCCGCGAACGACGGGCGGGCAGCGCGAGCCCGGTCTACAAACAGGCGGACAGCGGGACTACTGAGGATGTCATCAACAGACGGTGAACGCTCCAGGTCCGGCAAGCGCAGCGGCTCCACCGGAAAGATTTGCTCACCGTAGAGTCCTAGGCGCTCCCGGCTTGTGGTCAGCACGACCAACCGGGGACACGACACCAGCAACTGGGAGACGAGGGTCGCCGCAGGCAGAATATGCTCGAAATTGTCGAGCACCAGGAGCAGGTATTGGGGCGCGAGCTCATCAATGATGGAGTTCACCACCGGGCGCTGGGGATCAACCTCGACGCCGAGGGTTTGCGCGATCGTGGCTGCGACAAACGCCGGGTCGGTGACGGGCGAGAGATCTACAAAGCTGACGCCGTCGTCAAACTCGTCCGCGACCATGGAGGCCGCCCGCAGCGCAAGACGGGTCTTGCCGACACCGCCGGGGCCGACCAGCGTCAGAAGTCGCACAGATGGGTCCGCCAGGAGCCTGGTGAGCGCTGCCAGCTCCTGCTCCCGTCCAATCAAACTCGTAATTGGCTCTGGAAGGCTAAGCGCTCCAGCGCCATCCATCGCTGCGTCTCCCACCCAAGCCGCATGACGCCACTGCGCCCCGTCTTGCTCGCCTCGTCGCGATGTAGCCGAGTGTAGAGGGATTTGCAAAGCGGCGCAATGGTATAGGAAAACGCTTTCGTTGCTCGTCTCTCGGCGATGCAGCGGCATGATGCGTGCAATCCACGGGGACGGTCAGCGCTGCTGTCTGGCACGGATAGGGATGCCTGCGCCATGATCGCTCCAAACCGCATACACTGTCGTGGACACACGCTGGCGCAACGCAGCGCCAGTGTAGCGCGGGCCAATGGGTTATCTGGAGGAGTCCCGGCATGAGTTGGTCGCTCAGTCTGATGCGAATTCGTGGCATCGAAATCAAGGTTCACGCCACCTTTGTCCTCATCCTGATTTGGGCGGCCTGGTACTGGGGCGCCTCCGTGGATGCCGGGCTGCGAGGCGCGCTCTTTGGCGTCGTCGCCACCATTCTGCTGTTCTTGTGCGTTACCCTCCATGAGCTCGGCCACTCGCTTCAGGCGATGAAATACGGCATCCACGTTGAAGACATCACGCTGCTCCCAATTGGCGGGGTGGCGCGGCTGGAAGTGCCCAGCAACCCGCGCCAGGAGCTGTGGATCGCGCTGGCCGGCCCAGCGGTGAACGTCGCGATCGCGGGGATCTTGATCGTTGTTGGGGCGATCCTCAACGCGACGTCGGTCGTCACGCCGTCGGAGCTGATCGACCGCATGCGCGAGGCTGAATGGAGTGGCCTGCTGCCCTATCTGACGCTCGCGAACATTTACCTTGTCGCTTTCAACGCCTTGCCCGCCTTCCCGATGGACGGTGGCCGCGTCCTCCGGGCGTTGCTCGCCTTGCGCATGGATTACCGCCGGGCCACCGAGATTGCCGTGTTGCTCGGACAGGGCATGGCCCTCCTCTTCGGCTTTCTTGGATTTGCCACTGGCAACTTCTTCCTGATCGTCATCGCCGTGTTTGTCTGGATCGCCGGTGGGCAGGAAGGCGCTCAGGTTGCGGCGCGCAGCATTCTTGGCCGGGCCACCGTCAGCGATGCGATGATCCGGCAGCCCCAGGTCTTGCACCCGGATGATCCCCTGGCCCGCGCCATCGAGCTCGTGCTGACGACGGCGCAATCCGATTTCCCCGTTGTCGATCACGCGGGGAGGGTCGTTGGCCTGCTCACCTTCGACGACATCCTGCGTGGCATGCAGGACGGCCCTGCGGTGAGCGTGAGCGCGGTCATGCACCGGGATTTTCCGACGGCCCGGCCGGACGAGCCGATTGTTGAAGTTCAGTCCCGGATGGCGAGCGCAAACAGCCGGGCCCTGCCGATCGTGCTCTTCGACGGCCGGCTCGCTGGCTTGTTGACCGCGGCCGATATCGGCGAAGTCTTCCGGCTCCTGGCCATGCGCGCTCAGCTTGAGCAGCAGCGCCCGGCGCCGAAGCGCCAGCTCGTCGAGGAAGGGCCGTTCTAGCGTGGGGCTACGCGGGCGACGCATCGCGCCCGGGGCCGGAGACGAATGATGCCGGGCAAACACACGGCGGTCTGCCCCGGCACGGCTCGGGAGGGCTCCGGCGCCCCCTCCGACATCCCACGCCCCGTCGCCCGTTCCTGACGTCCGACTCCCGCCCCCTAGCCCCGCTCCTCGCGCAGATAGGGGCGGCCGAGCGCGGCGGGCGCTCCGAGGCGCCGGCGGGCGGCCTCGCCGGTCGCGAGCACCAGGACCAGGATCGTGAAGAGATAGGGCAGCATATTCAGGAAGAAGGGCGAGACGCCGATGCCGATGCTCTGCAGCCGGAACTGCGCTGCCTCCACGCCACCGAAGAGGTACGCGCCCAGCGCAGCCCGCGCCGGGTTCCAGCCGGCGAAGATCACCAGCGCGACGGCGATCCAGCCGCGGCCGGCCGTCATCCCCTCCGTCCAGCCGGGGTTGGTGCCCAGCGAGATCGCGGCCCCGCCGAGACCGGCTAGCGCCCCGCCGATCATCACGTAGCCATAGCGCAACCTGGCGACGCTGACCCCCATCGCGTCGGCGGCTTCTGGCCGCTCCCCAACCGCGCGGAGCTCCAACCCTTGCCGCGTGCGATAGATCCAGAGCCAGAGCAGCGGCACGAGGACGAAGGAGATGTAGACGAGCGCATCCTGTTTGAAGAGGATGCGGCCCAGCCCAGGAATCTCATGCAGCAGCGGGATGGCAAGGTCCGAGAAGCGATCTGGCGCCGGCTGCCCGACCAGGTTGCGCCCGAGGTAGCTGGAGAGCCCGGCGCCGAAGAGCGTCAGTGCCAGCCCGCTGACGACCTGATTGGCGCGCAGTGAGACGGTCAGCACGGCGTGGATCGCCGCCATGGCCGCACCGACGGCGAGGGCGCCGAGCGCTCCGATCCAGGCGGAATCCGTCCAGTAGCAGACGGCGAAGCCGCCGAGGGCGCCCATCAGCATCATTCCCTCGACCCCGAGGTTGAGCACCCCGGCGCGCTCCGCCAGCAGCTCTCCCAAGCAGGCATAGAGGATCGCTGTCCCGGCGGGAATCGCCGCCGCCAGCACCGCCGTCAGGAAATCAACCGACCAGACTTCGCTCACGCCTCGCCCTCAACTAGCCCTCACCCTTTGCCCTCTCCAAAGGTTGAGAGGGGTGTCCGGTCCACCCTCACCGAGCGACGCCTCAACAGAGGACACGCGGTTCGCCAGCGCATCTCCCTCGCTCCCGGGAGCGGGAGGCATCCTCCGACTCCGGGCAAGGGGCAAGAGCGGCTGCTACCGCCGCACTAGCCGCCAGCGCGTCAGGATCTCGCCGCCGAGCAAAAAGAACAAGATCGTCCCCTGCAGCATGGGCGCAATGGCCGCTGGCAGCCCCATCGCCATCTGCAACTGGTCGCCGCCCACGAGCAGCGCCGCCAAGAGGAAGGAGACGAGCACGATCCCCGCCGGGTGCAGCCGCCCGAGCCAGGCGACGATGATCGCGGTGTAGCCATATCCTGGCGAGAGGTTGCGCTGCAATTGGTGCCCGACGCCGGCCACCTCGCTCATCCCCGCCAGCCCGGCTAGCGCCCCGCTCAGCGCCATCACCAGGATGATGTTCCGCCGGGTCCGCATCCCGGCGTAGCGCGCCGCCCGCGGGTTCTCTCCCGTCACCGCCAGCTCATAGCCCCAGCGCGTCCGCCGCAGCAGCACCCAGAGCACCAGCGCCGCCACCAGGCCGAATACCAAGCCCAGGTGCACCCGGTACGTCCCATAGCGCGGCAGCCAGGCCGCCTCCGGGAATTGCTCGGTTCCCGGAAAGCCGAAGCCCTGCGGGTTCTTCCACGGGCCGTGCACGAGATACTCCGAGAAGAGGATGGCGACGTAATTCAGCATCAGGCTGACGATCGTCTCACTCGCGCCCGTCAATGCCCGCAGCACGCCAGGGATCAACCCCCAGGCCGCGCCGCCGGCCAGCCCGGCCAGCACCATCGCGGCAATGAGCGGCGCCGCCGGCCAGTCCGGAAACAGAAAGAGCGCAGTTCCGGACGCGGCGATCGCGCCGAGGTAAAGCTGCCCCTCGGCGCCGATGTTCCAGAGCTGCATCCGGAACGCGACCGCGACGCCCAGCCCAGCCAGCAGGAGCGGGATCGTCTTGACCAGCGTCTCCGCCACCCCGTACCGGTCGCCGAACGCGCCCCGGGCCATCGCGCGGTACACCGTCAGTGGGTTCTCGCCAGAGGCAAGCAGGAGAATCGCCCCGGTCAGCAGCGCCAGAACGATGGAGAGGACAGGGACGAGCACCCGCACCGTGCGCGAGGGCTCAAGGGTGCGCTCCAGCCGCAACGGCAGGCGCTCCCGCCACCTGGCGACGATCTCCGCTTCAGCCATGCGCCGCCATCCCCGTCTCCGCCGCCGTCACACCCGCCATCAGGAAGCCGACGCGCTCCGGGGTCGCCTCGCTGGCCGGGAGGGTGCCCACGATCCGCCCGCTAAACAGCACGGCGATCCGGTCGGACAGCGCCAAGAGCTCATCGAGATCTTCGGAGATCAGCAGGATCGCCGCGCCCCGCGCCCGCTGCGCCCGCAAGAGCCCGTGAATCGCCTCAGTCGCGCCCACATCGACCCCGCGCGTCGGGTGGACCGCGACGATGAGCTTGGGTGCCCCGGAAAGCTCCCGTCCAAGCAACAGCTTCTGCTGATTGCCGCCGGAGAGGGTGCGCAGCTTGACGTGCCGGCTAGGCGCCTTGACATCGTAGTCGCGCAGCAGCCGGTCGGCGAAGGCGGCGATTGCCCGCGGCATCAGGAATGGCCCGCGGGCCAGGGGCGGCCGCCGGTACTCGCGGAGGATCGCGTTGCCCGCCAGATCCATCCCTGGGATGAGCCCATCGGCCAGCCGGTCCTCCGGGATATGCGCGACCCCTGCCGCGGCGATGTCGGCCGGTGAGCGGTTGGTCATGTCTCGCCCCGCGATGCGGACGGTCCCCGCGGTCGCCACGCGCAATCCTGTCACCACTTGCTCCAGCTCGCGCTGCCCATTGCCGGCGACGCCGGCGACGCCCAGGATCTCCCCCGCCCGCACCTGCAGGCTGATATCCGCGAGCGCCGGCACCCCCCGGTCGCCCATCGCGCCGACGCCAGCCAGCTCAAGGACAACCGGCGGCCCGGCCACACTCCCCACCCGCCCCGTAGGGGAGGGACCTGTGCCCTCCCGGGGACCTGTGCCCTCCTTGGGACCTTCCCCTTCGTGCTCGACGAAGGCCGCCAGCTCGCGTCCAACCATCAGCCTGGCCAGCTCGTGCCGTGTCGTTTTCATCGCTTCAACGGAAGCCACCACCCGGCCGCGCCGCATCACCGTCACGCGGTCGGCAACGGCGAGCACTTCTTCCAGCTTGTGCGAGATGAAGATGATGCACAGCCCGTCGGCAGCGAGCTCGCGCAGAGTGCGGATCAACCCGGCCGCTTCCTGGGGCGTCAGCACCGCGGTCGGCTCGTCCAGGATCAAGATGCGCGCTCCCCGCGCCAGCAGCCGCAAAATCTCCACGCGCTGCTGCTCCCCGACCGAGAGCTGCCAAACGCGCGCTCGGGGATCGACGCCCAGGCCGTAGCGACGCCCTAGCTCGCTGATCTCCCGCTCAACCGCGGTGGTCTCCAGCCAGGTGCGCTGCCCTTCCTTGCCGAGCAGCATGTTCTCCGCGACGGTGAAGGGCTCCACAAGCATGAAGTGCTGGTATACCATCCCGATCCCGCGAGCGATCGCATCCCGCGGCGAGCGGAAATGAACGGTCTCCCCGCCAGCGCGAATCACCCCGGTATCCGGCCGGTACAGCCCGGCGAGGATGCTCATCAGCGTGCTCTTGCCAGCGCCGTTCTCACCGATCAGCGCGTGGACCTCACCGAAGCGCGCGGCGAAATCGACGCCGTCATTGGCGACGACGCCCGCAAAGCGCTTGGTGATCCCGTGCATCTCGACCGCGAGACGCTTCTCCATCCGCTTCCTGTAATGCCCCGGCCAAGCCCCGAGGGGGCTTCGTCCGTCTTCGCTCCAGGCTTCAGCCTAGGGATGTTCCACCCGATTCTGACCTCAGCTCGGGATCTCGCCCTCAACACCCTCCACGAACCAGTTCATGCTCAGGATCTCCTGGTCGGTCATTGCGACTCCAGCGGCCACGCGCTCCTCACCCTTCTGATCCTTGAGCGGTCCGGTGAAGATGGTGAAGATGGTCTTTTCGCCCTTCTTGAAGAGGTCAGCCTCGGCCAGCGCCATCGCCTTGACATCCTCGGGCACCATCGGGCCGATTGGTGAGAGATCGACGACGCCGTCTTTCCAGCCGCCCCAGTACTGGCTGCTCTTCCAGGTGCCTTCCATCACCGCCTTGACCGTGGGGATGTAGAAGGCAGCCCAGTTCCAGATCGGGCAGGTCAGCACCGCCTTCGGCGCGAACTTGCTCATGTCCGAGTTGTAGCCGACGCCATACTTGCCTCGGTCTTCCGCCGCCTGCATCGGACCCGGCGTATCCTGGTGCTGCGCCAGCACTTCGGCCCCGCCATCGAGCAGCGCCTCGGCGGCTTGCCGCTCCTTCTGCGGATCGAACCAGGTATTCGTCCAGACGACCTTGACGACCGCGCTTGGGTTCGTCTGGCGCACACCCAGCGTAAAGGCATTGATGCCCCGGATTACCTCGGGGATGGGGAAGGCCGCCACGTAGCCAAGCTGGCCGGTTGGCGCCATCTTGCCGGCAATCAGCCCGGAGACGTAGCGCGGCTCCTCGATCTTGCCGAAACCGGTGCCGACGTTCGGTGCAGTCTTGTAGCCGGAGATATGAATGAACACCGTGTCCGGAAAGTCTTTCGCGACGTTGATCGTCGGGTCCATGTAACCGAACGAGGTGGTGAAAATGACCTTGTTGCCCTTCTGCGCGAAATCGCGGATCACGCGCTCGGCATCGGCCGGGTTTTCTGGCACATTCTCCAGGTAGCTCGTCTCGACGTTAGGGAATTCCTTCTCCAGCGCCAGCCGCCCCTGGTCATGCGCGTAGGTCCAGCCGAGATCGCCGATCGGGCCGACGTAGACGAACGCGACCTTGAATGGCTCGCCCTCCTGAGCCAGGGCTTGGCGAGAGCGAGGGAAGATGGCTGTGGCCACCGCCGTCGCGCCAAGGCCACCGAGGAACATTCGCCGGGTGATGACTCGCTTGCCCATCCTTGCCTCCATCTCTCCACACTCGCCAGCAGCCGCTTGCCCTGGCACGCACCAACGATCGCCCAGATGACCTTATGCAGGCTCGAAGATAATATCTTGCGCGCCCTCCCAAAGCACAAGCCGCCCGACCTCTTTCAGACGCTCTCGCCCCTCGACGATCGTCAGGAAGTGGTTGCCAGCGAGCTGTCCCATCCGGCTGGCAAAGAGCGTCCCGCCGTACGGGAAAAGAATCTCGGTCTCGCTGAAGCCGCCAGGGTAGAACAAGATTTCGCCCGGCGCCGGATGGCTGGTGTGGTTCTCAAAACCCACGCCAAGATCGAGATCGCCCAGCGGCACCCAGGCGGCCTCACCACTCCACCGGGCCTGAATCAGCTTGCCGCGCAACGGCAAGAGACGCGCGATGGCAGCGCAAGTGCGGGGCGCCGCCTCGCTCTCCCACCGGGCAAGAAAGGTCAACGTACCGACCGTAATGTGGACCATGGCGGCCAGACTCCCCTCATTTCTCGCGAGTATCGCAGCCAGTTCCCCAGCATGCACAGTAGGCTGGCTCAGGCGAGCGACGCACAGCGCCAGCACGATGGCGCTGATTATCGGTCATCTCGCCCGGCCCGAAGACGCGGCCGCAAGGAGTCAATCACCGCGTCATCGCCCGCTCGCTGAGCCCTGGCTGGGCAAACACCGCATCAAGCGACGGATCAGCCAGGACCGGAGCATCCTGGTAGCGATAACACGCCACCGCGCGGTCGGGAGCAGTCCGGTACAAGCGAGGAGGCTGATCGAGGCACATCGCCATCGCGTAGGGGCAACGGGGCGCAAACGCGCATCCGCTGGCCGGACTGGCCCGCTGGCCGATTGCCGACGGGCCTTGTTCCTGCGGCCAGGAGCGAGATGGATCGGGCAATGGGATGGAGTTAATGAGCAATTGGGTATACGGGTGCTCCGGCTCCTGCACAATGGCCTCGGCATTGCCCGCCTCAGCAACCGCCCCGCGATAGAGGACGATGATGTTATCGCTGATCTGGTAGGCGGTAATCAGGTCGTGCGTGATATAGATGAGCGACACGCCATACTCGCGGGTGAGCGTTTGCAGGCTCTCGAGGATCGTCGCCCGCAACGAAGCATCCACCATCGAGACGGGCTCATCGGCGATGATGAGCCGGGGCCTGACCAGCAACGCCCGCGCAACCATGACGCGCTGGCGCTGCCCGCCGCTGAGCTGGTGCGGATAGCGGCCGAGTGTCTCCTCCGGCCGGAGACCTACGGCCTGGAGTGCCTCGATCATGAGCTCCCGGGCCTGCTTCGCTGATGTGGCGAGGCCAAACTTCATGATCGGCGTCGCGAGCACATGATCAACCCGGTAGAACGGGTTGTAAACCTCGTAGGGGTCCTGGAAGATGACCTGAACATCCCGGCGAAATGCACGCCACTCCCGCCGCGAAAGGGATCGTAAGCTCTTGCCAAGATAGCGAATCTCTCCGGCGGTCGGCGCGATGACGCCAAGCAGGAGCCGCGCCAGCGTTGTCTTGCCACTGCCACTCTCCCCAACGACCGCCGTGATTGCGGGTGGCTCGGTGGTTATGTTGAGCGAGAAGTCTTGCAGCGCAACCGTGGCGTGGCGCCGGAAGAGACCACCACCATACACTTTTGTTACCCGTTCAGCTTCGATCAGCGTCACCATGGCGTTTGCTCGATACGTTAGGACCGATGGTGGGGCAACCAGAGAGCCCACGAGACAGCAGCACCGTTCTTTCTGCCCCTTCCGCTACCCCTGACTTTCGCTCCCCTCATAGAGGTGGCAAGCAACGAGACGGTCAGGCCGCACTTGGTCAAGCCGGGGTGCGCGCACCCGGCAGCGCTCCATCACCGAGGGACAGCGTGGGTGGAACGGGCATCCTGGCGGCGGATTGAGCAGCGATGGGGGCAATCCGGGAATTCCCTTCATCGCGCCCTTCTTGCCAATCGAGGGCAAGCTTGCGATCAGGAGCTTGCTGTAGGGATGCAGCGGCTCGCTGAACATATGCGCGACCGGCGCAAGCTCGATGATCTCGCCGGCATACATCACACCCAGCCGGTCAACCGATTGAGCCATCAGCCCCATGTCATGCCCGATCAAGATGACCGCCGCGCCGAGGTCTTGTTGAACACGCCGCAGCGTCTCCATGATTTGCCGTTGGACAACGACATCGAGCGCGCTCGTTGGCTCGTCAGCGATGATGACCTTGGGCCGGAGACTGATGGCGATGGCGATGACTGCCCGCTGCTTCATGCCGCCACTGAGCTCGTGGGGGTATTTGTGCGCGTCTTCTGGCCGCAACCCTACCCGCACCATGAGCTCGCTGATGCGGTCTGCGATCTCGCCACGGCGCGGCGCTGCGTCGTGATCTTTCCACCCATCAATAATCTGATCCCGGATCCGCATGACCGGATTGAGCGAATTCATGGCGCCTTGGGCAATCATCGCGATCTCGTCAAGGCGGACGCGCCGCATCTCGTCATCTGACAGTGCCAGCAAGTCTCGTCCTTCCAGCACAATAGCGCCGCTTTCGATCTGCCCGGGTGGCTTGATCAGGCGCAAGAGCGCCAGCGCAATCGTCGACTTTCCCGATCCCGATTCGCCAACTAGCCCCAGAATCTCGCCCCGCCGCAGAGCAAACGACACCCCATTGACTGCCCGGACCGGGCCGAGCGGGGTGTGGTAGGAGACGCGCAGGTCGTGGACGCTGAGCACGATCTCCCGGCCATCCTCGCTGGGCATCGCCCCATCAACGACCAATTGCTGCCCCCGAACATGAAAATCCAATGTGCTCACGTAGAGGACCTCAGCCGCGGGTTCGCGATTTGATCGAGTCCCGCCGAAATCAGGAAGAGCCCCGTAAAGATCAACACGATCACGACAATCGGCGGCGCCCACCACCACCAGATATTCCGCAGCACCGCGGTGTAATACATGCTCCAGTAAATTGTCATGCCAAGGGTTGGCTCGTTCTGCGGCCCGAGTCCGAGCGCCTCCAAGCCAATCGAGGCGAGAATAGCCGCGGAGACGGCGCCAACGAAGCTGGCGGCCAGGTAGGGGAGCAAATTCGGGATCAGCTCTTTGACGATGATCTCAAAGCCATTCATCCCCGAAAAGCGGGCGATCTGCACATACCCTCGCTCCCGGATGCTCAGGACCTGGGAGCGGATCGTCCGGGTGGGATACATCCACGCCAGGGCGGAGACGACGAGGGCCTGGGTTGTTACGCTAATGGCTCCTTCCAGCGTTGTGGCAATCACCACGAGCACCAGGAGCCCCGGAATGGTCAGGAAGACATCAGCCGCACCGCGCAGGAGGTGATCCCAGATTCCGCCATAAAATCCCGCCACAAATCCGAACAGCATTCCCACGCCCAAGCCGATAGCCCCCGCCATGAGTCCGATCTGGAGCGTCAGCGGCGTTCCGTAGATCAGGATGGCAAGAATCTGGCGCCCGACCGTGTCTGTACCCAGGAGGTAGGCGCGCGATGGCGGCTGATCGGGGAGGGCATAACCGACGTTCGCCGCTTGCCGCTCGACAAACAGCGGCCCGAGCACGCTCATCAATGCGATCGCTAGGACGATGACAATGCCAGCCGTGAGCATCGGGTAGGCGCGCAGGCGGAGCTTGCCCCGGCCCATCCATGCCCGGCTCCGCTCGGTCTCTATTGCCTGCGTTGCAACGGCCATGCACCTTACCCCTTGATGACGCTGGCAGGCGCGAGCGCGCTACTGCCAGTGATAGGTAATGCGTGGATCAAGCCACGGCAAAATCAGATCAAGAATCAATGTCGCCACACCGATGGAGACGATCACAAGAAAGGTAATGCCGTAAATCACCGTGTAATCAAAGGTGCGGATTGCCTGAAACAGAAGACTGCCGACACCTGGGTAGCCAAACACCACTTCGACGAGGACGGCGCCTGAGGCCACATGGCCGAGCGCCAGGGCCAGCGCGGTCGTCTGGGGCAAGATGGCATTGCGCAAAGCATAGCGGAGGAAGATTCGCCGTGGCTTCAGGCCCTTTGCCTCGGCCAGGGTGACGTAGTCCTCTCCTTGGACGGTGACCATCATGCCACGCATGCCGAGCGCCCAAAAGCCGATGCTGGCGAGCACGATGGAGAGGGCCGGGAGAATGGAATGGCGCGCCGCATCGCTGATGAAGTGCCAGCTCCAGCCGGGCGAGGTCCCGACCTCGTACCCGCCTCCCAGGGGAAACATCCGCCATCGGAAGGCGAAGAAATAAATCAGCGTCAGGCCAAGCAGGTAGTACGGAATCGCAGAGAGGGTGAGGAGCGGCGGGGCAAGCACCCGGATGAACCGTGGAGAGCGCGGCCAGGCCAAGAGCGCGCCGAAGAGGCTGCCGATCGCAAACGCGATCAGGGTGGACACCGTGACCAGAACGAGCGTCCAGGGCAAGGCGTCCAAAATCATGGCCGAGACGCGGGTTGGGAAGCGCGTGATGGAGATACCGAAGTCGAAGCGGACCATATCCCAGAGGTAGCGCACGTACTGCTTCCACAACGGCTGGTCCAGGCCAAATCGTGCCTCATAGGACTTGACCACCGCTTCCATGGACTGGCCACTTGCCCCGCCGACCGAGACAGCCTGCAGCATCCGCTCCCGCACTGGGTCAACCGATGACAGCCTGGGCACCAGAAAGTTGATCGTGGCGGCCGCCCAGACAATCAGCAAGAATGCGCCAAGTCTTGGGAGCAGATAGCGTGCAGGCATGTTCGTTCCTTACTGCGCGGCAGGCTCAAGCCGGATGATCGTCTTGAGGAATTCTTGCTGCCAGGAGTGCGGGAATCCGTACGGATCCTCCTGGGTTGGCCAGCCAGTCCAGCGAGCGGTGCTCATCGGATAGCGAATGATCAACTGCGCCACGAAGACATCGGGGAGCTCGCGGAACCAGATATCCATGGCCTGAGTGAACAACTCAAGGGTCTTTGGATCCTCGGCGCCCAGCGGGTCCATTTGGGCGACGATCTGGTCATACTCTTCGTTGCGCCAGCGTGAGGTTGCCCACCAAATCGGCGCGGGCTGCCCAGTCGGCCGGTAATACTGGGATGTGTAAATAGAGAGCATGAAATAGGGGTCCATCCCCTTGACTCCAGACGGACCTTTGCAGCCGAATCCAAGGGCCTGCTCACCCGTCTGAACCTGGGTACCGAGCCCGGGCGAGGAATCGAACTCTGCGTTGAAGCCGGCATCGCGCAATTGCTGGACGAGCGGAGGCCCGTACGCCTTGAGCCAGTCGGGAACGAAGATGCGCATGTTCAGCGTTTGGCCACCTGCTTCCCACATGCCATCGCGATTCTTCTGGTAGCCGAGCTTGGTCATCAGCTCCTCGACCTTGGCCGGGTTCGCCTTGGTACTCAACCCGTACTTGTCGTACAGCGGCTTGAGCGCCTCTTCGAACGGCTGGAACCACTCGTACGGCGTGAACTGGTGCACCGCGGGCACGCCAGCGCCACCTTCTGCCAGGGCCACCAGCTTCTCGCGATCGATGGCGTGGCTGATCGCCCAGCGGAGGTCGGGATTGTTCCAAGGGGCCACATCACAATTGAAGTTCAGATCGATCGGACACCAGTCAAGGTATCCGTAGGGAGGCTGCTGGCCGGTGAACGTGATGACTTTTGGATTCTGAGCAAAGACGCTGCGCAGCGTGGGCACGGAGAGGATCATCGACATGTCAATCTCGTTGGTGATCAGCATCTGTGCCGCGAGCGATTCATCACGATTCGGGATGTAGATCACCCGCCGCACTTTCGGCAGCGGCTTGAACCCAGTCTTGGCTGCCCACCAGTCCTCGCGCAGATCGAATACCTTCTGCTCAGCCGTCGCAGTGACCAGCCGGTACGGGCCTGTGCCAATCGGCCAGCCCTTTTCCTGGTCGAAATACGTAAAGGTGATCAGGTCCTGGCCTTCCCAAATGTGCTTGGGCAACATCTGCTCGACGACGCCATGATTGCTCGTCAGCGTCGTTGCCCACCAGCGCGGGTTCGGCTCGTTGAGGACAAAGCGCACAGTCTTGGGATCGACAACGACCGCTTCCTTGAGGAAGTTAATCTCCGCTGCGTTCGTCGCCTCTGTCTGTCGATCGCGGACGGCGTTGAAGGTAAAGGCGACATCCTCGGCTGTGAATGGCGTCCCATCGCTCCATTCGATGCCTTCGCGCAGCGTCATCGTGATCTCGGTGAAATCCGCGTTGTACTCCCAGGTCTCTGCTAGCCAGTTCTCGTATTCGCCTGTGAGGACGTTGAACATGATGAGTGGCTCGTTCATCGTTTGCAGCGGGCCGGCATGCCAGCCCCCGACCGAGCTCGTCACCCAGAGATTGAAGTTGGCGAAGTCTGGATTCTGCCCGTTAGCGCCGCCCTGCATCACGATTAACGTCTGTTCGCGCGGGACCTCAGGGATTTGCAGATGGGGAGCTGCACTGGCACGCTGCCGCAGAAACATGGGGCTGAGCGATGCGCTTACGCTGATGGCGCTGGCGCTCTTGAGCACGTCGCGTCGCTTGATGCGGCCGCTCAGTGCATCTGCGGGTGATCGACTTGAGCACTGGGTATCATGGCGTGTCATGGCTCCTCTCCTCGTCGATAACAGCCAATGCCGATGTCACAGCCAACGCCAGCAAGCGATCTGGGCTCACTCCATAGTCCAATCCCTTTCCGAAAAAACCCGTAAGGGACTTACGATCTTATCTGTGCTCGGATACGTATTGCTGTCAGTGTACGCAGCGCCATAAAGCCCCGTCAAGCGTGGGGCAAATGGGCAAAGGCCAGCGGCTCTACTCCTACTGTTGTGCCATCGTGAAACTGGCGATACACTCCCGGCTGGCATGGGAGAGCGAGTACCGCGGTTGTTCAGGGCATCAGCCAGTGACCGGCCAATTTCCTGGCGGCGCAACCTCTATGCCTTGTGGATCGCGCAGACGCTCGCGATCGTCGGATTCACGCTGCGCGATTCGTATCTCCCGTTCTTCCTCAAGGAGCTTGGCGCACGCTCGACAGAAGACGCGACCCTCTGGTCTGGCCTGGTGCAGGCCGGGGGCGCTGGCGTCATGACGATCGCCGCGCCATTCTGGGGAGCCGTCTCCGACCGGCACGGGCGGAAACCGATGCTGCTGCGAGCGATGTTCGCGGCGATGTTCACTGTCGGCCTGATGGGACTGGCGACGGTGCCCTGGCACCTCGTCGCGCTGCGGATGATCGAAGGGGCGCTCACCGGCACGGTTACGGCCTCGACGGCGCTTGTCGCTGCCAGCGCACCGAAGGACCGGCTCGGGTTCAGCCTCGGCTTGATTCAAACAGCCGTCTTCTCCGGCGCATCCCTTGGCCCATTCCTCGGCGGCATTCTGGCCGATACGATCGGCTACCGGGCAACGTTTGGCGTTTCGGGAACCTTGCTCGGCACCGCCGGGCTCATTGTGCTCTTCCTCGTACAGGAGCGGTTCACGCCCCCTCCACGCTCCCCACGCACCACCCGCGGCTTCGCGGCGATGCGGACCGCAACCGCCTGGCTCGTCACCCCGCTGCTGGTAACAATGATTGCCGTGCTGTTCATCGTTCGCTTCGCCCAAATGGGCGTGCGCCCGATCTTCCCGCTCTACGTCGAAGAGCTCGGGCGCCTCAGCGACGAGCGCGCAGCGTCCATCGCCGGGATCGCCTTCGGCCTCCTCGGGCTGACGAGCGCGCTCTCATCGGTCTACCTTGGACGGCGCGGGGACCGCGTCGGGCACCAGCGCATCCTGCTCGCGTGCATGGCAGGAGCCGGGATCCTCTACCTGCCGATGGCGCTCGTCACCGCCCCCTGGCACCTGGTGATCCTGCAAGCGCTGTTCGGCATCGCCGCTGGTGGACTCATTCCAGCAGCCAATGCCATCGTGGCCAACGCGACGCCAACCGAGCGGCGAGGCATGATCTATGGGGTCACGGCCGCGGCAAGTTCGCTTGGGGGGTTCTTCGGTCCACTCGCAGGCGCTGGTGTCGCGGCCTCGTTCGGGTTCCGGGCCATGTTTGTTGGCACATCAGCGCTGCTCCTGCTGCTCACTGGCGCTGCCAGCTACGCCCTCAGCACCCGGGCGGCCGAGCAACGCCAGCAAACCGCAGAAACGTAGCGCCAGCAGCGCCACTCCGGCTCAGGGTTACCGAACTGGCCGGGCTCGCGCCAGGTACTCCCGCAAGCCGTCCGGATTGACCGCCAGATGATTTCTGCCCCGGCCTTCGACCAGGCCCGCGGTCCGAAACTCGCCGAGCACCCGCGTGACCGTCACCCGGTTCGCACCGATGATCCGGGCCAGGAGCTTATGTGGCATTGGGATATCAATCGCGACAAAGCCTCGCTGCCGGTCGTCTTCCTCCTCCGGCCCACCAAAGCGGTCGGCAAGGGTCAGCAGCACGCTCGCTAGCCGGATCGTGAGATCGCGAGCGAGCAACTGCCCAACGAGGATTTGCATGCCGGCCACACGGCGCGTGAGTCCCTGCGTGATATCGACAGCGAGCGCGGGCGCAGAGGCGAAGATGCGGGGCAAGTCGTCGGAGGCATAGATGGTCAACGTGGTGTCAGCGAGCACTTCAGCGACCACGCCAGGCGGAATCGCGCTGGGCTGAGCGCTGCCAGCCACCGGCTCCTGGGCGAAGACATCGCCAGGGCCGAGGAGGCCAACGCAGACGGCGCGGCGCCCCGTCAGGGGCTTGAAGAGCGCGACACAGCCGGAGCGGACGATGTAGAAGCGGCCATGCCCCTCGCCCCGGCCAAAGACCTTTTGCCCAGCGCGAAGCACGATGGTTGATGCGTCGGCTCCCTCGCCGGCTCGCATTCCTATCTGGGGCGCCCAGAGATCGCCCGGGTCACCCGCGTAGTGGTTCCGGCCATTCGCCAGTCCCACGCCAGCGGCAACCGGGGAGGGACGTGTTCCAACTAGCACCAGAGTCCGGGCAGACCCACGCCGATGGGCCGCGAACTTTCTCGCCGAATCCATTGCGCGTTTCCCCGTGACATGGTCGCTCGCGTAGCGGAGCCACCACGTCGCGACGGATGCGCGGAGCCATCACGACCGCGCCATCCAACCTGCTTGGCCGATCGCCCGCAGCCTCCCTTCCCAGGTAGCCAGCGTAACACCCGAACCTGAAAGAAGCCTGAAGATGGGATAAGAGTTCCGTGAAAACGCTGGACGGCCCGCCCGCCCGTTTCATGCGCATAACACATCGCAGGGGCCAGTTATGCGCGCTTCTTGTCCTGCACACCGGCAACGGCGACCTCCGAGCGCCTCGCCACCGCTCCCTGTGCCCGCAGCCAGTCGCGCTCCACCACGATTTCGACTGGCAACCGTTCGCCCGTTACCGCGGCGACGGCATTGACGAGCGCTGGCAAGAACCGGCTGGTAATGCGCTGCTGGGCGACCGGGTGCGGCACGCCGACAATCAGGCTGCGCCCCTCCCCGCGGCCCAGCAGGGTGGTAGTCCGCAGCCAGGCGTCGATGGTGGTGCGCCCCACCTCGCCACGCAGCGCAGCCTCCTCCAGCACCGCGGCCCACACCTGGTTGCTCGGCAGGCCGCACTCGGAGACGATGAACGGCACTGGGCGGAGATCATCGTCGGGATCGTCGGATTCGCGACGCACGCGGCCAGGTGCCGCGCCGGCGGTACTCGTTCCCGCGCTCTTGCGAACGCGCACCGGTTCCACCGTCTGAACTGCCAAGCGGATCGGCCGCCGCATCGCCTCTCCCAATTTGCGGGCAATCAGCTCCCGGTACTCCCCGGCGATCCGCTCGGCCTGCTCCACGGTTGGCACGCCAAGCGTAATCTCGCCATCGCGATAGCCAATGATCGCCGTGCCAGAGACGAGCGCTGCCAGCGCCTCGCGGCCAAGCGTCGCGGCCAGCAACCCAACGGTAAATTCCCACGTTCTCCGGCTACCAAAGCCGTGCGGGAGCGGCAGATCCGGTCCATCGCCGAGCACGATTTCCGGTTGCGTGTGGGGGTGTGAAACCTGGCCCGGCGACACCCGCCGCGGCCCATCGCCTCCCTCCACACGGGCAGCAGCGTTCCCGCCGATCCCTTCCCGCTCCCAACGAGCGAGGATCTCGCGCAGGCGCCGCGGAGCGACGAATGCGCTCCCTGCCTCAACCGCTTCGTAGATCGCCGCGGCCACCCATGCCCAGCCGGTTTCATATCCGGGTTGTGCCTGCCGGCGCGCCGCCGGATCAAACCGTTCGGCGAGCGACCGGAGCAGGTGCCGCTCGGCCGGTGTTGAGCGCCGGGCATTCGCGTCCTCAAACGCGCGAATCGCGATCTCCTCACCGACCACATCAACCGGCGCCGGTTGCCCGCCCGGCCCTTGACCGCCGTGCACCGTTGTCAACGCTGGTGTCACCGAGGCACCGCTCGTGGGCGCACGAACTTCTCCCTTCCCTTCTGCCACTGGTGAGACGGGCGGCTGCGGTGGCGCCGCTTGATCAGACTGGCCTTCCTCGGTAGTGGTTGTTAAATCGGATTGGTAATACGTCGTGTTGCTCGGACCAACATCGCTCCCGGGGGCAGTGTTGCCCCCGTCAACACCGGTGCTCCCGGCGCCGCTCAAACCTGTGTTGCCCGGTGCAACAGTGGTCGTGAAACCATTGTTGATCGTTGCAACATCGGTTTGTCCGGCGTCGCCGGAAGTGACAGGAGCGCTGTCATTATCCTGCTTGCCGGTTGTCCCCGTGTCACGGTTGATGGGCATGCGAAGGCCCGTCTTGCGCGCGGCATGTCCTGCCCGGGTGCGGGCCGAGGCGCGATCTTCCTCCCGAGCGGCGCGTGCGGCGAGGCGCTGCCAGGTCTCGGTGTGCCGCACTTCTTCCAAAATCCGGACCCAAACATTATCGGCATCAATGGGGGCAAAGCGTGTCGAAAAGATGCGACGGATATAGCGATAGACAGCATCGTCCCGAGCAGCCAGCTCAACGACGCGCATCACATCCTGGGGTGTCAATGTGAAGCCATCCCCGTGGTCTTTCACCCGATAAAAGTTATGGGGAACGCGCCAGCGGCGGCCTTGCTCATCAACGCGCAGAACCATCTCCTTCTTGATCTCGATGAGATCGAGGGCGACAAGAATCTTATTGATGGTAATCAGCTCGGCGCGATCCTCCCCATAGAAATCCGCTTCCCGCTGTTGTGAGGGAAAGGCATAGCCCCGGTGTGGCGACTCTTCGCGGCGGTCGGTCCAGACCGTATAGGAGTTGAGCAACCCGACGCCCTTGAGGCCAATCAGAGGCGCGAACTGGGTGACAATGCTGTTCCAATGCCAGAACCACCCACGCCGGCGCGTGTCCTCCCCGCTGCGCGTGGCAACCGCCTCGCCGACGATGCCGGCAACGGCTTGCTCGCGCGCAAGGGGTGGGCCGCCATCCCGCTGCGTGGCGGATGGCTGGTCTGGTGCAGCGCGCTGCTTGGGCTGGCGCGGACGGTTCGTCACGATCCCGCCTCACAGCCCGCGCATGGCGCGGCAAGAACACCATATTGACACGCTGGGCACGGCGTGCCTAGAATGCAAGCGTCGCCTGGGTACACAACACCCTCCCTTGGCGGGGATAACGGCGGCGAATTCAATTGCCGGACCCGGTCTACGAACAGGCAGTTTGGCGACGGTCCGTTCGATGTCCGGCCGGCGGTTAGGATCTACACCAGCACTACCCTACGAGGCGGAGAGAAAGGTCGGCGTTGGCGCGCCGATCTTTTTCGTGCCAGTACACCGCAGTGGGCAACGGCCTGTTGGCGCAGGCGTTGCTGCGGTGGATGGTCACTTGCCTCTCTGGGTCTTCGTTCGATCCCATCACCTCCTTGCTGGCTGCGCTGGTGTGTGGCGACCACCTTGCGCATCGACCACCTCATCGTCCGAGCCGCCGCCGAATCTCCCGCAGCGGGATCCCGGCGCGGCGATCGGCAAGAATCGAGCGAAGGATCGCCAGCTCCGTCTCATCAAAGAGGAGATAGCCGCTCTCCGAGCGAGCGGTCGGCACGATCAACCCTTCGCGTAGGTAATAATCCATATGTGTGCGGGACAGCCCGGTTGCGGCGCGCAAATCGCTGGTCATATAGAGCCGGGCGCTTGCAGCCGGGCGGCCACTGGGCGACGCCGCCTCCATTGCGGGGACCGGCGGCGCAGGCGTGGTCACCATCATTGAATCCGTCATTGCGGGCGATCCTCCCTCACGGGCGATCACGTGCCAGCGACCGGAGCGTCTCCGGTCTGGCAACGATCGAGTCCACCTTGCTCCCGGCGGGGCAGTCCCGGTCGAGGAAGCGGGAGCGCAAGCGAGCGCTGGCAGGTTGCGGGAGCGACATTGACCACAGGCGCGGAGCGTGGCCGGCCGCTCTGCAACTGCATAGTGCCATCATAGAGGCGGGAAAGCGGCCTGTAAATGGGTTGTCTGGCTGTCACCATCACATGGTGTACGTACAGGATTGGGGTCGCCGGAATCTGGGCAAAATCGTGAGTGTTTCCGCCAGTGAGTCACTGAATCTGCTTGGCGCGGAGGCGAAACCAATGAAGAGGGCGCAGCGTTTGGTGTGATGGGCGTTGTGTCTCGCGAGCGAGGCATTGCTGCTCAGCGCTGGCGCGCACGCACTATACTGGATGGTGCGTGGCGGTTCTGCGCCACGCAGGTGGATGTTCGGTCAATGTCCCACTCGCCTCATTCCTGAGCCCCGACTGGCAGAATCATCAGAGGAGCTCCGTCAACACATGGAACCACGACCTCCAAAGCGACCGTCTGGGAGCGCGCCTGCGGCCTCTTCGCCAGAGTCGCAGCCCGAGCGCGCCCACTGGCTCGATCGGTCGCCAGCACCCTCCGTTTCGTCTGGCTCGCTGGGCAATGCCGGTCAGCCGGCCGGTAATCTCGGTGGCACGCGCCTGCGCCTTCCTTGGCAGAGCGCTCCTGCCCCGTCGCTGGGCGGTAGCCTGCCGGGCGATGGCACGCCCCGGACGCCGCTGATGCCGGTGGTCGCGCCGCGCGGTGAGCGGAGTGGCCGCTATCTGGGACCGATCCTCGCCGCGCTGCTCCTGGCGTTCATCATTGCCGGGGTGGCGTTCGCCATTAGCCGCGCGCGGGACGAAGACCGCCCAAGCGCCGCCAGCGACGCGACCCGTGTGGCTGGACTCGCCAGTGGCTCCCCGACAGCGGAGGGGACCGCGACGGGATCGCCGGTGGCGGGTAACCAGAGTGCCGCCGTCCTTGCCACGACGCCGGCCGGCGCCAGCGTAGGGACGCCGGTCAATGAGCGGGCTGCCAGCGAGGATCCCACCCCGACCCGCACCCCGCGGCAAACCTCGACTCCGACCGCTCGCTCAGGCGGATCATCGCTCGTCCGCGCGAAGGATGTGCTGCCCTCCGTCCGGCAGTTGCCGGATGGCTTCGTTGTGTCAGAGGAGGGGGCGTACTCCAAGGACGATATCGTCAGCCAGCTTGGCGAAAATGGCGAGGAGCTCCTGCGCGAGTGGAAGTGGCGTGAGAATGCCTACCGGAGCTTCCTGATCCCGGATGATGTCGCTCCCGATCCTGACACGACCACCTTTCTGATCGTCAGCGTCCATCGCTTCGGCGGTAGCGCGGGGGCGAAGGAGGCGTTGGACTCTTTCGCCAATGTGCTGGCGGCTTCAGGATATGAGGAAGCTGAAGCACCAGCGATTGGCGATCAGCAGCGTGCGCTGACGCAATCCGGGGACGCGAACATCTACGTGCTCTACGTCCGCAGCGGCTACTATGTGATTCGCATCGGCGGATCATCTCCGGCTGGCGATCCGGCTGCCGACGTCAACGCACTGGCCGAAACGGTTGTTGCCGAGCTGGAGAACCGGTAATCCCCGAACACTGCACGCTCACGCGGGCGCAGCGCCGGGAGCTGTGCCGCGCCCGTGTGAGCGTGACAACGCGCCCTAAAACGTCTTTACCCCATTGACCGGCAGCATGACCGAGTAGATCGCGGTTGTGGCGCAGATAAACAAGCGGTTGCGCTTTGGCCCGCCGAAAACAACATTTGCCACCGGGCCGGGCACGAGGATTTTGCCGAGCAGCGTGCCGTCCGGGTGGTAGCAGTGCACCCCGTCTGCCGCGCTTGTCCAGAGCCGGCCTTCGGTATCGAGGCGGAAGCCGTCGAAGAAGCCGGCCGTGCAGGTAGCAAAGATCTCGCCGCCGGAGAGGCGGCCATCATCGCCGACGGCGAATTTCCGGATGTGGCGCGGACCGTTGGGGACATGGGTCGCGCCGGTATCGGCGATATAGAGGAACCGCTCATCCGGGGAGAAGGCCAGGCCGTTGGGCCGGACAAAGTCGTCAGCGGCAACGTGGATTGAGCCGGTTGCCGGATCGACGCGATAGACATAGCAGGCGCCGATCTCGCTTTCAGCCTTGAACCCCTCATAGTCAGAGTCGATGCCGTAGGCTGGGTCGGTGAACCAGATCGAGCCATCCGATTTGACCACGACGTCGTTGGGGCTGTTGAGACGCTTCCCCTCGTAGCGGTCGGCGATGACGGTGATCGAGCCGTCATGCTCGGTGCGCGTTACCCGGCGGTTGCCGTGCTCGCAGGTGACAAGACGGCCCTGGCGGTCAACGGTGTTGCCGTTGGAGTAGCCGGCGGGGTAGCGGAAGACGCCGGTGGCGCCGGTGGTCTCATCCCAGCGCAGCATCCGGTCGTTGGGGATGTCGCTCCAGACGAGATAGCGGCCGGCCGGGAAGTAGGCTGGCCCCTCCGCCCAGCGACAGCCATCGAAGAGCTTCTCGACCTGCGCGGTCGGGATGAAGCACTTGCGAAACCGCTCATCGAGCACCACGAAGTCTTGTTCTGCCATTGGTGCACTCCGCTTGTATGATCGGCCGGTCAACTCGCACACGAGCAGGGTCATGATGTGCGCTCGCAAGCGCGCATGATCTGATGTCCACTCCCAGCCGTCAACTTCCACCTGGAATGAATGGAGGATTGGGTGTTGCTCAGACGTCAGCCGTGCAGAGTCAGTACGAGGATGGCAGCGCTGAGGATTGCATTGATGATGAGGAGTGGGATGCCAATGCTCCCCATGCGTCCAAGTCGCTTGCTGAGCGGGACACCGATTTCATCGATCATGGCTTGCGTCATGCCTACCACGTTCTGAGCGGCCTGCGTACTTGCGCTGGCTGCGCACTCTGCCGTTTGCTGGATCGCTTGAAGCTTTGCGCGGGTGTCCTCAATCCGGGTGAGGATGTCCTGGAGCTGTTGAGTAACGCTGGCCAGCCCAGTAGCAACAACCTCATGGTGCATCGTCTGCGCCTGCTGGATCTCATTAAGAGAGCCAGTGAGGTTCTTGAGTTCGTCGCTCATCGGCACCAAACGTTGATCAAGATTTCTGAACCGCTGCGCTTGCTGGGTCTCCAGAGCATGATGCGCTGACTCCCAGGCGCCTCTCCACTCAGCAACCGCTTGCTGATGCTTGGCCAACGCCTGGATCAATATTGAAGAGTTCTCTTTGACGGCGACATGGAGCGTTTCTAGGTTGAACTGCTCCAACCTCTGCAAGACCTCTGATGCCTGATCGGCAAGGCGCTCCACGCGTTGGTGGGCATCGGTGAACTGGTTCGCCGCAATCGTCAGCGCCTCCCCCACCTCAGTGAGGGTGGTGCTGGCTGAGCGAAATCGCTCCATGCTCCGAACAAGGTCTCTCACAGCGATCTCGTAGTCTTCCAGACTGAGCGAGGCGTCACTCATGCGTCTGCCTCCACGTGCGTGGTCACTAACCGCCGCGCTTCCGCTGCAATGCTTCTAAGGAACGTTGCTGCGGCCGCTTGCTTTATCGCGGGGTCAATCTTGCTTTTCGCGATCCACGGGTAAGCGCTACGAACTAGGCGCTCCAACGTTGCGCGTTCCTCTGGATCACGCGCCTGCTGATAGCGATGAATAAAGAAGTGTGTTACCGCTGGCCAAGTTCGTGGAGATAATTGGACGAGATGTGACATCATCTGGCGTGAAGCATGCTGAATATCATCGTCGCTGGCAAGAGGCGATCGGGCATAAGTGAGCAAACCCAGGAGCATCAGATCAGATGCCTCACGGGGATCTGGATCTGGCGAAGCGGCAAGGGACAGACCCTGGAGGACGAGCAGGCCCGGATGGCCGGGATCGGCTTCACGTGCGCGGCGCACTTGCCCAAGCAACTGCAGTGCATCGCTGCTGCTCGTCACTTTGTTGGCGATCTTCCACCAATCCGCGTGATCGCTGCTCTTCAGAAGTTCAGTGACTTCTCGTGTGAAGATGTTGAAGGAGAGGAAGTTGTTTATTTCGTTGCGTAGTTGCTCGCCGTCTTGGCACTTCCGCAAGATTTCACGCATGTTGCGGATCGCCATACGGCGCGTCGTTTCGATTTCTTTGTAAACAAACTCGCAGAGCATCGCGATTGCGCGCTCCACCGGATCTTCGGAGTCGCTCTTCTCTAAGCGCCTCCTTACTTCTTCAACAACGTCCTCACGCCGGTATCGGCGAATGTAGGCAAATAGATTCTCATAGATTGTCTTCTCAGCGATGCGACGTGTGGTGACGGTGTACGTTTGAGCGTTGTAGTCGATGGTGTAATCCTCGACGACGCCAAGGAGCGAGAGGCGATAGAGAACCTTGTCTAACGGAGTTTCTCCTAGCCATTTTTTGCCATCAACAGTAATCTCCGTCGACATACCAGCGCCAATGTCATGGTGTAGCCAGTGGTTAAGGATCCACTGCCGGTAAAACTGGCAAATGTGTTCGCGCTCAGCCTTTTCTCCATGAAATCCCTGCTGAAACAGGTAGAGTGCTGATGTGGAGTCATCTCGTAGACGATTCTGAACAAGTTCTTCGCGTCTCTTGCTTGCTTCCGCGCTTGAAATACCTTCGGCAAGGGGATCTCTCTCGGGCGGTAGCGAAAGGTCGGAAAAGATCATGGTGCAGATGGCCTTCTCTCGATCCCGTCCCGCCCGTCCCGCTTGTTGGGCGAACTCTTCGACTGTCTGGGTCATGGCGAAGTGAATGGTATACCGAATGTTGGGCTTATCAATACCCATGCCAAACGCCGACGTGGCGACGATTATGGGGATCTGATTTGACTTAAACAGACGTTGCACGGATCGCTTGTATTCATTCCATTTATTGTCGTCGATAGGAAAATTTTCTGGTCGGGTTCCGGCATACATGTGAACTCGGTTCGATTGCAAATATGGTAAACATGGCAATGGCTCAGCAGAGGGTGTGATCGTGCCGTTTAGTGCTGTCTCGACAAATTCTCGAACTTCAAAAACGCCCAATGGGCCATTAACGTGCGGGCAGAAGATGATGCCACCGTGTCGTCCCGAGAAGAACTCGTCTGCGGATGTCCGGAACTCGTCTGTGAGCTGCCACAGGTGCCGCTTCAGCGCGTTGCGCTTGTCGGGTGTCTGGACTTTCAACAGGTGAAAACTGAGTTCTGGCCGCTCGAAGCTGCTGGGACTAATGATCGCGGCTGGGTCGGTGATGCCCAACTCGCGTTGGACATCGATGAGAACCGCGCGTGACGCCGTCGCGGTGAGCGCGAGAAGCGGGGGTTCCTGGCCGCGGAAGTGGCAGAATTCCCGCGCGTGTCGACCGAGATTCAGATACGCTGTGCGAAAGTCATGACCCCATTCTGAGACGCAATGCGCCTCGTCAACCGCAACGAATGGGATTGGATAGTGAGCACAGGCGGCCTTGAGCGCGTCGCGAAATGTCTTGATCTGAAGTCGTTCAGGCGAGATGTACACCAGGCGGTGCAGGCCGCCTGTCACCTCTTTCATGGCCTGATCTCGCTCTTCGGGGGACTGATCGGAGTTGATCATCGTAGCCCGGTCGATCCTGACGAGCGAGAGGTTGTCGAGTTGATCCTGCATCAGTGATTTGATCGGGCAAACGACGATGGTAAAGCCAGGAGAGAGGAGCGTGGGCAGTTGGAAGGTGAGCGACTTCCCGGCCCCTGTCGGTAGCAAGCCAATGACGCTCTCCCTGCGAAGGGCGCGCTCGATGATGTCGATCTGCCCCTCCCGAAATGATGGCTTGCGGAAGAGGAGTCGCAGGAAGTACTCCAGGTGCTCAATCTTTTGACGGAGGTTATGAATTGGCCGCGGCGCCGACCATGTCGGCTGCTCTTCACCGATCAGGCGATGCGCAGTGCGGATGATGTACCCGCTGGTCGCGCAATCGACGAGGGTAGCGAACGGGTCATTGCCGTAGGATTGGGTCCACCACGCTCGGGTCGCGACATCGAGAACGAGATGAGTAGCGATGCTGGTCAGCCGGGCAGGCGGCACGGTCTCTGATTGGAGGCGGGTTCCCAAAGCGGGTGGGAGCGAGCCGTCCAGCCTCACTGCGTCGGTGAATTCATGATGGGGGAACACCGACAGCTCGACGTGTGGACGAAATCGAACATCATAGAGTCCGCAGAGATGATGAATTAGCTCGATGAGGTCTTGAACCGCAAGGCGGGCACAGGGAACCTCCCGCTCGATCACGGCGATTCGCCACGCCTGGTCTCCGAGATCGAGGTGACCATCCAGCATTCCAAGGATGACGCCGAGTTGCACACGTGCGATTGCATGGGGGATCAATGCCAGGCTTGTTGACACTACCTCGAGCGGTCCGTGCCGGTCCGATTCCTTGAATGCGTAGGCTCTGGCAAGGAGTGGATCGGATTCAATGACGTGCTGGAGAAACGCTGCCTCCGTGGCTGGTGGTTGGGGGAGGTCTTTCGTGCGAATGCGCCGAGTCTCCCACCCGTATTGCTTCAAGAGATTGTCGCGCCACATGTCAAGGAGATTCTGCGGCGGTTTGTCATGCTGAGGACCGTCAAGCTCGATCACGATTCGATGGTGTGGGGTTTCGAGCGCAAAATCCACTCGTTGATGAACGAATGAATCCTGCTGCATTCCGTTTGCTTTTGCTAGGTTTTGGGAGAAGGTAATGAACAGCTTCAGCGGCTGTTCTGGCACCATTGTCTCCAGCGGGCGCTGTGGCTCGAGCCAGGCCCAACCGTTGCCAAGGGTGGGCTTGAGAAATCCATTGAACAGCTCGAACTCGTTGCCCTGGAATGGCAAATCGGGGGCTGGCTGGAGGCGCTGATCGACGGGTAGGAGCGCGGCCACGATCTGATCTGCCCATCCTGCACCGGTGTCAGTGGGTTGGAGGTGATAGTCGAGGTTCGGGTCGGTCCGTGCGATCCTTTTCAGCTCCGCCGACGATTCGGCTGCCTGCACGAGCGTGTTTTCGACGAGGGGCGAACTTAGCGCAGGACGGCCACGCAACAGCAGGCCGAGAGCAAGCTCGGCGATGAACCGTGTGTCCGGGCTCGGGGCTCGGCGCTTACCCAATGGTCGAACCGCGACAGCGCTCAATGTGCTCTGCAGTTGCTCAAAGAGCGTCGGCTCGGCATTCGTGGTAACGCTCGTATCTTCGAGCAATGAAGCGATACTCGCAAGCTGGCCGCCAACACCGTAAATCGTAAACGGACGCGTCATACCGCGGCTGCTCCCGACGTGCTGAGATCAAGATCAACCTTGATCTGTTGTATTCCTCATTTCGTCGTTGTCAGCGCTGTAACCGCGAAAGCGCTTCGCTTACAGCAGCTATGGCTGAGATCATTATAGAGGTCGGTATCGGTGATATCCGTAGTGCTAGAAGTACCGGAGGACGTAGGAGCCATGGCATCGAGATGTTGCGCGCATTCCAGCATGTTTGAAAGCCACCTCTGATCGCCATGCGCTCTATTCTGGAGCCGCACCACTCATCTGGCTAGGACACGCTCTGCCCGGCGGGAGTACACCTTGGTGCGGGGCAGATCAGCCGGGCGCAACTGGCTCGCCCCAGACCAGCGCGCGGGCGTGCCGGTTGTGCTCGGCGATGAGCGCAGGGAGATCCACCCCGACGAGCTCGCCGTCGCGGACCCGGACGCGCCCATTGACGACGCTGAGGGTCACGTTCGGCGGTTGGCAAAAGACGAGGGCAGCCAGGGGATCGTGCACGGCTCCCCCGGCCAGGGGCAGCGCATCCAGCCGGAAGCCGATGAGATCGGCGGCCATGCCCGGCGCGAGACAGCCGATGTCGTCTCGCCCAAGCACGGCGGCGCCGCCCCGCGTCGCTAGCCGCAGGACGTCGGTCGCCGTCAGGGCAGCCGGACCATGAGCCACCCGCTGCAGCAGCATCGCCTGCCGGGCCTCCGCCAGCAAGTGGCTGCCGTCGTTCGAGGCCGAGCCGTCTACGCCGAGACCGACGCGGCAACCGGCATCGAGCCAGGCCCGCACCGGCGCGATGCCGGAGGCAAGGCGCATGTTCGACGTCGGACAATGGGCGATGCCGGTCTGCTGTGTCCCGAGACGCCGGATCTCCGGCGGGTGTGCGTGCACCAGATGGGCGTGCCAGACGTCCGGCCCGACCCAGCCAAGCTCCTCGGCGAGCTCCACAGGCGTCTTGCCGAACGCTTCCCGGCAGTAGATCTCCTCGTCCCGCGTTTCCGCCAGGTGCGTGTGCGCCTGCACGCCGTAGGCCCGGGCGAGGGCGATGCTCTCCCGCATCAGCGCCGGTGAGACGGAGAAGGGGGAGCAGGGCGCGACAACGATCCGCAGCATCGCGTAGCGGGCTGGATCGTGATAGGTCTCGATCACCCGGCGGGTGTCGCGCAGGATTGCGTCTTCCATTTCCACGACGCTGTCCGGCGGGAGACCGCCCTTCGACTCCCCGACGGACATGGACCCCCGCGCCGCGTGAAATCGGATGCCCATCTCCTGCGCGGCCTCGATCTGGTCATCGATCCGGGCGCCGTTGGGCCAGAGATAGGTGTGATCGCTGGCGGTGGTGCAGCCAGAGAGCAGCAGTTCGGCGATGGCCAGTCGGGTGCTGACGCGCACCGCTTCCGGGGTCAGGCGCGCCCAAATGGGGTAGAGGGCGCGAAGCCAGTCGAAAAGCTTGGCGTTTTGCGCCGCAGGGACGGCGCGTGTCAGGGTTTGGGTGAAGTGGTGATGCGTGTTGACCAGCCCCGGCAGGATCACCATGCCGCGGGCGTCGATGATCTCGTCCGCTTCGGCCGGAAGCGTCTCACTTGGTCCGACCGCCTGGATCACGCCACCGGCTGCGTACAGCCCGCCATTCGGAATGCGGGTACCGGCATCGTCCATCGCGACCAGCAGCGTCGCGTTGCGGATCAGGAGTGTTTGTGTGCCTGCCTGCATGCTCCCATCTCACTGACTCTGGCGACTGCGGGTCGTTGCCCGGCCTGAGACGCATGATGTCGGAAACGATAGCAGAGCGCGGGAACGAAAGAGTAAATGGCGATATTCAGCGGCTGCGTGCCAGGATGCGAGGGAGCGCCGATGGCGGAGTGTGTCTGCGGTGCATGGCTCACAGTTGAGCATCGAATGTGCCCCCAGTGTGGGAGGGTGGTCGAATCCGAGGCGAATGCGATCCCGCCGGCTCGGATGCCGCGCCCGAGCACCGGCGACCGGCGCCTTCAGAAACTGGAGGAGCTGAAGGCCGCCTGCGCCGAGTGGGGCATCGTGCCGAAGTTCAGGTACCAGGTTGGTGAACCGGTGCATTGCCGCTGGCGATGTGATCTCTTCCGGGCTAGCAGCACAAACGACGCTCCTCTCAGCGATGGGCAGGGCCAGTCCGAATGGGAGGCACTGATGAGCGCGTTGAGAAAGGTTAAGAACAGGATGCTCGCCCGGCGCTGGCGCGAGGAAGGCGGCCTGGAGGATGATGCGGAGCCCTGGACTCCGCGGCCGAAGCGGGCCGACCACTTCGACAACATCGCCTATGCAATCTGGCCCATTGAAGGGTCGGATGACGAATAATCCTCTTCGCGCAGCGCGCCGGTGCCGGCGTGCTGTCTCGCTCGCGCTGGGACTGGCACAAGCGGCGCTTGCTGCCGTGCCGCGGACTCCTGTGAGCGGCGTGGTCCTCCCGGCTAGAATATCGGGAACCGGTCCGGGTCGTGGTGGCCGGGGGGACCATACGCATCGAACCGGCAGGAGAACGCTATGGCGACGCGAGTGGATGAGACGGATCTGGCGATTCGTCGCCGGCCGCATGACCGTGCTTCCCTTGGCGCCGGACCGGCGGCGCGCTTGCGCCGGTACGAGCGTCCGCGTGAGGAAGCAGTGGCATCGAGCGCACTCCATCCCGATGCCGTGATCCCCTATGAGCAGGCGGAGAGTGCGATCGCGGCATCCACCCTCTCTCCTGGCGCGCGATCATTGTTGCGGGGGCTGTTGCGCGTCGGTGGTGTCCGGGTCTTTCCTGGTGGCGGCGCCGGCATCGAGTATGGCGGGTTGCTCAAGACTGCCGCGCGGCCGGATTACCTGGCGGCGCACGTGCGGGAGGCTGCCGCGCATCTCCGGCAGCGGCGTGTCGATCTCCTGATGGTGCCTGGCATGTCTGGGTATCCGGTCGGGTCCATGTATGCACTCGCTTCCGGGATCCCGGCCGTGTTGCTCAAGAAGGCCAAGCTGCAACTGGATGGCGCCTATCCGCCCGGCTCGTTCATCATCCCGTCCTACACGGGCGAAGGCGACGTCGTCATGAGCGCCGATCTTGAGGCGGTGCAGGATATCGTCGATGCCATTCTGACTCCTCAGCTTGCCGCGCAGCGAGATGCGCGGGAGGTGACCCTTTCCATCCGTGTTGCGGGCGCGGATGACATCATAGACAAGGCGACGATGAGCCAGGCCGTGGGGGAAAGTGCCTTACTCATGGCTGAGGCGGCGATCGCCGCACGCGTCGAGCGCCACCGGGCGGAGACGGGAGATCCGCGGCCGATCACCTGGCGCGTCGAGGTGGTGGCGATGGTGACACCGCTGATCAAGGGGTACAACCGCCCGCATGAGCACCTGCGCCGCCTGTTTGGCATCGAGCCGTTCGCCGGGCTCACCGTTACCAGCGTCCATCTGGAGCACAATGCCATCGGGGTCGAGGGGATCGGCGTCGTCGCCTTTGCCAAGCGCACGGTCTAGCAGGCGCTGCATCCCCCGATAATGCTCGCCAGGCCACCACGCCTGTTTTGTCATGCCGAGTGAGGCGAGGGCTCTCCGCCGCATATGCACGCTCGTCACAGGAGCTTGGACCGCGCTGGCATGAGCGGCGCGTGCGGTGAGTGCGCGCCCAGCGCAGCAATCGTGGCCGTGGGCAACGCCAGGGTAACGGTTCCCGATCCGTGCGAGCCTGGCTACGTATCCCGGAGGGCGGCTGCCTCGCTTGCGATGCCGAGAATCCAAGCACGCAGCGCGCGATTGTCCGCTTGGCTCAGCCAGCCGTCGAGGTCGTCCCGCATCTCCCGCGCAGCTTCCGCTAATGCTTCCCGTTGAAGCTGGCGATTGTCAGTCCGGGGACGCTCAAAGGGATCGATCGAGCCGGATCGCAAACACCGGTAAAACCAGAAGCACCAAAATCGCGGTTGATCCGGATGCCGGGCTGGTATGACCCGGTACAGCGCGCCAGTGCTGCGCACCTGGAAGGTGAATGCAATCGCGCCGGGTGGTTTCTGAGGCAGAACGACAACGTCGCTCGCTTGGGTGGCACGATCTGCTGAGGAGGCTGCTGGCTCGTGAGTGGTGGGTGCGCTGCTGTCGATTGACGATCCGGCCACGGTGTTGCTCCTTACCCATCGCCACCGCTCGGGCCTGAAGGGAAGCGATGCGCAGCGATACGGCGGCTTGACCCGCCCATCGCTATCTGATAATGTTCGAATCTAGTGTAATACACAGACACAAGGAGCGCCGCATGACATTGCAAGCATTCAAGGCCGAGCTCTTCAAGGCGCTCAGCCACCCGACCCGCATCCGTATCCTCGAATTGCTCCGCTTCGGCGAGCTCTCTGTTTCCGAGCTTCAGGTCCGGCTCGGCATCGAGGCTTCCACCGTCAGCCAGCAACTGGCGATTCTCCGGGCTCGCCAGATCGTTGCCGGCCGCAAAGAGGGAACCACCGTCTACTATCGCGTCACCGATCCCCAAGTCTTCGATCTTCTTGACGTGGCTCGGGCAATGTTCGACCGGCATGTTCTCGCCCTGCAGGCGCTGGCGGAGGACGATGCCAACGGCGATGTCGCGATGGCGAGCACGGAGGAGCCAGTGTGACCGGCGCCGGGGCTCATTGGTGGTCCCATAAAACCAGCTTCCCCTCCAGGTCGCGCCACGACAGGGCGGGAGATCAACCTGTTCCTACCACGACACACGCCCAAACATCGCCGGCTGCCGCCTTGTCCGCGGCGGCGCAGGATGCCTCAGGCGATGGCCGGCTGGCGCGTCCAGAGGCGAGCCGACGGATCCTCCTGATGCATGATGACCAGGCCATGATCGGCCTGCTGGCTGTGGTCTTCTCCACCGAAGGGTACCAGGTTACCGCGGTGACCACCGCTCATGATGCCCTCGCTGCGTTAGCGACAACAGAGCACGACCTGGTCCTGGCCGATGAGCACGTGCTTCGGCACGGCGGCTCGACGCTGTGCGAGCGCCTCCTGACGAAGGGTATGCCGGTCGTCGTGCTCGATCCAGCGGATCCCGAGCATCCGGCTTTCCCCGGGGCTACTGGCGTCACCACGCCGCCTGATGTCGAGCTGCTCCTTGCGCTGGTCGCTCATCTCCTGGTCCACCGTGATTCCCGGAACGCCAGACTGGTCTGATTGGAGAGAGGCTCTTACGGGCTTGTTTTCCGCGACGCACGCTGCGTCAGGGCAATGTAGGAACTCGTTGAGGAAGGAACAATCATGGTGCAGGATGCGACAACCGAGCAGACCGTATCACCAGTGGCAGAGGTCATCTACGAGTATGCTGGAGCGAAGCCGCGCTTTCCCTATCTTCTGCTCCAGGCAGGAGCGGATTGCTATTACAAAGTGCTCGTGCGCGGGAGCTTCCTCTTTCTTACTCGTGGCAGCAAGGTGATCGACCGGGGACGGGGCGAGCTTGATATCCCGCACGCTGGCGCGGAGTGGAAGCCGGTTGGGGACTTCTTGTACGCAAGCCCCGCCGAGGCCCAAGCGGCCTTTGCGCGCTTCCGGGCGTCACCGTCCGAGATGCTGGCGCGGGTCCGGGCAGGGCGGAAGCCCTGACGGCGCTGCGTTGCTCTGCTCCAGGCGTTCCACGCCGGGCATGCCCACGTGCCGAATTACACGCCAGCCTGCGTCGCAGCGCCAGGCCGGAGCGGGATGCAGCGCCTGCTCCTGGCATGGAGAGCAGGCGCCGCTGGCTACCGGGGCTCACACGACGTTGATGTGGCCATCCGCGACGAAGGGACAGGTGCCGCCGGAAAAGTCGATTGTCAACTGGTGGGTGCGAACGAAGCCGCCGATAATCTGGGCCGCCTCTTCCGGAGTCATCCCCGGTTGCGCGGTGTTGACATCCTGGGCGATGACGTAATAGCGCCACAGCCCTCGGGCCTTATTTTCGAGCACATCGAAGAGGAAGTAGCCGGTGTAGATGCCATCATTCGGCTTATCGTCTGGAGCGATGCCATCATCCTGGAGGGTGATGGTCTCATACTCGCCGTGTGGCCCGACGAGGAAGCATTGGACGAACAGATCGTTGCCGCGCAACTGGTTGCCATCGCCGTCGAAGAACTGCGCCTTGACGACCCACGGCTCTCGCCGGTACAGACGTACGACATCTGGCGCGTCAATCTCGTAGCGCGAGAGGACGTGCTCGTTCACGTTCGTCTCACTCACCGAGTAGGTGTAGGTGTTCCCCGTCGTGAGGCGGGTGTAGGTCCAGTCGGCCTGGACTTTGAAGGGCCGCCCAAGCGCCACGGCTTCGACATAGGTGATCGTGGCCTTGAGGCGCTCACCTGTGGTTACTTCGCCGGTGGCGGGAGGGGTATTGTCCTGCCCGCGGCGGATGGGGTCGCGGATATCGCTGAGCGCGGCAGCGGTCGCGGCTGCTGCCGCCCCGGCCACGAGTCCGGCCGCGAGATAGCTTGTCCCGCCACCTTCTGCCCGGACGCCGCAGCAGTCGCCAACCGGACTGCCGGTCTCGGTGCTGCCGCCGCCAACGGTGATGTTGCCACTCCCGCCGTTCGCCTCGGCCACAGCAGCCGCGATCAGCAGGATCACGGCAATGATACAGAGCACAACTTTCCACCAGGGGTCCTCGAATGGCAGATCGCCATACTGGCCGGAGAAGGGTGGATTGGGTGTGATGGCAAGCTCAACGTCGTGCAGCAGATAGCCGGGCATGCAGAAGGGGAAGTCGGGGCGATGCCCGGAGAAGAGGCGCGAGACCTGCTCGATGAGGCGTCCCTCGCGGGCGCCAGACCGAATCAGGTCGGGGTTCTTCGGCACCGGGCAGCAGGCGCCCTTCGGGCCAACGAGGTCGAGCAGGGCCACCTGAATCGTCCCTTCAGGGGTGGTGGCGGTGAAGGTGGTGGTAACGGGGTCGAACTCGACGCGGGTGACGAAGATCTTTTTGATCGTCCGGTTCCGTCCGCTCGCATCCTCCTCAATGAAGCTGACGTAGTGAACACCGGCGGGCGCGCCGCTGAAATCGGCATCCCAGGTGAGCACGCGGGAAGCGCCCTGAGCGAGGTTCGTAACCGTGTAGGTGCGCGGCGTCACGACGATGCCAGGGTGGGAGACGCTTTCTACGTAGATGCTCGCCGAGGCGATCGTCGCCGTGCCAACGTTTTGAAACTGGGCGTTGATGCGCTGCTGACCGAGGGAGGCCACGAAGATGCCATCGGGAAGCGCCAGCCCAGTGATGATGTCGGTCGCAAACGGCCGGTTGGGAACAGTGATCGTTGCCATCGTCATCGCCCTTCCGCGGGGAGGACCAGGACGCTCAGGCCGCCGGCGACCTGCTCGTCCGCCAGTTGCCAGACGTGAATCAGAGCACCGCCGCCCTCAACCAGGCCGATCACGCTGAACCCGGCCCGGCCACCAGGTGGCAGCTCAATCTTGGCGTCGCGCGTGGCGTGGGATATCGCTTCCCGGTCGGGGCAGACGGCCTCCACAAAGCCGATTTCCGTGAGCTTGCCTTGCCGCGGGAGGGTGATGTCCTTGCCGAGGGTGGGAAGGAGCGGCTCGATCTGTCCGATTTCGCCCTGCTCCGCCCCGATCCGGAAGGCCCGCTGTTGCCGGCCAGGATTATGCGCTTCAAAGGTGAACTGAAAGAACCCCTTTACCGCCATGACGACGCTCAGGTTGCGCTGCGCAACGTGCCGGTCGCTCGACACGTTGAACGCTGGTCCTGCAGGCAGCGGATCGGAGGGGTGGAACGCCTCTGCCAGCACGCACTCGTGGCCGCTGTTCACCCAGACGACCTGCCAGGGGGTCAGGCAGAGGACATCCTCCGCCTGTCCGCTGCTGAGCGTCACATTTGCGCTGCCGACGAAGGTTGCGGTGGTGCGGTCGAATCCGACGGCGGGGTTGGCCCAATAGAACCTAACCGTTGCGTTCTCAACCCGGCTGTTGCCGTTGTTGCGAACACGCGCCCAGAGGAAGGCCGTTTGCCCGGCCACAGGCGTGCCTGGCGCGCCGGATGGATCAGGTCCAGGCACGACCCAGATATCGGGACTCAGCCACCAGGGGTTGCCGTCCCGGATTTCAAGCTCGACAGCCATGATCGGTTCCTCCAGCGTGCGCTTAGGCAGACCGGCTCGCGCGAGCCGGCGCAAAAGCGACGCGGTGTGCTGCCAGCGCGCGAAACGTGGCAGCGCGCAAGGTGTGCGAGCGAGGGACCGGTCCCAGCCTGGTCCATGGTAGGCCGGGGTGAGGGGCGTGTGTCGTTAGAACGAATGACACGTGTGATAGGCAGCTCGTCCTATGCCATTCGGGTGGAGCAACTGTGAGCCGGGTCCCTGCCGGTGCGGCGCAACGAGGCGCCGATGAGGACTGCGACGCGCGTGGTGAGCGTGATCCCGGCAGCGGCCAGCAGCACAGTTTGCCGGAACGTGAACGCCCAGGAGATCGGGGCGACGTGTGCAATCAGCGCGGGACGGATGTCCCAGGTCAATCGCAACGCGGCGAGCACGGTAGCCACGCCAGCAAGCAGGGCATTTGCCCACCGGATGGGACGCTGGCGCGCAAGCCGCCAGCCCAGCGCAGCCGCCAGGGACACGATCGCCAGGACTGGGAGCTCGTAGCGGGCGAGATTGACCAGGAGCACCCGGCCGCCGATCGTCCAGATCAGCAGTCCGAGCCATTGCATCACTACCGGGCCGCAGCAGGCAATCCCAGCAAGAGCCGTGGTCGCAACCACGGCGAGTGTCTCCACCGCGGCGCTTCGCCAGGGTGACCTGTGTGGCCGCACCAACCATCGCCAGCGATGCTGGGAGATCTGCCCGTTCATTGCGCGATGCTCCTTGTTTGAATCATTCGTGGGCCTTCGGCGCCGGCGCGAGCGACGCCGGTAACAAGGCCCTCAGTCGCGGACGGCACTGGTAAGGGGAAAGGCTTCGCTGGAGTTTCATAGGCAGCCAGGCCAGGGTCTTTCCAAGGTTGCCCGGACGACCGCGCCGCTCCCCCCTATCGCTGCCAATATATTTACACAACAGGATATGTATTGCTATACTCCTAAGATGGAAGGAGGCACCATGAGCGAGCATGCATATCCAGTGGCTGCGGAAGCTACCCTGACCGGTCCTGAGGCGCAGCACGAGGAGATTCTGGCGAAGTTCTTTCACGGGCTTTCGGACCTAACGCGCCTGAAGATCGTCGAGCTGTTGCTCGATGAGGGTGAGAAAAACGTGTCTGAATTGGTCGCGGCGCTTGGCCAGCCGCAAAGCCGGATCTCAAACCACCTGGCGTGCCTGCGGTGGTGCGGCTACGTTGATAGCCGGCGCGAGGGCAAGTTCGTTTACTACCGGGTTGCCGACCCACGGGTCCGGCAGATGATCGAGCTTGCCCGCGGCGTGATCGCGGATCACGCGGCCGCGATCCTCAGCTGCACGCGGATGTAGCGCACGAGATCCACCGTGACGAGGCGCTCGGAGCGCAAAGGAGGCGAGCATGCGCCGTCTTGGATTGCCACAGCGGGAGACGCCTGAGGGAGACACACACTCCGGATTGCGCTGGGGGGTGGCTGGGGCGCTGCTGGCAAGTCTGTGCTGCGTTGGGCCGCTTGTCGCCGTTCTGGTCGCTGGTGGCACTGCCGCGAGTGCGGTTGGGCTCGTTCGCTTCAAGCTCGAATTCATCGCGGTGGGGCTCGTCGTGACGCTGATCGGGATCGGTTTCTCGCTGCGCACGAGCAAGGCGTGCTGCTCGGTCACCACCTACCGGCGCAATCGCATCCTGATCCCTGCCGTCAGCCTGCTGACCTTCGCGCTGCTGGTCGCCGGCTCGAATCTGCTCCTGCTCAATGATCGGGTCATCGATGCGGCGTCTGGTCGCCTGGGCCGCGATGCCAAACCGGAAGCTAGCGCTCCTCAGGTGCCAGCGCCTGAGATTCGCCAGCTCGATGTGGCCATCACCTCGGGGGCGTACTGCCCTGCCTGCCTTCTGGCGATCCAGAAACGCTTGATCGACACTCCTGGTGTGCAGACCGTTCGCTTCACCAGCGGGGCAGATGGGATCTATGTTGCACATGTCGTGTACGACCCTGCTCGCGTCAGCCAGCCTGTGTTGCTGACCACAATCACTCAGGCGCCAGGATCCATCACGGGAACCTATGGCACGAGCGTGCTGCGCGACGGGCCAGCCTAACGAGGCGAGACGCGCCGGACAAGGAGGGAATAGTATGCGCCATGTGGCTGGATCCTGGCACCGGGCGGGGTTGCTCAGGAGGGAGCGCCAGGAGACGAAGCGCTGGTCGCGCATCATCCTGCTCACCTGCACCGGGGACGACCGCGCTGCGGGCTACGCCGCCGGCCGCTGCCGTTGCTGCTGCTCACCATGGGAGCGTTTGCTGGATCGTACCTTTTCCCGATCCATATCGTCACCCTGTTGCTGTACAGCGTCTACACGCGGCGATCAGCGCGGGAGTCAGGAGGGGCCACGTGCGTTTTCGTACACTGATCGCGCTTAAGCTCGTCTGTTGCGCTGGCCCCTTCCTTGTGCTCATGCTGCCGCTGACGGGAGTGTGGATAGCAACCCGCGCGTTCATCGAGCGGGCGTGGCCAGCTGGCGTGCTCGTCGCGATTGGCACACTGGCGATCTGTGCCTACACACTTCGAGGAGCGAAGGCACGGCAGCAAGGAGGCGTTCATGAATCAGTGCAAACACGTGAGCCAGACCGAAACGATCCGGTTTCAGCAGATCCGGAAGGCTTGGCTGGATTGCGTGGAACGCCATCGCCAGACCGTGGCGCACGACCTGTGCCTGCGTGCGTTCACGGCGATCGCCGGCGGACGGGCGTTGCCGCTCGCTGAGGCGGCCACGCAGCTGAAGTTGGGGCCTGAGCAGTTCCAGGCGTTGATCGAGCACTTAACGCGGCAGGGCCGGCTTACACTCGATGAGGCTGGCACAGCGATTGCCGGCGCTGCCGGTCTTTCCCTCCTCCCTTCTCGCCACACGCTGATTCTGAACGGACGCCAGCTCTCGACGTGGTGCGCCTTCGATGCGGTTGGCATTCCCGCCGGCTTGAGCGCCGATGCGCAGGTGGTGAGTCAGTGCGTGGCGTGCGGAGCACCGGTCGAAGTCATCATCGCAAGCGGGCATCTGGTGCGGGTCAATCCGGCCTCCCTGACCGTCTCCCTGGTGCCGCCCGATGACAGTCGCGCCGTCCGCGATGGCATCTGCACCGAGATGGGATTCGCCTGCGGCTGCCAGGCGCCGGAGGAGGGCGGTCTCGTTGTTCGCGTCCCAGTCGCAGAAGCCATGGAGCTTGGCCGCGTCTGCTGGGGAGCAGGCACTGTTCCTGTGTGACTGTCTCGGTGCCGCGCTCAAGCGTCTTACATCATTGCTGTCTATCGCTCGTTGCCGGCGATGTGAGGATATCCCTCGCTCGGGATGACCGAGGGTGTGCCAATCCGGGCCTCGTCATTCCCTCTGCAACGCACGCTCGATGCCGGCATGGAGCTAGGCCGCGCAGCAGGAGAGCTTGGCGACATCCCGCGCAAATGCCTGGGCAGTGAGCTTGAGTCCTTCGGCCATCGTCAGATACGGCGCGAAGCTCTCCACGAGATCAGCCACTGTCAGCCCGTATTTGATGGCAAGGGTGGCCGCGTAGATGACATCGCCAGCGTTGCTTGCCACCACGTGCGCCCCGAGGAGGCGACCGGTTGCCGCGTCCGCCACGAGCTTGAAGATGCCCACGTCCTCGTAGTTGACGAGGGCGCGCGGCACTGCCGTCACCGGCAAGACGCTGGTATTGACCTCATACCCCGCGGCGCGAGCCTGATCCTCGGTGAGCCCGGCGGTGGCGACCTGGGGGTCGGTGAAGATCACGCCGGGCAGCGCCGAGAGATCGACGCGCTTGCCAGCGCCGGTGAGCGCGTTTTCGGCGGCCAGGCGGCCCTGGTACGCCGCAACGTAAACGTATTGCGGGGCGCCGGTGACATCGCCGGCGGCAAAGACGTGCGGGTTGGTCGTGCGCAGCTCCTCGTCGACGACGATCGCGCCGCGCGCATCCGTCTGGACGCCAGCGGCAGCGAGGTTCAGGGAGTCCGTGTTTGGCGTGCGGCCGGTTGCAACCAAAACGTGCTCGGCAGTCAAAACGCGCTCGGCCCCGTTGATCTGAATCGACACCCGCCGCGCTGAACCATCGCGCTCGACGCGCTGGACCTGCACGCTCGTCAGGACGGGCATGCCGTACCGGCTCAGCATCGCGCTGATGGTGGCTGCGACTTCGGGCTCCGCCTCGGGAAAGAGGCGGGCGCTTCGCTGAAGCAGCGTCACCTCCGTGCCCAGGCGGCGGAAAAGCTGGCCGAGCTCCAGAGCGATGTAGCCAGCGCCGATAATGACGAGGGAGCGCGGGATGGCATCGAGGGCCAGCGCAGTCGTGCTGGTCAGCGGCTCGGCCTCGGCCAGACCGGGAATCGGCGGAAGGGCTGGCCGGGCGCCGGTTGCGATCAGCACCTTCGCCGCACGAATGACGCGGGAGCCAACCGCTAGGGTGGTGCCATCGACGAACTGGGCATCGCCCTCACCGAGAATAAGATCCCAGCCGTATTCCGTGACAAGGCTGGCGTATTTCTCCTGCCGCAGCCGTGCCACCAGCCGGTCCTTCTGAGCGACCGCTGCGGCAAGGTCGACACGGCCGGCGTGAGTTTCGATCCCTTCAAAGGGGTGGTGCGCTGCGCTGGCATAGACCTCCGATGCCCGGATCAGGGCCTTGGAGGGGATGCAGCCGATGTTGACGCAGGTGCCTCCGAGGGTGCCGCGCTCGATCATGACGACGCGCGCACCCTGCTCGCGCGCGGCGATCGCTGCCGCGAAGGCTGCCGCGCCTGAGCCAATGATCGCCAGATCATAATCCACCGCTGTCGCTTCGTGAGGGGTGCTCGCCAAGGTCGAGCCCGGCTGCTCGATCCCGCCCGGGTGGTAGTCGGCGCGGCGGACAGCCGCGGCCAGCGCGGCAGGATCCACACCATCAGGAAGCGTGAACGATGCTTCGCCCCGCCTGAAGTCAGCGCGCACATCCTGCGCTCCGGCATCCTCTAGCGCGGTGCGCACGGCCGCCTCGCAATGCGGGCACGTCATTCCCTCGATGAGTAGCCGCCGTCGTGCTTGCATCATCCTTAGCCCTTTCGCTTGCTCAGCCGGCAAAGCGCCGGGAACATATTATCACAATCGAATATGAGCAAGCGTTGCCGGAGGTGGAATGGGGCGGCCTCACGTGTCCTCAGGCGCCGGTGAGCCCCAGCACGCACAAGGGGAGGCCCAGGTCGCCTCCCCTGTGACGGAGTTTGCGTGCCCTTGCCGGATGGCGCGGTGGTCCTAGGCCCGGCGGCCGGTCAGGGCGCCAACCGCAAAGGTGACGATCAATGCGCCGATCACCGCGACGATAAGGCTTCCGATGTTGAACCCAAAATCAAAGCCGCCGTCGGTAATCAGCCCGTAGAGAAACCCACCGACCAATGCGCCAACGATTCCCAGGATGATATTCATCAACCAGCCTTGCTCCTTGTTTGTCCCCGCGATGAGGCTGGCGATCCATCCGGCAAGCGCACCGAAAATCAACCAGGTAATAGGTCCCATCGTCCCCTCCTCTGCCCAAAGCGTTGCTTCCTTTGCCACGGGAACGGCCATGCCTTCCCGCACCTCGCGATACACAACGCGTGCCAGAGGCGGCCTTGAGACGCCGCTGGATAGAGGATGACATGGGTGCGAATGCGGGTGGAATGTCCGCCATCTTAACGATGCGCGCGGGGCTTGCATCCGGCATGATGATGGAGCGCTGGCATGTTGGCCTGCACGCGGAGACAGGCGCTGGCCCAGGCAGGCTCAACCCAGGAGGGGGATGCTCATGGCGAGACGGCGCATCGCTTGGCAATGGCACGAAACAGCCGATGACCTGGCGCGGATGCTTGACTTGGAAGAGAACGATCAGCGGCGGCGCCGGCTCCTCGCGCTCTGGTCGGTGCAGCGAGGTGATCCGCTTGAGGTCACGGCGGATATCGTGGGCGTCGATGAACGAACGGTGCGGCGCTGGCTTACCGTCTACCGGCGCGATGGGTTAGACGAGATGCTGCGACGGATTCCGGGGCATCACGCGGTGGGACGGCGGCCCAAGCTCACAGCGGAGCAGATCGCGGTGCTGGTTGAGTGTGCGGCGGCGGGAGCCTTCCACACCGTTGGCGATGCCGTGGCCTGGGTGCAGGCCACGTGGGGCGTTGTCTACTGCTATCAGGGTATGCACGCCTTGCTGCGCCGCCATGGCGTTCGCACCAGCTTCCGTCGCGCGCCCAAGCCATCCGGATGGTGACGGCACGGAACGCTCCCGGCCGGGTCGCGTGATGCGCTGTTGTCATGCATGTGGCGCATTGCGTTGCATCTCCGTCACACTCCATCACTACGATGGACCGTGCGGCCACAACGGGCCGGTTGATGGTGATGACGGGTTTGCGCTGGGACGCTGGAGTGCGACGCATGATGGCTGCGAATTCACCTTCCCCCTCGGTCTCAACGAATCGCCTGCGGATTCTCGTCCCGCTGGATGGCTCTGCGCTTGCCGAGCAAGCCATCCCTTACGCTGCCGCGCTCGCCGGTCCGGGCGAGGAGATCACCTTCGTGCAGGTTGCGCCGCCACCGGAGCCGATCGTGGACCCGGTCCGCGGGAAGTTACCCCTCACCGATCAGGACATTGCCCGGTATGAAGACCGGATCCGGGCGGGGTTGGCGGCGATCGCCAAGCGATGGCAGATGGTTGTGCCGAAGGTCAAGCTGGAGGTCGCATTTGGCGATCCGGCGGAGGAGATTGTCCGCCTGGCTGAGCATGACCGGTATGACCTGATCGTAATGGCCAGTCATGGCCGCGGCGCGCTTGGGCGGTGGACGTTTGGCAGCGTTGCTGACCGGGTGGTGCGCTCCTCTTCCGTGCCAGTCATGATCATCCGTCCGCACGACGCGCCAGTCGAGCTTGGCGTGGCGCAGATTCACCGCTTTCTTGTGCCGCTCGATGGTTCTGAGCTGGCCAACCAAGTGCTGCCGCTGGTCGAGCGTCTTGCCCAGCGGTTGCGTCATCCCGTCCTCCTGATCAGCGTGGTGCTGCCCACGGAAGAGCTCCTTGGGCCAGTCGCGCTCGCCGCGTTCGTGGCTGGCGATGCTTCCCGCCGCCAGCGGGAAGAGATTGAAGCCCGCATGCGGCAGGCGCAGGAGGCCGCGGCAACCCGCTTGGAGGCCGCGGGCATACCCGTGGAGCGGCGGATCGTCGAGGGCCAGCCATACGCGATGATCGCCGATACCGCTCAACCCGGTGATGTCATTGTCATTTCGACGCACGGCTACAGCGGCATCAAGCGCTGGGTCTTGGGGAGCGTCGCGGAGAAGCTGATCCGTCTGGCGGGTGCCCCGGTGATCGTCATGCGATCGCCGGAGGCTCCGAGCGATCAGTCATAGGGATCAAGGACTGGAGAGAGGCGAGCGTCAAGCGTCGAGGTTCGAGTAATCAGCGGTCAGCCCTCGGGGACATCGCCAGGGAGGGAGGTGTGCCCTCTCGACCCTGCCTTAGTCCCTAGCCCCTATTCCTCAACCCCTGACGCAGCGCTGAGCGCAGCCCGCAAGCGCTCGGCAATCACCTCAGCGTTTCCCGGCAACAGGCAATGCGTGCTGATCATCAGCCCGCCGTGCTCGGCGTTGATGGCGACCGGCGGCTCACCCGCCAGCAGCGCGTCGCGCACGGTCTCCGGCTGCCATCGTCCGTCGCGGGGAAAGATCCGCACGATTGGTGCGGGCCACGCTTCCCAATCGGCGTCGATTTCGCAGCGCGCATGGGGGCATTCCCGAAGCCCTGCAACGATGGTCTCCGCTTCCCTCAGGTGCGTGCGGAATTCCGCTTCATGATCGGCTTCCAGGAAACGCTGCAGAGCGACCCAGAGACCGACCATGGCCTCTTTGCTGACCTTCATGCCCCGGCCAATCGCCGCATGAGGGTTGCCGTTTGCGCGCGCAGCTTCGATCAGATCGGCGCGCCCCGCGAGGATGCCCGTCTCCTGCGGACCACGGATGCCTTTCCCGCCACTATAGATCACCAAATCCGCTCCCCAGCGAATCCAGCGGCGGAGATGATCGACCGGGGGTAGGGTAGACGCGGCATCGACGATTACGGGTACGCCATGCGCATGAGCGATCTCGACCACCGTAGCAAAGGCGAGCGCCCCAGGTCCGGTGTACGGCGAGTCATGGTACGCGACAGCGGCGGTGCGCTCGGTGATCGCCCGTTCCAGCTCCCATGGCTCGGTGCCGGCCGGGAGGCCAATTTCCACCAGCTTCGCGCCACCCAGGCGATACATCTGGTCATAGGCGAGGCGGTGAGAGCGGTGGATGATGATCTCGTTGCGCATGCCGTCGCTGTCAGGTAAGCGGCGGATCTTCTCCGGATCCGTGCCGGCGATGCAGGCAGCAGCGGCAAGGGCCATGCCGGCCGCCGAGCCGCTTGTCACATACCCAGCTTCCGCGCCGGTCACCTCGGCAATGGTTTTGCCGACCGCGGCATTGAGCTCATCCAGGATCACGAATGCGGTCGCCGCTTCAGCCATGGCCGCGAGTACCTCCGGGGCCATCAGCGAGCCGCCCACCGCGGTGGTCGCCCCGCGCCCATTGATGATGGTGCGGACGCCGATCCGGCGATAAATGTCCGCGATGCGGGGCGAGGGGTGTGTGCTTCGCTCCACCATCTGCGCCTCTTCTCGTTGTCAGGCCGTACCGGAAAGGCACCGTTCGCTGGCGCTGTGCTGGCCACGGCCCTCCAGTCAACTTGTCTGACCGGATATCCGCAGCTTAGGCAATGGCGATGCGCCTGTCAACGATCCTTCGGATCGAGCAGGGTTCAGCGCCTTGGTGTCGGCTTGGCAGGCCGGCTTACGTGCCAGCGTTAAGACGACCCTCGGCGATCTCTCGTCTCAGGGCGGCGATGCGGTCCTCCCAACCGTGCGCGATCTCCAAGTGCTCCTTCATCGCTGCCCGCGCACGTTCCGGGTCCCGGGAGCGCACGGCATCATACAGGAGCCGGTGGCTGTCATATTCACCGGCCATGATGTCTGGAAGCGCGTGCTCGACGCGGATGCCCTGGGCCATCCGCGGCCGCGTCAGGAGCTGGGCCATTTTGCAAAGGATAGTATTGTGGCCGGATCGTGCTAGTGCTTGGTGGAAATCGGAGGTGATCCCCGATGTGCTCTGCCCCCGCGCGACCGCCCGCTTCAACCGCGCCAGGATCTTTTCCATCGTCTGGAAATCAGCGTCGGTGGCACGCTGTGCGGCTAAGCCTGCAAGCTCGACCTCGACGACCATGCGGGCCTCAAGCAACTCGAGCGCAGCCTCATGGGTCAGCGCCTCGAAGAGCGTCTCCGGATCAGCCAGGCTCTCTGGGTCTCGAACGTAGCACCCACTGCCAGGCCGGATCTCGATGATGCCGAGCGATGCCAGGCCCTGCATCGCCTCGCGTAACACAGGGCGGCTGACCGAGAGCTGGCGGGCAAGCTCGTGCTGGGATGGCAGCGGATCGCCAGGCTGCAAGGGCACACCCTGAATGTACTCGATGAGCCGCTGCATCACGATCGTTGCCAGCGTCTGCCGCTCAACTGGCTGAAGGTGGGTCATCATGGCATCGCTCATCGGTTGATCGCTCAGCCCCTCCCCGATATTGTGCCCCGACTCCCGCCAAGCGTGCCAAGTGCTCCGCCAACGCGAACCTCGCATCATCAATCCATCTTCGCACGACACACCGGCACCTGGTCCCTGCATCATCTGACTCACGATGATGGTGAGAGCAGGCCAGCGGTGCCACGCCAGGCGCCGCGTTGACGCGAGGAACCTTGGGGGATCCAACACGGAGGTTTGACGCTTCGCCACGCTGTCCATATGATCAGTGCAACCGGGCGCAATCAGACGGTGGGCAACAGTCGGCACGACAACAGGGATGGATAGGGAGTACCTGGAGATTTCCATCTCCCATGGGTCTGGTGATCGCCCGCCGGGGACTGGCAGCAACCTGCGAGCGGCTGGCAGGACAGAGACGCCACGCATGGCCACTGGATCGCAGCTTCCAGAGAGTAGTGTCTTCATGGCTGATCAAGCGCCCACTGACGCCAATCTCCGCCGGTTTGTCTTTGCAATGGACGCTGCCGGCGTCGGAGCGTGGGACTGGAACATTCAAACTGGTGAGGTCTGGTGGTCGCCGAATCTGCCCGCTCTCCACGGGATCGACCCCAGCGCGTTCGATGGCACGTTCGAGGGCTTTGTCCGGCTCATTCACCCCGATGACCGGGACCGTGTGGTTGCGGCGATCAACCGGGCGCTCGAAACCGGCGAAGACTACCTCGTCGAGTTCCGCGTCACCGGCGCTGATGGCCGGACGCGCTGGATTCAGGGGAAGGGGCGAGTCCTCCGCGATGAGACCGGCGCGCCAGTCCGCATGCTCGGTGTCGGGACCGACGTCACCTCCCGGCGGGAGGCGGAATCAGCCCGGTTAGCCCTTGCTGCGATCGTCGAGTCCTCGAACGAGGCTATTATCACCCGCACGCTCGACGGGATCATTACAAGCTGGAATCCAGCAGCGGAGCGGCTCTATGGCTACACCGCGGAGGAGATGATCGGCAAGCCAATCTCGTTGCTGATCCCTCCTGACCGGCAACACGAGCTTGAAGAAAATCTGGAGCAAGCCCGGCGAGGCGAGCATGTTCCTCCCTACGAGACGGTGCGGAGGCGGCGCGACGGTACCCTGATCGACGTCTCGGTGAGCGTCTCCCCCATCATGGACGACCGGGGACGCATCATTGGCGCCGCCACGTTCACCCGCGATGAAACGGAGCGCCGCCGCGCCACTGAGCGCCTGCGCATGCTTGCAGAGGCGAGCCGGGCATTTGCCGAGACGGCTTTCGATCTGGAATCAACCTTGCAGGCGGTCGCTCGCCACTTGGTGCGCGCCATTGGCGACGGCTGCATCATGCGCCTGATCTCAGACGACGGGCAGTGGCTCCTCCCAGCCGCGGTTGAATACGCCGATCCTCGTGCCACCCAGTACACCCGTGAGTTCCTCGCTACTATCTCGCACGGGGCGCGCGAAGGGCTCAACGGGCAGGTAGTGCAAACAGGAGAGCCCATCTTCCTGCCGGAAATTGATCCCCCAACCTTGGCAGCACTTGTCCAACCAGACTATCACGCCCATCTGGCGCAGCTCCCCACCTACGGGATGATCATCGTTCCCCTCCGCGCCCGTGGCCGGGTAATCGGCACGGTTGCGCTGTCACGGCTCCAGCCTGGACGGGCGTACACACCGGCCGACCTCGCCTTTGTCCAGCAATTTGCCGATCACGCGGCACTCGCCGTGGATAATGCCCGGCTTCTCCGCGATAGCCAGCTCGCGGAGCGCCGGTACCGCGCACTCTTCGAAAGCCTCGCCGACGCGGTGGTGGTCTTTGATGATCAGCTCCGCTTCCTGGACGCCAACACGTCCACACTGACGCTGCTCGGCTATTCGTGGGATGAGCTGGCCACGATCCCGCTCCTCGCGATCGTGAACATGGATGAGGCGGCGGCGCGCGCTGAAGTTGACACGCTGAAGCGGGAGGGACGGTGGCACGGCGAGTTGGAAGTCCGCCACCGTGACGGTCACCTCATCCCCGTCGAGGCAATGGCAACGACGACGGACCTGAACGGCGTGACCGCCTTTCTTGCTTCCTGGCGCGATATCACCGAGCGACGGATGTTGCGCCGCCTTCAGGAAGACATCCTGGCAATGGTCAGCCATGATCTGCGCGGTCCCCTCACCGTCCTCCGCGCCTCGGCACAACTCCTTCACCGGCGGGCCACTACCGGGCACCGCGCGATCCAGACGATCCTTCGCCAGGCCGACCGCATGAACCGACGATCTGACGATCTCTCGGGCATCGTCCAATTGGAGACGGGCACGCTCAAGCTGAATCTTCAGGACGTTGACCTCGTGGCGCTTGCGCGCCGGGAGGCGGAGGCCATTCAAGCCCAGACTGACCGTCATGTGGTGCGCGTAGAATCCAATGTGCCAGCGGCGATTGGCATGTGGGACCCGGAACGCCTCGGCCAGGTTCTGCAAAACGTGCTGGACAATGCGGTCAAATATTCGCCAGAAGGGGGCGAAATTCTGGTGCGGATCACGAGCGCTCCGGGAGAGATTCGCCTTTCCGTATCTGACCAAGGCGCCGGCATTGCTCCTGCCGATTTGCCTCGCCTCTTCGAGCGGTACTATCGGGCCCACTCCGGGAATCACACAGCGGGTCTCGGCCTCGGGCTCTATATCGCGAGGATGCTTGTGGAAGCGCACGGTGGTCGCATCTGGGCCGAGTCAATACCCGGCCAGGGCAGCACGTTCACTATCGTTCTCCCCCATAAGCCTCCTCATCGTGGCCATGCGATGGACTGACGAGCGCGCCACCGAACGGGCGCCAGAAGCTGAGAACACTGGTTCCGGGAAGAGTCCGGGGTTTCAAGGCATGCTGGCGTACCACCGGGTTCTGGCCGCTCACGATCATGGCAAGGACGTGGCTGCTCGGCCTGGCGCATCAGCCTCGCACAGTGCTCTCGCCATCGCGCCCAGGCGCAGTGAGGGCGCCCATTGCTGCCCGTTAACTGATCCTTGCTTGACGTGATCAGCCTCAGCCGTTAGACTCCAGGTTTAGGAGTAAACTTTGATGGTGACGCCACCGGTTTTGCATCCTGAAGGCCATTCCCGCCCGACGCGCACGGGTGTCCGCTGCCCGGCGGTGCTCGCATGGCTGCGGCTTGCGCGGATCTATCACAAGCTCGACCGCGCATCCGCTCATCATTTGCGGCCGTTTGGGCTTTCGGTTGCGCAGTTCGATGTCATCGCCCAAATCGGCGCGAATGAAGGGCTCTGCCAGCAAGAGCTGGCCCGGGCATTGCTGGTAACCAAGGGGAACGTATGCCAGCTCCTTGATCGCCTGGAGCGGCAAGGGCTGATCGAGCGGCGGCCCGCTGGCACCGGGCGGAGCAATCGCCTCTATCTGACAAAGGAGGGACGGCGCCTGCATGATCTCGCAGTTCCGGCACAGGAAGCGTTGATTGCCTCGCGGCTTGCTGGGCTGACCAAGGAAGAGCAACAGACACTCGCGCGGCTGCTCGGCAAGCTCGACCGCTCAATTCCCGTTGAGGTCACCTGACGCCGCTTACCTGACACGAAAGGACGTGCCATGCCACCGTTTGTGACGCGAGGGTTCCACCATGTCACCATGGTCTCCCGTGATGCTCGCCGCACCCTCGCCTTTTACCGAGGCTTGCTTGGCCTGCGCCTCGTCAAAAAGACTGTCAACTTCGACCTGCCCGGCACGTATCACCTCTACTTCGGTGATGAGAAGGGCTCGCCAGGCACGATCCTGACCTTCTTCGAATGGCCGAACGCTGGCCGCGGCGCCTGGGGCATCGGCGGGATCCATCACACCGCTCTCGCTGTCACCGACGAGACTGAGCAACTGAAATGGAAGCGCTGGCTGACCGATGCTGGCGTGCCCGTATCTGGCCCCTACGATCGCGGCTACTTCACCAGCATCTATTTTGCCGACCCTGACGGTCAGATTCTCGAGATTGCAACCGAGGGTCCCGGCTTTGCCATTGATGAGCCACCCGACGCGCTCGGCCAGCGGCTCGTTGATCCTCCGCCGTGGCGGCTGCCCGGTGGCCGCGACGAGGCAGCGATCCAGGCCCGCACGTATCCTGAGCCTGTGACTGGCATTGATGAGGCGATGGCACTGCGCGGCATCCACCACGTGACCGGCTTTACGGACAATCTCGATGCCGCGAACGAGTTCTACGAAATGACGCTCGGGTTGCGCCTGGTGAAGAAGTCGCGCAACCAGGACGATCCGGACACGCTCCACTATTTCTGGGCGAACTATGATGGCCAGCGGGTGTTGCCTGGCAGCGACATGACCCTCTTCGGCTGGCCACCACATGCCCGCCGGGCGCGAGAGGGCACGGGCCAGACCCATCATGTCGCCTTCCGTGCGGACAACGAGGAGCAACTCGCGGCCTGGCGCGAGCATATCCTCTCCCTCGGCATTCAGGTATCGCCGATCATGGACCGCATGTATTTCAAGAGCATTTATTTCCGCTCGCCGGACGGTCTGCTGCACGAGATCGCTACTGATCCGCCAGGGTTCACCGTGGACGAGGATCCGGATCATCTTGGCGAAGGTCTCAAGCTCCCGCCTTGGCTTGAGTCTCGCCGCGAGGAGATCGTGCGCTCGCTGCAACCGTTGGAGTAAGTGGCGCGGCGCCCGGCGATGCTCGCGCGCCGTGTTTCACTGGGCGCCGATCCACGACACATAGCTGGAGACGTGACAATGCTGCGTGATTTACGCTCGCTTCCCGATCACCCGCGCGACGGCGCCCCGGTGATTGTGCTGCTCCATGGTCGCGGTAGCGACATGGGGGATCTGATGCGATTACGCCCGGTGTTGCCTGCCGGCGCGATCGTTGCCACGCCCCAGGCACCATTCCCAGCCGCCCCGTGGGGGTACGGCGATGGGTGGGCCTGGTACCGGTTTCTTGGCGGCGCAACGCCCGATCCGGCTTCCTTTGAGGAAGGGCAAGAGCGCCTGGCAACCTATCTCCAGGCGCTCCCAGCGCTGCTCCCCGTGCAACCCGGCAAGCTCATCCTTGGGGGCTTCTCCCAGGGCGGCACAAGCGCACTCGCATATGCCCTGCGCAATCCAGGCCAGGTGGCGGGCGTGCTCAACTTCAGCGGATTCCTCGCCGACCACCCTTCGGTGCGGGCCACGCCGCAGACGGTCGCCCACACGCGCTTCTTTTGGGGACATGGACAGCTCGATCCGGCAATTCCGTTCATGCTCGCTGAGGAAGGCCGCGCCGCCTTGCGCGCTGCTGGCGCTGCGCTGGAGATCTATGACGCCCCGATCGGTCATGGCATTGATCCAGCCGAGGTGCGTGCTGCCATGCGATGGCTCGCAGAGGTGCTGGACACTCGTGAGCGTCCCGTCACGGCGGCCGCTCACCCGGATGATGCACGACGCGCCCAGATCGCGCGGGGGTTGAGCCCCGCGCTCAAAGCCACAAAGCCCACTTCAGGGGGCTAAGAATCATGGTACCGTCGTGAATGAGCCAGCTTCAGCCGGGTGGACGATGTGAGCCTTGCCCCGAGCTTGCGAGGGAGCGGGTCTTCAGGCCCGCGCGGGATCCAGCGACCGGCCAGCGACGAAGCCCCGTGAAGCATCCGGGCTAAGCAGCCTCGTGACACCCAAGCATGAGACACGTCAGATGACAGTGAGATCGTAGAGGATTCAATTCATGGAAGAACCAAAGCGCACGATTGATCCGGACCAACTTCCAAGCCGCGGCACTGTCCAGTTGCTGAACGCGGTTATCGGACCACGGCCAATCGCTTGGGTAGCGAGCCTGGCGCCAGATGGCACAGTCAACCTGGCACCGCATTCCTACACGACGATCTTCTCCGACAATCCGCCGGTGGTCGGCTTTGTCAGCATTGGCCGCAAAGATACGCTTCGGAATGTTGAGGCCCTGCCGGAGTTTGTGTACCACGTGGCTGGGGAGGAGCTCGCTGAACAGATCAACCTGACAGCCGCCGACTTCCCGCCCGATGTCAGCGAGGTGGAATGGGCCGGGTTGACCGCGGTGCCCAGCGACATCGTGCGCGTTCCCCGGATTGCCGAAGCGCCGGTGGCGATGGAGGCGAGGGTTGTTGACATTCATCGCATCCTCAACACGAACAACTGGCTCATTTTGGGCCAGGTCGTGCGCTTGCATCTTGCCGAGCGGCTCTTCGTTGACGGCCGGATCGATCCGGCGCGGCTTCGCCCGATTGGGAGGCTGGCGGGACCATGGTACGCGCGGCTCGGCGAGCTCTTCCCGATGGAGCGGCCAACCTATCAGGGATTGCTCGCCGCGGGCGCGCGGCCGCTGGCGCGCGGGCCGCGCGTCCGGTGATCAGCGCGCCTCAGTGACGAGCCGCGCGGATCTCAGTCAAACAGCGCAGCGAGATCGATCGTGACATTCGGCAGCGTGGCGGGTTGTACTGTGCCCCCGCGAAAGACCTGCGAGACGTACGTGCCATCTGCTTGCCGCCGCCAGGCGGTCAGCGTCCGCTCGTACGGGTGAACGCGCCAGATCTCCGCGTCGCCGCGCGCCATGTAGGCCGGGATCTTCGCATCCACATCGTAGTCTCCTGTTGAGGGCGACCAGATCTCGACCACCAGCGGCAACGGCGCGTCATAGATCTCGAGTTGGGAGGGATGCTGCCGCGCTTGTTCGACAAGGGGTGTGGGAATCACGACGACGTCCGGGATTGAGTAGGTTACCGTGCGCTCGTGGCGAAGCCGACCGTGATTCACACGCACTTCATACGCTTTGCGATCAAGCTGCTTGCCAAGCTGGAACGCTAGATAGAAGGACAACCGGCCATGCTCAACGCTCATGGATGGCTTCTCGCGCAGGCTGCCTCGGAACAGCTCGAGTCGCTCGCCGGTGACCGGCTCAGCAAACCTGGCGAGGATGTGATCGGTGGCAACCATGTTGTCCTCCTGCCGCGCCCGCCTGTTGCCAAGTCTACCTCCCTGGCCCGCTCCGCGCGCTAGACCGTCGCGCTGTCTGGCGCGGGCTCGTAGCCATGGAACCGATCGAATTCCGCGTGGTGATGCGCCTGATCGACGGGGACGTCAACGACGAACGGAACACCGGCGGCATTTGCCTGCTTAGCGCGCTCCAGCGCTGGCGCAAGCTCGTCCGGCGCATTGACGCGAACGCCATCGCAGCCGGCGGCCTTTGCGGTCGCCACAATGTCAATCGCAGGATCGAATTGTGTGGCGACGATGCGCCCGCCGAGCGCACGGCGCTGGATCCATTGCACCCAGCCGAGCGCGCCATCGTTGAGCACGACCCAAGTGACAGGTAGCCGGTATTGCACGGCGGTGCCAAGCTCGTGGCAGGCCATCTGGAAGGCTCCATCGCCGGTGGTGCAGACGACCTGGCGCTCCGGCGCCGCGAGCTTGGCGGCCATCGCGCCAATCACACCAAGACCCATCATCGTCTGCTCGGCCGGTGGTACGCAGCAGCCTGGATCGAGGACCTGATAATACGGCCAGTAGTAGGCCCACAAATCCTGCCCGCCATTCTCTTTGCAGAGGATGGTGTTGGCGCCGAAAATCCGGTTGAGCTCGGCAACGACCGCTTTCCCTTTCATCGGCCAGTCGCGCCGGGCCAGCGAGGCCTCCACATCGGCCCGCGCGGCTGCGATCGCCGCGTCCCGCCGCCTGGTCAGCTCGGCAGCCCGAGCCTCAGCCCGCGGAACCTTCCGCTCCTCAAGGGCGGCGTGGAGCGCCTGGATTGCCAGCGTGGCATCCGCTTGAATCGCGACATCCGGCCGCCAGTTGCGCCCAATCTCGAAGGGATCGATCTCGATCTGCACGATCCTCGCGCCCTCCGCGCGCGGCAAGAAGCCGCCCTGGAACTCCTCCATGCGGGAGCCGACCGTCAGATAAAGATCGGCCGATTCGTACACCTCGCGCGGGAAGGTCGTCCGGTAAAGGCCAACAAGACCGCAGAAGAGTGGGTGCGTCTCCGCGACTGCACCGCGCCCGGCGGGCGTGGTCTGCAACGGGATGCCGAAGCGATCGGAGAAACGGGCGATCGCCTCGCCCGCGCCGGAGAGGACCGCGCCCCCACCGATGATAATCAGCGGGCGCTGAGCAGAGACCAGGAGATCGGCCGCCGCCTCGATGGCCGTCGGATCGGGCGCCGGGCGGAACCCGCGCGGCGCGGGTTCGTAGGGCGGAATCGCTGCCTGGCCGAGGCCGATATCGGCGGGGAGCTCCACGTAGACCGGACCGGGCTGGCCAGTGGTGGCAAGCTGCACCGCGCGGCGCATCGTCCAAGGTATGCGCTCCGGAGTCTCGATCGTTGTCGCCCATTTAGTGATTGGCCGGAGCATCCCGACGTGGTCGCATTCCTGGAAAGCTCCCATGCCATACGTCTGGCGGCTCGCCCGCACGCCGAGCACGAGCATCGGCGTGCAGCCGGAGTAGGCTTCGAGGATGCCGGGCACCAGATTGGCGATGCCCGGCCCGGGGCAGCCGAAACACGCAGCGGGCGTGCCCGTGACACGGGCATAGGCCATGGCCATGAACGCACCCGATGTCTCAAAGCGGACACCGATGGCGCGCGGGCCGCCGTCCGGCTCGGCCCGCACGAGGGCGTCGTAGAGATGACTCGGGTCTCCGGGCAGACCAAACACGTACGGAATCCCCTCGGCCTTGAGCGCGGTGACGACCGCTTCCCAGCCCGTTGCTGTTCGCTGTGCTGTCTCCATCATGCTTCCCCCTAACTGTGACGCCCCTGATCCGCACGGACCCAGGCCGCGGCGTGCTCACGGACGCATGGATAACCGGAACGCTACGGCTGCTGGCGCAGCGTGTCAACAGGCCGTGGCCCTGGACATTCATCCTGGTGCCGTGAAAGGTGCATATGCCAGTCCGGCGATACACTACCCAACAGGTCGTCGCGACGAACTATCTGGCTTTCACCAAGAGACACCCGGACACCGGACAAATTGGTATTGAGCCAACGTGTATCACTCGGACGTTGGCGGAGGGTGACAGATCGCTAGATTCAATCATGGCGGAATTGGGCGATAGCACATGCCGAAAGACGTAGCCTGAGCTATTGACTGATTGCGGGGGGGTAGAATCACCGAAGACGTTGCCGAATGCGAATCTTCGTTCTTGTGTCATCCGAACTGACGATAGCCAGGAGCGCTTCATTCAGTGATTGTGATTGGAAATTGCCGTCCGCGTGGAATCAGGGAGGGTTCAAAAGAAATGAGCCGGCTGTGTCCTCAATGCAATCGATTGCGTGTCTGTCTCGGGACGTGCGTAGCAGTGATGCTCATCTGGCTTGTGCTGCCGGTACCCCCTGCTGCCGCGGAGCTCTCGGAATCCCGCAAAGCCGAACTGCGGTCTGATTACGAAACCATTTGTCTTCCTGATCCACAGTCCCAAGCGTGCACAGACTGGCAGGCATCATTGACTCAGGAAGAGGCAGAATACGTATTCACCTACTACAATGAGCCTACTGGGGAGTCGGGAGAATCTGACGACGTTAGCGGTCCATACTACGAAGGTGATAATTATTCAGCCGCTGCAACTGGATTCGGCCCACAACCGTCAGGACATGTTTGCTGGTATCAGACCGTAAGTCAGCTTGCGAAGAACAGGTTTGGCTTTAACCAGTATAAGTATAGTATGCGGGTGCGGTGGTGTGTCAGGATATCTACTGGTGGTATTGGATCAGGAAATGGGTCGATCACCTGGGCTACTCTTTATGATTTCAGCGCCTATCAGTATGTTGGCGAATTACCTGGAGAACGGTACAAGGAATATGCTTTCACGACAGTGAAACGGGTTGCGCACTTCATGGCCTGTCAACCTGGGATTGGATGGCCGTGTTACCACACGTATCCTTGGTTGTGGCACAAAGGATGGAATACGGGTGCCTCAACGTGGGACGGAGGTATTGACGGAGGCGCCTGATGTAGGCCGCCATCGCCGATTAGATCCGCTCAAGTGGTGACGATTCACGGCCTGAGATTCATCCGTCACTCGGAAGTGCGCTCGTTCGTGGTCTGGGGCGATTCAATACCAAACGCGACTGGGTCTTCGTCTACCCGCAAATGCCTGATAGCCTAAGTATCCTCCGGATTGTCTTGGTCGTTGCGTATTCAGGAGGCACAGAATGCAGCTCCGTTGCGTGTTTGCCATAGTCCTCGGCGTGACCGCGATCGCTTGGACAGGTCTGGCCGGGGTACCCGCTAGCGCAGCACTAAGCGCCCACAATGGCATGACCGCCACGACGCCGGAGCCGCGGGAATGCACCGTGGCGCCGCGCTCAATCGCCGAGGTGCGCGCGCTTCTGCCAACACCCGGTCCTCCGCTTGAACAGACCGCGACCCCAGTGCCCTCTACGTACCATCATGTCCCAGCCAGCGCGGAGGTGGTCGCTGGCATCGAGGCGACCGCGCGAGAGATGGTCGCGTGCGTCAATGCCGGTGATGTGCTCCGGATGATGGCGCTTTATAGCGATCACCTGTTGCAATCGGGCTCATTGACCACTGGAGATGTCGATCTAGAGGCTCCGCCAGCGCCCCTGCCGCCGCGGGATCGGATGGCGCTGCTCGGGGTGGTCTACGTGCGGCAGTTCGACGATGGCCGGGCCGGAGCGGTCATGCTCACCGACGACCCCCGCATCCCTTCGCCGGTCGAGCCATCGTTTTTCTTCTTTGCCAAAGTCGGTGACCGCTGGCTCGTTGATGAATATCCCGTGATCTTCCAGTTCAGCTTCGAGACATTGCCTGTGGAAGGGCTGTTTGATCTCGGCACGCCAGCGCCGTAGCAGATTCCGATGATCTGCCTCTTCTATTCATCATGCGATGCCGGTGTGGTGGCTGGCCCAGCGTTATCCGCTCCGCTAGAGCGCACGAGCGCTTCTCACAATCGCAACGATCGCGCACCATGAGGACGGCCTCGTGGTAGTCTATAGAGACCGCGACGCGCCCCACCCGCCGGTGGGGCGTGGCGTTGTTCGGGTGATCGCCAGTGCCTGCCCGCAGCACAAGCGCTGTGTCTGCCGCGCCGGCGATTCACTGAACGGCCATGCATTGAGGAGTTTACGATTGTCGACGATGATCACACCTGCTTCGACCCGCGCGTTCGTCGCTATTCCGCCTCGCCTGGCGCGTCTCGCTGATCTGGCATACAACCTCTGGTGGACCTGGAACGACGACGCGGCCGCCTTGTTCCACGACCTCGATCCCCGCCTGTGGGATGCCACCAACGAGAATCCGGTCCAATTCCTCCAGCAGCTTGACGTTGAGCGATTCGAGGTGGCGCTCGCCGACCCGGACTACTTGAAGCGGTACGATGCCGTGATCGCCCGGTTCGACGACATGCTCCACGGCGATCGCTCCGCGACCTGGGTGGGCCGGCATGTGCCCACGCTGCTGGACCATACACTCGCCTACTTCTCCGCGGAGTTCGGCCTTCACCGAGCCTTGCCGATTTATTCAGGCGGGCTTGGGGTGCTCGCCGGGGATCACATCAAAGAGGCCAGCGACCTGGGGTTGCCTGTCGTAGCTGTCTCCCTGCTTTACCGGCACGGGTACCTCAGCCAGCGTCTGACGCCGGATGGCTGGCAACAGGATGTTCCTGCCAATCTTGCGCCTTGGATGGAGCCCACGACGCCGGTTCGCGACGAGCGTGGTCAGCCGGTGATGGTGCACGTTACCTTTGACGGTCCCGAGAGCATGCTCCGCCTGGCCATCTGGCGCGTGGATGTCGGGCGGGTGCCGCTGTACCTGCTCGATTCTGACGTCGAGGGCAATCCAGAGTGGACACGGGCCATCTCGTCCCGGCTCTACGGCGGTGATCTCGAGCACCGGCTCCGCCAGGAGATCATCCTGGGTATCGGCGGCGTGCGGGCATTGCGGGCCATCGGCATTGCGCCGACCTACTGGCACGCGAACGAGGGGCATGCCGCGCTGCATCTTCTGGAGCGCGTGCGAGAGCTGGTCGCTACCGGGCTGACTTTCGACGAGGCCGCGGAGCGCGTCCGTGCCACAACAGTCTTCACGACTCACACCCCAGTTCCGGCCGGGCACGACGTCTTCCCGCCCCACCTGATCGACCGCTACTTTGCGCATTACTGGCCACAGCTTGGCTTGAATCGGGAGCAGTTCCTTGCGCTTGGCCGCCATGAGAAAACTGGAGATGGCTTCAACCTGACGGCCCTCTCCTTCCGGCTGGCCAACCAGCGCAACGCAGTCAGCGAGCGCCATGGCGAAATCACCCGGAGCATGTGGGCCGACCTCTGGCCAGGGACACCAACGCCACTGGCGCCGATCACGCATGTGACAAACGGCGTGCACCTGCCGACCTGGATTTCAACCCCCGTTGCCAGCCTGCTCGATCAGGAGCTTGGCCCTGCCTGGCGGGAGCGTACTGACGATCCTGAGGTCTGGGAGCCCGTTCTCGAGATCGATGACGAGACGTTTTGGCACGTCCACCGCCGGGCCAAGCGCCAGTTGATCGCGTACTTGCGGGAACGCTCCCGCCGGCGCTGGGAGGGTGGCAATTTCGATCCCGCGCAGGTGGTCGCGGCAGGGCCGTACCTGGAAGACGATGCGCTGACCATCGGTTTTGCCCGCCGTTTTGCAACGTACAAGCGGGCGACGCTGATCTTCCACGACCCCGATCGGCTGGCGCGGATTTTGAACGACCCGGAGCGGCCGGTCCAAATCATCTTTGCCGGCAAAGCCCATCCCGCCGACGAAGGCGGCAAGCGACTGATCCAAGAAATCTACTGGCGAGCGCGCGATCCCAGATTCGGCGGGCGGATCGCCTTTGCCGAGGACTACGATATGGGCCTGGCATCGTATCTCGTCGCTGGGGTGGACGTCTGGCTCAACAACCCACGGGCCCCGCTGGAAGCCAGTGGCACCAGCGGGATGAAGGCCGCCGCGAACGGCGTGCCCAACCTGAGCATCCTCGACGGCTGGTGGCGCGAGGCATGGCAACCTGACAACAGCAACGGCTGGGGCATCGAGCCCTCGCCGCTGGAAGGGTGGGCGCAAGACGCCGCTGAGGCGAACGCGATCTACGACTGTCTGGAAACGCTCGTGGTGCCCCGCTATTACGACCGTGGTCCGAGCGGCATACCCCATGCCTGGATCGCGATCGCGAAGAACGCCATCCGCACGGTCGCTCCGCGCTTCAACTCCCGGCGCATGCTCGTCGAATACATCACCCGCCTCTACCTGCCGGCAGCAACCAGCAGCAAGGCCCGGCCGTAACGCCGGGCCAGCACAACAAACCCACCCCGGCCGTCCGGCCAGGCTTCTTGACGTTTCTTACACGTACGAAGATAGTCACTCACAGGTGATGAGCCGCGTGAGGGAGGGAGACGAGATGGCCTGGCCAAACCGGGGACTGGCTCACCGGCCGGTAGTCATGGGAACGCACGGCATGGTTGCGTCGGCGCATCCGCTTGCCTCGGTTGCTGGATTACGCATCCTGCAGCAGGGTGGGAACGCCATTGATGCCGCCGTGGCGGTTGCGGCCGCGCTCAACGTCTGCGAACCATACATGTCGGGCATCGGCGGCATCGGCTATCTCATTGTCTATCTGGCCCGGGAGCAGCGCGTCCGCGTGCTCGATTACATCGGTCCGGCGCCCGCCGCGGCGTCGCTCGATGCATTTGCCGGTCCAGCAGAGAAGGATCACGGGCCGAAGTCGGCGCTCGTCCCCGGCGCCTGCGCGGGCTGGCTCACCGCGCACGATGCATATGGGCGCTTGGACCGGGCCACTGTCTTCGCGCCGGCCATTGACTACGCCGAGCAGGGCGTGCCGATCAGCCTGAAAAACGCCGTTTTCTTCCGCGCCGCGCGGGCCGGCGGGCACCTCACGCCGGAGACACAAGCGGTCTTCATGCCCGGCGGCGATGCTCCCGCGCCGGGCAGTGTCATTCGCCAGCCGATGCTGGCAACGACGTTCCGCGAGGTGGTTGCGGGCGGCCGCGACGCGTTCTACCGTGGCGCCCTGGGGAAGCGGCTCGTTGCTGCCATCCGGCGCCAGGGCGGTCTGTTGAGCGAGGACGACCTCGCCAGCTACGAGCCGGTCTGGCTCGACCCAATCAGCACGACCTACCGGGGCTATGAGATCTGTTGCCCACCACCGCCATGCTCTGGGTTTCAGTACTTGCAGACATTGAACATGCTGGAGGCATTCGATCTGGCCGGCATGGGCCAGAACACCGCGGAAACGATCCATTTGATGGCCGAGGCGATGAAGCTTGCGGTAGCCGACCGCATCGCGTACGCGGCGCGCCCGGACATTCCCATCAGCGGTCTGCTCTCGAAAGATTACGCGGCGCAGCGCCGGGCATTGATTGACCCGCGCCGCGCGGCACCAAGCGAGGGAGAACGCTACGCCGGCCCGCCGCGTCCGGGCGTCATTCGCGCGGGAGCGCCGCAGCTTGCCGTCAAGGAATGCACGACCCACTTCGATGTCGTGGACAGCGAGGGGAACGCGGTCGCGATCACCCAATCGCTCGGCGACGGTTTCGGCTCGGGCGTGATGGCTGGCGATACGGGCATCGTGTTGAACAACTTCGCCTACTGGTTCGATGCCGACCCGAGCAGTCCAAACGCGATCGGGCCAGGCAAGAAAGCCGAGATGTGCCTGGCGCCGGCACTGGTGCTGCGCGATGGCAAGCCATTCATGGCGATCGGCACGCCCGGCTCGTTCGGCATCTTGGAGACGACTCCGCAGATGATTGTGAACGTCATTGACTTCGGGTACAGCATCCAAGCGGCGATTGAGGCGCCGCGCTTCCGGACCTACGAGGGCACCACCCTTGAGGTCGAGGCGCGAATTCCGAAAGCGGTGCGTGACGAGCTGCTCACCAGAGGGCACACGATCCGGCTGATTGATGACTGGTCATTTCTGGTGGGCGGCGGCCAGGGCATCATGATCGATCCTGAGAGCGGGACACTGCTTGGGGGCGCCGACCCCCGCCGGGACGGCTACGCCCTCGGCTGGTAGGGGCATTGCGCCTGGGCGCTCTATCCGCGCAACTGCACATCGAGCCAGACGCGGAAGGCCGGGTCCTTGCGGCTTTCGAGAATGAAGGTATCCCCGGCGTCCGTGGGCACATCGAAGACGATTGCGGACGCCGTTGGATTCGACGTTGGGAAAAACAGACTCCAGTTCCCGCCGACCATGATTGATTCCTTCAGTGCCGGCTCGAAGACTCGTCCCTGAGCATCCACCAGGACCAACTCGCGGAACGGGAAGGTGCGGCGATCCCGGGCATTGTTGGTGATCAGCAGATTGACCTGAATGTAGACCCCCTTCGCGGTCGCACTCTGGTTGTACCCCGAAACGGTTGCGGTCTTGACGACCGACGTCACCATGACCGTCCAGTCCCCTTTATAAGGAAGCGGCACGTTCATTGCCGCGGGCGGGACCGGCGTCGGCGTTGGCGTCGGTGTCGCCGTGGCTGCCGGCGTGCAGATCACGGCTGGTGGTGTCTGCGCGACCCGGGTGCGCAGCCGCTCCAATTCGATGAGCTCGGCGGCGCGTGTCGCCGTCGCTCTGGCGCCGCTGGCATCCGTTTGAGCCAGCGCTCCGGACCCGGAGTTGCCAGCGCCGGCCCGGCCGAGGACAAACCCCGCCGCGATCGCTGGCACCAGCAACCAGAGCGAAATCACCGTTCCTCGCTTTGTGCGCGTTCCCATGGTCAGATCTCCTCGGCGAGCGGCTTGCGCCGAGGCGAGAAATCCCACCGCATCGCCCCGGCAGCGAGGCGCGCAGCCCCTCCGCAAACCGCGCTCAGGCGCGGCGAGCGGCAAGAGCGCTGGCCGCAGCGTCATCTTCCCGTTTCTGCCTCGCCGCTGGTTGGGGAAATTCCCCTAACCGAGCGCCGGAAAACCGCTCAGTACATGGCGCCGGCCCTGCCGGTAGAGTGGAGAACGATGACCCCCCGTGCATGGGGCACGAGCTATGGATTGCGCGAGCTCCAGGCGAAGCGATCGCCCCGTGCTGAGCGCGGGCAATGAGAGGTGGTCCTATGAGCGCGCCACATCGCCCGGTCTTTCCCCACATCTCGCAGGCGCCGGCCGCGCCGCCAGCGCCGCCACTGCGGATCGCTCCGGTCCCGGCCCGTCGGACCGATGAGCCGGTCTCGCCGCCCGAGGAGTGGAGCGCGGAGAGTCCGGATGGCGTCGTCCAAACCCGGTCCCTGCTGAATGTGGCCAGGGGCATCGACAGCCACGTCCAGCAGGGGGCATTCGCCCGCCTTCGGCCGATTCCGACCGGCTTTGACGCCCTCGATCAGTGGATCGGCAACGGATTGCGACAGGGCGAACTCCTGCTGCTTGGTGGCGCGCAGGGTGTGGGGAAGACGACGCTTTGCCTGCAGATCGCGCGCAATATCGCCGCCTCCGGTGAGGCCAACGTCCTCTACGCCTGCTACGAGCACCCGGAGGAATACGTGCTCAACCGGCTCCTGGTCCAGGAAACGATCGACCCGGCTGCGCCAGGAGCGGTGACAGGACTCAACCTCGATGAGCTGCAGGAGCTCATCGTCCGGGAGCGCGAGCGCAATCCCGCCGGCGGACTCTACGACATTCTCCGCACGCACCCGGCCGGTGCGCGGGCAATGGCCGCCCTCGATCGCTACGCCGGCCGTTTTCACCTGGTGGCAGATGCAGCGCGGAAGAACAGCATCGAAGCGCTGCACGCGCTCGTGCAGGAACTCCGGGCGCGCGACGACCAGCCGCTGGTCCTCTTTGTTGATTACCTGCAGAAGGTCGAGCCGCGCCATCGCGATCTTGAGGAAGAAGCCGAGCGAGTGACGGACGTCGTGCAGGGGCTGAAGCAGCTCGCCCTGCACAGCAATATCGCCGTGGTGGCGATCGTTGCCGCCGAGAAGGAGGGCCTGAAGGCGCCACGCCTGCGGTTTACCCACCTGCGCGGCTCCTCCGCCCTCATGTACGAGGCTGACATCGCCATCATCATGAACGATAAGTGGAAGATCATCGACCGCGACCACATCGTCTTCAACCCGCACAAGGCGCAGCAGTACCGAGACTGGGTGATCTGCACGATCGAGAAGAACCGGAGCGGCAAGAACCTGGTCGAGATCGAGTTCATGAAGCGGTTCGAGTACTGCTGCTTCAACCCGCGCGGCGGCAAGGTGGCCGAGCGCCTCTACGACGAGCGCATCCGCGGTGAGTAGAGAGTAGGGTAGGGAGAATCCCCTAGCGGACTCCCGGAAAAGCTCTCACGACTGCGGCATTTTGCCTCGCTAGAGTGGGAATCAGACACGATGAATTCGCACCGCGAGCCTGCCGGCCGCGAGGGACGCGCGGCGGCAGTGGGAGGCCGTCGCGTCCTTGAGCCGATGGGGTGGGTGCCCGTGAGCAGCGTGGTGATCATTGACGATCATCCTGGGTTCCGCGAGCGGCTGGCGACGTTCATCCGCGAGCAATTCGGTTGCCTGGTCGCTGGCTCGGCCGGCGATACCTCGACCGGGCTACGGATCGTCCGCGCCACCCGCCCCGATCTGGTGCTGATTGACATCGGCCTGCCGGATGAAAACGGCCTGCGGCTCGCCCAGCGCCTGGCGGAGATCAATCTCGGTGTGCGCGTCGTGCTGATGGGCGAGAACGAAGCGGTGGAGTACACGGAAGCGGCTGAACGAGTCGGCGCCATTGCCTACATCGCCAAGACCGATTTGAGCCGGGATCTACCCCGGCTGCTGCGCAACAGCGGCGGACGCCACGCGCCCATCCATCCCACGCCGGCCGCACCGGCGGAGGGGCTGATCAAAGCGGTAAGCCTGCCCAGCTCAGGCCACACCGCCGGGACGGCGATCTGGCGGCTGCGCTACGCCGGGTGGGAAGCGGCGCTCGCCACGGTTGCTCTCCTGAGCGGGATCCTGCTGAACCAGCCGGCGATAGCCCTCAGTGGCATGATCGGCTTCACCTTTCTTTCCTACCGGCAGTGGACGCTCCCTCGCTTGCATTGCGGCCACGCGGGTGAGCGCGTTCTGCACCGGGCGCCGCGCGCCCGTTGAGCTTAATCAGTCCGGCCGCGCACGTGGGATGGCGGGGAGACCCGCGAGGAGAAGGAGCACCATCATGGAGCGGTTTGTTGAATGGCTAAACCGGATCTTCCGCGAGGAAGAGGGCCAGGACTTGGTCGAGTACGCGTTGCTGCTCGGGTTCATCGCAGTCGTCGCGGCGGTAGCAGTGATTGCGCTCGGTGAAAATGTCCGGGATCTGTTCCAGGCTGTGGCTGATTCGGTTGCCGGCATCGGTGGCGCAATGGGCGGCTAGCTCTGGCGGCTCGAACGGGCACAGATCCTCGGCCGGGGGCACCGACTCTTGCGGGACTCCCGGCCGACCCACTGGAGGTTTCACGCATGGAAGCCGTGCGCGTCATGATTTCTCGAGTTACTCGAGAGGAGCCCGGTCAGGATCTGGTCGAATACGCACTTCTGGCAGCCTTCATTGCCGTAGCGTCAGCCGGGGCGGTGACGGCAGCGGGCATCTCAATTCGTGACATGTGGCAAAGCATCAATCAGGCTCTGATCAGTCTTGGGCTCTTCTAACAGAACTGATTCCATGCCAGACACTGGAGTGCTGGTGAGATGAGGACGCTACGGATAAGTCGAATTCGAACGCACGAAGCTCGGAGCGGACCCGCAGTTGGCCAGGCGCTCGTGGAGATGGCGCTTGTCTTCATGATCATGATGACGCTCGTCGTCGCCTCAATTGACTTCGGGGTTTACCTGTATCGCTATGTCCAGGCGGCGAATTGCGTCCGGGAGGCAGCGCGGCGGGCCGTCGTACGTGCTGACAATGCGGCCAATCCTCCATATTGCGTTGACGCGGGTCTCCAACCAACGCTGAGCCCCGCCAATTACAAGGCACTCAACGCCGGCGACCAGGTGACCGCCTCAATCAATGTCGCCCATAACTGGCTCGCCCTCGACACGTTTATCCCCGGGCTTGGCTCAACGATCCCGATTCGGGCACAGACGACGATGCGCATGGAAGGCCAGGTGGTGGGAGGATGAGGAATTTACGGCGCTACGCTCCGCGTCCTTCTATGAGGATGCGACCCGAATGTGCCAGTGACGCGCACTCTTTTGCTCGTTGTGGCCAAGCGATTGTGCTGTTCGCCATTACCGTGACTGTCATGATTATGCTGGCGGCGCTCGTCACCGACACCGGGCAAATCTGGTTTTATCGCCGCTTCCTGCAGAATGCCGCCGATGCGGCCGCACTCGCCGGAGCCCAGCAACTGCCGGACGATACATCCGGCGCTCGTGCCACTGCCTGCGACTATGCGACTACGAAGAACGCCGTGCCGGGTATGACCATAAACTGCAATGGCTCCGATATCCAAATTCTCGGGAACAACGATCGAATTAAGGTTACCACGCACAAGACGATGGTCCCGATGATCGGCACTATGTTTAACTGGCCGACGATCAACATTGCTGCGGATGCGACCGCACGCGTGGGCAGTCTCTATCAAGCCTGCCCGTTTCCGATCTTCCAGACGCCAGAAATGCTGCCCTCCGGCTCTCCCGGAGAGATTGGCTTTTATCAGCTTACAGCCTTGCACCTGGCTGGTGCCGACAACCAGAGCGGTAATTTTCTTACTGTGGATGTCGGTAGCGGGGCAAACGCTGTGTTTGACGCCATGGTCAATAACTCGTGCAGTTCGCCGATCGGGCCAACGGCTTCTACAGAGCCTGGTGGCAAGATCGGGAAGGTCGTTGATGGTCTGCAATGGCGAGTGGCCTGCGCGACAGGCGGGCCAAAGCCAAATGGCACCCCTCCGTGCCCTCCGGGTCCCTCCGCGTGCCCCTCGGCCACCATTACGTCCGACATGCTCGATGCCAGTGGTAACCTCAAGTCTTCGATCAACCGATCGAATTGCACACGGCTGGTGATACTCCCCATTTTCCCCGGACCGTTTGGGAGCTACAACGGTAAGACCACGGTCACTATCCTCGGCTTCGCCGTCTATTACATTGGTGGCGTTTGCCCACCGTCAGGGAATGCGTCAAAGTGCTCCAATACGCCGGTCGGTGAGCTGAAGAAAGGGGATGCCTGGGGCTACTACGTTCGCATGGAGGTGACGGGTAGCACGCTCAAGCCCTATGACGGCTTCGGGACCAAGGTCATTACGCTGATCGACTGACATCCTGAGGGATTCACTCTTGGCAATCCTTGAACTGGTGGTGCAAACGAAAGGATGGCGGCGGTGAAAAGTGGACGGAGCAGAATCACCTTCCTGCTGGCGCTGATGCTGGCGACGGTGTCGGCGGTGGCGGCGTTCGCCTACCTCAATGCCCGCGAGCAATCCAATGCCGCGGCCCCGCCGGTCGCGCCGACCGTCGTCCCGCGCGTGGCCGTGCTGGTCGCCACCCAGAACATCCCGGTCAATACCCTGGTCACCAGCGACATGTTCGAGGTCCGCGAGGTGCCAGCCGATCAGAAGCTGACCAACGCGCTCACCTCGCCAGAAGACGTGATCGGGAAGGTGACCACTGCGGCGATCGTCACCGGTGAGCAGCTAGTTGAAAGCCGCGTCTCCAGCCAGCCGCCGCAGCCCGAGACCTTCGCGATCAACGTTCCGGTCGGCAAGCGGGCTATCTCCGTCCAATACGACGAAGTCATCGGCTCTGGCGCCCTCATCCAGCCGGGCGACCGGGTGGATGTCATCGGCTTCTTCAAAGTCGAGCTCCAGGCGCCGAAGCAGGAGAAAGGCAAGGACACGGAATCGCAAACGCCGCCGTTCACGGTCAGCGCCGAGTCGGCCGAGCTGCTCGAGCAGCCAGATGCAGACGCCAGGGTGGTGACAGAGCTCGAACAAGGCACGGAGCTGACGATTCTGAGCGCCCAGGGACGGTTCTTCCGCGTGCAAACAGCGGACGGCGAAACCGGCTGGCTCGATGCCGAGGCCATCGCGGTCAATCCGGAAGCCCAGAGCTCGGGCGCACCCGGCAAGTTCGAGAAGATCGCTGAGTCCAAGGTCGCCCTCTACGTCGTCCAGAATGTTGAGGTGCTGGCGGTGGCGCAGGCCCTCTCGCCGGAGGATCCCGGCATCGAGCAACGCGACAGCGGCCGCACGCAGGCGCCGAGCAACCCTGCTGGCGATCCTGCCTCAACCGCCACCGCGGCCGAGGAGCAGAGCAAGCCGGTGGCCCGGCCTCAGGCAAAGAGCGTGACTCTGGCGGTGACGCCGGAGGAAGCGCAGCGGCTCCTCCTCGCTCTGCAAACGGCGGAGGGTATCCGGCTGGCGTTGCGGGCGCCTGGGGATACCACCATCGCTTCGCTCGCGCCGGCCGAGGTCGGCCCGCTGCCGATTGGCGACGCGCTGAGCGGGATCCGGTTCGCCCAATTCCCAAGCGAGCTGGTGATCACCAACGTTGAGTTCTCCCAGCGCGTCGTCAACGCGGGTCAGGTGATCGAGTTCAAGGCCACCGTCAAGAACGTCTCCAACCGCACCATTGTGAGCAGCAAGGCCGCGCCGCCGGAATTTACCTACACCGAGGGGACCGCCTACGACACGCTCGGCTTCTTCCCGGAAACCGGCACGTATCGCATCGGGCTGAACGTGAGCGGGGCGTTCCCAACGCAGTTCCCCTATCGCTGGAGCCTCGGGCGCGATCTGAAGCCTGGCGAGTCGATCACGGTCGCCGGCTCCGTGCAGCTAACCAATCCCACCCCGGCAACACGGTACTGGCTCGGTGTGATTCTTGAGCCGGACATCGTGACGCAGGATGGGGTCGGCGTGGCAGATATCACGGTCCTGGTGCCGAATGCTGTCACGGTCGATCACGCTCCGGCCTCGCTCCGGTCTGACCGGAACGCCAGCGCGCCGGTGGTGTCCACGTTGACGCAAGGCCAGGAGCTGACCGTGAAAGAGGCCCGCGACGGGTGGTTCCGGGTACAGGCCGGGTCGCAGGAAGGATGGATCGAGGTAGGAGCGGTGCGCGTTGCGCCGCCGCAAGCGGCTGAATCTGGCGGCGCGGCGCAATCCGCTTCGGATGCGGGTGGGTTCGACTGGAGCTGGCTGAACCGGTGGCAGCGCAAGGAGACGAAGCAATGAACCGGCTGGTGACGAAGGTTCTCGTCGTTGACGACAACGAGAAGGTCCGCGACGAGCTCATTGAGCAACTGCGCTATGAGGATGTGCAGGTCGTTGGAGAGAGCACGTTCGGAGCTGCTGCCTACACCTGGGCGCAGCAGCTTGATGTTGATGTAGTCATTGTGTCCGTCGAGGAGCCGGTCGCACGCTCCCTGCGCACGATCGAATCGCTGACCGTTGGCACGCGCACCTGGCCGGTGATCGGCATCTCGTCCCAAGGCGACCGCGAGACGATGCGCAAAGCGATGATGGCCGGCGTTCGGGATTTCCTCGTCCGGCCGGTCTCATCAGAAGATTTGCACTCAACGGTGGTGACCATCCACCGTGTCGAGCTGAACCGCCGCATGGCGACGGAACAGGGAGAAACGATCCGGCGGCTCGGCACGATCATCACCGTGGCCGGGTTCAAGGGCGGGATCGGCAAATCGACAATGGCCACCAACATCGCCGTCTCCCTGGCGCAGCAGACGCAACAGCACGTTGCGCTCATGGATCTCGATTTGCAGTTCGGCGATGCCGCGGTGATGCTCGATATTGTTCCGTCACACACGATCGAGCATGCGGCGAAAGAGCTCGATCGCCTCGACCCGCAGCTCATTCAGGGCTACGTCGCCAACCATGCCTCGCGCCTGAAGCTGCTGGCCGCTCCCTCGACGCCGGAAGCGTCGGACGAAATCACGACCGAGCACGTCGGCCGCATCCTGGAAATGCTCGCGGCCACGAACGACTTCGTCATCGTCGATACGCCGCCGCACCTGGATGAGATTTCGGCAGTCGCCATGGATCTCTCAACGCTCGTGCTGGTGGTGGTGGCGCCAGAAGTGCCGTGCATCCGGCGGACGAGGGCGGCCTTGGCGCTGATGCAGAGCTGGGGTTACTCACGCGACAAGGTCAAGCTGATTGTGAACCGCTCGCATAAGAAAGCGGAGGTGACGATCGCCGAGATCGAAGAGGTGCTCCAATACCCAGTCTATGCCCAGATCCCGGACGACCGGGCCGCGATCAAGGCGATCTCGCTCGGAACGCCGGTGGCGATGTCTGCCCCGAAGAGCAAATCCGGGCGGGCAATCAACGAGCTTGGCCGGGAGATTGCCGGTATCTCGCGCTCTCCGAGTGGCTTCTGGCTGTTCGGCAAGCGCGGCGGGGCCAAGATCTCGCCAACCGACCGGCTCCTGCCACCGCCGCCGCCAGCGCCACAGCCGGCGCCTCACCTGGCGCCCGGCATGGGCGTGGGCGCATATCCGGCGCACGCGATGGGCGGCAATGGCGCCAGCGGCTATGTCCCGCAGAATGGACATACCGTCCATCCCCATCTGATGGAGCCAGACTGGGAAGGGATCTGGCAGCCGCGCGGCGCTGATCCGACGCGCCTCTACACCCATTCCGCCTACGGGCAGGAATTTGTGCCACCGGCGCCGAACCCTTTCCAGCAGCCCACGTGGTCACGTCCAGACCAGGCAAAGCCGGGCGATTGACCGCAGGGGGATGACCGGAGCGCCGCGTCGCTGACGAGCAGAACACACGCGAGGAGCACGACTCCATGGCCCTTCGAGATCGCACACCGTATACCCGCCGCTTGGCTGGCTTAAACGGCACACCACCTGTCAATGGCTCGCAGCCCGGCACGCCGCCGGCGACGCGGCTGCCCGGTCCGGTCGGCGTCGTCTCAGGCCCGGCAAGCTGGCATGCGCCGGAGCCGGTCACGGTTATTGATCGCCCGAAGACGGTGCTGAGCCGGGAGGCCGTGGAGCTGAAATGGAAGATTCACGACCGGATGGTGCGTGAGATTGATCCCTCCCGGCTGACCGCCGATCTCACCCCCGAGGCGGCCCGCCGCGCCGTCGAGGATGCGGTGCAAGAGCTGATCCGGCAGGAAGGGGTCAGCCTCTCGCGCACGGACGAGCTCGTGATCATGCACGATATCGCGGATGATATCGTCGGGTACGGACCGATCCAGCCGCTGCTCGATGACGACACCATTACCGAGATCATGATCAACCGCCCCGACCGGGTCTACTACGAGCGCGAGGGCGTGCTGCATCTCTCCGACCGCACCTTCCGCGATGACGATCACATCATGCGGCTGATCGACAAGATCGTCTCCCCGCTTGGCCGGCGGATTGACGAGTCGTCGCCGATGGTGGATGCCCGGCTGCCGGACGGCTCGCGCGTCAACGCGATCATTCCGCCGCTCTCGGTACACGGCCCTTCGGTCACCATCCGCAAATTCTCCCGCAACCCCTACACCGATCACGATCTGATCCGCTTCGGCACCATGACGCCCGCCATCGCCGAGCTGTTGCGGGCCTGTGTCTGGTGCCGCCTGAACATCATCGTCTCTGGTGGCACCGGCTCCGGCAAGACGACCTTCCTGAACGTGCTCTCGTCGTACATCAGCAACCGCGAGCGCATCGTCACGATCGAGGACCCGGCGGAGCTTCAGTTGAAGCAAGAGAACTGGGTCAGCCTGGAGACACGGCCGCCCAACATCGAGGGACGCGGGCAGGTCGTCCAGCGCGACCTCGTCCGCAACGCCTTGCGCATGCGGCCCGACCGGATCATCGTCGGTGAGTGCCGCGCCGGTGAGGCCTTCGACATGCTCCAGGCGATGAACACCGGCCACGACGGCTCGCTGACGACGGTGCACGCCAACTCGCCCAGGGATGCGCTGGCCCGCATCGAAAACATGGTGCTGATGGCGAACCTGGAGCTGCCGGTCCGGGCGATTCGCGATCAAATCGCGTCGGCGATCAACCTCGTCATCCAGCTCGCCCGCCTGAGCGATGGGACCCGCAAGATCACCCACATCGCGGAGATCGTGGGCATGGAGCAGGATGTGATCACCATGCACGACATCTTCACCTTTGTCCAGCAGGGCGTCGACGAATCGGGTCGCATCATCGGCCAGATTCAGCCGACTGGCATTCGCCCGCTCTTCGTGGACCGGCTGGAGCGCAACGGGTTTACCCTGCCGGCGGAAATGTTCCAGGCAGGGCGAGCCGTCGTCTAGGTGGAAACGACTATGGATGCGCAGATCCTCCTGCCAGCGCTTGTCTTCGCCGCGGTTCTGGGAGCGACCTTGTGGTTGTCCACAATGAGGAAGGGGCGCCAGGCCACGTTGCAGCGCCGGCTTGATATCCACGCCGTACAGGTCAGCGTTGAGGAATCGCGGCGCCTGGAGCACGTCCAGGTGCTGAAGCAGCAGATCTACAGCTCGGTGCCAGCGCTCCAGGCGGTGCTCAAGCGCTTCCGCCCGGCACGCACAGCCGCGAGTGAGCTCACGCGCGCGAGTGTCGGGCTGACGGTCATGCAATACCTGGTGATCCGGCTCCTGGCAGGAGTCGTGCTGGCGCTTGTGGCCTGGGCGCTGACCGGTTCAGCGCTCCTCGCGCCGCCCGCTGCCGTTGTGGGGTTGATGGCGCCCCGTGTGCTCGTCATCGTCCGGGCGCATCGCCGGAAGAAGGCATTTGAGGCCCAACTTGCCGAGGCCATTGACTTGCTGGTCGGCGCGCTGCGGGCCGGCTATGGCTTCTTGCAAGCGATTGAAGCGGTGACCCGCGACATTGATGACCCGATGCGGGAGGAGCTGAAGCGCGCGGTCGAGGAGATCAGCCTCGGAATCAGCCCTGCCGACGCGCTGGCAGCCATCAATGACCGGATCGAGAGCTACGATTTCAGCCTGCTGGCAACGGCGATCTCGGTACAGCGCTCCGTCGGCGGCAATCTGGCGGAGGTGCTGGAAAACATTGCCAATACCGTGCGGGAGCGGCGCCGCATCCGGGCCGAGGTCCGCGCGATCACGACTGGCCCGCGGGTGTCCAGCTACGTGCTGGGCCTCATCCCCCTAGCGCTGCTCATCTTCTTCAGCTCAACGAATCAGAACTACCGCGACGTGATGTTTCATTCGCCGATCGGTAAGGCCATGCTGATCTTCGCGACGATCTGGTCGCTGCTCGGGCTGTTCCTGTCCCGGAAAGTGGCGCAAGTCGAATACTGACAGGGAGGCGACCTGTGGAGCTCGTGGTGCCCGCGCTGATTTTTACGACGGTGTTGCTGGCTGGTGTGCTCCTGGCGCGCCGGGCCGATCGCACGCTGGAGCACCTGGCGCGGCACGAAATCGCTGCCGGGCCAGGAGGAGCCACCGTTGCGGCCCCTCAGCCACGGACCGCGATCCTCAGCGGCATGCCCCACCCTGGGGCGGTCGGCAAGGTGGCGGCGCTGGCCGCTCGCCGCGAGGTCAAGACCAAGGCGGCGAAGCTCCTGCTTGAGGCTGGCAACCCCATGCCGCTGGGAACATTTCTCCTGCTGCGCATGGTCATGCTCTTTGGCGTGACCCCGCTCTTCCTCCTCATCATCCTTCAGGGGCAGGGCCTCACCCCCCGGGGCATCGTGATGGCGGCCGTGGGGCTCCTTGTGCTCCCCAACATGCCGATGGTGATGGTCAAGCGCAAGGCGCGCAAGCGGGCGCATGCGATCGAGCTGGCGATGCCGGATGCGCTGGATCTGCTCGTGGTCTGCGTGGAGGGTGGCCTCAGCCTGGACGGCGGGCTCCAACAGGTGTCGCAGCGGACAGAGGGCATCCTGGCGGGCGAGCTCCGCCGGCTCCTGGGCGAAATTTCGACGGGCGTCTCCCGCCGGGATGCGTTCCAGGCCCTGGCCGCGCGGTCGCAATCGCAGAGTCTCGCCATCTTTGCCACCGCGATCATTCAAGCCGACAAGATGGGCACCAGCATCGCCAGCACCTTGCGGACCCTGGCAGAGACGATGCGGACCCGGCGGCGGCAAGCGGCAGAGACGCAGGCCCGCAAAGCGCCGATCAAGATGCTTCCGTTCCTGGTGTTCTTCATGATCCCGTCGCTGTTCATCGTCATTCTTGGACCGACGGTACTGGCGATCAT